>Ga0326728_10002207_pt1 | contig 65722 bp, 53 predicted proteins | sample MB3enrmetagenome_FD_207602 | JGI IMG/M metagenome (GOLD analysis project Ga0326728, IMG submission 207602) | Lab enriched peat soil microbial communities from McLean, Ithaca, NY, United States - MB31MN | ecosystem: Environmental > Terrestrial > Soil > Wetlands > Peat | place: USA: New York...
TCGCTCCGTTGCCCCCGCCTGAGGTCGCAGACCAGCCTTTGCTGTGGTGAAGACCTTTTGGGTGCGCTCACTGAATTTGAAAGGGTTAGCCGCAGGCATACCCCCGAATTGCGAAAGTTGGGCTAGCTTCATAACGCCCCACGCGAGTGTGATCCTCCCCGGTCTCCAGGGCAGGCGGGCGCGGGTTCGGATCCCGCTTCGGCGGCAAGCCGAGCCGGCCCGTTCTGGCCCTCTAGGGCCGGGATAGTCGGGTTTCGAAGAGTAGTGGAGTAGGCAAACCGGGCTACGGCTCGGGAGCCTATGCATCGAATCGGCGGGTAAGGGTTGCCATCCAGCGATTCCAATGCCCCCGAAGATGCCGCTCAATCCAGTGGCGGCCGGAAACGCACGGTGATAAGTCCGCGAAGCCCCGGCCGCCAGCAACGCTGAGCCCAAGTTCTCATGTGGGATAAGGCTCCCGCCTTGTCAACCCGAGCGCAGCTCGGGCAAGCGGCCCGCCCCTGAAAACGCCAACCTCCCGATTGCCGACTCGATCCCGTCAACCCACCCGCCCCTATCTTCCCGGCACGCCGATCCACCCTCGCGTTACCACGTCGGCCATGGTCAGGGTGATCAGGATGGCCAGCCACAACAGGCCGCCGGCTACCACCAGCCGTGTGAGCTGCGTGCTGTGGCGCACGTGCATGAAGAAGAGCGCCACCAGCAGCATTTTGCCCACGGCGATGCTCAGGGCGGCCACTACGTTGAAATGGCCCAGATCGACGTAAGCGACGGCCGTGGTCACTCCCGTCAGGATCAGAAGGACAATCCAGACAATGGCGTACGTTCTTACGGAATCGACATGTTCAGTAGGCGCGCTCATGGCTTGGGTCCGTGGCGGTCTATCAGGTAGAGCAAGGGGAACAGATAGATCCAGATGATATCGACAAAGTGCCAGTACAGGCCAATCATGTCGATGGGAGTGTAGTACGCGGCGCTGAATTTCCCGCGCCAGGCCTGCCAGAGCAGGAACGATAGCAGCCCCGCGCCGATCACCATGTGCAGGGCGTGCAGGCCGGTCATGGCGAAATATAGCGAGAAGAACAACTGCGCGTGGCCCTGCTCGGCGGCGCCTTCCATGTGGAAAGAAGGCCCTGGGATGTGGTGCTCCTGGAATTTCTCGTTCCACTCGTAGGCCTTCACGCCCAGGAAGGCAAGCCCGAGGATGAGGGTCAGGATCAGGAAGACGATGATCGCCTTGCGGCGCCCAAGTTGGCCCGCGCGCACCGCCAGAACCATGGTGAAGCTGCTGCAGAGCAGGACCGCGGTGTTGATGGCCCCGATGGTGGCGTTGAGCGTGCGGCTGGCGGCGCCGAACACATCCGGATACTTGGAGCGGTAGACGATGTAGACCAGGAACAGGCCGCCGAAGAACATGATCTCGGTGATGAGGAAAATCCACATGCCGAGGCCGGAGGCGTCCTTCTGCTGGGCCGCCGTATCGAACTGCTCCTGTACGGCGAGGGTTTCGGCGTGCGCGTGGCTAGCCAACTTCGATCGCCTCCCCGACGGTCGTGCTGTAGTCGTACGCTTCGTGCGTCACCACCGGCGTTTCGTCAAAATTGTGGGGCGGAGGCGGCGACGGCGTGCGCCACTCCAGGCCCGTGGCCTTCCACGGATTGTCGCCCGCCGGCTTCCCGTAGCGCAACGACCAGATGAAGTACAGGACGGGCATGACGTAGCCCGCGGCCAGCACCGAAGCGCCGGCCGTGGAGAGCACGTGCAGCACCTGGAACTCGTCCGGGTAAACGTGGTAGCGCCGCGGCATGCCCAGGTAGCCCAGGATGAACTGCGGGAAGAAAGTGAGGTTGAAGCCCAGGAAAATCACCAGGGCGGAGAGTCTGGCCCAGCCTTCCGGATACATCCGGCCGGTCATCTTCGGCCACCAGTAGTGCAGACCGCCCAAATAGCCCATGATGGCCCCGCCCACCATGATGTAGTGGAAGTGGGCCACCACGAAATAGGTGTCGGTGACGTGCACGTCGAATCCCAGGCACGCCACGAACAGACCCGTAAGCCCGCCGATGGTGAACAGGCCGATGAAGCCGAAGGCGTACAGCATGGGAGTGGCGTAGGAGATGGAGCCCTTGTACAAAGTGGCCGTCCAGTTGAACACCTTGACGGCCGAAGGGATGGCCACAAAGTAGCTGAGGAACGAGAAGACCATGCCGGCGTACAGCGACTGGCCGGCGACAAACAGGTGGTGGCCCCAGACCAGAAAGCCGAGGACCGCGATGGCCACGCTGGAGAAAGCCACGAAGCCGTAACCGAAAACGGGCTTGCGGGAAAACACCGAAACCAGCTCGCTCATTACCCCCATGGCGGGCAGTATCATGATGTACACGGCGGGGTGCGAGTAGAACCAGAACATGTGCTGGAAGAGCACCGGGTCGCCGCCCAGCGCCGGGTCGAAAATACCAATGTGGAAAACCCGCTCGCAGAAAATTAACGCCAGCGTCACAGCCAGCACGGGGGTGCCCAGCACCTGGATCAGCGCGGTGGCGTAATGCGCCCACACGAACAGCGGAAGGCGAAACCAGGTGAGGCCCGGCGCGCGCATGCGGTGGACGGTGACGATAAAATTGAGGCCCGTGAGAATGGAGGAGAACCCGGCGACGAAAATGCCAAGCGCGGTGGCGATCACCCAGGTGTTCGAATACGACGTGCTGTAGGGCGTGTAGAACGTCCAGCCGGTATCCACCCCGCCGGCCACCATGGCGAAGATGGCGAACAGGCCGCCGATCACCAGCAGATACCAGCTCAACAGGTTGATTCTGGGAAACGCCAGGTCGCGCGCGCCGATCATCATGGGCAGGAAGAAATTGCCCAACGTGGCCGGTATGGAGGGGATCAGGAAGAAAAACACCATCACCACGCCATGCATGGTGAATAGCTTGTTGTAGGTATCCGAAGAGACCAGGTTCCCGTGCGGGGTGAGCAGCTCAAGGCGGATCAGGGTGGCGAAAACGCCGCCGATGAAGAAGAAAAAGGTGATGGTTCCCAGGTACAGCAGCGCGATGCGCTTGTGGTCCTTGGTGAGGAGCCACGATTTGAGGCCGTAGCTCGCGTTCAGATACGTTTCGCGTTGTTCAACCGCCGCGGTGATCATAGTGGCTAACGTCTCGTCATGAAGACCAGTTCAACCGCTCCCTTACGGTCGCGGCTCGCCAGATTCTTATGGAGCCGCCACCGTTAGAGAGCGGTAAAGCGATGTCGACATGTCTTTTCATGACGGCTCCTAACGCTTCTCGGACTGCAATTTCTTCATAACCGGCTTGGCCGTCTGGCCCGCCGCCGGCTTGGGTCCCAGGGATTTGATGTATTCCACCAGTTGGAGGACGCCTTCTTCCGTCACCAGCCCCTGAAAAGTCGGCATCACCGGCTGGTAGCCGGCCACCACCTTGGCCGCCGGCTGCAAAATGGATTCCCGAATATAAGCCTCGTCGGCCGTTACGGTGGCGCCGCCGGTCAGCACCACAGTTCCGCCGAACAGATTCACCAAGGTCGGGCAGCGGCCCGAGCCATCGGCTTTGTGGCAGTTGCCGCAGGCCAGGTCTTCAAAGAGCTTCTGCCCGTTCTCGGCCAGCGAGCCCGTCGTGGCTCCGCCGCTCAGCCACGCCTGATAGTCGCGGGGCGCCATGACTTCAATCCAACCAGTCATGCCGGAGTGCTTGGTCCCACAGTACTCGGCGCAGAACAAGTGATACCGCCCGGGCTTGGTGGGCTGGAACCAAAGCGTGGAATAGCGGCCGGGGACCACGTCCTGCTTCACACGGAAAGAGGGCACATAGAAGCTGTGGATGACGTCTTCGGACGTCATGGTGAGCTTGATGGGCCGGCCCAGCGGGATGTGCAGTTCATTGATTTCGCGCCGCCCCTCCATGTGCTGCAGCTTCCACATCCACTGCTTTGCCACCACATAGATCTGCAAGGCGTTGTCGGGAGGCCGGCTTTCCTTGAAGTACACGCTGGCGCCCCACGTAAACATGACCATGGTGAGCCCGAAGGGGATCACGCTCCAGGCGATTTCGAGGGGCAGCCCGCCGTGCACGGCGCGCGGCAATTCCCCCTCCGAGCGCCGCCGGTAGCGAATGGCGAAGAAGGCGATCGCGGTGAAAATGCCCACCGTGAAGAAGGCCGCCACGGCGAGCAGGAAAAAGAACAGATGGTCCACCTGCGGGGCGAAGGTGGAGGCCTGTTCGGGGAAGAGTCTGAAGTCCATGGCCGTCAGATCCGCTCCCTGGCGGCGGCTGCGATCCGCCGGTCCCGGCCCCAGTCGCGGCGCAACATGAGGAACAGGAAGGCGCCGGCCACAACCACGAAGCCGCCGGCGGCCATCCGCAGGGTGTTGAGAGCCACGGCGCCGTACTTACCCGTGGTGGGGTCGTAATGATAGCAGAAGAGCAGCACCTGATCCACGGGAGTGCCGATCTTGTCGAGCGAGGCTTCCACCAACCCCAGGCGGATATCGCGCGGCGCGTATTCCACGCCGTAGAAGTACTTGGAGAGGCGCCCATCCGGGGTGACGATCATGACGCCGCTGGCGTGGGCGTACTGATCGGTGGCGGGGTCGTACTTATAATGGAAGCCCACCGCGTCCATGAGCGCCTTTATGTTCGGCTCGTCGCCGGTGAGGAAGTGCCAGCCGTTGGCGGTGCCGGCGCGCCCGTAGCGGCGAAGGTACATCTCCTTCTTGGCCGCGGCGATCTCGACCGTGTCCTTGGGATCGAAGCTGAACGCCACCACCTCGAACTCCTGGCCGGGATTGAACGACACGGCCTTGAGGCTGCTCGCCAGGCCGTTGAGGATCTGCGTGCAGAGCATGGGGCAGCGATAGTAAACCGGGGCGAGAATCACGGGCTTGCCGCCGCGGAAATACGTGGCCAGCGCAACGGTTCGGCCGAGTTCGTCGCGGAAAGTCAGGTCGAGCGGAAGCTGCACGTTGAGATTCTGGTCGATTCCAACCCCCTGAAGCGCGCCCGGAAGGGCCGGCCTCAAGTTGGAATCCTGCATCGAAATGGACGGTTGCGCCGGGGCCGGTTGCCCCGGCTGCGCGCTGGCGGCAACGGCCGCCAGCGCCAAAAACATCATAGGTTTGATCACGACAGCACCCTCTCAAGATCCAGCTACGCAGGCCGGGCATGCCCGGCCCCTACATCGAGCCTACGACCGGCGCGGCGTGACAGACCACGAAAAACGATGGTCTGTCCCACCAGGCTGTTACTTCACTTACCCAGCGATCCCTCCGGCGGCGGCGTAATCCCCAGGCCGCTTTCCGTCGGTACGCTCACACCCTTGGCCTGGCTTTGCGGGCCCGCCTGCGGTCGCGCGGGCAACCCGCGCTGGGCAAGCAGATCGATGGCCCGCGCGATGGGCAGCCGGACAATCCCCTTTTGCCGGTCGATCCATCCGTAGCTGCCAAGTATTTGATCCTCCTCCTGCCGCATTCGCTTCAAATCCAGGACAGGCGAGCTCTGGAGGCGCGGCTGCGGCGGCTGGCTGGGCCCTTTCAGGTCGGCGCCCTCGACCGCCGGCGTCTGCAGGGCCGCTTCCCTGGACTGGAAATAGCGGAACAGGCCTACCAAGCCGACCAGCGCGAAGGCGCACAGCAAAACCAGCATGATGGCGAACCTGGCGACCGCCCAGATGTCCACGTCCTTCTCTTCATGACCTCGCTCGGGGTCCTCGGGGGCCAGCGGCGTGTCTCGCTCGTCGCGACTGCGGTTATTCCCGGCCATGGCTGAGAGCATCCTCCAGTTGCGGATCTTGAAGCGGCATCAGCGGGCGCTTCTCGAGCTGCGCAAAAAAGTACGCCAGCCATAGCCCGATCACTCCCAGCGGCGCGGCTGCGTCCATCCAACTGCCGCCGGGCGAAGAGGACTTCGCGAAATCCGGCGTCACCAGCCAGTAGAGATCCACCAGACGCATGAAGAGTACGAACAAAGCGATGCCGGCCAGCAGTTTGAAGTTGCGCTTCAGGTCGCGCGAAAGCAGCAACGCGAAGGGCAGCGCGAAATGCAGCACGATCAGGCTGAGGCCGACGTACTGCCAGCCGCCGCGGGTGCGCGCAACATACCACGTAATCTCGTTGGGCAGGTTGCCGGCCCAGATGATGAGGAATTGCGAGAACGAAAAATAGGCCCACACCATGACGAACATCAGCAGCAGTTTGCCCAGGTCGTGCAGGTGGCGCGGCGTGAGTATCTCCGACATGGGCCGGTGGTGGGAGAGCAGAACCATGAGGGCAATGAGAAAAGCCAGCGACGAGAGCGCCTGGCCCGCCATGAATAACATGCCGAAGATGGTGGAGAACCAATGCGGATTGAGCGAGAGCACCCAATCGATGGCCATGAAGGTTACGCTGAAACCCCAGAACACCAGGCCGGGGCCGGCCAGGCGGGCGAGCCTGGCATGCGCGCGGCCGGGGCCTTCGCGGTCCTCCACCGCCGACCAATGGTTCAGCCTCCAGGAAAGCAGAATCCAGCCGCCAAAGTAGGCGGCTGCACGAACCAGGAAGAACGGAACGTTGAGGTAGACATGTTTCTGGCGCAGAAGCGCATCGGCCGCGACGATATTGGGGTGCGACCACTGGTACAGATTCGGTATGCCGATCAGGATGGGCAGGAACATCAACGCCACCAGCGGCAGCGTGCGCGTAGCCGCTTCGCACGGTCTCCGTATGACCACGCCCCAGGCGCCGCCGGTAAGGTATTGCAGCATAAGCCACGCCAGGCAGCCCACGCTTACGCCCACGATGAACATGTACGACCACAGATACGAGTGGTAGAACTGGAAGGGCGAAGAGCGGAAGCCCAGAAAGCACAGCGCCGTGCCCGCGCCGCCGGCCAGCAGGCTGCGAAAGCGCCATCGCTTGAGGTCGGCGCGCAGTTCGGTGGAGAGGCTGAAATCGAGCGCGGCGGTCATCGGGGACCTCCGGATGCGGCGGGCGCCCTCAACCGTCCGAGGTCCGTGGACGGCACGTCGGCCAGGAGGGCATTCTGGCTCAACTGCAATGCGCGAATATAGGACACGATGGCCCAGCGGTCGCCCGGCTCGATCTGCGCGGCGTAGTCCGGCATGGCGCCGAAGCCTTTCGATATCACGTCGTATATGTATCCGTTTGGTTCGGCGCGCAACCGGTCTATATGGTACGAGGGCGGACGGCGGAAACCCCGGCGGACGATCATGCCGTCGCCGTTACCCAGCCGGCCGTGGCACGGGGTGCAGTAAATATTGAAACGCTCCTGCCCGCGCTCGAGGATTTCCTTGGTTACGGGAAACGGAAACGCGTCGAGCGGCTTGCCGTCGGGGCCTTTGCCGGTGTAGAAAGCCGCGTCGTCGTTAAGCTGGCCGCGGGCCACAGTGCCATCGACCAGCGGACGCGCGGAGCGGCCGTCGTCGAAGAAAGTGGACGGGCGCAGGGGAATGAACTTAGGCTGGTCGTGCATATCCTGGCGGCAAGCCAGGGTGGCGGCGGCTAAGGCCAGGACCAGGAACCACCGTAGAGCGGGCTTCCAGCCTGCCATGCCGGCATCCTTGCCGGCATTCTTTCGCGAGACAACCGGACCAACCGCTCCCTTACGGTCGCGGCTCGCTAGACAATTATTGAGCCGCGACCGTGAGGGAGCGGTTGCCGATGCGTCTCCGCGCGGATATTTATCATTGCGCAACTTCGGTCACCTCCCTGGGCTCGAGCGTCTGAAGGAAAGCGCTGGTCGCGCCGCTTTCGAACAGCGGGTCGGCGGCCTCGATGCACAGGAAAAAACGATTGCGCGAAGCCAGCGCGAACCTGGGCGCGTTGAAAACCGGGTGGTAGGGCATGGGCAATCCGCACAGCGCCAGCAGGCCCAGCACGGTGGAACCGGCGCCGAAAAGAATGGTCAGCTCGAAGGTGATCACGATGTAGGCCGGCCAGCTATGCAGCGGGCGCCCGCCTACGTTGATGGGGAAATCCCAGACCGTGATGTAATACTGCATCAGATAACCGGTCAGCAGCCCCAGGATTCCGCCCGCCAGCACGATGAGCGGCAGCCTGTTCTTGTGGAGGTGGAGCGCGTCGCTCAGGTCCTCGATGGGAAACGGCGAATAAGCGTCGAGCTTGCGGTATCCCTTTTCGCGCGCGGCGCGGGCGGCGTTCACCAGGGCGGCGGGGCTGTCGAACTCGGCCATCAACCCGTAGATCGGCGTGGTCACCCTTCCGCCTCCTCCCGTACGCTGGCCTGTGGCAGCAGCGTGCGGACTTCAAAAATCGAGATCATCGGCAGCAGCCGGATGAACAGGAAGAACAAAAACAGGAACAGGCCGATGGTGCCGATGAATGTGGCCCAGTCCCAGCGCGTGGCCTGGAAGATGGACCACGAGGAATTCAGGAAATCCTGCGCCAGGCTGGAAACGATGATCACGTACCGCTCCAGCCACATGCCCGTCAGCACGATGAGGGACCAGATAAACAGCGTGACCGGGTTCCGCCGGATGCGCCTGATCCACAGCGCCTGTGGCAGAACGATGTTACAGGCGATCAGCACCCAGTAGCTCACGGCATACGGGCCGGTCATGCGATGCCAGATGGCAGCCTGCTCGTATACGTCGCCGCTGTACCAGGCGGTGAACGTCTCCAGCACGTAGGCGTAAGCCACGATCAATCCCGTGGCGAGCATGACTTTGGCGGAGTTCTCCAGGTGGCGGAGCGTAATCAAGCCCTGCAACCCGTAGACCGCGCGCAACGGAATGGCCAGCGCCAGCACCATGGCGAAGCCGGAATAGATGGCCCCCGCCACGAAATAGGGCGGGAAGAAAGTGCTGTGCCAGCCGGGTAAGATGGCGATGGTGAAATCGAAGCTCACCACCGTGTGCACCGAGAGCACCAGGGGAGTGGCCAGGCCCGCCAGCAAAAGAGAGGCGGTTTCGTACACGCTCCAGTGGCGCGCCGAACCGCGCCAGCCCAGGGCCAGGACGCCGTAGGCCAGGCGGGCGAGTCGGTTGTGCGTACGGTCGCGCAGGGTGGCCAGATCGGGCAGCAGGCCCACAAACCAGAACAGCAGCGACACGGTGGCGTAAGTGGAGACCGCGAACACGTCCCACACTAGCGGGCTGCGGAAATTCGGCTGCACGCCCATGGTGTTGGGGTAAGGCAGCAACCAGTAGAACAGCCACGGGCGGCCCAGGTGCAGGAGCGGGAACATGCCCGCGCAGGCCACCGCGAACAGCGTCATGGCCTCGGCGAAGCGGTTGATGGAGTTGCGCCACTTCTGGTTGAGCAGCAACAGGATGGCGGAAATCAGAGTGCCCGCGTGGCCGATTCCGATCCACCACACGAAGTTGGTAATGGCGAACCCCCACATCACGGGCGTGCGAATGCCCCAGATCCCCACGCCTTCGGCCAGCAGCGTCGCCACCGCCCACAGGAACAAAAGCAACAGGCCGAAGGCCACCGAGAAACAGGCCATCCAGAAGATCGGCGTTCGCTTGGTGAGAACCACGGCGGCGATCTGGTCGGTGACCGAGCCGAAGGTGTACCCCGGCGCGATGATGTCCCGCGAACGCTCTTCGACGGCTTGTGAATTCTCAGGCATGGGCTAAGTGAGGTTGCGCTCCTTGCGAAACCGCGAAGAACCCGGTTGGCAGGCGGAAGCGCCTGCCCCACAGGTGGGACAGACGCTTTCGTCTGTCAACCGAACAGCCCAACCGTTCCTCTTGCTTCTTCTCATTCCTCAATCTCCGGGTTGGGATTGCGAAGCTCGGCCAGGTACGTGGTGCGCGGGCGCGTATTCAAATCCTCCAGCAGACCGTAGTTGAGCTTTTCCGCCTTCATCTTCGAGACGCGGCTGGCGGGGTCGTTGATATCTCCGAATACGATCGCCTGGGTGGGACAGGTGGCTTGGCAGGCGGTCTGGATTTCGCCGTCGCGGACCTTGCGATTCTGCTTTTCCGATTCGATCTTGGCGGCGTTGATGCGCTGCACGCAGTAAGTGCATTTCTCCATCACGCCGCGGCTGCGCACCGTCACGTCCGGGTTATGCAACAGCTTGAGGCTGGGCGTTTCGTAGTCCGAGAAGGGATAGAAATTGAAGCGCCTCACTTTGTAGGGGCAGTTGTTCGAACAGTAGCGCGTGCCCACGCAGCGGTTGTAGACCATGTCGTTGAGGCCCTCGCTGGAGTGGTTGGTGGCCTGCACCGGGCAGACCAGCTCGCAGGGCGCGTTCTCGCACTGCATACACGGCAGCGGCTGGTTGTGCATTTCGGGGTTTTCAACGTCGCCGTGATAGTAGGTATCCACGCGCAGCCAGTGCATGGCGCGGCTGCGCCGCACCTGGTCTTTCCCGACTACCGCAATGTTGTTCTCCGCCTGGCAGGCCACCACGCACGCGCTGCAACCCGTGCAGGAGGTGAGGTCGATGGCCATGCCCCAGGCGTAGCCTTCGTATTTCCATTCCGGGTAGAGCGTCAGCGAGCGCGCCGGGGCTTCGGCCCCCGCGTGCACCGATGCCGGATCTTTCCGGTAGTCGTCGATTGCGCCGCTGTGGATTATGTGCCGGCGGGTATCCACTTCGCGCGCTTCCAGAATGCCTTGATTGGTAGTGGTGGCGAACTGGTACTCGCCCGCCAGCTTTCTGGCCTCCATGCCGTTGTCGTGCCACAGGGCCCGGGTGGTTCTCAGCCCATAGGGATTGAATCCCATCCCCGTTCCCGCACGGCCGGCCCGCGTTCGGCCGTAGCCCATGTGCAGCGTTACCGCGCCATCCACATGCCCCGGCTGCACCCACACCGGCGCGCGCAGCGAGCGGCCCTGGTAAGTGAGCTGTAACATGCCGCCCGTGCTCACGCCCAGACGGTGCGCGGTGGCGACGCTCAGTATGGCGGCGTTGTCCCAGGTCACTTTGCTAATAGGCTTGGGCAGTTCCTGGAGCCAGCCGTTGTTGGCGAAGCGGCCGTCGTATATCGTCGGATCGGGCCGGAAGATCGTCTCCAGCTTGCCGCCCAGGTGCGGCGCCGTTATACGGGCGCGAATGTTCTCCGGCTGCAGAGCGGGCGTCTTGAGCGGCAGCGCGGAGCCGGCCATCAGGCCATCGTGCACCGAGCGCCGCCACCAGGCTTCGAAATCGGGGCCCGTATGCTGCTTGGCCCAGTATGCGCGCAGGATATCGCGGCCATTCATTTCCTGCTGGCCGGTGAACATCTGCAACAGTTCGAGGGCCGAGCGGCCGTTGTACAGGGGCTGGATGAGGGGTTGCTGCAAGGTTACCGTTCCATCGAAGGCGCGCGCGTCGCCCCACGCCTCCAGGTAGTGCGCCTCCGGCAGCCGCCACTGGCACAACTCCGAGGTTTCGTTGTCGTAGAGGCTGAGGTGAACCCGCAAGCGCGCTTTGCGGATGCAGGAGCGCATGCCCAAATCGACGGGCGCGTCGAACACCGGATTGCCGCCGACGATGAAAAGCAGCTCCACCACGCCGGCGTCCAGATCTTTCACCAGGTCCTGAAGGGAGGCCAACTGGTCGACCGGGTTGGCCTCGATGGGATCGGTGTAGAAGACGGTCTTGCCCACGTTGCCCAGGGTGATATTCATGGCGTGGGCCAGGGCATGCACCACCGCCGGCTGGTATTCGCCGGGAATCACCGCGCACGCGCCCTTGTGGATCAGCAGGTCGCGCCCGATGGGATCGATCCATTTATAGATGTCGGCGTTTTCCCCCTGGTGCGGACCACGGCCGGTTCCCACGGCGGTGGAGAGCGCTCCCGCGAAAACTTCGATATCGCCGGCGCGCAGCGGCAGGCGGTGGTCCGCCTTGGCGCCGGTGGGCGTGGGCGCGGGTTCCACCACGTACAGGCGATTCATGGCGGTCTCGCCGCCGCGCACGCGCCGGCCGGCGGCGAACTGCCGGGCGTAGCGCAGGCTGGCCGGCCCGGAGGCCAGAAAATCCGAGTCGAGCGAAACGATGGTCCTGGCCTGGGACAGGTCGTAGTACGTGTTGACCGGTTGGTTGAAGGCCATCAGGGCGCCGGCGCGGGCGCCGTGGGGCCCGGCGGGCTCCCACTTATGCCACTTCATGGCCGGGTAGAGCTTCTGTATGGCCGCGATTTGCGCCGCCACGGCGGGCGAAGTCACGGTTTCGGTGAGGATGCGAATGCCCGCGCCGTTGACCAGCTTCTCCGCCGCCAGTTTGGCGCGCAAGGCGCCGAAGAAATCGTCCCAGGAGCGGATTTCGCCCAGCAGCGTGGCCGCCTGCATGCGGTCGGGATCGTAAAGCTGGAGCACCGAGGCCTGGGAGAAGGCGTCGCACGCTCCCAGCGAGGCGGGGTGCTCGGGGTTGCCCTCGATCTTGGTGGGCCGGCCTTCGTGGCTTTCGGCGAGTACGCCGGTGGCTACCCCGTTCAGCGTGGTGGCCGTGGCATAGAAGAGCGGCTTGCCGGGAATCAGCTCCTCCGGCTGCCGCACATAGGGCATGATGTGCTCGGTGGGCTGCCGCGTGCAGGCCGCGAGACCGGCCAGGGCGAGCGAAGCGCCCATCATCTTGAGGAAAGTCCGGCGGCCCTCGCCGGGGTTCTCATCCTCGCTCCAGCCCACCGCCTGGCGCGGGAACTCGCGTTCCATCAGATCGCGGAACTCCGGCGTCCCAGCCAGGTCTTCCAGGCTGCGCCAGTAATTGCGTCCGCCGGCCTGGTTGAGCCAGGCGCGCGCGGCGGCGATGTCCAATTTCTTCGGTTCGTCGTTCATCGGTGGCACGTGCTGCAGCTTGTGAGCGTGCGAGCATCCTGGATCTTGTACTCTTTCACCAGCCGGCGGCCGATTTCTTCCTGATCGCCGGCCGGGTGGTATCCCATGGTGGTGATGGATTCGCGCGGCCTCACGTATTTCTCGGGTTGGCGATGGCAGCCCAAACACCACTCCATCCGCAGCGAAACGGCCTGCCACGTCAGCGGCATGCGGTCCACGCGGCCGTGGCAGCTTTCGCAGCCGATGCCCTTATTGATATGGATGCTGTGATTGAAATACACGAAATCGGGCAGGTCGTACACCCGCGTCCATTGGATGGAGGCGCCGGTGCGAAAGCTGGCGCGCACCGGTTCGAGCGTCGGGCTGGTGCTCCAGATCTGCGAATGGCAGTTCATGCACGTCTTGGTGGGCGGAATGTTGGCGAAGCTGGAGCTTTCCACGGTGGTGTGGCAATAGCGGCAGTCTATACCCAGGCCGCCCACGTGGTGCTCATGACTGAACGGGACAGGCTGATCCCGCATCATCGAGGCGCGAGTAACGTAAGCGGAACGGTCGAGCTGGACCGCGACCCAGGCCACGAACGCCAGGATGACGCCCGCGCCGAAAATCGAAATCCGCGAAAATGAATTGCTGCTGCGATGAAAGATCTGGGCCATTGCGCTACGCCTGTGCCGACTCAACTGGAGCGCTATCGTGTCGCATCAATCGAACAGGCCGTACTGCTGTAACCGTCTCCAACGGAATTCGCCGGAACTCCCAGTTTCCCGCGAATGAATCTCTTCTAACGGATGCAGAACCGGGTAATTTGTTTCAGCGGAAACATTCCCGTGAGAATTCTCACGGGTTTCGCCCTTCCCGGCGGCGCACGGGCGTCTTGTCTTGTAGGGATTCTCGACGGCCGGCTGGGTGGGGCGGGCGGTTCCGCCTGCCCACCTTCAACCTGTTATGCCTTCCATCCCACCGCTCGCAATCGAGGCGCCGGTGCGACACTGATGGGGTGACCTCTTCAGCCCACGATGGAAGGGCCGCTCGTCGAACTCCGCTCGGACGGGTGGCGCGAGCCGCGGTGGCGGCGCTGGCGGCGCTCGGCTTCCTGGTCCTGTTCGTGACCGTGACTCCGCTGGTGAACTGGTGGGCGGCGAAGCTGTCCGGTCCCTGGTACGACCCGAAGGGAGACACGCTGATCGTGCTCGGCGGATCGATGCTCGATCACGGCGTCATCGGGCTGAGTTCCTACTGGCGCAGCGTGTATGCGGCGCGCGCGTATCAATCCGGAGGCTTCCGCCGCATCGTGGTCAGCGGCGGCGTGGAGGACAATCCGGTCTCCGTGGCGATGGCGCATTTCCTGGTTTGCTCGGGTGTGCCGCTGGACATCATCCGCACGGAACGGGAGTCGAGCAGCACCCGCGAGAATGCGCTGTACGCGGCGCGCCTTTTGGCGGGCGATGGGAGCCGGAAGGTCCTTCTTACCAGCGACTACCACATGTACCGCGCATCGCGCGCTTTCGCCAAGGCGGGTTTGCAGGTGGTTCCGTCGCCCTTTCCGGACGTGATCAAAGCCGGCCAGCGCTGGCCCGGCCGGTGGCCGGCCTTTCTCGAGTTGTGCGCCGAGACGATCAAGATCGCGTACTACTACGCGCGCGGATGGATCTGAACCGGCGCAAAACAAGCGTGTTTCGTGGTCTGTCAGGATAAGCCTTCAGCCCGGGAATTCCATCAAAAACGTGAGGGGCCAGCATCGCCCGACCGCTCCCTGACGGTCGCGGCTCGTTATCGGTCTGGCGGCTCGTTATCGGTCTGGCGAGCCGGGCCCAGAGGGCGCCCCGTCGGGGAGCGGTTGGAATAGTGGTCGCATGGCAGGCCCAAGGCGCTTTTTCGATCCTGTCATGCCTCGGGCAGACGACAAAAAGCGATCGTCTGTCCCACCCGCGGGAAGCGTATGCGGAGCGCGCCCCATTCCAGCACGACATCGTCATCTTCCGCGGTCAGCTTGACCTCGCCGTTCGAGGGCGCTTCGGAAAGATCCAGCACGGCGGCCATGTCTCTGGGCAGCAGCCCGCGATACGCCACGCGCAGCACGGGCGCGGGCTCCCTGGAGCACAGGGCGTGCGAGCGCCAACCCTCCAGGACCTCGGCGATTCCGCTGGTGGAGAGGCGCCGCGCCTCCGCCCGAGACGCCGGGCGCCAGAATTGCTCCAGCAGATGTTCGCCAGGGGGGCCGTCTACGCTGTCGAGCGTTACCAGCGCTTGCTCGCGTTTCAGGAACAGCACGCGCCGCCGATGCGTGAATCCGCCGTAGGCGCAGCGCGCATCGAGGGTATCGCGATCGGGAGATGTGTCCCACGCGGCGATGGCGGTGTCCGGTTTGTCCCTCCAGCGGAAGGGGCCAGCCGGCACGGCCTGGTCCCGGCCATCGATGCGAACCGTGTTGTGCGCCATCGAGCCGCGAAAACGGTTCCGCTCGGCCGGGTCGGCGTAGGTATAGGTCCCCGGATCGATGAGCGCCTCCCGCACGCCGATGCGCGCCACCAGGCTGAGCGCGTCGGAATGGCTGTGTCCCGCCGGACCCGCGCCAAATGGCCCCGCTTTCACTACGATATGCACATCCGCCGACGCCATGATGGCCACGCCGGCGTCGCGGAACAGCCGGGAGGCGCCGCCTGCTCCCGCCGGGCAGCCGCGGAACTCGTCCACGCGCTCTCCCAACCACCACGCCGCCTGAGAGTCGAAGTCGGCGCCGGGAAGCAGCCACTCCGGGCGCCGGAACCATACCGCGCAGGTGGCCAGCGTGCCGTTGCCGAACCTTTCGCGCTCTCCGAAAGGGTGGAACAGCCGGCCCCCGTCGTCGTCTCCCACCAGCGGCAGCAGCCCCGAAGGCCCCATCAGCGCGTGCAGGTATTCGGCCATGCGCGCGAGGCGCGCCGCGTATTCCGCTCCCGGGCGAGCGAGCAGTTGGTGCAGCAGGAACAGGTCGAGCGCGTATAGGTGGTAGTAGGCCGACTGCTCGAAATGGCTGCCATCGGGCCGCACTTGCGCCTCCATCTGCTCCCGCACGATGCGCCCGCCCACCTCGGTCCAGCGCCGTGCGTGGGGGAAGCCGGGAAACAGCGTGCCCAGCGCGTGCAAGGCCACCGCCTCGCCCAGCAAGTGGGTGTTGGGCGCAAAATAGACCGACAAATTCCGTTCGATGAAGCGGCCATGGCGGTACAGGACGGTCAAAAACCGGCGGCGCAGCGCCTCCGGCATCTCCGCTCCCACGAACATCCAGAGCCACGCCCAGGACAGACCGCGGAACGCCGCTTCGAGCGCACTGGCCCAGTTCATGCCGCGCAGGAACGGGTTCCCATCCATCCAACTTTCCACCTGGCGGAACGCTTCGTCCAGAAACTCCCGTTTGCCGCTCAGCAGAAAAGCCTGGGCGAGCAAGGGCAGGTGTTGATGGCGATTCAACTCCCAAACCACTTTGTGGTCGCCCACGCGCGCAAAATCGAGATACGGCACGGCGCGGAAATAGGAAGTCCCGGTGGAGACGCCGTTGGCGTAGTCGCGCCGCCAGTCTATGTCCGGCTCTGTTTCGATGGTCAGTCCGAGCAGCGGAAAGCGGTGCTTCAGCAGGCCCTCGGCCAGCAGCAACACTTGCGCGGCGTAAGGCGTTCCGCGCAGCGCGCCGGCCACGCGGGCGGGATCCGCGAACGGCCACGCGGTGGGCTGCCGGCCCGATGACAGCGTGGGCGGCAGAGCCAGCATCGCAAGGTTGCCGGCCTCCTGGCCGGTGCGAAACCAGATCTCCTTCAGGCTACGCACGGATCGGTTTCCGATGTGGCGCGGGCGCTCGCGCCTGCCGTCGTGGGGCATGCTTTAGCTTGCCCGCCTCCACTGGGGCTCAACTCTGGTTCCACGAGATCGGGAGTTCCGAGTCTCGACACGCGTGACGAACTGTCGTATCCAAGCGCCGGCATGGGTTTACGTGTAGAAGCCTTCCGTGGGATGGCCCGGACAATCGTGCGCGGCCTGGGCCTGCATGTCCTGGCACAGCCGGTCCATGGATTCGGCGGTTTTCACGAAATCGAAAGCCGCGCGGTTTTGAGGCCCGTAGACGCTCATCACCAGCGCGCACAATTCGTGCAGCCGCAAGCGCGTTCCGCGCAGTTCGGCGCCCAGTTCGCGATGCTCCTCCAACGTTAAGGGGTTGAGGCTTTCCGGCCGCATGTTCTGGCGCTAGCCCGCGATGAGGTCATGCTCCGTGCGTTTTGCGACGTACCAAGCTAGTGTAACATGGCCAATCGCCCGGTCCGACGCGGCGCATCGAAAGGGGCGTGTGACATGAGTGGAACAGCCGGAGCGTTTGTGTGGGATTACCGGGTTACGAAACCCGAATTGTGGACTTTGGGAGTTCGCAGTCCCGAATCTCCCTTCTTTCTTGGCCCTCGGGAACAGCGCCGTGACGACCTCCGGATGCACGTCCCACCACCCGCCTGCGAACCCGCGCCGCCCTCGCGAAGGTGTCCCCCGGCACGTTGCATGCCACGGGCGGCGATACTTGTGGCGCGGCGCCGGGTTTAGGCTAAAGAGAGTTGCCTGATCCACGCCTGGACGGCGCGTGATACGGAAACTGGGGAGAGAATTATGTCGCGTTTTACATTACATAGGAGCCTGTTGGCCGGACTGCTCCTGGCCGGCTCGCAGATTCTCGCGCAGGCTCAGACAATTTCAACCAGCAACCCCGGGTCCGCCGTGACCTCGGGAATTGTAGGAGTGACCGGCGGGCAGACCGCCCGGCTCAATGCGTTGAACCTCCAGCCGGTGATTCCCGGCGTTACCGCCGTTGCGTGTCCGGCGACGCTCGAAATCTACGATGACACGGGCGCCATGCTGAAGCAGCTCGTGGTGACCAACATCTCGCCGGCGAGCGCCGCTTCGCTGGTGTTCAAGCCTGTGGCGCCAGCGACGCCGGCCAATGCGAGCGCGCTGATCCGCGCCGTGGTGTTCACGCCGTCGGCCTCCGCGGCGACCGCGGGCTCGGAGCCCGCGCCGCCGATCATTCCGGTGCGCATAAGCTGCAACATAATAGCGTCGCTCGAAATTACCGACGATTCGACAGGCGAGACCCACACCTTCACGACCGACTTCCGGGCCATGCCGGCGTACTTTTTTTCGCCCTTGCTCGGCGCCGTACGCTGACGGCAAACGCCGCGCTGGCGCCGGGGAAAGAGGGAAGGCCGGTCAGCCCTGACGAATCGCCTCCAGGTCTATGGTGATTTTGACCTCTTCGCCCACCAGCACGCCGCCGGCCTCCAGGGCCGCGTTCCAGTTGAGGCCGAAATCCTTGCGGTTGATCTTGGCCGTGGCGGTGGCCCCGATGCGCATGTTGCCCCACGGGTCCTTCGACTCCGGAGTGGGACCTTCCACGCGCAGAACCACCTCTCGGGTCACCCCGTGCATGGTCAGATCGCCTTTCACGTTCCCCTCTCCGTCCCGAACCGCGACCTCCTTGCTGCGAAATGTCAGGGTGGGGAACCGCTCCACATCGAAGAAATCGGCGCTCTTCAGGTGCGCGTCGCGCTGCGCTTCGCGGGTGTTGACGGAGGCGGCGTCGATGGTGGCGTCGATGCTCGAGTTGGCGGGGTCGGCCGGGTCGTACGCTATGCCGCCCGAAAGCCTGGTGAACTCGCCGCGCACATTGGCGATCATCATGTGGCGGACGGTGAACTGCGCCGAGGAATGCGCCGAATCGATTTGATAGATCGTTTGCGACATGAATGGACCTCTCCTTATCGCGTGTTTTCGTTGGCCAACGGCCCCGGACCGGGCCGCCGGCTGAATAGCCGTTTCAACATTAGTCGTTATAACGCATAAGTCCTTCACGAAAAGAGATGCCTAATCCCCGCGAAGAGATTCCAGAATCGCAATCAGCCGTTCGAGCTCCTTCTTCGCAATGCGGCCCATCCGCCGTTTGAGGAACCCGGCCAGCGGCTTATCGATGGTCTGCAGCAGATCGAATCCCTGCCCGGTGATCCGGCTGACAACCACCCGCCGGTCCTCGCGGCGCCGCTCGCGCACGATGAGTCCCCGCGCTTCGAGACGGTCCAGCAGCCGGGTGATGTCCGGATCGGCCGTCACCATCCGCTCCGCGGCCTCGGAGCAACTGACGCCGTCGCCGCCCGCTCCGCGCAGAATGCGCAAGATGTTGTATTGCGTGGGAGTCAGTTGAAACCGCTTGAAGAACTCCGTCCGCCGCTGCTCGATGAACTCGTAGGTCCGGAGCAGGTTGAGCAGCGCCTCTTCCTCGAGAAGGGCGAAGCGCTTGTTTCGCGGAATCCCGGCGGCCAGTTTGGAGCCCACATCCCGATGTTATTTGTTATAACGAGCATCGGCGACGGGAATGGCGCGGCTCCTCCGGCCGTGTGTATTCTTTCGGACATTTTGGCCCGGGGAATCATCGGACACTATCCCGGATCGGCGGACGAAGGCGTCCGTCGCCCCGTTTTCTTGGGGCATTCTTGCGGTTGCGGCTCATACCAGGCCGGAGAAAACTGATAACGTATTACGTTGCAGTTCCCGGACAAATAGGAGTTAAGGACTCCATCCAATGAACAACAGACGGAATCTTCGATTCGTTACCCTGATCATGGCCGCCGGCGCGGTATGCGCCGTTACGCCCGCGCCTGGGCAGCAAGCCAGCCCGGCGCCCGCGGGCAAACCCAGCGCTCCCAGCGTCCTGCCCGGCAGGGGTTTGGCGCAGCACGATTTCTTCTACGCCGGAGAGGCCAAGACCGAGGATATGTACATCGTGCGGAGCGGAAAGGTGGTCTGGGAGTATCACGATCCCGATGGGAAGGGCGAAATCAGCGATGCCGTGCTGCTCTCGAACGGCAGCGTGCTCTTCGCGCACCAATTCGGCGTGAAGCTGATCGACCGCGACAAGAAAACGCTCTGGAATTACGACGCGCCGCAGGGCGCCGAGATTCACACGGCGCAGCCGATCGGCAAAGACCGCGTGCTCTACGTCCAAAACAGCGATCCGGCCAAGGTTGTGGTGGTGAACATCGTCACCGGCAAAACCGAGCGCGAGTTCACCGTTCCGGTCAAGAATCCGAAAAGCGTGCACGGCCATTTCCGTCACGGGCGGCTCACCGAGGCCGGCACGCTGTTGTTGGCCCACATGGACCTGGGCAAGGTGGTGGAATACGACTCGAACGGCAAGGAAGTGTGGTCGAACACGCCGGGAATCGCCGTCTGGTCGGCCGAGCGCTTGAAGAACGGCAACACGCTCATCAATACCTGGTTCAACCAGTGGAACGGGGCGGTGGATCCGGCCACGGCTCCGGTTCAGGCGCTGGAACTCACGCCGGACAAGAAGATCGTGTGGGCGTTGCGCGCATGGGGAAACCCGGTGAACCTGGGACCCTCGACCACCATCCAGTTGCTCGACAGGCCGAGCGTACCCGAGGCGGTGCATTTCGGCGATATCAAGTGATGGGCCGCCATTCTTTCCAGGAAGATTCCTCCCCCGGGCGCCGCACGTAATCGGCGTCGAACGCCGGGATGGCACAACTGACCATGCGGCGGTGTCTAAGGCAGATGAGCGATGCTGCCAATGAGAAATAACGGAATAAGCGTGACCCGCTTGAGGGGTCTCTGGCTCTGCCTCTTTCTGTGGGTGTCCGCGTTAGCATTCGGCCAACCACCGCAGCGAATCCGCTTTGCATCTCTGGTATCGAAGGTTGAACCCATCTATCCGCTTGCCGCAAAGAAGCACGGGGTTCAGGGCGCAGTATGGTTAGACGCTGTTATCGGGGAGGATGGGCACGTGGTGGGTGTCCAGCCGATCAGCGGCAACCCGGTTCTGATGGACGCCGCCAAGGATGCGGTGATGCAATGGGTCTACAGACCTACGTTACTGAACGGCGAACCAATTCAGGTGATCACGAAAGTCTGCGTGCCTTTCGTTCGTCGGACGTCAAAGCAAACACCTTCACCGTGCGCCCCGCCCAAAGGCGGGGTTCGCTACTAGGGCGGTGAGCGGCATTGCCCACCGCGAACAGGCCATGGCGCCCATTTCGTCCGGCCCCTACCGCGATCTGGCGGTCCGCTTTCGCTTACTCCAGCCACACCGTCACCGCCGGCGAAGTAAAGTCTCCGACGGTCAATTGTATGGAAGTCTGCCCTGGGGCCACGAAGCCTCCTGGCACTTGGACGTTGAGTTGCATCACACCTACGAAGCCGGGCGCGCTTCCGGCGTAGAGGATTTCCGCGTTGATGCCCGCCACGGTAACGCCGACCGGCAGCGCGGGCTGGGGATACGGCGCGGCGGCGGCCTGGCCGGTGACGTTGGCGGTGTTCATGAGGCCGCTGCCCGTGGCGTAGAATACCACAATATCGCCAGACACGGCGGGGGCGCTTTGGGAGTTGATCGAGCCATCCTGATTGACGATCACGGGGAAGATGGCGGGGGCCGCGGCGGCCACTTGCACATCGGTTGCGCCCACCAGTTGGCCCTGATAGGAAACCTCGACGTGCGCGGCGTCGCCCGCCGTTTCATAGGGAACCTGGGCGTTGATCTGGCCGGCCTGGGCGTAAAACAGCGGCGCGGAGACTCCGGCGAAGCTCACTTCCACGCCGCCCAGGGCGGTGGAGAGAAGCCCGCCGGCGCCATATGCGCCGATCACGCCCACAGCGGGCCCGAAGCCCGTTCCGAAGATGCTGACAATCTCTCCCGGCACCACCGGCCCGGCCGCCATGCTGGCCGCATTCACCACCGTCGCCGCGACGGGCTGGGTGATCCCGGCCGGAGCGATGACCCCGTCCGGGACGAGGCGGCGGACGCGGTTGTTGCCGGAATCGGCCAGGTAAAGGTCGCCCGAGCCATCGAGCACCAGCCCCGCCGGCGCGTTGAGCCAGGCGGAAACGGACGGCCCGCCGTCGCCCGAGAAGGCCGCTCCATCCTGGCCGGCGATGGTTTGGATGATGCCGTCGGGCGTGATCTGGCGGATGCGGTTGTTGCCGGTATCGGCGATGAACACGTCGCCGTCGCTATCAGCGGCCACGCCGCGGGGCGAATTGAGGGCGGCCGCGGTGGCCAATCCGCCGTCGCCGCTGAAACCAGCCGCGCCGATGCCCGCGATGGTGACGATTAGGCCATCGGGGGTGGTTTTGCGAATCCGATGGCCGCCGGTGTCGGCGATGTACAGGTTTCCGGCCGAATCGAGCGCGCAGGCGCTCGGGGAGTCGAGCATCGCCAGGCGGGCGGGGCCGCCGTCGCCTACATCGCCCGGCGTGCCGTTTCCGGCGGCGGTTAGGAGATTCGCTCCGGGGGCGGCCAGCAGGACCCGGTGGTTGGAGGTGTCCACGATGTAGATAACGCCCGCCGGGTCCACGCAGACGCCGCCGGGACCGCCCAGAGGGGCCTGAAGAGGCGGCGTGTTTTCGGGGGCTAGGCCCGAGGAACCGTTCCCGACGATGGTACGAATGAGCCCGTCGCGGCCCACCTCTCGGATCCGATTGTTGGACCTATCGGCGATGATGACGCCGCCGGCGGGGTCCATGGCCACCCCCGAGGGGACGTTCAGGGGCGCGGTGGTGGCCGGGCCCGGTTCCAAGCCGTAGCCGGCCACGCCGGTCCCAGCCAGGGTTCCGATGATTCCGGCGGCTGAAACCTGGCGCACGCGCTCGGTGCCGGTATCGGCAATGAATAGATTGCCGGAGGCGTCCAGCGCCACGGCATTAGGCAGGGAAAGGGCCGCGCCGGTGGCCAAGCCGCCATCGCCGATGGCATGCAGGTACCCATCCCCCGCCAAAGTGTGGATGGCGAGGGAAACGTCCACGTAGCGGACCCTTGTCCCATCGGCTATGTACACCGTTCCACCGCTCGCGGCCACGTCGCGGGGCAAGGTCAAGCTGGCCAACTTGGCGGGACCTCCATCGCCGCTGAAACCGGATGAATACGATCCGGCATAGGTGGTCCATGCAACGTTGCTCGGGGTGAAGGAATGGACTACTGGGGCGCTATCCACCACAAACCACGTTCCGGAGCTATTCACCGCGACCGCGACAGGCCCTGACAGGGAAATGGGGTTATTGCCCAGAAACGTGGTGATGACGGAGGCGTAACCGTTGGAGACGATTTTGCGAATCAGGTTATTGCCCGAATCGGCGACATAGATTGCGCCGGCGCCGTCCACCGCCAGGCCGGCTGGATAGTTGAGCTGGGCGGCCGTTCCCGGGCCGTTATCGCCGGAGAAGCCGGCCACGCCAGTGCCCGCCAGGGTGTTCATCTTGCCGTTCGAACTTACGCACCGGACGCGATGGCCTTCGAACTCGGAAATGTAGAAATTCCCGATGGAATCCACGGCCACGTTGCGCGGCGCCAGAAGCGGGGCCTGGGTGGCGATCTCGCCTTCTCCGGCGGAAGCCATGTAGCCGTTGCCGGCGACGGTGGAGATAGCGCCGTCCGGGGCGATGCGGCGGACGCGGTTGTTTCCCAGGTCGGCTATATAGAGGTAGCCGGCCGCATCGGCGGCCAGGCCGTAAGGAAGGTCGAGTTGGGCGGCGGTGGCTGGGCCGCCGTCTCCGCTAAAGCCGGCGACTCCGGTTCCGGCGACGGTGGTGATGATGCCCTTGGTATCCACGCGGCGGACACGGTTGTTGTCCGTATCGGAGAGGTAGACATTGCCCAGCAGGTCGGCGGCGACGCCCTGGATGGCGCCGATCTGGGCCGCGGAGGCCGGGCCGCCATCGCCCATCCACGCGCTGCCGGCGACGGTTTCGATTCGATAAACAGTCTGCGGGGAATCCGCCGCCGGAACGGAGCGGTCCACCAGGCCCGTCCAGGCGAAAACGGCGAGAACACACCAGCGAGTTTTCATCTCGGAACGTAGTGTAGTGCCGCCGGAGGGCAGGAAATCTCAGAAACCTCCGACGCGGAGAAGCGGAGACGCCGAGAAACTCCGAAACGAGTGCACATCCGCGGCGCTCAACGGAGGATGAAAAGACCAAGCGTCCCGAGGAGTCGGGACGCGGCAGACACGAGTGTCCGCGCCACGTGCGTCGAAAACTTCCCGCGCTCAAAAGCGGAATTCCACCTCCGGATATCCAATATTGTGAGCTTTCGTACGCGAAACAGGCTCCCAAACGTGCCCTTCCATACGGGCCCCAAAAGGGGGTCCGCGGCCGGTCCGAAGAGGTTATTGGGAGTCAATTAAACCAGTTGAGAATGTCCAAAGCCGCCTTCCCGGCGCTGCTGCTGATACCGGTGTGCGCCATCGCTCAGAACCTGATCCGGCTCAAAGCGCGAACCATCGCGCCGACGCCCGGGGCCGCCGTGGCGATCCCGGCGCGGCGCGGTTTGGAGGCGTCCGGCCGCTCCCACTATATGCTCCAGTTCGCCACCTGTCCGGGCCCCGATCTGCTTCACCAATTGGAGCGCCGGGGCGTGCGTGTTCTGGACTATGTACCCGACTGCGCCCTGATGGTATCCTCCGACGGGACGCCGGACTTGGAGGGCCTCGACCTCACTTGGGCCGGTTCGCTCGAAGCGTCGGACAAACTCAGCCCGCTGGTCGAGTCCACGCCGGCGCCCGCCTATCTGGTCGTCTTCCAGCGCGACGCGGACATGGACTTGGCGCACGCGCTGGCGCTGCGCGCCGGCTTCACGGTACTGGTAAACCCCAATCTGCTGCCCGCCCAGTTGGTGATGGTGGGCGGGGCCGATGGGCTGGAAGGTCTGGCCGCGGCCGATGAGGTGGCTTACATCATGCCCGCGTCGGCGGACCTGGCGACGGGAGCGGCGGTGATGGCGTGCGCCGGCGCGCTTACCCAAGCCGGCCCGATTGCCGAATACGCCACCGTGGGCAGCGGCTGGTCCACGGATTCCTCGGGCGTAGCCTCGCTGCAGTACTTCTTCGAGTCGGTGACCACCGAGCTGGACCAAAGCGCGGCGGAGAGCGAGATCGAGCGAGCGTTCCAGGAATGGGCGAAGTACGCCAAAGTCAGCTTCACCGCCGGCGGAAGCGGGCTAACCGACCGCACCATCGCGATTCTGTTCGCGAACGGAGCGCACGGGGACGGCTACCCTTTCGTCGGAAATTCGGTTCTGGCGCACACCTTCTATCCGGCCCCGCCGAACGCCGAGCCGCTGGCTGGCGATATGCATTTCAACTCCGACGAGAATTGGCAGATCGGGCAGGGCACGGACCTGTTCTCGGTGGCGCTGCACGAAACGGGACACGCGCTCGGGCTGGGGCACAGCACCGACCCGACCGCGGTGATGTATCCCTACTACCACATCGCCACGGGCCTGACGGCCGACGATATCGCGGGCATCCGCGCGCTGTACGCGGCCAACGACGGGACGCCGGCCGCGCCAGTCACTCCGGTCAGTCCGGTCACTCCGGCCACTCCGATTGCTCCGGCCACGCCGGCGACGCCCACGACGCCAACGGGCACGCCGGACACCACGCCGCCCAGCCTGCAAATCCTGTCGCCCGGCTACACGATCGTGTCTACCACGCTGGCGTCGCTGGTGGTAAGCGGTACGGCCAGCGACAATGTGGGGGTGACGTCGGTCACGTGGTCGGTATCGACCGGGGCCTCGGGAATCGCCTCGGGGACCACCGCCTGGTCGGCCACCGTGCCACTGCTGGTGGGAACGAACACGGTTACGATTCGGGCATACGACGCGGCCGGCAACTCCAGTTGGCGGGCAATCACGGTCGTACTTCTCTGAAATTCTTTACTTAGTACCCTAGTCTTCCTGGTATCCGGGTCGATAGAACCATTAGTGCAATGGGCGCCGACGCAACAATCCCGATGAGACACAGATCATGGCCATCCTGCGGTCCCGCGGGTTCGGTTCACGAACAGTGGCGCGCGCTTCGCCCGGTGACTGCCGATGCCAAAGCCGGCGGCGAGTTTTCCATTGACGAGACCGAGGCCATTCTGTTCGCGCTGGCGCAAGCGGTGGAGCAACGGGATCGCCAGACCGCCGGCCATTGCGAGCGTCTGGCATTCATGGGGGTGGCGCTGGGAATGGCCATGCGGCTGGACCGCATTAACTTGCTGGCGTTATACCGGGGCGGATACCTGCACGATGTCGGCAAGGTGGGCATTCCCGATTCGATCCTGTTCAAGCCGGGCAAACTGACCGCCGTGGAATGGGTGACCATGCGCAGCCACGCGGTCCGCGGCGAAGAGATATGCCGGCACCTGAAGTCGCTTGGCCCGGCGCTGCCCATCATCCGTCATCACCACGAGCGCTGGGACGGCAGCGGGTATCCCGACGGGCTGCGCGGCAAGCAGATACCGCTCATTGCGCGGCTATTGCAGGTGGCGGATATTTACGACGCGTTGATCAGCCCGCGGCCATACAAGCCCGCATTCTCCTCGAGCAGGGCGCTGGGCATACTCCGCGAGGAAACCGCTCGCGGCTGGCGCGATCCACAAGTGGTGGATCTTTTCTTCACTCTGCACCAAAACGTAATCTCGAAAATAGCCGAGTACACCAGCGGGACGGACCGAAACCTCCAGGCGCTGCGTTCGTCGCTCGATAACCTGCAAGAGTACATCGACTTCTCGGAGCTCCCGGACGCGTCTTGAAGGGGGCGCGCGGGATGGCCAAAGGCATCAGGCGTTCATGGGGCACGTACGCAAATGCGCGCTTGGACGGGGACATGGTTGACGTCCCGGGACGCCGGGCGCAATCCCCGGCGGCAGGCCAAAAGCGCGACCCCACTCTCGTGACAGACGGAAGCGTCTGTCCCACAACGTCTGTCCCACAACATTACAGTGCGCGGAACACCGGAAATGCCGCGGGAAAACGTAGAAACTCCAGGGGCCGGGCGTGCCCGGGCGTGCCCGGCCCCCGCGTTTCGGTACAAATCACACGGTCAGAGACCTAGTGAGCATGACGCGGGAGAAACCGGCGACAGTCCGCGATGCCCCGGCCGCCAGCAACGCCTTTCGTACGCCCGTAGCGTCTCGCCGCCTCCTTCACAACAGCCTGAAATACACCTCTACCAAAGCCGTGGTAACCACCGGCTTCCCATTCACCGCGCCGGGGCGGAAACGCCATCTGCGCACGGCGTCCACGGCGCGCTCATCCAGCCCCAGCCCCAAGCCCTGCCGCACGGTGATGTTCTGCGCCAGCCCGCGCGTGTCCACGTCGATGCGCAGCACCACCGCGCCCGAGAGGTGCGCGCGGCGGGCTTCGTCGGAATACTCGGGCTCTATTTTGGAGAGTAAAACCGGCTCCGTGAAAGATCCCTCGAAGCCGGATGCGCCGGAAATGCCCAGGCCGCCCGGCCCGTCGCCGTAGCCCGGACCCCGGCTGTCGCCAACGCCCGTGCCCTCGCCTCCACCGATCCCGCCGCCCCTTCCCGGGCCCTGGGAGGGCGGGCCTAGCACGCCGTTGGGGATGCCGAACCGCGCCATGTCGAGCCTGGGCAAGGCAACGTCGGGGCTCACCAGGATAGTGGGCTCCACGGGCAACCGCGGGTTCCAGTTCAGCACCTCAACCTGGGGCGGAGTGAACTGGCGCAGGGCCTGCCTCGGAAGGCGGCCTTTGCTGGCCGGCAGCGGCGAGAGCCCGCCTCCGCCGCCCCCGCCCGGCAAATCGCGTTTCCTTGGCGTCAGATACTCGGCGACATCCCGTGGCGCCAACAGCACGGAATGGACAATGCGCTCCAGGTTAGGGGTCTGGACGCGCGTCGCGAACAGCACCAACGCGATAGCGGCGGCGTGCAGCACCCCGGAAAGCAGCGTCGAACGTCTTGCGGAACCGAACATGTGGCTCACCTTCCGCGGCCGTTCGATGCAGTTGCCGCGCCACTGCGCAAACCTTTTGCGCTCAAGCGCGTTTCCGTATGCGTGCGTGATCGCGCCAAGACAGTGGCGCGCCCACGGCACGAGTAACCCGCCGGCTGTCCCGAGCATCTTACTGAGCACATGAGTTGTAACGGACAAGTGTCCCGGCGCGGGCTGCTGGCATCGCTTTCGCTGTTTCCGGCCTTGCGGCTGCTCGATGGGCAAACCCCCACCTTCTCGGCCGAAGTCAAGGTGGTGAACGTGCTGGCCACCGTCCGCGACAAGAAGGGGCAAATTGTCCGCGACCTCACCAGGGGCGATTTTCTGCTCGATGAGGACGGCCGTCCCCAGTCCATCAAATACTTCTCGCAGCAGAGCGACTTACCCTTGACCCTGGGCCTGCTGGTGGACGTCAGCCCCAGTCAGCGGCGCCTGGTGGACGATGAGCGCAGCGCCAGCTATACGTTCTTCGACCAGGTGCTGCGGGAGGACAAGGACGTGGCCTTCGTGATCCACTTCGACGCCGAGGTGGAGCTACTCCAGGACATCACCTCTTCCCGCCAGCGGCTCGAGAAAGCCCTGGAGTCGGTGGGAGCGTCCGGCGCCCGGCAGAGGCCGCAATGGGGCCAGCGCGATCCCGTCCCGGCCGCCGGCGGGGGACGCCGAGGCGGGGGCGGAAGGGGCGGAAGGGGTGGAACGGCGCTTTACGACGCCACCCTGCTGGCCTCCGATGAGGTCATGCGAATGCGGACCGGCCGCAAGGCCCTGATCGTGCTCACCGACGGCGTGGACACGGCAAGCAGGGTGCGGCTGGAGGCCGGCGTGGAAGCCGCGCAGCGGGCCGACACGCTGGTCTATTCGGTATGGTTCGAAGATCCCGACGCCTATGGCGCCGGATTTGGCGGATTCGGCGGCATGGGTGGCCGCGGCCGGAGTACTTCCGACGGCTGGAGAGCGCTGCAGACCATCTCTCGCGAAACCGGTGGCCACGTCTATGAGGTCACCCGCAAGCAGACCATCGCGCAGGTGTACCAAGCCATCGAAGAAGATCTGCGGCACCAGTACAGCATCGGGTACACGCCCGACCGCGCCGGCGCCCCCGGGTATCGCAGGATCCACCTGTCCACCACGCAGAAAGGTCTGGTGGTGACGGCCCGCGAAGGGTATTACGCCACGTAGCTCCAACACCTTCGCCTAAGATCCTGTTGGGAGACGGCGAATTCAGTTGTGGGCCACCGCTCTCTAACGGTCGCGGCTCGATAATGGTCTCCTAGACATCGCGGCTCAATAACAGTCTGGCGAGCCGCGACCGTTAGGGAGCGGTGGTGAACATCTCAGCGCCTACCGCGGCACAGCGAATCCTCGGGCCTCTTCGCTCCACGGCGGGGCGGCGCGCAACGCTGCAACCACGTCCTCCGATTCGGCCGCGACGGACCACATGGCCGCGTGACGCTGGTCCATGAACCGCTGCTCCACCCCGCGCCGGAGTAACTCGATGCACGGGTCGAAGAACCCGGCGACGTTCACAATGACGATGGGCCCCAGGTAGAGCCCCAGCCGTTTCCAGGTGATGGCTTCAAACAACTCTTCCAGGGTGCCCGAGCCGCCCGGAAGCGCTACCACGGCGTCCGACAACTCGAGCATCAGGCGTTTGCGCTCGTGCATGCCGTCCACGATGCGCAGCTCGGTGAGCGCGCGGTGTCCCCATTCCAAATCGTTCATGAAGCGCGGCAGTACGCCCGTGACCTTGCCGCCGGCCGCCAGCGCCGCTCCCGCCAGCCGGCCCATGGAGCCCGACGAACCCCCGCCATACACGATGGCCAAGCCGGCGCCGGCCAGCGCGGCGCCCAGCCGCGCCGCCGCGTCGCGATACACAACCGGAGACTTCTCACTCGAGGCGCAGTACACGCAGACGGTTCGTATGGGTTTGGGTGAAAGCATGGGAACTTTCAGGATAAACGAGACGCCGCCCCGATGCGCGTTGAGAGCCGCGACCGCAATGGAGCGGCAGGCGATTGAACGGGTTACTTCGTGACAGGCCGTTAGGGCCGAACTTCGCGCGGGAGCCGGGTTAGAACCGCCTCGGTTACTTCGCGCGCCAACGCCATCGCCGCTTGCCCCTCCTCCACGCGCGGCTCATAAGGAGCGCCCGGGTAGCGAAAACGGGAAGCGTATTGGCTGAGCGCCCCGGCCCTTTCCATCAGCGATCCCAACGTCAGGTCAACCTCGACGCACTGTCTCCCGATCTCCTCCAGATCGTGGATCCGGCGAAAGCGTACGTCGTGCCATGTGAGGAACGCCTTCAAGGCCTTTTCCGCGGCCTGCTAGCAGTGAAACAACGCGCCTTCCACATCCGCCGGGTTGGCTGCGAGCAGGATCTCCCCGCGCCGCAGACCCTGGCGAGTCTTCGCGAGCCACGCCGTGGCGTCGGCGGTTCGGGCGTCGTCAGGCTGCATACAGCAGCCTGCCTTCTTCGACGACGGTTGAAGGCAAGGAGGCCTTCAGATGGAGGCGCTTGTCGAATTCGTTGCGGGTCCAAACGAGGATGTCCTTGGCAATGCCCAGGCCGCTGAGGGCTCGATACCCTGCCCCGCAATCCCGCAGATCCGGGGGAGCATCGTCGGAAACTACTACCATGAAATCGTAGTCGCTGTCCGGGCCGGCATCGCCTCGCGCCGCCGAACCGAACAGGTAGACGCGCAACGGATGATATGCTTCCACAAGGCGCCGGACCACCTCGGTGAGCACCGGGTCGCCGGCGGAAGGTGGCGTAGATCTCTCCATCGCGGCGTCCAGCATGCCTGCCATCACCCCTAGTTTGCCACAAGAACGCCGGCCTTCCAAGGGAGCGGTGGCGCCACGGGAGCGACTGTTTCCCGGCAGATCTTGCCAAGAGAGATTCCCGTGAGCCGTCTGCTACATTCGAGTACATGCCGGCAGCCAGGAAGCGCAAGCACGCCAAGCCCGCTCCCACCATCGAACCGTGGACCGCGCGTGCCCAGGCCGCGCTCGCTTTTCTGGAACGGCGAAGCCGGGTGCTGGCGCTTCTGCTGGTCCTGATCGGCTCCGCGCGGATCGTATCCACTTACACGGTCTTCAATCACGTACTCGACGAGCCGGAGCACCTGGCCTATGGCATGGCATGGTGGGAGGGCCGCACCGTCGGTCCGCCCCCGGAGCACACGCCGCTGGCGCGCGTGGCGGCCGCACTGGGGCCCTACCTGCTGGGCATTCGAGCCCCGCGGCAGTCCGGCGCCCCCAGCCCCGAATTCGTAGCCGCCTTCACGGGGCTCGACATTCTCTACCGCGACCACAAGTACGAACGGAACCTGGCGCTAGTGCGGTTGGGAGTCCTGCCGTTTTTCTGGGTGGCGTGCCTGGTGGTCTACCGATGGGGGAAGCGCTGCTTCGGGCCGGCAGTGGCCGCATTGGCGGTTCTCTTCTTCAGTTTTCTGCCGCCCGTGCTGGCGCATGCCGGACTGGGGACCACCGACATGGCGCTCACCGCCTTCCTCGGAGCGGCCTTCCTGACGGCGGTCATCTGGGCGGAGGACCCCACTCCGCGCCACGCCCTCTGGTTCGGGGCGGCCGGCGCGCTGGCCATACTCTCGAAGCTCTCCAGCCTGCCCTTCTTTGCCGCGGCGGCGGCCATCGCGCTGCTCTGGTACGTTGCCGCGGAGCGTCCGCCGGCCGCCTCGCTGGCGCGCGCGGCGTGGCGGAGAATTCCCACCTTATGCCTGGCCGGTCTGGCCGCCTGCCTGCTTATCTGGGCGGGCTATCGCTTCGCCGTCGGCAGAGTCAATGGCATTCTTCTTCCCGCGCCGGAGCTGTACACCGCCATCCACGGGGTCGCGAGGCACAACCGGGAAGGTCATTGGAGCTACCTCCTGGGTCAGTTCAGCACTACCGGCTTCTGGTATTTCTTCCCCGTCGCGCTGGCGGTCAAAACGCCGCTGGGTTTTCTGGCCCTGGCGGGGGCGGGCGTGGCGCTGGTGGTTCGCAAGCGCATTGCCTGGCCGCGCGCCTGGCTTACGGCGGCTTTCAGCGCCGGCATCCTGCTGGTGGGCATGGCCAGCCGGATCAACATCGGAATCCGGCACATTCTTCCTATCTACGTCGGGCTTTCGCTCGCCGCCGCCGCCGCCCTCCACGAAGCGATGAAACGCTTACCCGCTGGAAAGTGGCTGGCCTGCGCCGCGGCGATGGCGGCGCTCTGGTTTGCCGGCTCCTCGCTGGCCAGCCACCCGGACTATCTGGCGTACTTCAACGAACTGGCCGGCAGCGAGCCGGAAAAAGTACTGGTGGATTCCGATCTCGACTGGGGCCAGGACATCAAGCGCCTCGGCCAACGCCTGCGGGAACTCGGCGCGCAGTCGGTATACCTGTCGACGTTCACCAACGGCCGATTCGAGGCGGAGCACGGATTCCCAATCACCTATCAAATCGTTCCAACCATGCCTGGGCCCGGGTGGAACGCCATCAGCATGACCCCCTGGAAGCTGAGCCGCCTGGGCACGCGGATGTTGGGCAACGTGCCCCTCTGGCCGGACCGGTACAAACCCACGGAGCGAGTAGGGAAGTCCATCCTGCTCTATTATTTTCCCGAAAGACGATAGACGCGCGGCCACGCTCCCACTCGCGTTTTTTCTCCGCGTCTCCGCGTCAAAGGTTTTGTCCGCACCAATCTCCCAATCCTCACGCCTCCAGGTTCTGCGCGGAAGAGCCGCGGACCGCAGTGCTACATTCGAGTAAATGCCGGCAAAACAGGCCAGGCGCCGGCGCGCGCCTTCGGTCGAAAAAACTTCAGGATCTTCCACCCGGGCGGCCCTCGAGTTCCTGGAACGGCGCGGCGCGCTAGTGGCGCTGGCTCTCACGCTGGTCGCCTCCATCCGCATCGCCGCCACGTATCCCGTCTTCAACCACACCTTCGACGAGCCGGCGCACATCGCCTGCGGCCTGGAATACCTGGACAAGGGAGTCTACAAGCTGGAGCCGCAGCATCCCCCGCTGGCGCGCGCCGCCGCGGCTTTGGGCGCGTACCTTACGGGCATCCGATACCCCGATCATAGCGATGCCCCCAGCCCCGAGTTCGAAATGTCGGGCCGCGGGCTGGCCATTCTATACAGCGGAGGCCACTACGACCGCACTCTCATGCTCGCGCGCCTGGCCATCCTGCCGTTTTTCTGGATCGCGTGCTGGGTGGTCTATCGATGGGCCAAGCGGTATTTCGGACCCGCCGCGGCGGCCACGGCGGTCTTCTTCTTCAGCTTCCTGCCACCCGTGCTGGCGCACGCCGGCCTCGCTACCACGGATATGGCGCTCACCGCGTTTCTGGGGGCCGCGTTCCTGGCCGCGCTCGGGTGGGCGGAGAACCCTACCCCGCTCAACGCCGCCTGGTTCGGCTTGGCCGGCGCTCTTGCCGTCCTTTCGAAGTTCTCCTGCCTGGTCTTCTTTCCGGTTTGCGCGGGGCTGGCGCTGCTCTGGTACATCATCGAGGACCGCCCCGGCGCCGGCGCCCTGACGCGCTTCGCGGCGCGCGGAATTCCGGGCTTGTGCCTGGCGGGCGCCATCGCCTTTTCGCTGGTCTGGGCGGGCTATCGCTTCTCATTTGGAAAGGTGGATTTCACCAGCGTCCGCCTGCCTTTTCCGGAGTTGTACCAGGGCATAAAGGCCGTGATGCAACACGACAAGGAAGGCCACTTGAGCTATCTTCTGGGCAAAATCAGCATGTCCGGCTTCTGGTATTACTACCCGGTTGTGCTGGCGGTGAAGACGCCGCTGGGCTTCCTGGCATTGGCCGGGACGGGCGTCGTGCTGGCTCTGCGGCGGCGCGTCGCGCTGCGCCAGGCGCGCCTGCCGTTGGCCTTCGCGGCCGGCATTCTGGCGGTAGGTTTCTTCAGCCGCATCAACATCGGCGTGCGCCACATCCTGCCGGTATACATCGGCCTCTCCATCGTCGCGGCGGCCGGGGCCGTGCGCCTGCTCGGCGATCCGCGCACGCGACGCTGGCTGCGCTACGGCGTCCTGCTGGCGGCGCTATGGTTCGCCGCCTCGTCTTTGCTATGCCACCCCGACTATCTGGCTTACTTCAACGAGTTCGCCGGCGCCGAGCCCGAGAAGATCCTCGTGGATTCCGATCTCGATTGGGGCCAGGACATGAAGCGGCTCTCCCAGCGGCTGCGGGAGATCGGCGCCTCCGAGGTCTATCTGGCTCTTTTCGCCAACGCGGCCTTCGAGCGAGAGCATGGTTTTCCGCCCTCGTACCAGTCACTTCCCGACCGGCCCGGCCCCGGCTGGAACGCCATCGGCGTGAGCCGCTGGAAACTGCTGCGGTTGGGAGCCGGCGGCAACCTGAACATCCCCATCTGGCCGGACCGCGCCCGGCCCGTGGAACGGGTAGGCCGGTCCATCCTGCTTTATTACTTCCAGCCGGCCCCCAGGCGCTAGCGCTTGGCGAACGACGAGGACCACACGACGTAGGCCGCTACCCCCGTGCCCAGAACGCCCAGGCCGAACAGGGCGAAGCTCCAGCCGGATGTGACGAAGATGTAAAGCCAGCCCGCCAGGGCCACCAGCGAGGGCAGCGGATAGAGCCACATGCGGAACGGCCAGACGATATCGCGGCGCTTTCGCAGCCGGTGAAGGGCCACGATCTGGGCCACAAACTGCGACAGGATGCGGGCCGTGAGCAGCGCCGAAATCACCCAATCCAAATCGAAGAACGCCGCCACAATGGCCAGGCCGCCGATCAGCAGCAGCGACAGATCCGGAAAGCCCTCGCGATGCAGCCGCGCGAAGGGTTTGAAAAAGCAACCGTCCAGGGCCGCCGCGTAGGGCACGCGCGAGTAACCCAGGGTCAGCGCGAAAACCGAGGCGAACGCCGTCCATAGAACCATCATGGCGAGCGCGCCGCCGGCGCGGAAACCGTACAGACGTTCCATGAACAGCGCCCCGATGAACTTCGAATGCATGGCTTCGCGCCACGGAATCACGCCGATGATCGACAGGTTCATGGCCGCGTAAATCAGCGCCACCGCGACCACGGAATAGAGGATGGCCCGCGGGATGACGCGCTCGGGCCGCCGCACCTCCCCTCCCACGTAGCAGATGTCGTAGTAGCCCAGATAATCGTACATGGCGATGAGCGTGGCCCCGCCCAGCCCCAGGAAAAAGCCGCGCGTGAAGCTGAACGCGTTGGCCGGGAAATCGAAGGCCAGCGCCGGGTGGAAATGCGTCAGGCCGCTTACGATCACCGATCCCACGGTGAGCAGCATGCCGATCCACAGGGCCACCGTCATGCGGCCGATGGCGTCGATGCGCCGGTACAGCAGGGCCATCACGGCCATCCCCACCGCCGCCGCCGCCAGCTTGATTTCCCAGGCCGACATGGAGCGCCGGAAGTAACTCAGGTACTGGGCGAAGCCGATATACCCGGTGGCGATTTCGAGCGGCGCGCTGAAAATGAACTGCCAGAGGAACAGGAACGGCGGCAGCGCCCCCCATTTCTTGTCGCGAAACGCCTCGCGCAGGTAAAGGTACGTGCCGCCCGACCCGGGCATGGCGGCCGCCAGCTCGCTCCACACCAAGCCGTCGGAGAGCGCCACCAGCGCGCCCGCCAGCCATCCCAACATGCATTGCGGGCCGCCCATGGCGCCCAGAATCAGGGGGATGGTGATGAACGGGCCGACCCCCACCATGTTGCACATGTTGAGCGCGGTGGCCTGGAGCTGCCCCAGGCCGCGCTCGAGGCGTGGCGTATCGGCGGTGGGCACGAAGGGAACATTTTAGCGTGGGGGCGGGCCGGCGGTGGGCCTGCCGCTGGCGTTCTGGCCGGCGTTCTTCGGTCCGTCGCGGATCCCATGGGCGTCAGCCTGGGCGCGGGCATGTGTGCCAGGTGACGTACACGCCGGCGCAGCGCCGGGCCATCGATGCCGGATTGGCCAAGGCCCAATACTGTTCACTTAATCGCTGCTCGCTTCCGTGGCGCAGCCTCTCAGGCTGCCGCGTCGAGACTCTTCTCGACGCTTGGTGGCGGACCGAGCGCCAGACTCGACACGAGTGTCGAGTCGGCAGGCTGAGAGCCTGCGCCACGGAGGAGCCGACGTGCTAAGTGAACAGCATTGGGCCAAGGCTGACGCCGACATCAAGGCGGGCCGCGTGTCCAAGGCCTCTTCGGACCACGACGAGTTCATCGCCGCCCTCCATGAGGAAGCCGCCAGACTCTCCGCGAGGAGAACCAAGCGCCAAGCCAAATGAGGCTCCGCTGGACCTCCCATTTCGCGCGAGCCTACGGCAAGGCGCCCAAGGCCCGAAGGCTCGACCCCACTTTCAGGTCGCCCGCGAATTTCCCTATTGACGTCTTTGTGTATTATCAGTCATAATACACCCGTGATACCCTTCCGGGTGGTCTTCCAGCCTGGCGCCCCGCTCTACGAGCAGGTGGTATATGCGGCTAAGAAGGCCTTAATCTCCGGTCAGCTCCGGCCGGGCGACCCTTTCCCTTCGGTGCGGACGCTTTCCACCGTGCTGAAGATCAACCCCAACACGGCGCATAAGGTGATCACCCAACTGTTGAACGAAGGGCTTCTCGAAGTCATGGCCGGCACGGGCACGGTGGTGGCGCAGCCGCCGGCGCCGTCTCCCGCCGAGCGTTCCCGGCTGCTCGATCACGAAGTGGAGCAGCTCGCCGTGGAAGCCAAGCGGCTGGGACTGGAGCTCGATGAAGTGACGGCCGCTCTGGAAGCTCACTGGGAGCGCCTGGACCGCCGCGAGGACGCCGCTTCAAGCAAAGGAGAGCGCAAGAGAAAATGATCAGCGCCATACGCACGCAAAGTCTCTCGAAACGATTCCGCCGCACGGTCGCGCTGCGCGATCTCGATCTCGACGTGCCCCCCGGCAGCATCTACGGCCTGCTGGGGCCGAACGGGGCGGGCAAGACCACCACCATCAAAGTGCTAATGAACATCCTCGGGCCGAGCAGCGGGCGGAGCGAAGTATTGGGGACCGATTCGCGGCGCCTGAGCCCCGCCGATTTCACCCGGATCGGCTACGTCTCCGAGAACCAGGAGATGCCGGAGTGGATGACGGTGGGGTATTTTCTCGACTACCTCTCGGGATTTTATCCGGCGTGGGACGCGTCCCTGGCGGCGGAGCTGGCGCGGACGTTTCAGTTGCCGCTCGACCGCCCGCTGCGGCGCCTGTCGCGCGGGATGCGCATGAAGGCCGCGCTGGCCTCGTCGCTGGCCTACCGGCCGAAGTTGATTGTGCTCGACGAGCCATTCACCGGTCTCGACGCGCTGGTGCGCGACGAGCTGATCGAAGGGCTGCTCGAGCGCGCGGAGGGAACCACCATTTTCATTTCGTCGCACGACCTGGCGGAGATCGAGAGCTTCGCCAGCCACATCGGGTATCTGGACGAGGGCCGGCTGCAATTCTCGGAGGAGCTGGAGGCGCTGAGCTCGCGCTTCAGGGAGATTGCACTGACCTTCGAGACGGCGCCCGCCCTGCCGGGCGAATGGCCGGCGAACTGGCTGCACGCGGAGACGGCGGGGCCGGTGGTCCGCTTCGTGGAGACGCAATTCGAGGAGCAGCGCACGGCCGCGGAAGCGCGGCGGCTGTTTCCGGGGTTCCGCGACATGGCGGTGAATGCGATTCCCTTGCGCACGATTTTTGTGACGCTGGCCAGGGCCAGCCGGGACCGAGGGAGGGGTCGGGACTAGCGCCATGACTGCTGGATTTGCTGTTGTTCGGCAACCGCGCGCCAAGAAGCTGGGAAGTAATCGGGCGGGCCGTCGGATTGACAGACGAAAGCGTCTGTCCCACATCGCCCTCGAAGGACTTCCATTCTTTGTGGGGCAGGCGCTTTCGCCTGCCAACCTCTCCGCAACAGCTCTCTTTGTGGGGCAGGCGCTTTCGCCTGCCAACCTCTCCATCCCACCTCCCGCTCACAACTCCGTTCCGAGCCGCGACCGTAAGGGAGTGGTTTCCACCCAAGACCCCCACCGCCGGAGGCAAGGCCGATGAACAGCACTCTGCGGATCTTCCGGAAGGACGTGCGCCATTTGTGGCCGCGCATCGTCCTGGTGGGCGCCATCGAAGTGGCGGTTCACCTGGCGGCGTCGGCGCCGTGGCTGGGCATCGCGGGCCTGCAAACGGGCATGGGCGGGATTGAAGCGCTGGCCCAATGGTTCCTGATTGCCTCGGCCATCCTCGAGGAGCCGCTGGTTGGAGACCGGCAGCATTGGCTGACGAGGCCATACTCCTGGAAGACATTGCTGGCGGCCAAGATGCTCTTTTTCCTGGTTTTCATCCATTTGCCGGTCCTGGCCGCGGATGGCAGCGCCCTGATTCTGCGCGGGCTGTCGCCGATGGGGCACTTGCCGGGCCTGGCGATGGCCCAATTCTTCACCTTGGAGAGGGTTCTGTGCGGCGCGGCGCTGGCCTCGATGTCGGCCAGCCTGGTGCAGTTCGTGTGGATCGGTTTGGCAGCCTTCGTGGGCTACGTTTTGACCTTGGAAATCCTTTCGTTCCGATGGGGAGGGATCGTGGTTTGGGGCGGGGTGGAGTGGCTGCACGGCGCCGCGATGGCCGCCTTCTGGATGTTGGGCGCGGCGGCGATCCTGGCAGTTCAGTACGTTACCAGAAGGGCCGAGCTTTCCCGGCAGATTCTGGCCGCGGGAGTTCTGGCCATGACCCTGATGATGTGGATGCCGGGCTGGCATGCGGCGTTCGCGCTGCAGAGCCGGCTTGGCCCGCGGCGAGTGGCGGATTCGGTGGTGCGCATCGAGGTGGATCCGGAGCGAGCCCTGGAGACTGGGCCGCTGAATATGTCCTATCGGGGGCGGGAGCCGCAGGACGCGGTAGAGGTTCCGGTTCGGATTGCAGGCATCCCTCCCGGCATGGGAGCACAGAGCGACAGAGTCGCCGCGACCGGGGTGACGCCGGACGGTGGCGCCTGGACCGCCGCATGGGACTCGATAAACCGGCTGACCCATGTTATCGGCGACCGAAGCGGAAACCGGGAGGAGCGCGTGCTCCCCGGTGATGGAGCCTACTGGCTGTACGTGAACGTCGACCAGTCTCTGCAGAGCCCTGAGCGCACCCTTCCGGGGCGCATACGCGCGAACGTCGCCCTTACTCTGCTCTCGGCGGAAGAAATCACGCCGCTCCACGCCGGCGGCCGGCCGACGCGCGTTCCCCAGGGCGGTCTGTGTTGGGTGTCGGGCAAGCAAAGCCTGAACGTCACCTGTTCCTGGCCGGCGCCCATGCCCGGTTACGCTGTGGTTCGAATCCTGTCGAACGGGACGCCGGCCGGCTTCGACATTCCCCTCCTGTCCGCCTTGGAGTATGGCTCTGTTTCTTACGGCCCGTGCTCGAACGCGGGAGGGCTTTGGCAACGTGCCGCAATTGGCGGAACGCGGCCGGAGCCATCGGAAATCGTGCTCGTCACCCGGCGCGTGGTGGCCCACTTCGAGCGCGGCGTCGACATTTACAGAGCGGGAGGCTGGCCGCTTCAATGATGAGAACTCTGCGGATTTTTCGGAAGGACGCCAGACGCTTATGGCCGGGTGCGCTGGTGTATATCGCGGTAATGGCGCTGGCGGCCACGCGCAGCCCCATGAACCGCAACTTCTCAAACTACTCAGTGTGGGGAGAGATACTGTTGCAATTGCTCGCTCCATTGGCGTGCTGGTTCCTGGCCGTGACGCTGATCCACGAGGAACGGCTCATCGGGGACGAACAGTACTGGCTCACTCGGCCCTATTCCTGGAAAGACCTGGTTGCGGCCAAGGCCCTGTTTCTGGTGGTGTTCGTGAATGCGCCGCTGTTCCTTTGCCAGTTCGCGGCCGTGGCGGCGGCCGGGCTTTCGCCCTGGGAGTGGCTTTCGGCGCTGCTGTGGCGGCAGGTCTTCTTTTCCATATTCTTCATCATGCCGGCGGTGGCGTTGGGCGCGGTCACCAGGAATCTGGGGCAAGTGGTGCTCACGGGAGTTGTGATATTAACGGCAGGGCAGGCTTTGAGTGGGAACCAATTCCCGGACTGGGGCGGTTTCGACTGGATTCGGGATTGCGGCGCCGCGCTGGTGATGGCGGTGGGAACGGCGGCGGCCGTGGTGTTGCAGTACACGCGGCGGAGAACGGCGCTGGCGCGAGGCATGGTAGCCGGCACGCTGGTGTTGGCGGCGGCGACGGCTTACGCGCCGGTTTGGGGTGGGGCTTTCGCGATTCAGAAGTTATTCTTCCCAGGCAGGTTAGGAGGCCTGCCCCACTTGTCGTTCGACGAATCGCGCGCCGGCGTCCACCCAATGTCGTACGGCCGCTTCAGCAGCGATCCGGACGGGGTGCGGCTCGAGATACCACTGCGCGTGGACAACGTCCTGCCTGGAGCACGGCTGGGCGCCGATTGGACGTCGGTGGGCATTGACGGTCCGAACGGCGCCTGGCGCTCGGGCTGGCTTAACTTCCACGCATTCCACGGTCTATCGCATGGGGAAGCCTGGCTCACGGTATATGTCGATCCGGGATTCTACGAGAAGAACCAGGACACTCCGGTGAGGCTTTACGGCAAGGTGGACTTCATGCTGTATGAGCGCGCCCGGACCATGACCGCGACGGAATACGGCAAAGTGGTGGTTCCAGGGGCTGGGTTATGCATGTTCGGGCGGAGATACCGGGTGTCACAGGCGCATTCAGCCGGTGAGACCAGACAAGTGGAAGTACTTCAGAACACGGTCGAGTGCTATTCGCCATGGCGGGAACTGGCGTTTGCGACTGACAGGGACGATGAGACGTTGCACGACGCGCCATACGCGCCGTTCCCCACTACAAGCGCCTTCCAGGCGCTTGATCTTGCCGGTTCGTGGGCCGTTGATGCGGACACGCCATCCCAGGCGTTCTATCGCCCGGTGGCCAGCGCCCAGCCCGTCTTCGAGGCGCGCGGCCTGCGAATGCGGGAGTTCCGCATGCCATAACTCTCGAGCCAGGCCGTGACGCAGCCTCTCAAGCGGCCGCGTCGAGACTCCGAACTCCTGACCTCGTGGAACCAGAGTTGAGCCCCAGTCGAGGCGGGCTAAAGCATGCCCCACCAAAGAGACCAGTCGCCCCGGTGGGGTATGCTTCAGCTTGCCCGGCTTGCCCGGCTTGCCCGGCTGACGCCCCTTCCCAACGGGCGCCCAATTGGCGTATCATAAATCGGATTAGAAGAGTCCAATATCGACTTCATAGGGGAGGTTTACCGTGAAAGTACGCCATAGCTTGGGAATCGCCGTGATCTGCGGAGCGGCTCTGTGGAGCGCCGCCTGCGCCGCCAAGCCGGCCGTGGATCCCGCCAGGTTGCAGGTGTTCAAAGCCCTGCCCGCGGTGATGGACAGCGCCAGCAACCCGATTACCGACGACAAGGTGAACCTGGGCCGGATGCTGTATTACGATGCGCGGCTCTCCCGCGGCCAGGACGTTTCCTGCAACACCTGCCACGCCCTCGACAAGTACGGCGTGGATGACGAAGCCCTTTCTACGGGGTTCAAAGGACAGAAGGGCACGCGCAACGCCCCCTCGGTCTACAACGCGGCCGGCCACTTTGTCCAGTTCTGGGACGGCCGCGCGCCTAACGTCGAAGAGCAGGCTAAAGGCCCCATTTTGAATCCGGTGGAGATGGCCATGACCGACCAGAAGCGGGTGGTCGAGGTGCTGCGGTCCATGCCGGAGTATGTGGAAGCCTTCAAGAAGGCTTTTCCAGACAAGAAGGATCCTCTGACGTTCGATGATGCAGCCCAGGCCATCGGCGCGTTCGAGCGCAAGCTGGTCACCAGCTCCCGGTGGGACAAGTTTCTGGGCGGCGACCAGGCCGCGTTCACGAACCAGGAAAAGGCGGGGCTGAACGCGTTTCTGGACGCGGGCTGCCAGGCCTGCCACAATGGAGCCTTTTTGGGCGGCAGCGTGTTCCAGAAACTGGGGGCCGTGAAGCCGTACCCGGATACCAAGGACCTCGGGCGTTTTGACGTCACCAATCAGGACGCCGACAAGCAGGTGTTCAAAGTCCCCAGCCTAAGGAATGTCGAAAAGACCGCGCCCTACTTCCACGATGGCTCCGTGAAGACGCTGGAAGAGGCGGTGGCGAACATGGCCAACTACCAACTGGGCCGGTCGTTATCGCCAGCGGAGGTGACATCGATCATCTCCTTCCTGAAGACTCTCACCGGCGACCTGCCGTCCGAGTACATCAAGGAACCCGCGCTGCCCAAGAGCACGGCGAAGACGCCCAAGCCGGAGAAAGCATAAGGGGCCGTCTTTTTCACGCCTCGCCATCTCGCCGGTGAAACCGCTTATAATTGCACGCTGAGGCGATATGACGCTTATCCGTGCTTTAATTCTTCTGGCTGTTTCGGTTTTCGCACTCCAGGCGGCCAAGCCGCTCGATGTCTATCTCATCGACGTGGAAGGCGGCAAGTGCGTGCTGGTGATTTCCCCGTCCGGGCAGTCTTTGCTATACGACGCCGGCTGGCCGGGTCAGGGCGGCCGCGACAACAAACGCATTGTGGAGGCCGCCAAGGCGGCCGGCCTGAAACAAATCGACTACCTAGTGATTTCGCACTACGATGTCGACCACCTGGGCGACGTTCCGGCCCTGATGGCCCTCTTTCCGGTGAAGCACATCATCGACAACGGCTCGCTCCAGACTCCGGGCGCCGACTTTGAGCGGCGATATAAGCCATTCGCGGAGGCCCGCGACGCCATTCCCCACTCGGTTATCCCGGTGGGCGAAAAAGTGCCGATCAAGGGAGTGGACGTCACGGTGGTATCGGCGGGGACCAAGACACTGTCGAGCCCGCTGCCTGGCGCGGGGCAGCCCAACCCGGCGTGCGGCGGCACGGCCGCCAAGCCCGAGATCAAGAGTAACCACGAGGACAACATGTCCATCGGCCTCCTGTTCACCTTGGGCAAGTTCAAGATGCTCGACCTCGCGGACCTGGAGGCGTTCTACTCCTACAAGCTGGCCTGCCCCACCAACCTGATCGGCACCGTGGACGTGTACAACGTCGCCGTGCACGCTCAAGAGAAAGGGATTTCCGGGGTGTTGGAACCCACGCTGCACGCGCGCGTGTTCCTGGTGGGCAACGGCCCAAGAAAAGGCGGCGACCCCGCATCGTGGCCGGTTCTGCGCGGCGTGCCCGACGTGGAGGATATCTGGCAGGCGCACTACTCGGTGCTGGGCGGCAAAGACAAGAATCCGCCCGACGACTTCATCGCCAACCTGGACGAGAATTGCCAAGGCAAATGGCTGAAGCTCTCGGCCAAGACGGATGGTTCCTTCACGATAACCAACAGCCGGAACGATTTTTCGAAAACGTACAAGGCTCGCAAGTAAGGGGCCGGGCACGCCCGGCCCGAAGCGAGGGAACGGTATTACCCGTCGAGCTCGATCATCTGGTGCTGCATACCGGCGTACGGGTACACCGCCACCTGGACGTCGGAACCCTTGTGCCGCTCCTTCAGGAACCCGATCACCTCCTCCCACTTGGTGGCGAACATCGTGCCCGCGGCGTAGTTGTTCATGATGTTGCGGTTCATGTACTGGGAGTACACAATGAGGCCGACATTCTGCCCCTGGCCGCCGGGGCCGAAACCGCCCACTCTGTTCCTGGACTGAAACCACGCCATTCCACTCCGGCTGGCCGTGCGGTTATTCAGAAAATGGATCGGGTCCGGGCCCGCCGGGTTCTGGATGATTAGCACGCCCGTGCCGCCGGGCTTGATGGAATAGCGGAGCCATTTCGCCGGGTTGTACGCCTCGGCGTTCTGCGGATAGGCGTTGGACACCACGATGTCCGGGTTTTGGAAGGTCTCGGTGCAATAGGTCTTGGCGGCCACCCGGACCGCCGCGTGATGCGCGTCGACGATGTCTCCGGCGAAGACGTGGGTGGGCCGGAGCTTCTGGTCGTACATGGTCTGCACGCTGAAATCCACCTTGGCCATCCGCGCCGCTTCGATGATGTCCAACCGCATCTCGTTCTTGAAGATCCTGACCGGACCGGAGGTCTTGGTCTGCCGCAGGATCACGTTGTGGTTATGTTCCACGGTTTCGATATAAGAAAGGCCTGGCAAAATGGCCTTGGCGCCCCCGCCGTAGCCCGCGTCGTAGTGGACCTTGATGCCGCTCATCGTGATCTTGAGGTCCGCGCCCATGAAATTCTGGTTCACCGCCACCGTGGTCTTGTAGCTGGTAGTGCCCAGTTCCTTGCAGCCGTAGAAACAAGCATGGTTCAACCAGGCGTACTTGGTGGCGATTTCCTTGCCCAGCTTCCTTTGGACCTCGTCCACCGTCATCGGGCGATGGGTGGCAAACGAACCGAGGAAGAGGATGTTTTCGTCCTTGATGCCCGCGGCTTTCAGCTCGGCCAGCACCAGCGGCGCAATGGCGTACGCCGGAGTGGGACGCGTCATGTCGTCGAAGGTGATAACCGCGTTGTTCTTGCCGGCCGCAAGCTCGCGCAGTTGCCCCGTGCCGATGGGCTTCTGGATGGCCGCCGTGATTTCCTGCGGGGTCAACACCGCGTCGCCTTCGCCCTTCATTCTCATCACATTAAGGGTCCAGTCGACGGGAAAATCCAGGCGCTCGTCGAGGTTGCCGGTGAACTCGTGGGTGGGGATGACCACCGAGTGGGCGGAGCCCTTCAACGCCGGGACGCTCGTTTGCTGGTAGGGACCGGCGGCGAGCGCCGTGCCAACCAGCGGAACCGTGCCGGCAGCGCCGGCGCCTTTAATGAAACTCCTGCGCGAAAAGATGGAAATAGACATCACGCACCCCTGACGTGTGACAATATCACAAATCGCCGGGTTGGTGTTCGGAAGGCCGGCGTGAAGAGGAGAGATCCGTCACCATACGGTCGCGGCTTTGGGCTCATCCGAGCCGTGACGTGTGAAAAAACTGGTAGAATCGGAGCGAGGGAAAGGCGCTTCCCCATGACCGATACCCAACTCTACCTGGCCATCGGCGTTCCGATCGTCTCCAACGCCGTAATGCTCCTTCTATTCAGCGCCGTGATCAACGCCCGAATCACCGCGCTTGAGAACGCCCTGAACAAGCGCCTCGACGACCTCCGCGACCTGTGGCGCGCGGAGCTGCGCCGCGTGGAAGAAGTCCTCGACGCCCGGCTTAAGCACATCGAAGAAGAGCGCCGCGCGTGACCGGCCCGTCGCCGAAAACCGCTCCCTAACGGTCGCGGCTCAATGCTGGTTTGGTCAATCGCCGACAACCGCCCTCACGGTCGCGGCTCAATGCTGGTTTGGTCAATTCGCCGACAACCGCCCTCACGGTCGCGGCTCGTTGATGGTTTGGCGAGCCGCGACCGTGAGGGAGCGGTTGTCGGCTATGCCGCGTCGGAAACAGCTTCGGCCGGGGACAGGCCGCCCCAGATCAAGACATCGGGGCAGAGATCCGCGCCGCCGGGCCGCACCACGGTTCCTCCATCCACGCGAAACTCCCGAAATCGCTCCGGATCACCGCGAATTTCGTCAAAAACAGGCCCTATAAGGAGTCCCTCCAGGTCGCGCTCGACTACCCGGCCATCCGTCAGCTTGGGTCGAACGCGGAAGTCCTCAAGAGGAGCAGCGTCCTCGATGCGTACCAAGGTCATGCTGCCTCGATTCTATCAACCAGATAGCGACGCCCTATCGCCCGATCGCCGCTCCCTCGTGCAACTCGTCCGTGCCGCGCCGGACTACCTTGTCGCCCGGGCGCAGATCGCCCGCAACCTGCATCAGGTCGCCCTCAGTTGGGCCTTTTTTCACGTCCACCCACTCGGCGCGGCCTTGGTGGTCGCGGATGACGAAGGTCCGCTCGGTGGTGGTCACAATGCTTGTCCGGGGGACGAACAACGCGGGCTGCGAGCTTCGCACCGTCCACTTCACGGTGGGGTACATGCCAGGGGCGAGCGAACCGTCGCGGTTGTCGACGTCCAACTCCACGGGCATGGTGCGCGTCTTGGGATCGAGCGCGTGGGCGATGCGGGCCACCGTGCCGGAGTAAGTTCGCTCGGGATGCGCGGGAATGCGGAACGGCACAGCGGCGCCCTGCGCGGCGCCGCCGGAGTACTCCTCGGGAACGGAAACCACCAGGCGCAAACGCGCGACCTGCTGGATGATCACGAGCGGCTGGTCCCCCGCCCCCACCAGCGCGCCGGGATGAACCAGGCGCTCGGTGACCACTCCGTCGAAAGGCGCGGTGATGGTGAGATAGGCCTGCAAATCCTGGAGCGCCCGCGCCACGGCCTGCGCGGCGGCCGCCTCCTGCTGGCGCGCGCGGACCACGGCGCGCGCCGCGTCCACCTGCTTCTCGGACTGGACGACCTCGTTCCCGGCGATGGCGCCGGGCGTTTCCGCGGCTTTCCTGAGGCGTTCGAAGGTGGCCTCCGCGGCGGCAAGCTGGGCTTCGGCCTGAAGGCGATCGGCCTCGGCGGCCAGCGCCTTCGCGTTCGCTTCGGCGATCCGCGGCTCCATTTCGGGTGCGCTCAACTGGGCCAGCAGTTCGCCCTGCTTCACGGCCGAACCGCGGTCCACCACAATGCGCTCCACGTACCCCGCCACCTTGGCGCGCACGGCGACGCTGAGGAAGGGCAGGATCTCGCCCGGCAGGTCGAGAGTCCGAGAGACCGGCTTCGAGATCACTGCCGCCAGATCGGGGGGTTGGGATTGCGCCGGAAACGCCAGGGCAAACAGGCAGCCGAGGAGCGCCACCAGTCGTGTTTTTCCGTGGCGCAGGCTCTCAGCCTGCCGACTCGACACTCGTGTCGAGTCTGGGTTCGGCCAGCCACCAAGCGTCGAGACGAGTCTCGACGCGGCAGCCTGAGAGGCTGCGCCACGGGAGTTAATTCGCTTCATAGTATCGGCTCCCCGGATCGGCGGGATTTGAAAAAAGCGGACAGACGCATTTTCCCAAGGACATGGCGGCGTGAAGGAATGGCAAGCGGAAGGTCTGACGCGTGGAAAATGCGTCTGTCCCCTTTTTCAATTCGCTTCATAGTATCGGCTCCCCGGATCGGCGGGATTTAGCGACGGCGACGTCGCGGACGCCCTGCCCTGCAATATGGCGTAGAGCGAGGGCAGCGCCGTGAGCGTCGCGAAGGTGGAAAGCGCCAGCCCGCCGATCACCGCGCGCCCCAGGGGCGCAGCCTGCGCCCCGCCTTCGGTGGCCCCGATAGCCATCGGGGCCATGCCGCAGATCATGGCCGCCGCCGTCATCACAATGGCGCGCAAGCGGCTGACGGCGCCGTCGCGCGCGGCCTCAAACACCGGGCGTCCCCCGTGCCGGAAGCGTTCCGCGAAAGTGAGCAGTAGAATCGAGTTCGCCACCGCAATGCCGATGGCCATGATGGCGCCCATGAACGATTGGATGTTGAGCGTGGTCCCCGTGGCCAGCAGCATCAGGATCACGCCGCAGAGCACGGCTGGGATGTTCAGGATCACGGCCAGCGCCAGCCGGAGGGATTGGAAATTGGCGGCCAGCAGCAGGAAAATCGCGGCCACCGCCAGCAGCAGACCGATGCGCAGACCGGAAATGGTCTGCTCCAACGCGGGCGCCTCGCCGCGCATCCGCACGCTGATGCCTCGCGGCGGGGCGCCCGCCGCCGCCATGGCTCGCTCGACCCGCGGCGCCGCCTGGCCCAGAGTCAAGCCGTGAATGTTGGCCGTAAGGCTGACCACGCGCTGTCCGTTGTAGCGTTCTATAAGACCCGGCATGGCGCCGGGTTTCAACGTCGCGACGTCTTCGAGCAGCGGGGCGCTCCGGCCGTCGCGCATCAACGGCAGGCCGCCAATCTGATCGATGCTCTGGATGAGGTTCTGCGGCAACTGCACCTGGATCTGGAACGCGTTGCCGGAAACCGGATCGCGCCAGTAATTGGGGGCCGTGAAACGCGAGGACGAGGTGGCCGGAACCACCGAGCGCACTACGTCGCCCATGGTCAGCCCGAACTGCCCGGCGCGATCCCGGTCGATATCGATATCGAGCGTGGGATAGTTCATCTCCTGTGCGAACTGAAGGTCGCGCAGGAAATCGAGCTTTGCCAGCCGCGCCTGAAGCTTCTGGGCGTACGCGTAATTGTCCTGAAGGTTAGCGCCCAGCACCGCGACTTCCACCGGCGTGGGCGAGCCGAAGCTCATCACCTGGCTGACGATGTCGCCGGCTTCGAAAGAAATCTCCGTGCCCGGCAGCTCGCGCCGGAAACTCGCGCGCAGCCGCTCCCGTAGCGCTTCGCCGCCGGGGGCGCCAGGCTTCAGCGCCACCTGGATGATGGCCTCCTGCGGCCCGGCGGTGAACAGGTGGATCAGGTTGACCGGGTAACTGGAAGGCTGCAGGCCCATAAAGTCGCTGGTGATGGCGACGTTGCCGGCGCCTGCGTCACGATGGATTATATCGAGCGCGCGCAGCAGGATGCGCTCGGTTTCCTCGATGCGCGTACCCACCGGAGCCCTCATGCGGATGCGGTACAGAGAAGAGTCGACATCCGGAAAAATCTCCGTTCCCAGGCGCGGCGCCAGAACGTAGAGCAGCCCGAAAGACGTCGCCAGGTAGACCAACGCCAACGGCCAGCGGAAGCGCAGCACCACGCCCAGGTAGCGGCCATAGAGCACGCTGAGCAGGCCTTGCGGCCGCTCGCCGCCATGCGCTGCCTTCATGAACCAGGTGGCAAACACCGGCACGAGGGTGCTCGAAAGCAGGTAGGAGGCGATCATGGCGAAACCCACAGCCAGCGAAAGCGGAACAAAAAGCTGCCGTCCCACCCCGACCATGAAAAACGACGGCACGAAAACGGCCAGAATGCAGAACATGGAAAGCAGCCGCGCCAGCGCCGTGCGGCTGCATGCTTCAATCACCGCGCGCGCCCGCGACACGCCGGGAAGCATCTGCGTGTGGATGTTCTCGATTTCCACGGTGGCCTCATCCACCAATACGCCCACGGCCAGGGCCAGGCCGCCCAGGGTCATGATGTTGATGGTCTGGCCGGTGAGCCAGAGCAGAACCATCGCCGCTACCAGGGCGAACGGGATGTTCACCACTACGATCAGCGCGCTGCGCCAGTCGCGCAGGAAGATCAGCACCATGAGCCCGGTCAGCGCGGCGCCCAGCAGCCCCTCGATTATCAGTCCGCGCAGAGAATTGGCCACGTACGGGGATTGATCGAACTCCAGGCGGATGTCAATATCCTCGGGCACGATCTTACGGAAGCCCGGAAGCGCGGCCTTTACGCTATTGATTACCGCCAGCGTGGACGCGTCGGCGCGTTTGGTAACCGGGATGTAGACCGTGCGGCGGCCGTTGACGTGGGCATACGCGGTGACCAGGTCCGAGCCGTTCTCCACGGTTCCTATGTCGCGCAGGTAGACCGTGGTCCCGGAAACCGCCCGGATTGGCGCACCCAGTAACTCGGCGAGGTTGCCGCCGAGGGTGGCGTTGGTGCGCGCGATGCGCTCGATCTGGCCGGTCCACATATTGCCGGACGGCACTACCAGGGTGGCGTCGCTGACGGCGGCGATGGCTTCCTGCGGGGAGATGCGGTACTGGCGGAGCTTGTCGGGATCGAGCGTGATTACGATGGTGCGCTGGCTGCCGCCGAATGGGGGCGGCGCGGAAACTCCGGGCAGGGTGGCGAACAGCGGCCGCACGCGGTTGAGCGCCAGGTCCTGCATTTCGCTGAGCGTTCGCGTCTGGCTGCTGAAGACAAGCTGGCCCACCGCGACGCTCCCGGCGTCGAAGCGCGTGATGAACGGCTGCACCGTGCCGGGCGGCATGAAGGAACGCGCGCGGTTCACGTAGCCCACGGTTTGCGCCATGGCCTGCGCCATGTCCGTGCCCGTGTGGAACACCAGCTTCATGAGCGCGGCGCCTTGGATGCTTTTGCTTTCCACGTGGTCGATGCCCGTGATGTAGAGGAAGTGATACTCGTAGTAATACGTGAGGAAGCCTTCGATCTGCGCTGGGTCCATGCCGCCATAGGGCTGCGCCACGTAAATGGCCGGGTCGCCCACCTGGGGAAAGATGTCGACGGGCATGCGCTCCGTCGCCAGGATGGCGCACAGGGCCACGGCGACCAGCGCCACCAGCACGGTGACCGGGCGGCTGAGAGCGCCTAGAACCAGTCGCATGGCTGGCCTCCTCTGAGCGGCGGGCATCGGCGCCGCCGCGTTGTGGGGTCAAGCCTTCGGGCTTGCCGCCGGGCTTCTGCCCGGCGTCGGGGATCGGCGCGAAGAACGCCGGCCAAAAGGCCGGCGGCAAGCCCGAAGGCTTGGCCCCACGCAGCCTCCCTCATTTCCCCACCTCCGCCAGAAACGGCTGCAAGTCTCCCGCCGCCACGGCCGCGCTCAGCAGCGCGCGCCATACCGCCAGACGAGCCAGGGCATCGTCGATCTCCGCCTGCGCGAGCAGGCGCTGCGCTTCGGCCACCTGGTCGATGGCGCCCAGGCCGGATTGGTAACGCGCCCCGGCCTGCTCGGCCGCGGCGTGCGCGGCCGCCACCTCGACCGGCGTATTGGCCGCCACCTGACGCGCCCCGCGCAGCTCGGCATCGGCGACGTTCCACTGCGCTCTCAGGTCCGCCGCAATCTGCTGCGAACGCGCCTCCTGGGCCCGCACGGTGGCCGCCTGCACCCGCTCGCGCTCGCGAATCGCGGCGAAGTCGAACACCGGGAAGTTCACTGTGAACCCTAGCGCGTAGTCCTGCACGCTGGGCGCAAGGCCGTTGACGCCGCCCAGGATTCCACCATTGGTTTCCGCGCCCGTTCCGCGCGCGTACGCCGCGCCCTGCAGGTAGAACCGTGGAAACCACTGCCGCTCGAGCGTGCGCATTTGTGCGTTGGACTGTTCCACCGCGGCGCTCTGTTCCACAGCCGCCGGATGGGCGGCCGGATCGGGGGGCGCGGCCGGCGCCTCCGGGGGCAGTTGCAGCAGGCCGGGCGCGGAAATCTCGATCCCCCCTGGTTCCCCGCCCACGTACTGCGCCACGCCCGCGCGCGCGATTTCGACAGCCTGCGAGGCGCGCGCCAGTTGTGTGCGCGCGGCGGCCAGCTCGGCTTCGGCGCGGGAAGCGTCGGCCCCGGGACGCAACTCCGCGTTCACCAGCGCGCGCGTGACGCCCGCCAGCGTTGCGGCGCGGTCCACCGCGGCTTGCGCCGCGCGCACCGTCTCCCGCGCGGCGGCCAGCGTCAGGTACGCCGCGGCGGCATTGGCGGAAACCTCGAACCCGGTGCGCTTCATGGCCGCTTCAGCCTGCGCCTGAGACGCTTCGGCGGCTGCGACGCCAGCGCGGCGCAGGCCGAAATCGAAAGGCTCCCACGTCACCAGCGTTCCAATAGCGCTGCCCCAAGCCGTCCCGAAGTTGTTGGTCCCCAACACGGGTCCGGACATCGAGGGAATCACGCTTTGCGGCAGCAACATGCCGAGAAGGTTGTTGCGCGTGGCGCGGTTCACCTGGGCCATGGCGTCCACCCGCGGCAGGTAGGCTGTGCGCGCAAGGCCGATAGCGGCCGCCGCGGCGTTGGCTTGCTCCTGGGACACGCGAACCGCCGGATAATTGCGCAGAGCGGCCTCCACGGCCTGGGCCATGGTCAATCCCGCCGGCTGCGCGCCAGCAGTCCCGGCCATCAGGGCCGCCAACGCGGCCATCCACATCCCGCGCGCCGTCGTCATTCTTCCATCAGCTCCCGAAGCAGCTCGCGGACCTTGAGCGAGGCCGCCGCCAATGCCTTGCGGCCCAGGGCCGTGGCCCGGTAGACCTTGCGCAGGGATTTCCCGTTGCGCCGCTCCGCCGACCGCAGATAGCCCTTCTTTTCCAGCCCGTGCAGCAGCGGATACAGCGTGCCGGGGCTGATGCGGTAGCCATGCCGCGCGAGTTCCTCCGCCATGCCCAGGCCGAAGATAGGCTCCCGCGCGGCGTGATGCAGCACGTGCAGCCGGAGAAGACCGGAGTAGATCTCGCGATCCATCGCATTTTCGTACTCGGATTTCGTTTTCGACATTCGATAACGATGTCGATAGCGTAAGCGCCGGCCGCGCGGCCTGTCAAAGGCGGGTGTGCGCGGAAACACAAACCGCCGTGGGATAAGGCTCCAGCCTTGTCAATCCGAGCGAAGCTCGGACGCTCTGCGCTTGCTCGATAAGGCATGAACCCTATCCCGCGCCAACTCGAGCTGCGCCGGAGAAGCCGTCCGAGCTTCGCTCGGATTGACAAGGCTGGAGCCTTATCCCACGCCTACCCGATGTCCGGCAGCACGAACCGCGCCGCGCGCCCCGCCGCGCGGGCCGCCTCTTCCGCGGCCGCGTAGCCGCTGCGGACCGCGCCTTCCATGGTGGCCGGCCAGCCGGTGCGGGTCCAATCGCCGGCCAGATACAGGTTCGGAATGCCCGATCGGGGGCCCGGACGCAGCGCCTCGGTTCCCGGCGCCGCCGAAAACGTGGCCCGCTGCTCTTTGATCACCTGCCATTTCACCAGGTTGGCTTCGCGCACGCGGGGGAAGTAAAGACGCAGGTCCCCGATGGCCATGTCCACGATGTCGGAGCGGGACATGCTGGTCAGCTCGCGCGAGGCGCTCACCACCAGCAGCAGGTAGCGGCCGCCATCCTTATTGAACATCCATTGCATAGTGCGGTCGAGCAGGGTGGCGTGCGGCAGGGTGGTCACCGCGCGATCGAACCAGAGATGTACTCCGGTGATGGGAGAATGGTCGAACTTCGGCGCGGCCAAGCCCACGGCTTCCAGGCGTTCGAAGGGCAGCGCGCAGATGTAGTGATCGGCCGTGCGCCGCGCACCCTCTACAACGAAGCCTCCGGCGTCGATACGTTCCACCGAACTGCGATAGTGCACGCGCACATCGCCCGTGCGCCGCAGCGCCTCGTCCGTGTAAAGCTCCGAGAGCGGGGTGGCGGGCACGCCCATCTCGTAGGAATCCGCGCGCGCCAGAAAGCCCAGCCAGAATACCTTGAACCCGTGCGCGGCGGCCATGCGGTCCAGGTCCTCATTCACCGCGCTCACCAACACCTGGCGCCAGAAACGGTCTATGGCGCGCGGCGTCTGGCGCTTCTGCAATAGCCAATCGAGCATGCTGATGCGGTCCAGGTCCTGGCGCCGCAGGCGTTCGCGTCGCATGGCGCCGAGGGCCCGCGCGATGCCCAACTTATCGCGGGGTCCCAGGCACTTCAGGCGCAGAAAGGACCCGGCCATGTGGAGCGGCGTCGGCAGCCTCCCCCGCCGCATGACGGAGATGCGCCCGCCCGGCTCGATGAAGTAGTACTCGCGGTGAAAGCGGATGTGGTCCCGCACGCCCAGGCGCTGGTAGAAATCGAGCAGGTTGACGCAGCATCGCAGCAGGATGTGCTGGCAATTGTCGATCGTCTCCTCCCCCAGCGGGTAGGAAGCCGCGCGCCCGCCCACGAACGGCCGCGCTTCGAACACCTCCACCTGAAATCCGGCGCCGCCCAGGGCGGCCGCCGCCGATAACCCGGCGAGTCCCCCGCCGGCTATGAGAACGCTGGGCATTTAAGCCCACAGTATGGCAGGATCGAGGGCCTGGGGCCAAGCGCATCGCCGCCCACTTTTACAGGTCACTGCCGCGAGCCGGCCCGAAATTGCTTATCATACGGTTTCATGGCCATCGATGCTTCGGCGGTAGTGGCGCCCACGGCGCGTGTGCACCCGGACGCCGTTATCGGGGCGGGCGCGCGCATCGGCGAGTACTGCGTGATCGAAAGCGACGTCGCCATCGGCGCGGGGTGCGTGCTCGAACCGTACGTGTTCGTGAAGCGCTGGACCACCATGGGCGAACGTAACGAAATCTCCGCCGGGACGGCGCTGGGCGTGCTGCCGTCCGACAAGAGCTTCACCGGGGCGCGCAGCTATGTGCGCATCGGAGACGGGAACAAGATCCGCGAGCACGTGACCGTTTCGCGCGGCACCACGCCGGAATCGGCCACCGAAATCGGCCACGGCAACTACATCATGAGCTCGGCGCACGTGGCGCACAACTGCAAGATGGGCGACGATATCGTGCTGGCGGCCTGTTCGCTGCTGGCGGGGTACGTGGAGGTGGAGGACCAGGCGTTCATTTCGGGCATTGTGGCCGTCCACCAATTCTCGAAGATCGGACGCCTCGCGATGATCGCGGGCAACACCGGCGTGAGCGCCGACGTGCCGCCGTTCCTCACCTGCGCCGGCTACCGCGGCGACGCCACGGGGCTGAACCTGGTGGGCCTGAAGCGCGCCGGCTTCGACGCGGCGCGCATCGACGCGGTGAAGAAGGCCTACGCCATTCTGTATCGTTCCGGGCTGTTGCTGGAACAGGCGCTGGCGCGGATCGAAGCGGAGGTCGACGCTCCCGAAGCGCGCCACATCACCGAGTTCGTCCGGCGCTCGAAGCGCGGCATCTGCCGCGAGAGGGTTCGCCGCTAGTGGTCCGCGGCGCAAATGATGCGCATCATCGAGCGCGCCGTAGAGCGGGCGTCTCGCCCGCCATGCCGGTATCCGTACCGGCATTCCTCGAAGAATGCCGGCGAGGACGCCGGCATGGCAGGCTGGAAGCCCGCTCTACGGGTCGAGCGCGACGATTGGCTGGCAATGGATAATGGGCAGTTCTTACGCCGAACTACACAAGCTTGTCACTAAATAGTCATGCTAAATCTCAGCGGCCGGCGTCGCCCGCCCGGTTTGATTCCGATGCGTATATCTTTTATACTGTGGCTTCGGTACATTTCCGATTAGGCCGTCAACATGCCGGTTTGTCTCCACCCTATTGGAGCGCCGGCCGGTTCCCAAGGAGGAACTTCACCAATGCTCTCCACGACGGACACGTTCTGTGTCGAGCGGCGCGCCGGTAGTCTCAGGCCCGCCGCGAACGCGCGATTCGGTGCGATTCGGCGCGTCCTTTTCAGCCTCCTGGCGCTTCTCGCGCTGGCCGCGCCCATGATGGCGGCGGAGGCCAACGGCGAGGCCAATCTGCAACTGCCCGATCTCGGGCAGGCGACATTCCTGGGCGGCATCAACGGCCACAACCTGCTCCTGGGAGGATTGGTGGTCAGCGCGCTCGGCCTGTTGTTCGGGCTCATCATCTTCGTTCGCCTGCGAAACCTGCCGGTGCACGACGCCATGCGCGAGGTCTCCGAGCTGATCTACGAAACCTGCAAGACGTATCTCGCCACGCAGGGCAAGTTTCTCGTGCTGTTGGAACTGTTCATCGCGGCCATCATCGTTTTGTACTTCGGCGTGCTGCAAGGTTTCGAAGCCTATAAGGTAGCCATCATCCTGCTGTTCAGCGTGATCGGCATCTCGGGCAGCTTCTCGGTGGCGGCGTTCGGGATGCGCGTGAACACCTTCGCCAATTCGCGCACCGCGTTCGCCGCGCTGAAGGGCAAGCCGTACCCGTGCTTCGACATTCCACTGCAAGCGGGCATGAGCATCGGGATGCTGCTGGTCTCGGTGGAGTTGTTGATCATGCTGTTCATCCTGCTGTTCGTTCCGGGCGATCTGGCGGGGCCGTGCTTCATCGGCTTCGCCATCGGCGAATCGCTCGGCGCGGCCGCCCTGCGCGTGGCCGGCGGCATCTTCACCAAGATCGCCGACATCGGCAGCGACCTCATGAAGATCGTCTTCAAGATCAAGGAAGACGACGCGCGCAACCCGGGCGTGATCGCCGATTGCACGGGCGATAACGCGGGCGATTCGGTGGGGCCCTCGGCCGACGGTTTCGAAACCTACGGCGTGACGGGCGTGGCGCTGATCACTTTCATCCTGCTGGCGGTGAGAGACCCGCTGGTGCAGGTGCAGCTCCTGGTCTGGATCTTCTCCATGCGCGTGATGATGGTGATCTGCTCCGGCATCGGCTACTTCGTGAACGGGGCCATCGCCAAGGCGCGCTTCGGCGGCGCCGACAAAATGAATTTCGAAGCCCCGCTCACTTCGCTGGTGTGGCTGACTTCGATTCTTTCGATCGGCCTTACCTACGTTGTCAGCTCGCAGATGATCCCGACTCTCGGCGGCGACGATTCCTTGTGGTGGAAGCTCTCCACGGTGATCAGTTGCGGCACCCTGGCGGGGGCCCTGATCCCCGAGTTCGTCAAGGTCTTCACCTCCACCAATTCACGCCACGTAAGAGAGATCGTGACCAGCGCGCGCGAAGGCGGCGCCTCGCTGAACATTCTCTCGGGGTTGGTGACCGGCAACTTCAGCGCCTACTGGCTGGGCTTTACCATGCTGTTCCTGATGAGCATCGCGTACTTCATGAGCGGCATGGGATTGCACGCGCTGATGGTGGAGACGCCGCTGGCGGTGGAAGCCGTGTTCGCCTTCGGGTTGGTGGCCTTCGGGTTCCTGGGCATGGGGCCGGTGACCATCGCGGTGGATAGCTACGGTCCGGTGACCGACAACGCGCAATCCATCTACGAGCTTTCCGAAGTGGAAACCACGCCCGGCGTGGCCGAGGACATCGAAAAGAAATTCGGCTTCAAGCCGCAGTTCGAGAAAGCCAAGGATAACCTCGAAGAGAACGACGGTGCCGGCAACACCTTCAAGGCGACCTCCAAGCCGGTTCTCATCGGCACCGCGGTGGTAGGGGCGACCACCATGATCTTCGCCACCATCGTGGCACTCACCAAGGGCCTTACCACCAACGTGGACAAGCTCTCTCTGTTGCACCCGCCGTTCCTGTTGGGAATCATCGCGGGCGGGGCGGTGATCTACTGGTTCACGGGCGCGAGCCTGCAGGCCGTGACCACCGGCGCCTACCGGGCGGTGGAGTTCATCAAACGCAACATCAAGCTCGAAAGCACGGAGAAAGCCTCCGTGGCGGACTCCAAGAGGGTGGTGGCCATCTGCACGCAGTACGCGCAGAAGGGCATGTTGAACATCTTCCTGGTGGTGTTCTTCGCCACCCTGTCTTTCGCCTTCTTGGAGCCGTTCTTCTTCGTCGGCTACCTGATTTCCATCGCGTTGTTCGGCCTGTATCAGGCCATCTTCATGGCCGACGCCGGCGGCGCGTGGGACAACGCCAAGAAGGTGGTGGAGACCGAGCTGCGCGCCAAGGGCACCCCGCTGCACGATGCCTGCGTGGTGGGCGATACGGTGGGCGATCCGTTCAAGGACACCTCTTCGGTGGCTCTGAACCCGATCATCAAGTTCACCACCCTGTTCGGCCTGCTGGCGGTTTCGCTGGCGGTCGACCTGACCGGCAAACAGGGCGCCGGGTTCACAACGGCTCTCTCGGCGGTGTTCTTCGTAGTCTCCGCGGTGTTCGTATACCGCAGCTTTTACGGGATGCGAATCGAAAGCGGGAAGAAAGACTAAGCGGCGCAAGCGCAAATCGGGCCCGCGCGATTCGCGTCGCGGGGGCCTTTTCTTCCTGTGTCCACGACGGGAGCAATTTCCGGGTACTCAGACCGCCAGGAAGGGATTATCGATGCGAATGCCGCCCAGTATTGCGCCGTGCTGAAGGTCTTCGCTGTAGAGAAGGTCCGCGCCGGCCAGACGCGCCGCGTGAACAATCGTCGCATCCCAGAAGGAGAGTCGATTCAGCCGGTGCAACTCGATAGCCGCTATCACGTCGCCTTCCACAAAGCGAACCACTCGGGCACGCGTGAGCAACTGGACCTTTCGTTGCGCCGTTTCCGGATCGACGCCCAATTTCCTGGTTGCCGCGGCAAAGTACTCCTGCAAAACCTGAATGGAAACAACCAGCAGACCGGAGCGTCGATAGTCGGTGATGAGCTGAATTGCGCGCGCCTGCTTGGCCGGCGCGGAGGCGTCGTCGGCGTAGACAAAAATGTTGGTGTCGAAAAAAGCCAACCGGTTCATGAACGCTCGTGAAGTTCTTCCCTGTTGAACTTCCACCCACGGGAGTCGCCGTGAGCGAGTTTTGAGAGGCGCTCAAACTCCGCGGCGTCTTCGTTAGGATCTGACCTTCCCGCCAGTTGCTCGAGATATTCCCGAACAAGCTGATTGACGCTCGTTCCAAGAGCCTCCGCTCGGCGGCGCGCGCGGAGAATCACTTCGTCGTCGACGGAAAGGGTCACATTCATATTCACATATTACGTGCGCACGGGAAACGGGTCAAGTGGCAACTGTGGCCGCAAAGACTGCGGTTCGCTCCCTTGCAGAAATGGCTGGACGAGCAGAACCTGTGGAACCCGATCGGCTGGCAGGCGGAGCGCGGCGGGGCAATACGAAAATCCGAATCTAGGACCCGAATATGCCCCGACGGCCGCGCGCCGCCGCCCCTACACGCTCCAAAGGTCGTTTGCGTCTGCTTTGCGGATCTCCCGGCGGCCGGCTTCCATGGCTGCTGTGTCGATATCGAACCAGCGCTGGCTCTTCACCTTTTTCTTCAACGCGGCGAGCACGAATTTCTCTTCGAGGATGCCGGTAGCTTCGAGCAGGGCGCCCAGGATCACGATATTGGCCGCTTTGGAAGAGCCGATCTGGTCGGCCAGGCCGGTGAAGTGCCGGGCCACCATACGGACGTCGGCGCGCAGGCCATCCGGGAGCGGTTCCCCGGTGTTGTAGAGGACGATGCCGCCGGGCTCGACATCCGGCAGGAACTTGCGCAGCGAAGGCTCATTCATGGCTACCAGCACGTTGGAGCGCGAAACCACCGGCGAATCCACCGGCCGGCTGCCGATGCGCACGTGGCAGTTGGAAGTGCCCGAGCGCATCTCGGGGCCGTAGGAAGGCAGCCAGGAAACCTGGTAACCGGCGCCCAGCCCGGCTTCGGCCAGCACTTCGCCGAGCATCAGCACGCCCTGGCCGCCGAAACCGGCCACCTTGATGCGCAGATCGAGCGCCTTCGAGGGCTTCACCGGCGCCACCGGCGCGCCATCGCCGTTCCCCAGGCCGAGGATGCGCGGCAGATCTTCGATGGGCGGAGCGGGCGCGGGCAAGGGACGCGCGGGCGTATCTTTCGAGCGGTCGCGCAGGTTCCCCACCGGGAAGGTGGCGGCCATTTCTTCGCGCACGAACTTTTGCGCGTCCACCGGGTCCAACTTCCAGATGGTGGGACAGGGGGAGAGCACCTCGACGAAGGAGAACCCGAGGCCCTTCACCTGGTTCTCCAGGGCGCGGCGCAAGGCGCGTCCGGCCTGCATGATCTGCTTGTTGTCGCCCAGAGCCACGCGCTCGATAAAGACCGGCGCTTCGAGCGAGTTCAGCATTTCGGACATGCGCACGGGCCGCCCTTCCACCCACTCGCTGCGGCCGAAGGGCGAGGTGGTGCTCTTCTTGCCGAGTGGCGTCGTAGGGGCCATCTGCCCGCCGGTCATTCCGTAGATCCCGTTGTTGACGAACACCACCATGATGGCTTCGCCACGATTGGCGGCGTGCACGATTTCGGCGGTCCCGATGGCCGCCAGGTCGCCATCGCCCTGATAGGCCACCACCACCCTGCCGGGCAGGGCGCGCGTCACCGCCGTGGCCACCGCCGAGGCGCGCCCGTGGGCCCCCTGGATGTTGCCCACGTCGAAGTAGTAGTACCCGAACACCGAGCAGCCCACCGGGCTGACCAGCACCATGCGGTCCTGCACGCCCAGCTCGTCGATGGCCTTGGCGAGCAGCTTGCTGGTAATGCCGTGGCCGCAGCCCGGGCAGTAGTGCGTCTGGTGCTGCAGCTCCGCCTTGCGCTCGTAGCGGTCGTAAAAGGCGGCCGCTTTCTTGTGCGTAACGGTGTAGCTAGCCATGGACCAGCGCCTCCTCCTCGCACGGCGCGAACTTCTGTTCCAGGAACCCCAGCACCTCTTCGGCCGAGGGGACGTTGCCGCCCACGCGGCTGTAAAACTCCACCGGCCGGCGGCCTTCCAGAGCCAGGCGGACATCGTCCCGCAACATGCCGGTACTCAGCTCCACCACCACGAACGCCTTGGCGCGGCGGCTCAGCTCCTGTATGGGGACGGTGGGGAACGGGAACAGCGTGATGGGGCGCAGCAGCCCCAGGGCCAGGCCGCGCGCGCGCCCCAGCTCCACCACGGCCTTCAAAACGCGGCCCATGATGCCGTAGCCCACCAGCACGATATCGGCGTCTTCGGTACGCCAGCATTCGGCGCGCACTTCCTTGCGCTCGGCTTCCATGTACTTGGCTTCGAGCTTGCGAACATGGCGCTCCAGAGCATCGGGTTCCAGGTAGAGCGAAGTGATCATGTTCTTCCGCGTGGCGGCGTTTCCCATGACGGCCCATGGAGCGGGCGGCGGAACGGGGCGCGGGGCGGAGAAGGTCACCGGCTCCATCATCTGCCCGATATAGCCGTCGGCCAGCAGCACCACCGGGTTGCGGTACTCGTCGGCCAGGTCGAAGGCCAGCGTGGTGAGGTCCGCCATTTCCTGCACGGAGCTGGGGGCCAGCGCCAGCGTGCGGTAGCTGCCATGGCCGCCCCCCTTGACGATCTGGTTGTAATCGCCCTGCTCGGGGGCGATGTTGCCCAGGCCCGGGCCGCCGCGCATGATATCGGCGATGACGCAGGGAAGCTCGGCGCCCGCCAGGTAGCTGAGGCCCTCCTGCATAAGGCTGATGCCCGGACCGCTGGACGCCGACATCGAACGCACGCCCACGGAGGCGCTGCCGAAGAGCATGTTGGCCGAGGCTACCTCGCTTTCGGCCTGCAGGAAAACGCCGCCCGCCTGGGGAAAATACAGCGCGGCCGCCTCCGCGATCTCGCTCGCCGGCGTGATGGGATAGCCGTAAAAGGCCCGCGCGCCAGCCAGAACGGCGGCCTTGACGATGGCTTCGTTGCCTTTGGTGAGTAACGCTTTCATGAGGTTCCCTTACGCCGCGGCGGAGAGCCGCAACACAATAATGGCGCCCGGTTCGGGACACACGAAGAAGCAGATGCCGCAACCGGTGCAGCCCCCGCCCAGGTACTCCGCCGGGTGATACCCGTAGTGGTTCATGCGCTCGGCCAGGCGCAGCACGTCCGGCGGGCACGCCTCCACGCACAGTCCGCACCCTTTGCACTCCTCCGAATTCAACTCCACCATCCCCCGGTCGGGTTTTCCGTCTTTGGTCATGCCGGCCCTTTCCTACGCCACCAGCGCTCGCGGTAACTCCAGCAAAGGACGGGAGGTTTCCACGACTGCCGCGATTTGCCCCACTAGTAAAAATGTATCACCTGGCGTGCGCGGCATGTTGTTGTCGATCCGCGCTATAACCTAGCGGGCGCACCACGCCTCGCCCTTGGGCGGCTCAGCACAACGCTATCGCAATTCCGAGTGGCGTGTTACGCCTTGGAATACTTCGTCTTCAGGCGCATCAGAAGGTCCGTCACCTGGAGCGTCAGTTTGCCGTACTCCGACTCGCGTGAACTCAGCAGCGCCTCCGCGGCAGCCCCCTGCCCGCACTCCACCATGGCGGCGACCTCCGCCGCGCGCAGATGAAAGCTCGCGTGCGCGCGAGCCATTTCCCGCCAGTCCGCATCGAACTGGTACTGCTGCCCTTCCCCGTGGATCCACCTGCCCAGCGCGCAGAGGTCGTCTTTCCGAAGCGACGCCATGTCGATCGTATCGTTCAGGTTTCCCCAACTGTAGTTGAGCAGCCGCAGCTTCCATTCCGTGTGAGCTCGAATCGCACCGTTGAAATCCATCGCGCCATCTCCGATCCGGCGTCCGGTTCCTACCGCCGTCTATTCATTAATATCGGCCGGCGCCCGCCGGCTCTTTATGGTGGGTCCGCCGCGGTTCCGCGATTCCTGCATTTGTTGCGTCCAGAAAGCCGGCTGGAACGCCGGGCGCGGCTAATGGCCGGCGGCGCTTCGCACTTCGTGCAGCGACTCGGCCTGGCTGAATCGGGACCAGTTGAAGCCGTAAAAAGACACGAAAGCGAAACAGAACATGGGCACGATGAAGCCGTGGGACATGTCGGATTTGTCGGCCACGTAGCCCATGAGTTTGGGCAGCAGCGCGCCGCCCATGATGGCCATGACGATAAAGGCCGATGCCTTTTTCGCGCGCGCGCCGAGTCCGAAAATGCCCAGCGCGAAAATGGTGGGAAACATGATGGACATGAAAAAGTAAATCAGGAACACGCACGCCACGGAGGGCCACCCCAGCTTGCAGAAGACCAGGAACGTGCAGACCACGTTGGCCGCGCCGTAGAGGCCCACGATTTTGTGGGCGGAGAATCTCCTCAGCAGGCCGGCGCCGGTCGCGCCTGGGTGCTCCGCGTATCCAGGTTGGCGTGCAGGGCGCGGCTCGGCATTGAACTGCGCAGGCGGCGCAGATTCGGCAGTTTCCGGCAGCGGATGGCGCGGCGGTGGATCTTCGGCTGCCGATCAACCGCCTCGTCGCAGAGGTAAGCCAGCTCGCGGCGAAAGTTGGCCAAGGCCAGGCCGCGGCTCAAATGTGCGATGGCGGCCGCAGCCGTCCCCGCGGTGGGCAAAGCTGCCTGCTCGGGCGGGACCACGCGGAAGAAACGGTCGGCAACCCTGGGCCGAGGCTGGCCTCCCGTGCGGCGACGTTGGCGCGGCAGCCCGGATTGGCGGCCAACGGGAAGAAACACCAGAATAACAGGGGCGGCCACGTCCCCCGCTCGCCAGCTTCCTCCGCCGGTTCCACTTCAACGGCGGGGCGCTTCTCCGATCATGGGCAAACACTGGGACCGCCGCGTTTTCGTCATTTTAAACGCCCCGACAATCTGTATGATATGGTACGGAAGGGTGCCGTACCGGACCTGCTAGTGCCAAGCGAAAAGCGGTTTCATTTTCCAAATCCGGGAGAGGTAGGAAGCGACTTCCAGCGGTTTGTGTTTCAAGCCCTATCATCCGAGGATCCTCGTTTGGTTTCGTTCGCTGGACTCGGAAAGGACGGTGCAATCGATCTTTCCTCAACCTCGAACGAATGCCGCCATGTTGTCGAATGCAAGTACATCGGCGAAGACGGACTCAAAACTGCCAGGGAGCGATGGGCTATTACCCGGGAACATCTCCGCGAAAACCTGTCCAAATTCTGCGAAGGCCGGCTCACCGAGAAGCAATACCTGCCGTGGACCACAACAAGTCCGGGGATCGACCGCTATACATTCTGCGTCAGTTGCTCGCTGGGCGTCCAGGGGGCCAAAGATACGCTCGAGGGTGAAATCGGGGAGTTCTTTCTGTCTATCAGTCAGCCTCAACTGGCCCACCTGAGGGCGATTAAGGTTGTCGTGAGGGACGCTGGCGACTGGGAAGCGGCCTGCAGCCGGGATCCACTCCTGAAGTTTCGATGGTTTCCGGAAAGCGCGGCGATCCAAGGATTCCTGCCGCTGACGCAAAGGGTGCCAGCGCGGGGATTTCGTCGGTATCTGACGGAGGACGATCTACCCTACTTCAGTCGTCGTCACTTCGGAACAATTGCCCCCGTAGATTGGACGGAGGACTCCCTGCTCGACCACCTGGACCAACCCGGCAACGCCGGCCTTATCCTGCACGCTCCCGGCGGCGCAGGAAAGAGCCGGCTCGGACTGGAGGTCGGCCTCCAGGCAGAACGCCGTGGCTGGATGGTGTTGCGCGTGCATGAGCGTGCAAAGGCTGACAACCTCACCAGAATCGCTGGCGACCTTTCCGGTCGGAGGACCATCTTTTGGTTTGATTACGTAGAATCTCACCCGCGTTTTGTAGAACTGGCACTCACGGTCCAGTCCTGGAACGAGGATCTCGGCCTCCCTGTCAACTTCATCGCGAACTGTCGTGCCAGCTATTACAGCGCACTCGCGGCCCAACGGCTTAGTCATCTCTCTGTAGATTTGGGTCTGCGCGCCGACGCCGCTTACCGGAAGTCGCTGGTGCGTCACATCCTGCAATCCCGCGACCTTGCCAGCGGCCGGGCGGTGCCCATCTGCGAGGACGTTCCGATTCGGGCCGTTTTCCTGTGCTACCTGAAGGATACGGGCCGAACCTCGGATCTCCACCAGCTTCTGGGCGATGAGTCGTTCGAATCGTGGATCAAGACCAAGGCCAGCGCGAGCCTCGCCCAGTTCCCTGCGCAAAATCGTATACCGAAGGCGGCTGAGTTCCTGGCTTGTCTACCGTTCACTCACGAATCGTATCTCCGCGCGTTCGGCGACCCCGCCTGGGGGCCGGTGCTTACCGCAATGCAGCAGGACGGATGGTTCGAAGAGAACCCTGCCGAACCTGGGAAGGAGACTTGGTACGCCGCCCCGCACGACGTCTTCGCCGACACTCTCCTCTTGACCGCTACTGAACTGCAGCCCGCCACCTCAGAAGCCTTCTTGCTCGGGGTTCTTCAACAGGCGAATGACTTTGGCTGTGTCGCCAGTGCCTTCTCCGCGATCCAGCGAATCGGACCCAAGATTGAAGAAGGCGCCGTGACCTGGCACCGCCTTTTCGGAGACCTGCTGCGGTCGCGGCCCTTCGCAGCGAACGAGATCCGGTTGCAGCTCCTGACGGCGCCCTTCATACCTGCCCGGGATCATCTCGAGCTTTTGCGGGCCGACCCATCTCTCGGGGAAGGGCTTGAGACAAAGGTCGAGTTCCAGAACAGTCTCGGGTTCATGGCACAGTGGCTCAGGTCACAGGCAACGCCGGTTCAATCGGAGTTTCGCGAGACGCTTTTGCCCTTTGTCCGCACCGGACTGACCAGGGTATTCCACAGCAACTATCTCATCGCGCAAAGCCTTCGTTGGCTCCCCGAGGAGGCGCGGTCGGCAGCCCTCGAGTGGTGTCAGAAGAGACTGACACTGCTGCAAACCTACCGTGTTCTGGGCGCATGGCTGGACAGCGGCTTGGAACCGGACGGGATCAGGATATACCTGAGACGATGGCTAGGCACCAGACATGCTTCCGGGTCTTCTTGTTTTCAGCAGTTCGCGTGCGCCAGTTTCGTCTACAAATCGTGGTTAGACGCAGTGAGCGAAGGCGGCAAAAAACCGCTTAAGGACCAGGACCGTGCGCTAGTAGAGGAGCCGATCCGCGAGTGGCTCGCGGCGGAAGCCTCGCGCGATGCCGCCGGTAACCCCCTCGCCAATCGCCTCAGCCCAGAGGCCGAGTTCGTCTACAAATCGTGGCTGGACGCAGTGACCGGGGGCGGCAAAGAGCCGCTGAAGGACCCGGACCGTGCGCTGGTCGAGGAGCCGATCCGCGAGTGGCTGGTGGCGGAAGCCTCGCGTGACGCCGCCGGTAACCCCCTCGCCAATCGCCTCAGCCCAGAGGCCGAGTTCGTCTACAAATCGTGGCTGGACGCAGTGACCGGGGGCGGCAAAGAGCCGTTGAAGGACCAGGACCGTGCGCTGGTCGAGGAGCCAATCCACGAGTGGCTGGTGGCGGAAGCCTCGCGCGACGCCGCCGGTAACCCCCTCGCCAATCGCCTCATCCCAGAGGCCCAGTTCGTCTACAAATCGTGGCTGGACGCAGTGACCGGGGGCGGCAAGGAGCCGTTGAAGGACCAGGACCGTGCGCTAGTAGAGGAGCCGATCCGCGAGTGGCTGGTGGCGGAAGCCTCGCGCGACGACGCCGGAAACCCCCTCGCCAATCGCCTCAGCGTGGAAGCCAGCTTTATCTACCGATCCTGGCTGGGCGCAGTGACCGGGGGCGGCAAGGAGCCGTTGAAGGACCAGGACCGTGCGCTGGTCGAGGAGCCAATCCGCGAGTGGCTGGTGGCGGAAGCCTCGCGCGACGCCGCCGGAAACCCCTCTGCCAATCGCCTCATCCCAGAGGCCCAGTTCGTCTACAAATCGTGGCTGGACGCAGTGACCGCAGGCGGCAAAGAGCCGTTGAAGGACCAGGACCGTGCGCTGGTGGAGGAGCCAATCCGCGAGTGGCTGGTGGCGGAAGCCTCGCGCGACGACGCCGGAAACCCCTCTGCCAATCGCCTCATCCCAGAGGCCCAGTTCGTCTACAAATCGTGGCTGGACGCAGTGACCGCAGGCGGCAAAGAGCCGTTGAAGGACCAGGACCGTGCGCTGGTCGAGGAGCCGATCCGCGAGTGGCTGGTGGCGGAAGCCTCGCGCGACGACGCCGGAAACCCCCTCGCCAATCGCCTCAGCGTGGAGGCCAGCTTTATCTACCGATCCTGGCTGGACGCAGTGACCGGGGGCGGCAAGGAGCCGTTGAAGGACCAGGACCGTGCGCTGGTCGAGGAGCCGATCCGCGAGTGGCTGGTGGCGGAAGCCTCGCGCGACGACGCCGGAAACCCCCTCGCCAATCGCCTCAGCGTGGAGGCCAGCTTTA
>Ga0326728_10002208_pt1 | contig 65683 bp, 66 predicted proteins | sample MB3enrmetagenome_FD_207602 | JGI IMG/M metagenome (GOLD analysis project Ga0326728, IMG submission 207602) | Lab enriched peat soil microbial communities from McLean, Ithaca, NY, United States - MB31MN | ecosystem: Environmental > Terrestrial > Soil > Wetlands > Peat | place: USA: New York...
AGGAGGGAAGTCCCGTATTTCTCCTGGATCAACGGGATCCTCAACAGAGTTCCCCGGCTGGAGTCAGTATTCATGGCGGACCGTGCGAGTTATTGGCTTCTCGATTCCTTGAAGGGCTTGGTTACCAGTCTGATCTCGTTGAAACCTGCGCCACGGATCGCATCGATGACCGAGACGATGTATTTCCACTTCACGTCGATGTCCGCTCTCAGGAAAATGGAGTCTTTGGGGCTCTTGGCGTCTCTTTTCAGGCGATCCGGGATGCTCGAAAAATTGATAGCGTCCGAACCATAGTAGATGAGTCCCTCGCGGCTGATCGAAATGATGATGCGCTCTTCTGGATTTACATCTTTGACATTCCTGGTCTCGGGCAGCTCCACGTCGATTCCGGTTTGCAGCATGGGAGCCGTCACCATGAAGATGATGAGCAACACAAGCATGACATCCACCAGAGGCGTGACGTTGATTTCTGAAAGGGAGGTGGAAGTTCTCCCCTGCGGCGTCGTGAATGCCATTAACTGAAGCTCCGTTCCACCAGATTCATAAACTCCGAAGAGAAGTCGTCCATTTCGGCTGCAATGTTTTTCATCCGGCTGATAAATTGATTATAAGCGACCACGGCCGGTATGGCCGCGAATAGCCCGAAGGCCGTGGCGATCAAAGCTTCTGCAATACCGGGAGCGACCGCTTGAATGGACGCGGTTTTTTCCAAGCCAAGGCCCTGAAAAGCACTTATGATCCCCATGACCGTTCCGAGCAGACCGATAAAAGGAGATACCGAGCCAGTTGTCGCCAGCCAACTCATGCTTTTTTCCAAAATGGACAGTTCGGCCGCCGAAGCTCGCTGAAGGGCGCGCTGTACGCCGACAAAGTTTCGGTCAGAGAGGATGGGGTGATCGGGATTTTGGGGATTAAGGGCCTGAATTTGGACATTGAGTTCCTGATATCCGGCGCTGAAGATGCCAGACAAGGGGCTGCCGCGATATTGCTCACAAGCCGCACCGATTTCGCTCAGACGGGAGTTGTTTCGGAACAATGCAACAAACTCCTGATTTTTGTGTCCGATTTGGCGGAAGCTGCGCCACTTCCGCAAAATAATCGTCCAGGAAAACACGGAAAAAAGCCCCAGCAAAATCAAAATGAATAGAGCAATCCCGCTGATATGGCCAATCAGACCAAAGATGGAGTTATCGAACCCAGAAGAGAACGGCAACTCGAGGAGCAACAGTTCTGAGAAAATGATTTCAGTCCCTCCAAGAATTAATAAATCCTAAAACTCAGAAGTAACCATAGCTTGGTGGTCATGTCAATAGCCGATAGGCGAAATGGTTCGTTGCGTCTTTGCGGTTCCTTCTGCTTTTGTACCGCCGACTGTCTACTGCCCACTGCCGATTAAATTATGCTAGACTCAAATGGCGCGCGTCATTCATCCAACTTTGAAGGTCAAATCGATGATTCGTTTGCTGAGAATCCGGAATTTGGCCCTGATACGGGAGCTGGAGATTGAGTTCGACCTGGGTCTCAACCTCTTAACCGGCGAGACCGGGTCCGGGAAATCAATCCTGGTCGATGCACTCGGGCTGCTTCTCGGGGCAAGATCTTCGCAGGAAATGATTCGCTCCGAATGCGACTCGGCGGTGCTTGAGGGCATTTTTGAGATCGATTCATCGAGTTCTGTTTTCAGGATGCTGGCCGAATCCGGCTTTGCATCCGAAGACAATTGTCTCCTGATCAGACGCGAAATTTCCGTATCCGGACGCAACCGCGTCTTTATTAATAGCCACCTCGCGAGCGTTTCGCTTCTGAAAGAGCTCGGTGAAAAGCTGGCCGACATCCACGGCCAGCAGGATCAGCGATCTCTCCTCGACCTGTCTACGCATCTGGAATGGCTGGATGACTTCGGTGGCAACGCCGAGTTGCTGGATAAAGTGAAGGACGGTTATAGGAAACTTCGCGAAACGGCCCGGCAGCTCACGTCTACGCAAAGCAATGAACAGGAGCGGCTGCGGCGGATCGACGTTTTGGAGTTCCAGATCGAAGAAATCCGCCACGTGAACCCTCAATCGGGGGAAAAGGAAGCACTTGAAAACGAAAGGAACATTCTTTCCAATCGCGAGAAAATCCTGGGACTGGCGACCGAAGCGTACTCCGCGCTTTATGAGAGCGAATCTTCCATTCTCAGAGAAATCAGCCATGTGGCGCGACTATTGGAAGAACTGGATCGATTCGACAGGAGCTGGGGGCCTCATCGGGAAACCCTGCAGGACAGCCGGTACAAGCTCGAGGATATCGCCTACGCGGCGCGCGCTTATGCCGCAGACACCGATTTCAGCCCAGAGCGCCTGGACCAAGTTCATCAGAGGTTGTACGCCCTGGAGAAGCTGACAAAAAAATACGGCGCCTCAAGCAATGACGTCCTGGGGTACCTGAAACAATGTGCGAGTGAGCTTGAAGAACTCCGGTCTTTCGGAGAGTCGTCTGCCCGCCTTGCTGAGCAACTGGAACAGGACTCAAAAAACTATCGCGCGGCGGCAGACCAGTTATCGAAAAAACGACACCAGGATGCTCTACGCTTGGAGAAGGAAATCCGAAGTGAATTCGCAGCTTTGGCGATGGAACGAATGGAATTGCGCGTGACTTTTCACCCGCACGACCAAACGAAAGCGCAGGGGCAGATCCCGAGTTTTTATGGACTCGACGGCATCGACCATGTAGAGTTTTTAATAGCCCCGAACAAGGGCGAGGAAATGAAACCCCTGGCCAGAATCGCTTCTGGAGGTGAGTTGTCGCGCCTGATGCTTTCGATAAAATCGCTCTGCGGGAGCGAGGAGGTGGACCGGACGCTTGTGTTCGATGAAGTGGACGCGGGGATCGGCGGCAGGGTTGCGGAGGCTGTCGGGAAGAGGCTGAGAGATATCGCGCGGGAAAACCAGGTGCTCTGCGTAACGCATCTGCCGCAGATCGCAGCTTTCGCCCGCCATCACTTCAGTGTCGGAAAGGAAATAGGAGGAGGTCGGACGGAAACGGTTGTGAAGCGTCTGACCGAATCAGAGCGTGTTCAGGAACTTTCGAGGATGCTGGGCGGAGAAACAATTACCCCGACCACACGGCGTCACGCTCTGGAAATGCTGGAGTACTCCAAGAAACAGGACTGAGCAGGGGCGAACGGCTGGTCGCCCCGCATCCCATACAGAACAGCGGTATGACGAAACGGTATCTCATCGAAACTTTCGGCTGCCAGATGAACGATCTGGACTCTGAGAAGATCGCCGGCAATCTTCAAAATAGCGGGATGGAACCGGCTGACGATGCTTCGGAAGCGGACGTCATTATCCTCAACACCTGTAGCGTGAGGGAAAAGGCTGTCCAGAAAGTTTACGCGCGGCTCGGTGAACTCAAACCGTATAAAGCCCGGAGCCAGAATCTCGTGGTCGGAGTTGTGGGGTGCATGGCGCAACTCGAAGGGGAAAAGATCCTCAAGAGAGCTCCCTTCGTGAATTTACTGGCGGGGCCCCAAACGGGGCACGTTATCGGCGATCTTGTTGAGCGCAGCTTGGGAACTGGATCGGCGATTGTGCAGATGCGAATGGACGATGATCCCGAGCCTGCCGAAACCGCCTATGTCATGCGCCAGAATCGCTGGCGCGCAAGCGTCACGGTCAGCGAGGGCTGCAGTCGGCAATGTGCTTTCTGTGTTGTCCCCCTGACTAGAGGGAAGGAAAAAGTCAGGCCTAGCGCAAATATTTTGCGCGAAGTTGGGGATTTGGTCTCCAGAGGCTATATCGAAATTGTCCTGCTGGGTCAAACCGTCAATTCCTATGTCGACCGCTCGGCTGAAAGAACGAATTTTGCACAGTTGCTCCGAAAGATGTCGGCGATCGAAGGGCTGAAAAGGATTCGTTTCACTTCTCCGCACCCGAACGACTTCTCCGATGAGCTTCTCGACGTCATGACCTCTTGTCCCCAAGTCTGCAATCAAATCCACCTGCCCGTCCAATCGGGTTCTACCATGATTCTGCGGGCCATGAGACGTGGATATTCCAGGGAAACTTACTTGAGTGTTGTCAAAAAGATCCAGAATGCCGACCGGGAGATTGCAATCTCTACCGATCTCATCGTCGGATTTCCTGGAGAAACCGAGGCGGACTTTCAGGATACTCTCAGTCTGCTCGATGAGGTACAATACGACAGTGCCTTTTCTTTCAAGTACTCACCGAGACCGAATACCGCGGCGCTGGATCTCCAGGACGAGATCTCGGAAGAGGAAAAGGGAAGAAGACTCGAGATCTTGCAGGAGCACCAAAAAGGGATTCAATATAATAAGAACTCGACGTACCTGGGCCGGGTGATGGAAGTCTTGGTCGACGACAAAGCTCGAAATCGTTTTACCCTTATGGGACGGACCAGCAACAACAAGATCGTTAATTTCGACGGACCGGAAACGCTGATGGGCAGGATCATCGAGGTTGAGATTACGGGCTACAGCCCGAATAGCCTCAAGGGGGTCTGGACGCAATCTGGAAACTGGGCGGGTAAGATGGACTAACCAGTAGTCTTGCGCAGCACGTGCAGGGGCCGCGTCATTTTGTCCCTGATTTTCAAAATCTGGGCCGGAGGGATCATGAAGGAAATAGAATTCAAGATAAAAGGTCTGATGATGGATCCGCTCACCAATTCTCCGATAGTCGTGCTGCAGGAGGCCTCGAGCGACACATTGCTTCCAATCTGGGTGGGAATTTTCGAAGCAAATGCCATCGCTCTGCAGATCGAGAAAGTGGATACTCCACGTCCGATGACCCACGACCTGATAAAAGGCGTATTGAATCATTTGGATGTAAAGGTGACTAAGATTGTCGTGACCGAACTGAAAGACAATACGTTCTATGCGCTGATCTTTCTAAATGCCGGGGGGAAGATCATTACGGTTGACTCACGTCCATCCGACGCCATTGCGCTGGCATTGCGTACTGATTCGCCAATTTTCGTAACGGATGACGTACTCTCCAAGTCATCCAGCACAACGAATACCACGCTGTCCGCTGAACGCAGTTCGCCAGAAGACATAAGGAAGTGGCTCGAAAACCTCAATCCAGAAGACCTCGGCAAATACAAAATGTAGGTCGCCGACCAGCCACACATTACCGCAATTGCGCCCGAACCCAATAAGCAGCCGCCTTGAGGGAAGGATAGGAATCAGTGTGATTTATGATCCATTGTCCGTATTCCTTATAGTTGACATAATATATCTTATCAGAAGTTAAAATTAAGGAATGGAGGGTGGCGGTCGACGCCGAGTGAATCAAGAAAGACCTTTGTTTACAAGAGATTGTGATTTCCGTTCCAGCTGTGCTAGTCTTGCCCTGTCATGCGCAAAATTGACAAGCTCCTGTACCAATCACTCATTCCGCCATTCCTCATAACGCTTGTCGTTCTGACATTTGTCCTGTCTGTCCAGTACCTCGGCACGCTCTCCGAACTCCTGATCACCCGGAATGCTTCACTCGGAGTCATCCTGCTCATCATAGCTGCGATAATTCCGGCAACTCTTATCTATGCGCTTCCCCTTTCTTATTTGATCGGAACCCTCATTGGTCTGAGCGGCCTTGCCGGTGAGAACCAGATCACGGCCTTTCGAGCCTGCGGCGTACCAATCCGCACCCTTCTGCGCCCGGTCCTTGTTGTCGGGGCCATCGTAGGCGCATTAACCGCCGTTTTAACCCTGGTGGTCATTCCGAGGACAAACGACACTATTGCGTTGGTCAAAGACCAGGTAAGCCTGACGCAGGCGACCTCACAGGTCCAACCGCGGGTATTTAACGGGGGAAATGAGGATTTTCCAAACATGGTCTTTTATCTGGAAGATCTTGCGGTCGATAAGCAGCATTGGTTACGGGTCTTCCTGTCCGACAGCTCGGATCCCAGTTCTCCTCGGACAGTGCTGGCCCAATCAGGGTCATGGGTCAGCAATCCTTCGAATAAGCGTCTTCAGCTGCATCTTGAACGCGGCGTGAGCTATGCGATCGACCCGACTGATCCCAGTAAAGATAATCTCAGCGCCTTCGATTCGACCGATATCCCCGTCAGCTTAAATCCACGCCTGCTCTCAGCCAGCTCAGAAGACCGCGTCAGGAAGGCGGCGGAACAAAGCACCCAATATCTGTGGAACAGCTACAAGAAAGCTCCACCCCAGACAAAGATTGAACAACTGATTGAACTAAACCGGCGAATTGCCCTTCCCTTTTCGATATTTCCTTTTGCTCTCCTTGGACTCACCTTGGCCGTCAGCACACCCAAAGGAGGCAAAACCTCTGGATTTGCCTTAAGTCTCATACTTGTTTTGCTCTTCTACATGCTGTTTTTTAACGGAATTCGCCTGGCAACGGTTGGGAAAGTAAGCCCATGGCTTGGGACCTGGGGCGGTAATATGCTTCTCGTCCTCGTAGGGTTAGTTCTTTTCTACCGGGTAGAACAGAGCCACATCGTGGGCCATTGGATTTCATCAATTCTCTGGAAAGTGAAATGGGCTCGCGTGAGCCGTCGGCTCCGACTGGAGAAGATCCGCAACCAGGTGATCCGTCTGGACAGCTCACTTCTTCGATCGACTGGACGGATTGCTGGCTTCAGGTTTCCCAAAGTGCTGGATCTATATATCTCCAGGGGATTCATCGGTTATTTTTTCTGGTCTTTGATAGCCTGCAGCACTCTGTTCGTGCTGTTTACACTTTTCGATCTGCTTGATGACATAATTCGGAACAAAATACCGGCATCCACTGTACTCGGCTATTTCACATTTTTCACTCCTCAGATCCTGATGCTTGTGGTGCCGATATCGGTGCTGCTGGGCGTTCTGATTAATTTTGGAATCTTGGAAAAAAATTCCGAGATTACTGCAATCAAGGCCGGCGGCTGGAGTTTGTACCGGGTTGCCGTTCCAGTCCTGTTGATAGCTGCAGGGCTATGCGTAAGCCTTTTCTTGCTGCAGGATTACGTTTTGCCTTATGCCAACGACGTTCAGGATTCGCTTCACAACCAAATTAAAGGCAAACCCCCTCAGACATCCATGCGCATGCAAAGGAAATGGATCTTCGGCGAATCGAACCGCATTTACAACTATCAGTATTTCGACGCGAACCAGGATTCCTTCTTGGATCTCAACATCTACGACATCGATTTGAACGGTATCAAAATGCTGCGCCGGACCCATGCTTCGCGCGCCCGTATCGACCGGAGCGGAACGTGGATTTTAGAGGATGGCTGGGTTAGGAACTATCTGCCTTCGCAGTCCGGATTTCGGCGGATAACCTTGGAGAATGCCAAGTTCCCCGAAAAGGCCGGCTATTTCAAAAAGGAGATTTTCCAGCCAAAGGAATCCTCGAAAATGACGTATCCGGAGTTAAGAGTCTACATTAACTATCTCATGACATCAGGCTATAATGCTACGGAATTGCAGGTCGAACTTTATAAGAAACTTTCTTTTCCGCTCAGCTGCCTCGTCATGGCGCTCTTAGGTGTGCCCTTTTCGTTTTCAACTGGCAAGAAGGGAGCCTGGTTTGGGATCGGGATGGGCATTGCGATTGCGATCTCCTACTGGGGAATTTCCGGTGTATTCGAAGCCATGGGATCGTACGGGCTCCTGGTTCCCGTTTTGGCGGCCTGGGCCCCGAACATTCTCTATGCGTCTGCCGGCCTTGTTCTCCTGTTCACAATCAGAACGTAGGTGCCAATGGCCGCGTATCGGCCAGGTGAATTTAAACCGGCATTAGCTTTTTACCCTGCAGCGCCTGTCCTTTGCATTCGGACCTGAACGCGCCTGTGCCACTATGGGGCACAAGATCCAGATGCTCAGAAAATGATCCTTTGGGAGATTCGCCCCGATGTGGAGCACCCCGGGGATTGTTATATGGATCGCCAGTTTCGACGCTGTGTGGATTCCCACGGCGGCGATGAAAGATATCGTTATGAGTGCCAACCGTTTTAATCTGCACTCGGGCTGATGGTCAGGCAAAGTTTTGGCGCGGGCTCAATTTTATCTTCGGCTGGTCTACGAGTTGTGCTCGTCAATTTTAACGAAAAGCGGCCCAAAGGAACCATGAAAGGCCACACCCGTTCATCCCCCAAAAGACCAGATTCCCAACGACTGGCTGGTCGCGGCCCGAGAAACGGAAGAGTCGGTGGATTGGTCTGCCGCGCCTTTGGGTTCGCGTGACGTTTGGGCACACAGGGCCTGCGAACCGTGGTCAACTTGGCTCTTCCAGCAGCTTTCCCCTGGCCATCCCATGGGGAAGCGAATTGATCTCCACTGATAATGACGGCTACAGGATCATCGCTGCCGCAAGGCATTCCAAGGCAATGGGGCGTTCAAACCGTGGAATTTTGCGTGAAGGTTAGGAATTCAATAAACCCATCTCTGAGAGGGGGAAGGCAAGCGGGCATGCAGTATATTTGGAGGGCCAGCTTTTCCGCATTGCCGCCACGGCTGCCATGAGGATGCCCACTTTACCCTTTCATTAAGCCCCACCCGTACTGAAGAGATGCAGATTTGCGGTGCATTGGTGGGTAGTGATCGACACCACGCAACCTGTGTTGTTGAAATAGCGGCTTGAACCGGCAGACAGAAGCCTTGAGGCGTGGATAGCGGCGCAGAGTCATTTCAAAGAGACGCTGCGCGAGATGGTGCGGAAATTCCCCATTCCGTGACAAACGAAAAATAGCCAAGCCGCATGATCGCATTCGTCATTCATGATCTGTCAGGCTCGAGGATGAAATTTTCGGTAGACCTGCTTCAAACGTTCGCGAGTGACATGGGTGTAGATCTGTGTAGTCGAGATATCGGAGTGGCCCAGCATAAGCTGAACAGCCCGGAGATCAGCCCCATTCTCGAGAAGGTGTGTGGCAAAACTGTGGCGGAGCATATGAGGAGTCAGTGGTTTGGCAATTCCGGCTTTGATTCCGTAGCCTCGCAGAATTTTCCAGAAAGCCTGACGCGTCATGTGTGACCCTCTCCGGGTCACAAAAAGGTAATTGCTTTTTTTCTTGTTCAGGAGCTCGGGCCGAGATCTCCTCATATATTCTTCCACTCTCTTTCGCGCGACAGAGCCGATGGGAACGATTCGCTCCTTGCTTCCCTTCCCGATGCACGTGACAATCCCCAGGGTCAGATCCAGTTGCGTGATCCCGAGCATGACGAGTTCGCTGGCTCGAAGACCGGAAGCATAAAGAACCTCAAGCATCGCCCGGTCTCTGTTTCCGATGGCCGTGTCGAGTTCGGGCGCGCCGAGCAGTTTTTCCACTTCTTCTCTGGTTAGGAATCGGGGCAGAGGTTTCAGCGATCGGGGAGTTTCCAGATGTTCCGTTGGATCGGAGGCTGTGATTCTATCTCCCACCAGGAAGCGATAAAAACCGCGCGCGGCATTCAATGCCCTTCCGGTTGATCTTGGCGAAAGCCCCTGATTCAGCAACTCCTGGGTCCACCCTAGAATGTCTTCCTGGCCAAGTCGGGCAATATCCAGTTCCCTGGCTTTTGCGTATTCGGACAGCTTTTTGAGGTCGTGAGAATAAGAAATAAGTGTATTGACGGAAAGCCTCTTTTCAACCCGCAGATAGATTTCGAAATCGGCGAGGAAATCACGAGTCATCGGATTTTTCCTATCATCGAGCCGATCAGCTGCAACACGTTTTTTTCTTCTTCGACCTTGAGCATGCGCAGGAGTGGGAACAGCGTCACGATGCCGGCCAGAATGGCCAGGCTCAACCGGAACGCTTGCGCAAGCCGCCCGGGCCCGGGGCAAATGCTCCCGCCTGCATAAAATACGAGCCACGACAGCAACCCCATTACCAGAGAGGCCAGCAAAATCCTGAAATAGACAGCAAGTCCTTTCAAATTCCAGAACGCTCCTGTCCTACGCGGCAGGCTTCGGAAGAGCAAGCAGAAATTGATCCAGGAAGCCACGGTGGTTGCAAGCGCGAGCCCCAAGAATCCAAGAGGTTTGATCATTGCAAAATTCAGAATAATTTTTGCCGCGACCGTGATTACGCTCGCACGGACAGGCGTCCGGGTGTCGTTGAGCGCGTAGAAGGTCGGAACCAGAATTTTGACGGCCGAATAAGAAAAAAGCCCGAGAGCGTAAAGCAGAACGACTTGGCTCGTTTTAACGGTATGTTCCGGAAGGAAGGACCCTCTTTCAAAAAGTAATCGGACAATTTCCTGTCGAAAAAGGACTAATCCAACTGTTGCGGGAAAAATCATGCACGCGGCAAGCCGCAGGCTGGAGGACAACGTCTGGTTCAGCCCGTCCATTTCATTCCGGGCAACGCATCGCGAAACTGCAGTCATGGTAACGGTGGCAACAGCAATGCCGAATACCCCAATAGGAAATTGCATAAGACGAAAACCATAGTTCAGCCAGGAGACCGGTCCGTTTCCATACATTGAAGCGAGCTGGTTATCGACGGTAATGTTGACCTGAGTGGCAGAAAGGCCGACAACGGCCGGCAGCATCAGGCGCGCGATGTTCCGAACTCCGGGATCGGAGAAATTGAGATCAAAACGATAGCGGAAGCCAAGGCGGTACGCAGAAGGGACCATCACCAGGAATTGGCTTGCTCCTCCGAGCAGAGCACCAACCGCCATGGATACGACCGGATGAAGCCCCCAACGCGGCATAAAAGGCGAGAGGAAGATGCCCGCCGAGATGCACCAGACATTGAACGCAGATGATGCTAGGGCGGGAACAAAGAAGGAACCACAGGCATTTAAAATGCCCATCAAGACTGCAGCAAGGGCGACGAACAGAAGAAATGGAGAAACAATCCGGGTCATCTGAACGGTCAGTTCAAACTTCTCGGGTATTCGAGCATATCCTGCGGCCAGAAGATAGACAAACCACCTGGCACCGAAGAAGAACACAAGCGTGAGAAGGGCCATGATTACAAGCAAAGCGCTGATAACCCGATTTGCCAGAAGCCAAGCCTGCTCCTTTCCATCCCGGGTCAGTCGCCGTATGAAGGTTGGGATGAATGCGGCGCTTAAAGCTCCCTCGGCGAACAAGTCCCGCAGGAGGTTCGGAACCCTCTGGGCGATGTTCAAAGCATCGGTATATAAGCCCGCTCCGAAATATCTTGCCTGAACCATGTCCCGAAAAAGTCCAAGCACGCGGCTTATCATAATCGCCATGCCCACCGAACCGGCATTACCCAGAAAGCCGGGTTCCGAACCTGCAGCGGGTTTCAGCAATTGCTCCAAAGCAGCCTCTCCTTGACGCATGCGGGGGCATGATACTACCATAGCCCTCTGGCGCGATAACATATTGATCATTGACGATTTAGGCTTGAAAAGTGGGAATTCAAAACTGGGAATTGAAGATTGGCAAAAGCCGATTCTCCAATCTTTGCTTTTCAATTTTTAATGTTCAATCTTCAATGGGTGTCTTCTATGAAGCTTTCTGAAATTGCCAGCAAAATCAATTGCAGGATGATCGGTGGCGATGTGGAAATTAGTCGAGTCGCCGGCATCGATGAAGCCGGTCCCGGCGATTTGACATTCGTTTCAAACCGGAAGTATGTCAGCCACATCAAAAGCACCCGTGCTTCCGCCATTATTCTGGGCGACGATATCCTTCCGGTCGGCATTCCCAGTCTCCGAACTGAGGATCCTTACCTCGCTTTCGCTCGAGCTCTGGAAATCTTTTTTGCCCCTCTCCGTCCAGAACCAGGAATACATCCTGCGGCGATGATAGCCGAAGACGTGAGCGTGGGATCTGACGCCAGCATTGGCGCTTATGCCGTAATCGGGAAAGGATGCACGATCGGAGCTGGTGTCGCTATTTATCCGCACGCCGTCCTTTATCCGGGCGTTTCGGTGGGCAACCATAGCGTGCTTCATTCCCAGGTCATTGTGCGGGAAGGTTGTGTTATTGGGAGTCGCGTTATTCTCCAAAACGGCGTCGTGATTGGCAGCGACGGCTTCGGCTTTGCGCCGACCAAAGACGGAAGTTTTTATAAAATCTGCCAGACGGGGCGTGTGATTATTGAGGACGATGTTGAGGTCGGAGCCAATACCACGATAGACCGGGCTGCAGTCGGAGATACCGTTATTCGCCGCGGTGCAAAACTGGATAATCTGGTGCAGGTTGGGCACGGCGCCCAGGTTGGCGAGGATTGCGTGCTCGCAGCACAAGTCGGGCTTGCAGGCTCCACACGACTGGGGAAAGGCGTCTGGGTTGGCGGACAGGTGGGGTTCGCCGGGCATCTCGAAGTGGGAGATAAGGCGGTCATTACCGCGCAAAGCGGCACCTCCCACGATGTTCCGGCCGGCGCGGTGATGTCGGGATCACCTGCCTTCGAAAACGCGGACTGGCTTCGTTCCACCTCCGTTTTTTCGAAGTTGCCGCAACTGGTGCGTAAAGTTCGTGATTTGGAGAAAGAAATTCTGCGGATGAACGATGTGTTGGACCGGAACGGTCTCAAATAGGGTTGATTAAGTTTCGTTTTCTGTCGATAAGAAAAATAGGCTATTCGAGAAGCTGAATCCGGCTTGGGATTGCCATGCTCCGGCTTGCCGAGGCTGCGGTCCCAGGCTGGGTTGTCTTGCCCTCCCGTTCTCCGTTCCTTGCCAAAAAGAGTCACGAATTCCACGAGTTTCACTGACGGTCCACGCGTGAAGCGTGAACGGCGTGAACCCTTCATTTGCCCGCTTCCCGGTTTTGAGGTAATATAAAATGTTCCTTCTCTTGGGGAAAAAACTCAGATCGTTCAATGCGGGAGAACACACATGGCTATTAAGTACGTTTATTTGTTTGCAGATGGGGACGCCGACGGAAACGGTGAAATGAAAGATTTGCTAGGTGGAAAGGGCGCCGGCCTGGCCGAGATGACGAATGCAGGGCTTCCGGTACCTCCGGGATTTACGATTACGACACAGGCATGCAACGCTTACTATTCGGGTGGAGAGCATTTTCCAGAAGGAATGTGGAACCAGGTTTTATCAGCTTTGAAAAAAGTCGAGTCCGCGACAGGAAAGGAATTCGGAAATCTTTCGAATCCTCTGCTCGTATCGGTTAGGTCCGGCGCGAAATTCTCGATGCCCGGCATGATGGATACTGTCCTGAATCTGGGACTCAACGAAGAAACCATGCAGGGCTTGGCCAGCCTGACCAATAATGAGCGGTTTGCTTTGGATGCCTACCGAAGATTCATCCAAATGTTCGGCAAAATTGTTTTAGGAGTAGACGGCGAGCTTTTCGAACAGGCTCTGAATAAGGTCAAGCACTCCGTGCACGCCAAATTGGATACCGAACTGAGGGCGGCGGATCTGGCCGAAGTCTGCACCTTATACAAAAAAATTATCCGAAGTGAAACCGGTTCCGATTTTCCAGCCGATCCGTATCAGCAACTTGAGGAAGCGATCAAGGCGGTGTTTCGATCGTGGAACGGGGATCGGGCAAAAGCCTACCGCCGTCGCGAAAAAATTCCGGATGATCTCGGCACGGCCGTGAACGTTGTCACGATGGTCTTCGGCAATATGGGCGAAGATTCGGGAACTGGCGTCGCTTTCACCCGCAATCCGGCAAACGGCGAAAAAAAACTTTTCGGGGATTATCTGGCCAACGCTCAAGGGGAGGATGTTGTGGCTGGCATCCGGACTCCCAAGCACATCGACGAGCTGAAGGGAGACATGCCCGCAATCTACAATCAGTTCGTGGAGGTTGCTGACAAACTGGAAAAGCACTACCACGATATGCAGGATCTCGAATTTACCGTGGAGCGCGGAAAGCTCTGGATGCTTCAGACCAGAAACGGAAAGCGCACCGGTCCTGCGGGTGTGCGCATTGCGGTCGAAATGGTTAAGGAAGGGCTGATCGATGAGCGCACTGCAATCATGCGGGTCCCCGCCGGAGATCTCGACCAGCTCCTACACAAAATGATTGATCCCAAGGCCAAGCTGAACGTCTTGACCAAAGGGATCAATGCCAGCCCGGGAGCGGCCTCAGGCAAAGTTGTGTTCACTCCTAAAGAAGCCGAACTCTGGAAGGGAAAGGGGGAGAAAGTCATTCTCGTGAGACGCGAGACTTCTCCCGAGGATGTGCGCGGCATGGATGCGGCCCAGGCGATTCTGACCTCGACCGGAGGGCCCACCAGCCATGCGGCGGTGGTAGCTCGCGGCTGGGGCAAGCCCTGCATCGTGGGAGCCGGTGAAGTCGCAATCAACTATGCGAAAAATGAGTTTTCGGTCAATGGCACCCGCGTGCGCCGCGGCGACTGGATCACGGTTGACGGAACCAGCGGCCAGGTAATTCTCGGCCAGGCGCCTCTGATCGATCCCGAATTGGGAGAAGATTTCAAGCAGCTGATGGAGTGGGCTGACAAAGGGCGCAGAATGAAAGTTCGCACCAATGCGGATACCCCCGCCGATGCCGCAATCGCACGGAATTTCGGAGCCCAGGGAATCGGTCTATGCCGGACCGAACACATGTTCTTCGCAGGCGACCGGATCGACTATGTACGGCAGATGATTCTCGGCTCGCTGGATTACAAACGGCTCGAACGCGAGATTCAAGCACTCGACGCCGAGCTGGCGCGCGGCGTTTCGCCTAAGAAGCGCAAAGAACTCCAGGAAATGCGCAGGAAGCTCAAGAAGGAAATCGAAGAGCCCAAAAGGCTCTATAAAGGCGGGCTCAGTGAGCTTCTTAGGCTTCAGCGAAAGGACTTCGAAGGAATATTCCGCGCCATGGACGGCTTGCCGGTCACAATCCGCACGCTTGATCCGCCGCTTCATGAGTTCCTGCCTCACCGCGAGGAGGACACGAGCAAGCTGGCACGCAAACTGAAAGTGAATGCCAAAAGCCTGTGGGGCAAAGTGCAATCGCTCCACGAAGCCAATCCGATGCTGGGACATCGAGGATGCCGTCTCGGCGTTGTATTTCCCGAGATCACGGAAATGCAGGCGCGTGCCATTTTCGAGGCGGCGGTGAATATGCAGAAAAAAGGGATTAAGGTCCTGCCTGAAGTTATGATCCCGCTCGTGGCCGATGTAAACGAATTGAAGTTACAGGGGGAGGTGGTCCGCAGGGTCGCCACCGAAGTAATCGAGAAGTCTCAGCAGAAGCTTGAATACCTGGTTGGAACCATGATTGAACTGCCGCGGGCAGCTTTGACGGCGGACCACATCGCGGAAGTTGCAGAATTCTTCTCATTCGGCACAAACGATCTGACCCAGACAACCTTCGGTATTTCCCGGGACGACTCCGGCAAATTCCTCCCTTTCTACATCGAGAACCGCATTTTCAAGGATGATCCGTTCCAAGTTCTTGACCAGGAGGGAGTGGGGCAGCTGGTCCAGATGGGAACCGAGAGAGGGAGAAAGACGCGGCCAAACCTGAAGGTCGGGATATGCGGAGAACACGGAGGGGAGCCTTCTTCAGTCCATTTCTGTAATCGCGTGGGATTGGATTACGTGTCCTGTTCACCGTACCGCGTACCGATTGCCCGTCTCGCTGCAGCCCAAGCCGCATTGGGATCGCAGCAGACGATCAGCCATACCGCATAGTCGTTTACGATTGACGATGGGACAGCCAGCGGGCGGCCGTTCCCATCGTCAATCGCCAATCTAAAATCGTCAATTCCTAGTCGTAGTACTCCAAGCCCAGGTGGGTAATCAACTCTTCTCCCTTGAGATAGCGGAGAGTGTTTTTGAGCTTCATCAGCTGGATGAACAGATCATGCTCCGGATAAAGCTCCGGTGCACACATGGGACTCTTGAAGTAGAACGAGAGCCATTCCTGAATCCCGCTCATGCCGCAGCGTTGTGCCAAATCGGAAAATAGCACCAGGTCAAGAACAATCGGGGCTGCCAGAATGGAGTCACGGCAGAGGAAGTCCACTTTGATCTGCATCGGGTATCCCAGCCATCCGAAGATGTCGATATTGTCCCAACCTTCTTTGTTGTCGCCTCTGGGCGGATAGTAATTAATTCTCACCTTGTGGGTGTATTTGGAGTATAGATCGGGATAAAGCTGGGGTTGAAGAATATGCTCGAGCACCGATAGTTTGCTCTCTTCTTTGGTTTTGAATGCGTCCGGATCGTCCAGCACTTCTCCATCGCGGTTCCCCAGAATGTTTGTCGAGAACCAGCCGTTCAAGCCGAGCATTCTGGCTTTCAAGCCAGGCGATAGGATGGTCTTCATCAGCGTCTGTCCCGTTTTGAAATCCTTGCCACTGATCGGAACATTTTGATCCTTTGCCAGCTTCATCAGCGCGGGGATATCCGCCGACAGGTTTGGAGCTCCGTTTGCATAGGCAATGCCGGCCTTGAGCGCAGCATAGGCGTAAATCATGCTGGGGGCAATCGCCGGATCGTTCTTTCGAAGGCCTTCTTCGAAACTTTGAACCGTTTGGTGCACCGCGGTAGGTTTCAGGAATATCTCGGTGCTTGCACACCAAACCATTACTGTGCGGGTCAAGTTATTCCGTTTCTGGAACAGCTTGATATCGTCCTGGAGTTGCTCCGCCAATTCCATTTTGTTTGCAGCCTTTTTCACGTGAGTTCCATCGAGCCGTCTCACATAGGATTTATCGAATGCCGCCGTCCATGGGCGTAGGGCTTCGAGAGAGGGCCTCACTTGATCGAGAAGGCTTCGCTCAAGAACGCCGGCCTTCAATCCCGCCTGGTAAACATCGTCGGAAAAGATATCCCATCCGCCGAATACGAGATCATCGAGAGAGGCCAAGGGCACAAAATCTTTGATTGCAGGAATTCGGTTTTCGGTACGTTTGCCCAAACGGATGGTTCCGAGTTGTGTGAGCGAACCGATCGGTTTGGCAAGTCCCTTTTTTACGGCCTCCACCCCCGCAATGAATGTAGAGCTGACAGCACCCATCCCCGGAAGCACGACGCCCAGTTTCCCGGTAGCAGGCGCAATATTCATTCCTTTGGCAATCATCTTTCAATTCCTCAAGAGGGATGACACCGCCCGGGGATTACCCGGTCTATCATCCGGTTATTAAAACTATCCTGGGGAAAATGCCAGAAAAGGCAGACTTCCATTTCCCCAAAACCTAGAATCTTTGAAATTATTGAAGCTCTTGCGTTGGGGCGAAGAGCTCAAACAATCTCAAAGGGATTTTTGCGTTACTAACGCGGAATCTACCTCAAGCGCCTCTTTCGATGACAATCCTCGAGATATCCGCGAGACTTCTAAAAAGCTGTGAAACAGTGTAAAGAAGAGATATCCGGTTGCTCCGAATCGCGGGATCTTCGGCCATGACCATAACCTGTTTGAAGAACTCGTCCACGGCGTCGCGCATTAACGCCAGCGAGCGCAGTGCCGCACCATAGTCATGGTGTTTTCTTGCCGACTCGACTTCTGGCCGGACCTGAAGATAGCTCCGCCACAAAGCCAACTCGGCAGGGTGCTTGAGCATAGACTCATCCGGTGCGCTGCCCTCGATCGCTGTCTGCGATAAAATGTTTACCACCCGCTTGAAATTTGACGCCAGAGAAAGGAAGTCGGGTTCCTGGCGCAAATCCTGAAGAGCGCGCAAACGCTCCAACGTATCCAGAGGGTCATCAAAGCCGGCCGCCAAGGTCGCATTGATGCAGTCATAAGCGAAACCCATCTCCTCAAACAGGAATCGCAATCGGCCCTCAAAGAATTCCTTTAGCCCTCCAGCAACCGGGTCGGCCTTTCGACCGTGGGCTGTAAGGCTCCATTCAATCATATCTTCGAGAGAAATGCTCAACCGATGATCGAAAATAATTTTGAGGATGCCATTGCCCTGACGGCGCACTGCGAAAGGATCGCCCGAACCCGAAGGAATCAGGCCGACACTAAAACAGCCGCAGACGGTGTCGAAACGATCCACCAATGCGAGAATTCCTCCGGTTTGCGACCCCGGGGAGGGCGAGTTTGTTGACTTGGGCTCGTATTGTTCATAGATCGCGCGCCACACGGAATCCGGATACTCTTCAGCCCTGGCGTAAAGCCCGCCGACGATGCCCTGCAAGTCTGTGAACTCTTTGACCATTTCGGTGATCAAGTCGCACTTGCAGAGGTGGGCGGCCGTCTCCAGGTCGGTGATCAAATCGGACCGTCCCAAAGCATTTGCGACCTGCGGAAGCAGCCCGACCAATCTCTGCGTCTTGTCATGATAGGATCCCAGTTTTTCCTGAAACAGAACGTGTTTGAGCGCATCTTCCCGTTCTTTCAAGCGAATTTTTCTGTCCGTTTCCCAGAAAAACGCTGCATCGGCAAGCCGCGCCCGCAATACTCGTTCGTGTCCAGTTCGGATGATGTGATCCCGATCCGATTCTATGTTTACGACCGCCAGAAACACGGGCAAAAGTTGTCCGGCATCATCGAGCACGCAGAAATACTTCTGATGTTCGCGCATCACTGTGATAAGAATTTCTTTGGGCAGCGACAGAAACCTCTTTTCGAAGGCTCCTCGGACGATGGAGGGGGCTTCATTGAGATTCACCACGGTTTTCAGGAGGTCCGGATCCTCCAACAGGCGGCCGCCACAGGCTTCCGCTTCCCGCTGCAAACCAGATCTGATGATTGCGAGTCTTTCTTCGGGATCCACCAATACCGAATTTTCGCGGAGCTTATCGCGCAGGCAAACGAGAGAGTCAACGGCAATTTCACGTTTCCCGAGAAACCGGTGGCCTGCGGTACGGTTGGAGGCGGCGACGTCCGCAATAGTGAATCGAACGGTTTTGCCCCCGAAAAGTGCAATTATCCAGCGAAGCGGCCGCGCGAATCGAAAATGGTCGGGGCTCCAGTGCATCGTTTTTGGAAACTGAATTCCGGCGATCGCAGCAGGCAAAAGCCGCTCGAGGAGTTTCCGGGTTCGCTCCCCGCGCACCTTGCGCTCAATCGCAAGGTACTCTCCCTTGGGTGTCTGAGCGATCTTGACGCGCGACAAAGGCATGCCGTTCTTTTGGGCAAAAGCAGAAGCCGCCCTGGTGGGATTTCCGGCATCATCGTAGGCGACGGATTTTGGAGGACCTGTGACGGTCTCGTGCAAATCCTCCTGCCGCACAGGAATATCTTGAATTCCGATGATAATGCGGCGCGGCGTGTACCAACGGGTCACTTCACCGACGGAAAGGCGCTGCTCTTTAAGCGATCCCACAAGGATGTCCGCAAACTGGCGCGAAGCATCCTCAAGCATCCAGGATGGAATTTCCTCCAAACCTAACTCAATGACAAGCTCCGATTTTTCCATATTCAACTTAGGCAGGCTCCGGCTTTGATGCTGCGCTTGACTTAAGCAGAGGGAAGCCCTGCTTCTCACGACTCTCGAGATAGCGCCGGGCGACCTCGCAGGCTAGCTGTCTCACGCGTGCGATGATTCCAACCCGTTCTGTGACACTGATCGCACCGCGGGAATCGAGTAGATTAAATGTGTGCGAGCACTTAAGGCAATAATCGTAGGCAGGAAGGACAAGTCCTATTTCCAAAAGGCGCTTGCTCTCTTCTTCGTACAGTGAAAAGAGCTTGAACAGCATGTCCACATTTGCCGCCTCGAAATTGTATTTTGAAAACTCCACCTCTTCACGGTACCGGATGTCCCGATAGGTAACTCCGGCCGACCACTGAAGATCGTAAATGCTGTCCACCTGGGCTATGAAGGTTCCAATGCGCTCCAGACCGTAGGTGATCTCGGCGCTTATGGGATCCAAATCCAGCCCGCCGGCCTGCTGGAAGTAGGTAAACTGCGTGATCTCAAGACCGTCAAGCAAAACTTGCCACCCGATTCCCCAGGCCCCCAAGGTCGGGGATTCCCAATTGTCCTCTTCAAAGCGCAGGTCATGTTCTTTCAGATTAATTCCAAGAGAGATAAGACTTCGCAGGTACAAATCCTGGACGTTGTTGGGCGAAGGCTTCAGGATGACCTGGTATTGATGATGCTTCTGAACCCTGTTGGGATTGTCCCCGTATCGCCCGTCCGTCGGGCGGCGCGAAGGCATCACATAAGCCACGCGGTATGGTTCGGGGCCCAGGACGCGCAGAAAAGTTTCAGGCGCCATTGTGCCGGCACCGACTTCGTTATCATAGGGCTGCTGCAAAACACAGCCCTGTCGATCCCAAAACTGCTCAAGACTTAAAATTATCTCTTGTATATTTTTCGGTCGCATTGACTCTTCTGACGGTTAGGATCTGTCAACAGGTTCTTAAAGAATATCTCTCAACATCCGGTAGGATTTGAGTTCCCTTTCCAATTGTAGCCCTAGGAGTCTTTGGGACAAACGCTCGATCTCCGTTGCGGCACTCCGCACCAGCGGCTGAGCCATAAACTGTCCGGGACCAAGCCTCATCATTGCTTCAAGAGCCAAAGCGGCTGCCGCTCCAATCCCTAGGCCCCGTCCCTGGGCGCATTCTCGACATCGCACTTGCCCGGATTCGATCCAGGCAAAAAACCCTTCATCTTTAACACACTTACCGCAATTCGAGCAATAGGCATAATTGGGGAGGAGGCCGCTCAGTTTCAGGCTCCAAATTTCGTAATAGCGCACAAGGGATTGATTGGCATCATTCCGTTCCCCTGCTTCGAGGGATGCCAGCAAAAGACGGAATAACGGCTGGTTCGGTTGATTGTCCTGAACCATTTCGTTTGCGATTTCTGCGAAGTAGCTGAAAGCATAAATCCGGTTAAGGGTAGGATTCTTTCCCAGATAGGGGTGAATCAGCTCGGCCTGCCGAATTTGATGCAATTCCCTCCCCTCCTTCGCAAAAAACTCAAGGTGTATATGGTTGAGAGGCTCCAGCGACCCGGCAATACGGCTGTTGGGCTTTTTGACTCCTTGCGCGACTCCACGTACCTTGCCGTACTCTCGCGTGATAAAGACGACGATGCGGTCTGAATCGGCCAGGGAGTACTGGCGGAGAACAATTGCTTCAGCCTCGTGCGTTGGCATGGCTTTCAGGTTTCAAGTTTGAGGATGCAAGATGATCCCTATCCGGCATCTTGCAGCCCGTATCCTGCATCGATTATTTCATTCAGTGTCGCTGCGGTGAATCGGCCAGTGTCAGTTCGTCACTTACTTTTCTTCGCCGTAGGAAGGTGTACACTCGCACCGTGGGACCGGAGAGGACATAGATGGCCGCAAGAGCAAGCAGGGTGTATCTTGAAAGGTAATAAATCAACGCCACCAGCAGTGCGATCACAAGTATCGTCAGATGGGACTTTTTGCCCGACGCAAGGTGCTTCGGGCTAAAGTATCGAATCGTGCTGATCATCAGCAATGCGAGCAGGAAAACCCCGGCCGCCATCAGTTTGGATCCCAACGAGGCCGTTACCGGTTCACCGACGAAGTGGACAATAGCAGCAATGGCTCCACCTCCGGCGGGAATCGGCAAGCCCACAAAGTGCTTCAAATTGCCCGCCTGCACATTGAACCGGGCCAGACGCATCGCTCCGCAGATTGTAAATGTGAATGCGGCGACCCATGCAAGCCGCTGGTCGACGGAGGATAAGCCCCAAAACAAAACGAGAATCGAGGGGGCAATACCGAATGAAATCACGTCGGCAAGAGAATCGAGCTGAAGCCCGAATCCGCTGGTTGAATTCGTCAGCCGGGCGATGAGTCCGTCCAGCGAGTCGAGAATGATCGCAATCCCGATTGCGTACGCGGCTTGGTCATAGTTGCGGCCTATGGTCGACAGGATGGCGGAATATCCGCAGAAGATGTTTGCGACCGTGAAAAGGCTGGGCAGAACGAAGACACTGCGTCCCAGACGTCGGCGTCGTCCAGTTACTTCCGGAACTCCATCGTTTTCAGATCCAGGCGAGTTCATAGGTGTTCTCCTAGGATCGAACTTCCGCCTTGCACTTGATCCCCTGCTTTGACCCGAAGCTTCACATTTTCCGGCAGCACAATATCGACCCTGGAGCCAAACCGAATCAACCCAAAAAGTTCTCCACGTTGCAGGGCACAACCGGGCCTTTTCCAGCATATCACACGCCGTGCGATTAACCCAGCCACCTGGCGTACCACTACTTGGATGCCCTGGCCTTGAATCGTGAGAATATTCTGTTCGTTTACCCGGGATGCTTCCTCATCATAGGCGACCTTGAATTTGCCTCGTTTATACTCGAGGTGTCGCAGTTCTCCGGATATTGGTGAGCGCTGCAGATGAACATTGAAAACATTCAAGAAAATGCTGACGGTCTGTTCGCCATCCTCGCTTCTTTTGGAAATTTTTACCACTTTCCCATCGGCCGGCGAGACCACCAGATTGTTCCCCTCGGGGATTTGTCTGTTCGGATTACGAAAGAAGTAGCAGACAAAGGCCGCCAGAATGAAAAACAAAACAGCTATATATGAAAGGTGCAGCAAAACAAGCACGATGCCCAGAGCCATAGCTGGAATCAGGAACTTGTAGGCATCGACTACCATAGGCTTTCCCTTCATCTTTTTGTTTCGTTTTCAGAGAAAATATCCGCATTTCTTATCGGCCCTCAAAATGCGGTTTGACGAGCCCTAAAATGATTACGGCGGAGGGGGCGGGTATTCGCCCCCTGTGCATTCGAACAGCCTGCCTACCCAGATCTGTCAGGCTCCGGCCTCCATCTGCTTGCGAGTCTTCTGCACGATCGAATACATCTGATCTTTCAGCCTCAGTTTTTTCTTCTTGAGGGTCTTCTCCTGCAACTCCTCTTCTTCGCTGAGAAAGTGTTTCTTTGTCAGACCTTCCAACTGATCGTCACAGGACTGATGCTCGGCGACCAGTCGCCGGTATTCCGCATTTTCCTTCAGCAATTGATCCCGGAGTTCCGCCTCAGGTATTAAAGAGCTCATAGGCCTAACCTCCTGCCGGCTTCATCATGTTAGTTTGCCAGGCTTTAAATAGTAAATTATTTTAGATCGAAATCCTGTATTCATTTTTTTCCTGAAAGCGCTCCTCGCCGAATCGCACGAGTTGGCGAACCAGTTCAGCAAACACAACTCCGCTCGCCGCCCAGAGCTTGGCATACATGCTGATAGGAGTGAACCCAGGCATGGTGTTGATTTCGTTGATCCAGATTTTACCCGTGTCACGTTCAAGAAAAAAATCGACGCGGGCAAGTCCTGAACCCTCGATGGACTTAAATGATCGCAGAGCCAGACCCCTGATTTCTTCGGACTTTTGTTCGTCGATGCGCGCTGGGATTTCCAGCCTGCTGGCCGGACTCAAGTACTTGGCATCGTAATCGTAAAATTCATGGGCCGAAAAGATTTCTCCTACGACGGATGCCTGCGGCGCATCGTTGCCCAGAACTGCGCACTCCAGTTCACGTCCAATGATTCCTTTTTCGATCAGAATCTTGCGATCAAACTCCGCAGAATGTCTCAAAGCATCCTCAAATTCCTTCTCGGAATGAATCTTGCACACCCCCACGGAAGAGCCTAAATTGGCCGGTTTGGAGAACATGGGGTACCCGAATTCCTGCCCGAGATCTCTCTTCAAGCGTTCCATATCCTGCTTGAGTTCGCGAACCAAAACGGTACGGTAGGGGGTTGCCGGGAGGCCATCCTGCAAGAAAAGGCGCTTCATCACGTCCTTATCCATCCCGACCGCAGACGCAAGAACTCCGCATCCGATATAGGGGATGCCGGCGATTTCTAGCAAACCCTGAATAGTGCCATCCTCGCCGTAAGGCCCGTGAAGCAGCGGGAAGACAATGGTGGGTTTGCTGCGAGAACCGCCGCGTTCTTCCGGAGGGCTGGAGGTCACCTGCATCCCGGAGTTGTTGGCCTCGAGAACTGGGCTTAGGTGAACGCGGGATAGAATTGGTGCCGGCAGCATGGCGCGAATCTCAGATGCGGTGGCCAGCTTTCCTGCTTGGGTAATGCCGAAAGCCGTGATTTCGAAATCGTCTGGATCGAGGGCACTGATGACCGAAGCCGCTGATGTCAACGACACTTCGTATTCTCCCGATCTCCCTCCGAAAATGATGCCCAGCTTAGTCTTTCGACCGTTTGCCATTATTGCCGTATCCTTCGGAACGCACCTCGTTTTCAGCATGCTGCTGGTAAGCCTTGATGATCAGCCTCACGAGATGGTGGCGTACCACGTCATTCTCATTGAAGTAGCAGAAAGCCAGCCCCTCGACGTCACCCAGAATATTTCGGGCCTCAATGAGGCCTGAGCCGCGGCCCAGAGGGAGATCGATCTGGGTGACATCTCCCGTAATGACGGCCTTGGATCGCATGCCGATCCGGGTCAGGAACATCTTCATCTGCTCTGAAGTAGTATTCTGCGCTTCATCCAGGATGATAAAAGCGTCGCTCAGCGTTCTTCCCCGCATGAATGCAAGCGGCGCAATTTCGATGGTTCCGTCCTCCATATAACGTTGGATCTTTTCGACATCCAGAAGTAAGTGAAGTGAATCGTACAGCGGCCGCAGGTAAGGATTGATCTTCTCTTCAATATCTCCCGGCAGGAATCCCAGTTTCTCGCCCGCCTCGACGGCAGGCCTCGTGAGAACGATCCTAGAGACGCTTTTTTCGAACAGGTACGTGATCGCCATGGCGACGGCAAGAAAGGTTTTTCCTGTCCCGCCTGGACCTATCCCAAAAACGACATCGTTTGTTCGGATCGCCTCGATGTATCGCCGCTGGTTCAAGCTCTTCGGGGTCACCTGGCGCTTTCCCGCAGTCAGCAACTGCATCTTCGGGAAAAAGTCATGAAGCGAAAGCGCCGCGTCTTCGGCGATCTGCTTGAAGGCCGATTTCAGATCTCCATTTGTGATCGAGTGTCCTTTGTCTACCAGAGAGGAGAAATCCACCAAAATCTTTTCCAAGGCGACGACGTCGTCTTCTTCCCCGTCGATAATAAGCGAGGAATCCCGTGTCTGAATCGTGACACTGAAGAGATTTTCCAGGAATCGTATGTTTTCGTCGAGAGGCCCAAAAAGGAGCTGCAGACTCCGATCCGATAGTAGAACTTTTCTCATCTAAATATTTGGTTTGACCTCACTAACGGCAAGAATTTGCGGAAGGGTAGAGAAACCATAAACTCGACGAATACAAGGCTAATCGAGGATCGCGCTCGCATGTTCAACCTGAATTCTAGGTCCGCAAGAAATTGAAGTCAATGAGAAAATATGGATTGACAGGTATCTTAACTGCTTGTAAAGTAAAGAGTTCATGGAAATGGACTTTCTGTGGTCTTAGGTTGGTTTTATAACATCAAAGGAGTGATTCAGGATGGCCAATCATGCATCGGCCCTCAAGGCGCACCGGCAGAATCTGAAACATCGAAGCACGAATCGAAGCAACCGAAGCAGTCTGCGAACCTATCTGAAAGAGTTCAATGACCGGCTGGAGTCTGGTAAGACAGAAGAAGCCAAGGGCTCCCTGGCCGAGTTGTATGCCGTAATCGATAAATCACAGCAAAAAAAGGCGATTAGCGAAAATGCCGCTTCACGGCAAAAGTCCCGCCTTACCAAACGTTTGAATGCTGCATTGTCCGGCACTGCCCAGGCTTAATTCCATTGAACATTTTAGATTGACGATTGACGATCTCAGCTCTTCGCCAATCGTCAGTTTAGGGCGTCAGGGCTCAACCGACTCAATTAAACCAGAGCGCAAATCAGGTTCTCGAGCAGCATGCGTCCGTCTGCCCCGGACGACTTGAGTTTTTTGTCAATTTCGGAAAGCCTTACAAACATTTCCCTGATCGAGCCAGAGTCGGCAGCGCGAGCCTGTTTTAAAAACTGATCAACCATGAAAGGTGGGATTTGCGCAGCCACCCCGATATTGCGGGCCGGGGTTCCTTGCTGCAGGCATTCTTGCGCAATCATCACCTGGCGGCAGTGACGTGCCATCATGGCGACGACAACCAATGGATGCTCTCCCATGCCCACGAGATTCGAAAGTGACCTCAGTGCACTGCTCCGGTCGCGCTTTCCAATAGCGCCGATGAGATCGAAAATGCTTTGCTGACGGCTTTCCCGCACCAGATCATCCACAGCGGAATCGGGTACAGTCTTCGTCTGCCCAGCATAAAGAAGCAGCTTCTCAAGCTCCATAGCAAGACTCTGCAGATCAGAGCCTGCAAGTTCCACGATTTTCCTGACCGCGGCAGGTGAGATTCGATACCCTTGCTTCTTTACCAGAGTTTCCGCCCATCGTTCGAGCGCAGGTCCCTTGAGCTTTGGGAATTCCGCTACGCAGTACGCGTCACGGAGCGTTTTGTAGAATTTTTTCCTGTGGTCCAGATCTTCTGCTGTCAAAATCAGTGTGGTGCGAGGAGGAAGCGTTCCCAGGGCTTGGATGAGCTCATCTTGCTCCTCATCCTTGAGCTCATCGGCTTGAGTTACAAGTACCACCCTGCGCTTCGAAATCATCGGGTAGGTTTTGGCGGTTTCAACGATCTCGTCAAGAGACGCTTCACCGGCGACGAATTCGGAGTAATCGAACGCCAGCGCTTCCGGGTTGAGAGTTTTGCTTTTCAGCAGATCGACGGCTTGACGGCAAAGATACGCCTCCGGTCCCAAAACCGCATAAACGGTTTGGAAATCCGCGTTTCGCAATTGGCTTTCCAGCTCCTCCAGGCTTTGCAGTATCAAGGCTTTGACCTGTTGAGGATCGAGCTTGCCAAGCTGGCCGCAAAATCCTTGGCGAGCCTCTCCAATGCGGGGTTTTCCTCTGAGAAGAAATCCCGGACGTTGCTGTTTAGGACGTACCGCTCGTAAAAAAGCAAGTCGTCATTCTTCCAAATGATGCTGGAGTCGCGCAGTCTGACAAGTCTCACACTAAGCCGAACGCTGACCAAAAAGGCGGAACCGGTGGTCTGAGCCCCAGCGGTCTGAGTCTCAAACGTCACCGGGACGGAGCTGACATCTCGAACTTCGCCTAGCAGCACCAGGTCAACTCCGGTTTTACTCGAATTGACAGGAGTCCTGGTACGCGTTGAGAATTCTTTCAAGACTGCGCTTGAGATCAATTCCTCTATCTTGTACTGGGTCGTGAGGTTCCGGAATGTGGGAATGCCCAGCGACTGAGCATCGGACGGAAGCTTACCGATCGAACTGCGGACTCTGTATCCGCAACCCTCTGACGCGAGGATAATGCTTACTAGCAGGACTATTCCACTCAAGATCATATAACGGAACTGTTTTCTATCCTTCTTCCGCATACCAAGCAATTCCTTTTGCGCCCAGATTACTGCTTTTATTCAGTCTGGCTGAGCAGGCGCAATTTTGTTGTTCCGAAGTTATACGCTGGACAGCTGAATCTTCTGCTGAGCCTGGTACTTTCCTTTACGATCTGCATAGGAAGTCCCGCATTGAGACTCTGCACGGATAAATACCAGTTGTGCAATTCCTTCGCCCGAATATATTTTTGCTGGAACTGGCGTTGTGTTGACAATTGCCAAAGTTATGAATCCTTCCCATTCCGGCTCGAGGGGCGTCACGTTAACAATCACTCCGGTCCGGGCATAAGTTGACTTTCCCTGACAGATTACGATCACATCGCGCGGGATTCTGAAGTACTCGAAGGACCTGCCCAGAACAAAGGAATTCGGAGGAATGAGGCAAGTCGCTCCGCTATAATCCAGGAAATGGATCTGATCCATTTTTTTAGGATCAAGGTTTTTGATCCCTTCGAAATCAGGCAGTTTGAAATCATTGGCCAAACGAAAATCGTATCCGTACGACGACGGCCCATAAGAAATTTTTCCTACGCGCTTTCGCTGATCCGCGTAAGGCTCAATCATGCCCTGCTTTTTCGCCATTTCTCGGATCCAGAAATCCGGCAATACCGACATGCTCTACTCCTTCCAGAATGGTGCCGGAACTTCCGTGTCGTATTTCACAATGGAACCGCGGAGGCCACGCACCGGCGGAATCGCAAGGATAACATTCGGGTAAAATCCTGTAAATAGAAATGGCTTGACAGCCTTTGAGGCCACAAGTAAAATGCTCTCACTAACTTAAGGGAGGTTCAGCGTGATAAAGCAGGACATCGTAAACCGTGTTGCAGAGCAACTGAATATTACTAAGGTGAAAGCGGAAATTGCGGTGGAATCTGTCTTCAATTCACTCAAAAATGCGCTGAAGCGTGGCGAAAGGATTGAGTTGCGCGGGTTTGGCGTCTTCATCGTCAAGCCTAGGAAGAGTGGCGTGGGACGAAATCCCCGAACGGGTGAGGAAGTAGCCATCCCTCCGGGCAAAACGATACGTTTTAAGCCCGGCAAAGAAATACGTGCCGATAAAATTGTACGAGGTGTCACAGGGTAATCGTTCCCCTTCGCATTCGCAGAAAGCCCCATATTGTTGTGAGCAGTAATCTTCCGGAATTTCCACCTGTGCCATCCCCCTGGAATGCGGGACCTGTTCGCCTTGATGTCCCTATTGCAGATCTGAGCCCCAGCAGGCGTGAGTGGACTCTGTCGATTGTCCTACTGCTTCTCACTATCCTCAGCACTTCATTTGCAGGCCTGTGCTATTTTTCCGGCGTCGATTTACTCTTCGCTTTTCGCGAGTTCATAATCAGGCCAGGCCTGATTTTGCGAGGGCTGCCGTTTTCGATCCCGTTGATTTCAATTCTGCTGGCTCACGAACTCGGCCATTTCATAGCCTGCCGATACTACGGAATGCGGTGCACACCTCCTTACTTTCTTCCGGTGCCCATTTCACTTGCGGGCACATTTGGGGCCTTCATCAAAATCAAGTCACAGTTCTGGCACCGGCGCGCTTTGTTCGACATCGGAATAGCCGGTCCTTTGGCCGGATTTATTTTTGTTTTGCCTACCCTTTTTATTGGAATAAGCCTTTCGAGAGTTATTCCCAAGGAGGCTTTCGCCTCCGGGCAACTGATCTTTGGCGAGCCTCTGATTTTTCGCTGGCTCGGCCGCCTGATTCTCGGCTACTCCCCGGATAAGCAAGACATGATTGCGCATCCCACGGCCATGGCGGCATGGGTGGGGCTTCTGGCGACCAGTCTGAATCTGCTTCCGATATGGCAGTTGGATGGCGGGCATATAGCTTACGCTATTTTGGGCCGTCCGATGCAAAAGAAGGTCTCCATAGGCGCCCTCGTCTTTTTGATCCTTGTGAGTTTTCTGCAGTGGCCTCCGTCGATCACGATTCTATTCTTTTCTGCGCTGCTTCTGATCATCGGTGCTAGGTTGAGCTTTTTTCATCCTCCAACTCTCCTGGAAGAGGAAGGACTTGGAGCAGGGAGGATCTCACTTGGCTTGCTTGCACTCCTTATTTTGATCCTCTCCTTCACCCCGGTTCCCGTCACAATCACCTGAACCGCATTTTGAACTGCGGAATTGCGCGGATGCTAACGGATAAAACCGCGATACCCGTGTAAGCACACGGTTACTGAGCTCCGCATAAATAATGCAATGGCCGGCGCAAAAAAGGGGGAAGCTCAGCCTGATGAAAGCAGGCGCGGAGCTCTGTCGGCGAACAACGAATGTCTTCAAGGGTATCAATCACATGATCTGCGTGTTGACGTGCACTATAAGGCCTCGAATTCGCCAGTTGGCGTTCAGCCAGCCGGTAAGACCCTACGGCCAGCGCTGGATTCAACTGTGGCACGGAAGAAGGCAAATACTCTATCCGGAGACGCGGATAGAGGCGGCGGAGGATTCGAAGGGGTTCTCCGGTGTGATTTGTTGAATGCCAAGCTGGGGGATGACAGGCCCGCGCAGAAATGGACAGACTTCAGTATGGCCGACATGGCAGGGGGGAAGACGAAAATCCAGACCGAGCCTTTGACGGCGGGGACCTACGGAATTGCCCGATATAACCGAGACCTTATCTCGGCGATATCGACGATGATCCCAGTGGCACTGCATTATTATACAGATGTCAGTAGGAATCAGATTTTTGTGGCTGTTTCTGGCGGTATTCCGCTTTGGAGACAGAGAACTGTTTCTCGATCCTTTCCCGGAAAACAGGACCCGAATTGTAGGTGCAGAACGGATACAGATGGCCATCCGGTGTGGAATAGTTGATGACACAGCGCTTGACGCGCTCCACTTCGTAATTGTAGGCGTCCATGAAGTGCATGCCGGCCACCATGAGCGTTTTGTACGTGTAGGTGCCGTCATTGTTACCACGGCCGGCCTTCTTGTCGAGCAGTCCCTCGATCGTCTGTCCGAGCTTTGTCAGAGTCAACCCCTCGGGGGCTTTGCTCTGATCGAAATGCTTGTTGGCACTGCTGAACAAGCTGAACTTGCTGAGGTTGTTGTATAAGGATTTGAAGGTGGTCTTGTCCCGAAGTTTCTCCGCCTGCTTCTGGATATCGTCGAACAGCCCCTTGATGTTAAGGAAACGGGTAACCGGTGTCGGTTTTTTGTTCTGGTCCACAAAGAAATAGGTTCCCAGGCCGCAGAGCGGATGGCAGGAAACCATGACATTATCCTCGTTCCTCAAGGCCTGGATCAGTTCGGTGATCGGGGTCGTGCAGGACAGCGGGAACCAGTCCTCCTTGGTCGTGTAGCCGAGTTCATTAACCCGGTTCGCCAGGTCGGACAGCGTGAAGCGCATTTTCTCGCGCTCAGCCTGGTCGATGCGACCGGTGATGGAAACCGGCTGGAAGCTGATGCCGGACGACACGTCAATGGTGTCAAGGGCGAACTGGACGATCTTCGGAACTTGGTCGTCATTGAGGCCGCCGACGATGGTCGGGACGTAGACTATCTTGAGGCCGGCCCTGCGGACGTTTTCGATGGCTTTCATTTTAACGTCCAGAAGGTCCTTACGTCCCCGGATTTTCTCGTAAAGGGCCGGATCGACTCCGTCGAATTGAAGATAGAGTGTGTGGAGACCTGCCTCCCTGGACCGTTCCGCGAAAGAAAGGTCCTCAGCGAACTTAATGCCATTGGTAGCACATTGCACGTGGGAGAACCCCATCTCGCCGGCTTTTTTGATAATCCGGAACCAATCGGGGTGCAGCGTAGGCTCCCCGCCGGAGAACTGAACGACTCTGCCGGCAACTGGCCGCGAGTCGCGAAGCGTTTGCAGCATTTGCACGAGCTGCTCATAGGATGGTTCGTAGATGTAATCCTGGACGTTCGCGTTGGCGAAACAGACCGGGCAGGAAAGGTTGCAGCGGTTGGTCAGGTCCACGTTTGCCAGAACCGTGTGGCTAACGTGCAGGTTGCACATCCCGCAGTCGTCAGGGCACACTTTGGCGTCCGGGACGGCGGGATTGGAAACTCCGCGTCCGACGTCACGGTTCCAGGCCATCATACGGTGGTAGTATTCAGCGTCCGATAAGAGGATTTCTTTGAAGAAACCATGATCGGGACAGGTTTTCTCCATGATGATCTTGCCGTCTTTTTCGAGCACCTGGGCTTCCACCTTCCCCATGCACTCGGGGCAAAGAGAAATGGTTCGGTAGGGAACGCCGAGAGGCAAAGGATTGATGGGGGCACCGGTCAGGGTTCTTCTTTCGGACAGAGTCTTCTTAGCCATTAATCATCTCCTCAGATGCCAGCTGTTGCGAATTTCCAGGCAGCGGAATATACCACGAACTTTCAGCCCGGGGAGATAAAAAATTAGACCTTCAAATCCGCGGAAAATGGTGATTGTTCCCATTTTCCAGGGAGTGCGGAAAGGATGGTGCCGAAGGGGGGACTCGAACCCCCACGAGCTTAAGCCCACTAGACCCTGAACCTAGCGCGTCTGCCAATTCCGCCACTTCGGCAACCCGGAGCAGCTATCTTATGTGGGAGTCGAAACCTTGTCAAGACGAGTGTTGCGGAGCAGCCGTCAAGGGCCAAGGAGCTCAAAGATAGGTTGCATCTTTCGATCTTCTTCGAACCTTGGCGGTTGCTTGTTTTCTTCATCCCTGGAGGCGGATCAGCGGGACTCGAATTTCGAAAGCACCCGGGACCAGGTTTTCGGATCGTCCGTCTGCAGCTTGGCGACGTTCAGTCCCAGGCTTTTGGCCTTAGCCGTTGCCTCCGCAGCTTTTTCATTATCGCCTTGCGCCATCAACATGACGCCCATCAGGAATTGCAGCATTCCATTTTTGGGATGTGATCTGCAGGCTTCCTCCAACACGGCCCGGGCGGCCAGATCATTGCCCTGCACGTGGCGGGCTATGGCAAGGTTCAATGACACAGTCGGGTCGCTGTGTGCCTGGCTCCTCGCCTCGGTGAGGGCGTTGACGGCCGGCGAAATATCCCCTTTGCGCAGATAAGCGACCCCGAGATTGTTGAGCGCTTCAAAGGGACGGGAAACCTGAAGCAGGCGCACAAAACTCTGAATTGCCAGAGACGGCTGATCTCCTTGTAGATAGCAGGTGCCCCGCATGAAGTCGTTTTCAACCTGAGTGCTTGCTTCGTTTTTTCCCAGCAGAAGATGCGGAATCGCGCTGCCGCAGTCCCCCTTTTGGAAATAGGCACGCCCAAGCTGAAATTGGGCCTCGGGAAAATCACGGTATCCCCCTACGGCTTTCAGCAGTAGATGGAGCTGATCGTTTTCGTCCGAAGCCTCCAGACTCTGAATGTAGGAAGCATACGCCGGATTGGGGACTTTGCGCATTTTCTCCTGAAACTTTACTCTGGAAAGCGTCCTTCCGAAGCTGTTGTTGTTGAGAATCATCCATGCCAACTCATTTTCCAACTGAGGCAGGTTGGAAAGCGGACCGTTGGCTGCCATTTCTCCGCTAAGCTTGAGGGTCTTGACGTTCAAAGCCCTGACCGAAATCTTGAGGTTCTGCTCGGTACCCGAATAAACCCCCATGATCACCAGATCCGCGTCAGCTCTTTGGGCCACGCGAATCATGCTTGCCCGGCTTAGCCGGGCGCCCGGGGGAAGGTCGAGGCTTTCAACAAGCTTGACCCGTTCACTGCGCTCCATCGCCTTCAGTTCCCGGCTGTCCAGCTGGTTTGAGAGCGATATGGCGATTCCTTCGCTCAGCCATTGGAGAGGACTTCCTTTGGCGGGTCCATCCAGCGGAAAGACAATCAACGATTGATCGGGAGCTGATATGACTGCAGGCTGAAGAAGCAGAAAAAATAGGGTGATTCCAGCGCTTTTAAGCAAGTCATGCCTCTCTTATCCCGGTATGGATATCACGACGCGGACAAAGGGTAAAGAAGATCGTCGGGCGGGATGAGGCCCCTTGGTTACGGGAAGTGAAAGGCCCTTAAAACAGTCCACGTCACGAGCACGTCAGGCGTGGACGCGCCCATCGACTACGGTATAATATTAGCCCGCGGGAAGCCCGCGTACAGGGGCACCATGAACCTTGCGGGGTGCCATATACTCTGGTAGACAAGTCCGGCATCTTCTCCGCGATAGCCGGCGTGGGATGCCTGAAAGGATTTAGTGTTGCGAAATGAAAAAGTATAGGATAGGGATCGTTATCGGTATTCTTGCATTCTGCGCGTTTTCACTCGCAGTGGAGTCGCAAATGTATCGCCTCCTTTCGGTGTCCGACTCGGAGAAGCTAATCTTGGTTTCTCAAATTCCGAACAAGACCAAATTTCTTCTGGACGCGGCATCAGCAAAAATTACTGTCAATGGCAAAGCTGCCGAATTCAAGGAACTGAAGATTTTTTCTCTGCTCCAGGTAAAACTGGATCTTCGGAAATCGAATAAGAATGGTATCTCGATCGACGGTACGGCGACTGAAATCCGGGTCTCCAATACAGAGAAAACGAAATAAAACCAGATGTAGGACTCCTCCTCCTCTTTCCTGTATCACATATCTGTAAGTTTATGCGATTGCTTTACTTACGTGACTAAAGATTTCCGTCTAAAATCTCTTCACCGTCTTATTCCCATCGCATATAATCAAACGTTCGGGTCGTGCGGGGCTGCCCGCGATCCTTATGGTCCTTTAACAGCCCGTAGGCTCCCGCGAGTGCGCAGAAGATGGCAACAGAGTTGCAGTTTGAGCTGAACTGGGAAACCGAACGATACGCGCTTCTGAATACCCGGATTTGCGATTTGAAGCTCCATCTTGAGCAGACACTTCTATATCGTTGCATTCAAAAGCTTTATTCGGAACTGGAGAAAAAGAAGCTTCTCTTCCGGCCTCCCTATTACTTTACTTGCGCCGGTGACGAGTGGGGGTGCCCCGACCGTGTGCCAATCGTGGGAATTCCCTTCCATTTGGCAGACAACAGCCTGATCCGAATAGAGCGGGAAATGGGCTATACAAGCTACGATAAGCGGGATTTGATGGTCCTGCTCCGCCACGAGGCTGGCCACGCCATTAATTACGCCTACGAGCTTTATGATGAAGCTGAATGGCACGATATTTTTGGTGATTTTTACACAACTTACCCAACAAACTTCAGGTTTAAGTTTAATCCTTTCAGCCGTACCTATGTGAAGAGCCAGGGGGATCCGAAATATTACGCACAGGCTCATCCAGATGAGGACTTTGCTGAGACCTTTGCAGTCTGGCTCACACCCAGGTCAAACTGGCGGAACGCCTATAAAAAGTGGCCATCCATAAAAAAGCTGGAGTACGTCGACAAAGCCATGAGGAGGCTGCGAAACAAGAAACCTCTTGTAACCACCGGGCCCTTGGACTCGCCGTACCACACCAAGACCTACACCTTGATCGAGTACTATGGGGAAGCGCTGGACAACTTCAAGGATAAAGCCCTTGGGCTGTACGATGGAGATTTGAGAAAGATTTTTGCCATCTCCTCTAACGGACACAAAAGAACCATTCCGGCAAAGGACCTCATTCGCAAGAACCGACGCTTTCTAGTGGAGACAATTTCCCGCTGGACCGGTGCTCGCGAAAAGGTCGTGGCTCCCGTCATAGGTCGCTTTTTTCTGCGCTGCCGCGAATTGAGATTATTTTTGTCGACCGACGAAGAAAGCTACAGTCTCGCTTCCCTTTGTGCGCTTGGGACCACGGTCGTGATGAATTATCTGCACACTGGCCGCTACATCACCGATTAATACCTGATTCCTCATTGACCCCTTACGGTTTCGTCCGCAGCAAAGACCAGTTCGATCGGTTCCAAACAAAAGAAAAATAGTGGGTCAGTGCCGAAAGCATAGAGAGAGCCGATGGCGCATTGCCATGTCGCGTTGCGATCGCATTTACTGTTGAATTTACGAATCTTTTGCGCGGTGAGCAAGCACTAAGCGGTCTTGTCAGCACAATGCGCCCTTCGCCGCGGTTCAATCATGAATCGGGAATCAGGAAGTTATATCTGGTTCCTAGCCCAGGAAGATTTTAGCGGAATAGAGCGTCAGTTGCTGGACCCGGCTCCAGAACAGCATAAGCCCGACGGTCGGAAGCAGCATGATCCAAACCATGACATGACTTGTCCAAGGGATTTGAAACCTGGCTGTATCCTCATTGGTCTCTATGATCATCGTCTTGATCACGCGCGCATAGTAATAAACTGCGATAACACTGTTTAGCGCACCGAGCACCGCAAACCATGCCAGATCCCTGTTCACAGCCGCGCCAAAAACATACAGTTTGCCGAAGAAGCCGGCGAAAGGGGGAATGCCCATCAGGGAAAGCATGAAAATGGTCATCGAGATCGCCAGGAAGGGAGAACGCCGGTACATCCCACGGTAGTCGTTCAGATCGAAGCTCCCTGTCCGATTATAGATCTCGATCACGATCAGAAATGCTCCGAGATTCATGAATAGGTAGGTGATAAGATAGATCAGGATTGCCTGTAATCCTTGGGATGTCAGTACCACCGCGCCCATCATAATGTAGCCCGCATGTGCGATGGAGGAATAGGCCAGCATGCGTTTCATGTTGTCCTGACGCAATGCGGCAATATTGCCCAGCAACATCGTGATCACTGAAATCACGAGCAACAGGATGTGCCAGTCGATGGAACTGTATGGAGTCCAATACCCCGGCGTCGCGGAGGGATTGGAGAAGCCGGTGAAGAAAAATCGGATCAGAACGGCGAAGCCGGCTGCTTTGGGCGCCACACTCAGGAATGCAGTCACCGGAGTTGGTGCCCCAGTGTAGACGTCCGGGCACCAGAAGTGAAAGGGCACGGTTGCTGTTTTGAATCCGAATCCTGCAAGGATCAAGACGGTGGCGATCAGCAACATTGCCGAATTGCTGCCCGCAAGAATATTGGATGCCAACACCTCCCGTATTGCTGCAATCTTTGTCGTTCCGGTCAGTCCGTAAAGGAGAGTAAGGCCGTAAAGCATAGCGCCCGTTGCCACGGCGCCAAACAGAAGATATTTCAAAGAGGCTTCGTTGGATTGGCGGTCATTTTTGAGATATCCCACCATGATGTAACTGCCCACAGAGACCATTTCCAGCGACAGGTACAACATCAGAAGGTCGATGCTGCATGCCAGAAGGAGCATGGCCAGCGTCACTCCCAGCAGCAACATGTAAAACTCGCCGAGGTGTTTTTGAGAGAGTTCCCTGGATCCTGGAACTGCAAGCATCACCAGAAACGACGTCAAGATCAAGAAACATTTGAAAAAAGCGGCCATGTGATCGATGGCGATGACTCCGTAAAACATCGAGCCTGCCGGAGTTTTGAACAGAGAAATGGCAGACAGAAAAGCGAGAATCAAGCCCAGAGCGGTGATAGAAAACACCAGACTCTTGCGGATACGAGGAAATCCGATATCGACGACAATGACGCAAAGGAGAGCGGCGGTGATTATGATCTCCGGATAAAAGTTCTTAAGATCCATAAGAAGCTGTGGATTCATTGACTACCCTTTCAGAGTATCCGCTCGATCCAGATTGATGGTTTTGATGATCCGGTACATCGATAAAACGATGGCGAGACCCACAGCGGCTTCAGCGGCGGCTACAACGATTATGAAAACCGCGAAGATTTGGCCACTCAGGTTTCCGGCGGAAAATTTTGAGAAAGCGACCAGATTGATATTCGCGGAATTCAGAATCAGCTCGACTCCCATCAATACATTCACCGCATTTTTGCGTGTGAGTACTCCCATCATGCCTAGGGAAAAGAGCGCCGCACTTATAACCAGATAATGACTGAGTCCAATCATTCGGATTTTCTCCTGACGATCATTGCGGCACCAATCAGGGCAATCAGCAGCAGAATAGAGGCTGCTTCAAACGGGAGGATATAATCCTTCATCAGAAGCTCTCCAATCGCAGCCGTAGTCGGAACTGCCGGACTTTGTCCCCCGCTGTGCCAATGGGTGCGCATCATGAAGGTTACCAGCACACCAAAGACGCCAAGGACAACCACCACGGCCGGCAAGAGTTGGTACGTCTCGGATTTGAGGTTCACTTCATACAGCTTATGGGTAAGCATAACGCCAAAGAGCAGCAGGACAAGGATTCCGCCCACATAGATGACCATCTGGGTGGCTGCAAGAAAGTCCGCGCCAAGAAACGCATAAAGCGCCGCGACGCCGAAAAATGTAAAGAGCAACGCAAAGGCCGAGCGAATCAAGCTGCGCGAAAAAACAACGGCGGCCGCAGAACCTACCGTCAGGACGGCGAAAAAGTAAAAAACAATTTGAGTGAGCAGGTTTTTGTCCATAGAGGGTTTTAGGCTTTCTCCGTGGATTGCTCCTTCGGTGCTTTCACGGTCATCGGCTTGTCTTTGGCGAAATGGTAATTGTGATCCTTTTTGTCATAAACCGCATATTCATACTCTCCCGTCATTACCAGGCATTTGGTCGGACAGGGGAAAGTGCAAAGCGCGCAATAGCAGCAAAGCGTCATGTCGATGTCGTAAACAACCGTGCGCAGCTTGATGACTGTACCATCGGAGGCGTAAATCTCCGGCTCGTCCTTGCCGCGTTTCTCGCTCTGGACGGTAATGCATTTGGTCGGACAAGCTCTCGCACAAGCGCTGCATCCAATGCAATCCTCGATCTTATTGAAGAGCCGCATCCGGCTCCGTTCCGGCATTTTCCACTTTACGGTCGGATACTGGAGGGTCACGGAAGGCGTGAACAGATGGCGCCAGGCAACCCTCATCGAGTTCAGCACGGTCACCACTCCGAGCCCAAGATTCTTGAAGTACGTCAGCATAATATTCCTCTAAGATTCCCTACCAATAGACCGCGAGCCAGCCAACGCCCAATACCAGCACCAGGGAAATGGGTAGGAGCACCTTCCAGCTCAGATACATCAGCTGGTCAACCCGCAGGCGAGGAAGCGACCAGCGCAGCCACATCTGAATAAAAATAAGCAAAAGGGCTTTTAAGAAAAAAAGGATCGGTCCCGGGATGAATTGATGAGCGATCGAAGACGGAAGAACCTGGGTCCAACCGCCAAGAAAAAGTGTGGTGGCAACACTCGCAACCAAGAACATGTTGGCATACTCGGCGAGGAAGAAAAAAGCAAAACGCATGCCTGAATATTCGGTGTGGTATCCGGCGACAAGTTCGGATTCCGCTTCGGGAATATCAAAAGGCGTCCGGTTTACTTCCGCCAACGAAGCAACGAAGTAGACAATGAATGCCAGGAAAATAAAGGGATTGCGAAAAAGAAACCAGTGCTGGATCCCTCCCTTCTGCGCATTCACGATATCGACCATCGAAAGGCTTCCGACCGGAATGATGACGGTCATAATCGCGATCGCGGAAGGAATTTCGTAACTGATGATCTGCGCCGCCGCACGCATCCCTCCGTAAAGCGAATATTTGTTATTGGATGCCCATCCAGCCATGATGATGCCGATCACCGAAAGGCTGCCGACCGCGACAATGTAAAGGACTCCGATGTTTAAATCGGTCACAAACGACGAAGCCCCGAAAGGCACCACCACGAAGGCGGCAAACGCTCCCAGGAAAACGATGAATGGCGCCATCTTGAATAGGAGCTTGTCTGTGGCAGCCGGGACGATATCCTCCTTCAACAGAAGTTTCAACGCATCCGCAATCGTTTGGGCCCAGCCGTGCCACCCTCCCACATACATGGGACCTAGCCGGTCCTGGATGTGCGCGGAAACTTTTCTTTCCATCCAAACCAGAAACAGCACGGCAAGCGCGAGAAGAGCAAAGATCACGATACAGCTCACTAGCACCGGAATAATCGCTTGCGCCATGCCGGGGAGCTTATCGTATTTCGGTATCAATCGCAGAAGTTGCGCAATAGACTCCATGAACTTTCCTTTATTGCGGGTTTCGGATTGTCGATTGCGGTTTGGGAAACAGGTGTTTCAATCCGCAATCCGCAATCTGCGATCCGCAATTTACTAACGGTCGATTTCGCCCAACACGATATCGAAGCTGCCCAAAATCGCGACAACGTCGGCGATCATTGATCCCCTGCTGACTTCCTGGAAGGCGCTCATAACTGTGAAGCAGGGTGATTTGACTTTGAGACGATAAGGTTTCAGTCCGCCGTCGCTAACGATGTAATATCCAAGCTCTCCCCGGGGGCACTCGGTACGCATGTATACTTCTCCGGCCGGAGGTTTCACACGCTTTGGAATGGATTCCCGCACATCCCCAGGAGTCAGTTGGGCAACAGTCTGCCGGATGATTTTACAGCTTTCCTTGACTTCGCGGATGCGGACCATGTATCGGTCCCAACACGATCCAATTGGGCCGTGTTCTCCTTTGCCTACGGCAACTTCGAAATCAATGTCCTGGTAACCAAGGTAAGGTTCGTCCTTGCGGACATCGAATTTCACCCCGCTCCCTCGCAAATTCGGGCCGGTCACGCCATAGTTGATGGCCACCTCGGGAGACATGATGCCCACGGTCGCAGTGCGCTTTACGAAGATAAAGTTGTCCGACAGAATCCTGTTCAGGTTGTCGACCTGCGGTTCGAAATAATCGATGAACTCGATGACTTTCTTTTCGAATCCAGGCTTAAAGTCGAACATCAGTCCACCAATCCAGTTGTAGTTGTACAGCAACCGTGCACCACAGGTTTCCTCGAACAGATCGAGGATGGTCTCACGGTCGCGGAAACACCAAAGAAAGGGCGTGAAGGACCCAATATCGTTGCCGTAAGTGCCGGCGGCAATCAGGTGACTCGCGATGCGGTCCAGTTCCGCCATGATGATTCTTATGCACCGAACCCGGTTGTTTACCTGGATTCCCATCAGCTTCTCGACCGTGAGAACATAGCCCAATTCCATGTTCATCGCCGCACAATAGTCCATGCGGTCGGTGTAAGGAATCACGCCCGGATAATCGACGTTCTCCACATGTTTTTCAAAGCAGCGATGGAGATATCCGATGTGCGGGATGGCTTCCGCGACAATTTCGCCATCCGTCTTCAGCTCGAGACGCAAGACGCCGTGGGTCGATGGGTGCTGCGGCCCCATATTTAAGGTCATGACATCGCCGCTAAAATCTACTTCCATCAATCCTCCTAAACAGGCATGTCCCGGTAGCTTTTAGGGTACTTATAGTCTTTACGCAGCGGATACCCTTCCCAGTCGTCGGGACAAAGAATCCGTCGCATGTCGCTGTGTCCTTCGAACACGATTCCAAACATGTCATAGGCTTCGCGCTCGTGCCAATTGGCTACACCCCAGACCGATTCGACCGTATGGATAGCGGGTGCTTCACGGGGCAAACGGCATTTCAGAGTGTACCGGTGGTGTTGTTTCATGGAATACAGGATATAAACAACTTCGATGCGGTCCTTGTAATCAATCCCCCCCAGCAGTTCGAGGTGATCCATGCTCGTACGATCATCCGCGCGGAGAAATTGACTGACCTCGAGAATAGCGGCGGGTTCAACGACGCTCCACGGATTCACCTCATCCGGCTTGCATTCAAGAATCCGGCTGCCAAATCTATCTACGAGCAACGCGGCGATTTCCTGCGGCGTCATACAACACCTTCCTTGGTCTTTGCGATGGTTTCCCCCTTGATCTTTTTTTGCAACTGAATGATTCCCTCTAGCAGCGCCTCGGGACGAGGCGGGCATCCTGGGACATATACATCCACCGGGATGATCTGATCCACGCCCTTCAACACGTGGTAGCCGTGCTGAAAATACGGGCCTCCTTTGTTGGCACAGCTGCCCATGGATATGACGTACTTGGGTGCAGGCATCTGGTCATAAAGCCGCTTGATCCTGGTGGCCATTTTAAGAGAGACCGTACCCGCCACGATCATCACGTCCGCTTGCCGTGGTGTGCCGCGGAAAACCTCCGCGCCGAACCGCGCCAGGTCATAACGGGAAGCTCCGGTCGCCATCATCTCGATTGCACAGCACGCTAATCCAAAGGACAGCGGCCACGGCGAAGAGGACCGGGCCCAGTTGAAAATCCAATCCAGCGATGCGATGAAGACATTGTCTTCATACTTTCCCTCAAGAACTCCCATTCTTTCTCCCTATTCCTTCATGGCTTCCAGATCGCCGGGCTTTACCCACTCCAAATCACCCTTCTTCCAGACGTAAGCCAATCCCACAAGAAGAATGCCTATGAAAATAAGCCCCTCAATGAACGCGAATGAGCCCAGTCTCTTGAAGACTACCGCCCATGGGAGCAAAAACACGATTTCCACATCGAAGATGATGAATATGAGCGCCAGCACGTAAAAACGAATGTTAAAACGAATCCAGGCCGAGCCTTCAGGAAGCTCCCCACACTCGTACGGTATGTACTTATCGATCCCTGGCTTTCCCTTGGCTTGGATCAGGCGGGAAAGCAGTAGGGTAAGAGCGAGAAAGACAAAACCAACAATAAAGAACAGGAGAACGCATGCAAAGCCAAATAACATAGGCTTACTCCCTCACTGGGAATCGATTCAACCTCCCAGAGTTTTTAACCGCGCCACCCATCAAGCGCTATTTTCCAGCTATCCTGTAAGGGTTGACTCGGGGCAACAACCTGGCGGACGTTAAACAGAAAGCTTATATAACGCCAGCATTACAGGTCAAGGAGAAAAGGCGCGAGGGGCATGTAAAACAATACAGATACAGCATACAGAATATAACATTAGGGATGACTAATGTTGTGGTAGGACGCCGATGGTCTACAGCATAAACCCAGGATGCAGCATCGGAGTTAAGTGTTTTCAATGCAAGATTAAAATCAAATGGAATCCGAGAGCGACATCGGTGGGCGATCGCCCTTGGCCCCTGGCACACCACCGTGCATATAGGTGCGTGCGGGGCGCGGGTTCGGGGGTTTAGCGATCGACCGCCGGCTCATCGAAGGAGACCGGTCCCGGCAAAGCATGCATTGGGGAATGCAATGCACAAAGCCGGACTCTGACTGAGCCGCTCCAGGCCAGGTGGGCGCCCGGCGGTAAATGCCGCTGGAGCCTCGTTGACGCCGCGCGCCGGGCAATTCCTTCAAACGAGTCCGACCACGTTTCCACTGCTTCCACATGACACACCACAACTTCCGGCGTATCCAGCAGGCCTTCAAGGAACAAGAAAAGAACGTTTGCCAGAACCCCAAATACCCATGCCGGCCGCGCCGGTGGACGTTGAGATCCTCAATCATCCCCTCAGGCTCATGCCCCGTGTGCGGCGCGTGATTTCCCGAACTCGCTCCTTGAAGCCGCACCATCGATTTCGGCGCTATCCGCTCTGTCTGTGATTCCTTCGCGGTAAAACTGAAGCCCAGGAATTTACGCTCCCAGGGCCTCGCCACGGCACGCTTCTCGCTGTTGACCTTTCAGCTTGAGTTTCGTAGTGATGAAGCCTGTGATGCTCTTCATCACCCGTTCCCGGATCTCCAGCCAGAGAGTGCTTCTTTTGATAGTCTGACAACATTTCTGCCTTCATGCGATCCAGGACAGCACTACTTTTGTTCGCCTTGACCCGCCTCCATGTTTCCGTGACGCCCGGCAGCTCGAACTTTCTTTCAGCTTGCCAAGCAGCTCTTGAATCCGCTTCATCGATGCCTTGTTCGGCTCAATCACCTTGGGTTTTGATTCTATTTTTTTCTTCGGCCTTGATATTCTTCTCCATAGTTGGTCTCTCTCCCTTTAATTGCACACTTCCAGCGTGCGTCGATGATTGGTAGCCTAACAAGCGATCCATGATCAGGGAACCGACCTTCTCATTTAATCTAAAAAGGCGGTGGGCTTAAACCTGGAGATCGAGCTAAACCGGACATCTTGATTTGCTGCGAACTTGTAATTTACGTCGCAAGATTCGGGATGATCCTTTTCGCGCAGCACTGCCGAATGTCGTGGCTCGTGTCGCGAGTGGCTAGCATCCCTTCTCCAAGCTCCATCCGGCCGCTGCAATCCAGAATCCGAACATCGCCCACAGGGCCTATCTCGATCTTCATCTTTGTTCCCCCTAACCAAAACCAATCTTCGACAACCTGGGCTTTCTAGCGTGGCGGACCATCTCCGCGCCCCAGCCTTTTTCGTCGAAAGGTCGCCATCTAGGTCATACAACAATCTGGTATGACACGTTTCTCGATGTGTCATTATTGGATTTGTCGCCGGGACACTTATACTCACATCAGCTATCCTAATGAGGCAAATTCACACCTCGATAGAAAACTTTAATCCTACATCTTGTATCCTGCGGCCTGCATCTTGTACCCTGCATCTATGCCTAGGGTCCTCCCTTTCAGTTTACTTCTCATTTTTGCTTTCGCAATTTTCAGCTTCAGCTGCTCTCGTCTTGTGCGAAAGGTGTTCATCGGCAAGGAAGACCGGCGTTTCGGCAATCGTGCCGCGCGTCTGCGGAACGTGCTCGCCATCGCCTTCGGGCAATCCAAGCTTTTGCGCGATCCAGTTGCGGGAACCATGCACTTCTTTATATTTTGGGGATTTATCATCCTGCTTTCCGCCGTGGCGGAAGCCGTTGTGCAGGGAATTTCGCCTCAATTCACGCTGAAAAAACTCGGGCCCCTATTTCCTCCTGTCGCCGCGGCGCAGGAGATCATTGGAGCATTGGTCGTCATCTCTTGTTTGTTCGCGCTTTTTCGCTGGTATCTGTTTCCTCCGAAGCGTTATTACGGACGCGAAATCACAGGCCACGTTCGCCTGGACGCAACCATTATTCTCGTCCTGATCCTTACCATCATGACTTCGATGTTTGGGACGAATGTCGCAGGCATGCTGCAGTCGGCACAGATGGAGCATGCCCGGCTGATCTCGTCGCGAATCGCGTATTTCTTCGCAGGCTCGAACAGCGTCATCCTCTGGTTTAAGTTCTTCTGGTGGACCCATATCCTGGTTATTCTCGGATTTTTGAATTATCTCCCGTACTCGAAGCATTTGCATGTCCTCACGAGCATACCGAACGTCTTTTGCGCATCACTGAGGCCGCGCGGCGAGTTGAAAAAGCTGGACTTCGAAGAAGAGAGTGCGGAGAGCTATGGAGCGGCGGATGCGCCGAATCTGACGTGGAAGCAGCTTCTTGATGGGTTTACCTGTACGGACTGTGGCAGATGCACGGCTGCCTGTCCCGCGAGTATCACGGGGAAGCCCCTGAGTCCGCGCAAGATTATCATGAATGTCCGTGAACGCACTTCTGAACTCGCTTCCTTGCTTGGTACAAAGCGGGACGATAGAGGAATTTCCGCTCACAAACTGCTCGATTCGTTCGTTTCGGAAGAAGAGCTGTGGGATTGCACGACGTGCCGCGCCTGTATGCAGGAGTGCCCTGTAATGATCGAGCATATCCCCGTCATTGTGGAGATGCGAAGGTATCTGGTGCTGTCGGAATCCCGTTTCCCCCAAGAGCTGACACAGGCATTCAAGAGTTTGGAAAACAGCTACAATCCGTGGGGCTTCAGCCCTGACTCTCGCGAAGACTGGGCAAAGGACCTGGATGTCCGAACAATGGCGCAAGTCAACGGCGATGCCGAGATCCTGTACTGGGTGGGGTGTGCCGGCGCTTTCGACTCCCGCTATCAGAAGGTCTCCAGGGCAATGGTAAAACTATTGAATGCTGCCGGCGTTCAGTTCGCAATCTTGGGCAAGGAAGAAAAATGCAATGGAGATCCTGCTCGCAGGTGCGGTAATGAATATCTCGCACAAATGCTTATCGCCGAAAACATTGAGCTGATGAATCGGTATGGAGTCAAAAGAATCGTGGCATCTTGCCCTCACTGTTTCAACGCGTTGAAGAACGACTACCCGCAATTTGGAGCGAAATACGAAGTGCTGCATCACACGGAGTTTCTGGACAGGTTGATCCGATCCGGAAAATTGAAAATAAACAGGCGGGCCGAGGAGGAGCGGGTCATCTTCCACGATTCCTGCTACATCGGCAGGTACAGTGAAATATACAAAACTCCAAGGGACCTCATTACAAGGAGTGGAAACGCCCCGGTCGAAATAAAACGCTCTCGAAGTCGAGGACTGTGCTGCGGAGCCGGGGGCGCAAGAATGTTCATGGAAGAGAGGATCGGAAAGCGGATCAACATCGAACGGACTGACGAAGCGCTAGGTCTGAATCCGGCAACCATCGCAACGGAATGCCCATTTTGTATGACGATGCTGACGGACGGGGTGAAAGCCAGGGATGCCGAAGCGCGAGTGAAAGTTAGCGACGTTGCGGAAATATTGGCGAACTGCCTATAGACTGATGCAGAATGCGAGTGTTGGATTCCACATCCTGTGTCGCTTTGGGCTACCTCGCCCCCATTGTCGGTTTAATAATGCAGCCGAAAGGCCGCGTCTCGGAAACAGATACCGGACGCCCGGACAGAACGGAATCCAGAACGTCTTCCGCATAGGCAACCCTGCCGCTCTCTCCAGGCTTTTTGTTATTGTCCAACGCTCCCTTGTACCGCAGAATACCCTCACGGTCGAGGATGAAAACGCTTGGAGCATGAGTTGCTCCCAGTTTTTCTGCAACATTCCCTTCGGAATCCAGCAAAACCGGAAAGGTAACTTGCAGGTTCGCGATATTCGCTTTTATTTCCTCCGCACTCTCGTTCGCGCCTGAATCAACTCCGAGAACTGCAACCCCCTTCGCTCGATATTTTTTTTGAAGCTCTTCAATCCGGCTATTGTAGGCAAGGACAACCGGGCACTTGTAGGACCAGAAGACAAGCACCACCACTTTGCCGGAAAAGGATCGCAAGGATCGAATTTCTCCGGAAATATCGGAGAGCTGAAAATTGGCGATTGGTGATCCAATGTCAGCCGCACAAGCCGGAGAAGTTGTGCCGCAAATCAAAAGCAGCATGATCACAACTCTTGCAACAGAAAGCCGCACGGTTTGGCCGGAATGCCCGAAGGGCGCTTTGGAGTGCGGCAGCTTTCTTCCGCGTTCGATTTCGGCTGCATTAACCAAAGCGCAAGCATGCTTGATTCCGGGAAGTGTCACCCGATCCATCGATTCCAGCCTTGAAGCCGCTCTTTTAGCCTGGCCATGAACTGGTCCGCGACGGCTCCGTCAATAACTCTATGGTCAAAAGTGAGTGAAAGGTACACCATGGGTCGGATCGCAATGGCGTCCTGAACGACTACAGGACGTTTCTCGATTCCCCCGATCCCCAGGATTGCGACTTGCGGCTGGCTGATAATAGGCGTGCCAAAGAGGGCCCCAAAACTGCCCGGATTCGTCATGCTTATGGTTCCGTTCTGCACCTCCTCCGGTTTCAGGCGCTTGCTTCGAGCTCGTTCGGCCAGGTCATAAATCGCGAGGGCCAATCCGGTAGTGCTCCTCAAATGAGCATCGTTGACAACAGGCACAATGAGTCCGGTATCCAAAGCCACCGCAATTCCCAGATTGACCGGTTTCCTGTAGATGATATTCTCGCCGGAAACGGAAGAATTAAAGACTGGGAACTCCCGGACATTGTCGACCAGAGCTTTCGCAAAAAACGGGGTATAGGTCAGAGCGATACCTTCCCTTTTTTGGAACTCCGCTTTGTGCGCTTCGCGCAGATTGACGATGGCGCTCATGTCGACCTCGAAAACAGTGTTGACGTGCGCCGACGTTCTTTTGCTCAGGACCATGTGTTCTGCAATGGCCTTACGCATCGTCGTCATGGGAACGGTTTCGCTATCGCCTGCAATGGTTGGGACTTCAGAATGGACTTTGGACGCAAGCAGCGGCGGTTGCGGGACAGTGGGGGTTGTCCCTGGAGCGGCGGGTCTCCCTTCTGCTGTTTCTAGCTGCTCCACTCGCGCTGGCTGAGGATGCGGGAGTCCAGCAGAGGCCTCCGGCGAATGTTGCCCCAGGTAGTTGAGGACATCCTCTTTGGTGATGCGCCCTTCAAGCCCGGTACCGCGAATGTTGGAAAGGTCGATGTTGTTTTCGCGTGCAAGCCTGCGAACCAATGGAGATGTCCGGATGTCCTGAGTTCGAATGTCCGGAGCGATCTCCGCGGGCTTCGATGGTGGAACAACAGGCAGTGGCAGTTCCGGCTTTTCGGATTGAGGAGGAACAGGGAGAATCTCAGTTTCTGGCGTGCCCGCCTCTTCCAGAATTTCCTGCGCCGCGACCTTGCCCGAAGCGGTGATGGCGGCAGGCTTTTCTTCCGCTCCCTCACCGTTGATAATTGCCAGGACAGTATTGATTTGAACTGTTTTGCCTTCAGGGACGAGAATCTGGCTTAGGATCCCCGAGGCCGGTGATGGGATCTCGGAATCGACTTTGTCGGTCGATATCTCAAACAGTGGTTCATCGCGGACAACTTTATCGCCCACTTTTTTCAGCCATTTTGTAATCGTTCCCTCGAAAATGGATTCTCCCATCTGAGGCATGGTCACTTTGATCGCCATGGCAGTTGCACCTCCCAATCAATGGTTCAGCCTTCATCCCAACCTTCCGCTCTTTACCCGGGAGCTCGGGCATTCCGCGTGCCCGATCAAGCAGCAATCAGACAACCGGCATGCTCCGGGGGGCTATGTGTTCGTCGACCTCTCCGGCTTTCCCATCAAAGCGCCGGAGTTCATCGCGCAATTCGCTTTCATTCATTCGGATCATGTTGCGGTCGAAGACGGGGCCGAATTCGAGGACATATCGATCCGCAATCTCCTCCAGTTCAATTGCATGCAACAAGTGCTTTTCCATTGAAGTTACGTTTCTTCCCACGATCCCACAGGGAACAATCAGATCATAGAAGGAGAGATCCGTATTTACGTTTAGGGCAAAGCCGTGTCGCGTTACCCAGCGGCTGATGTGGACTCCCATAGCTGCAATTTTCCCGTTACGCGTCCAAACACCAGTGAATTTCGGGTCGCGTGTTCCCTCGATCCAATAGCCGGCGAGAAGAGAGATCAAGCTCTCCTCGAGTTTCCGCATATACCTGTGAACATCGCGTTCCCCGGCGCGCAAAAGGAGAATCGGATATCCGACAAGCTGTCCGGGACCATGGTAGGTGATGTCCCCTCCCCGATCTACATTCCAGAGTCCGACGCCGCGGGAACTCAGGAGCGCTTCGTTGACAAGAAGGTGATCCCGCTTTGCGTTTCGACCAAGAGTGATAGTCGGCGGGTGCTCCAAAAGCAGAAGAACATCCTGGTCAAATCCACGCTTCTTCAATCCGCATATCTGCATTTGCAGATCCAAAGCCTCGGCATAAGGAAGCCGCCCGCACCAAACGACAATGCAATCGTTCGCTCCAGTCATTGCCATCAAATATGGATCGCGGCGCCGCTGTATAAAGCATGTGCCGCTTCCATAATTCCCTCAGAAACGGTGGGATGCGGATGTATCAGGTGAGACAAATCAGCCGCTGTGGCCTCGAGACCGATCAGAGCGGTCCCTTCTGCGATCAACTCGGTCACGTGGGGTCCGATCATGTGGACGCCCAGAATTTGTTTGTATTTTCTTTCGCTGACCAGTTTTACAAATCCATCATTTTCTCCCAGAATAGTCGCTTTGCCGATCGCCGCAAAGGGGAATTTTGCAGTGACGACATCGAAGCTTCTTTCACGCGCGCCCATTTCGGTCAACCCGACGCTCGCCACTTCAGGCTGGCAGAAGGTGCAGTTGGGAACCAGATCGTAGTTGATCGGCGCCGGGTGGCCCCCGGCTATATATTCCATCGCGAGCATCCCCTCGTGCGAGGCAAGGTGGGCTAGGGCCTGAGTAGGGACAACATCCCCGATGGCGAAAATACCGGGAACGTTCGTTTGCATGTTTTTGTCAATGCCGATATATCCTCGCGACGTCGAGACGCGGAGTTTTTCGAGCCCTATTTCCTCGCTGACCGGACGGCGTCCGACAGCAATCAATGCTTTTTCCGCGACAAGACTTTTCGTTTCTCCACTTGAATTGGTGACCCGTGCGTGAACATTTCCATCCTGGACACGAATGTCTTCAAGGCGCGCATTCGTAAGGAATTTGATTTTTCTTTTAGTCAGCAACCGTTCGATTTCTTCGGAGATTTCGGGATCTTCGAGTGGAAGCACACGGGGAAGCATTTCTACCACAGTCACGTCGGTACCGAACCTCGAAAAAATCGAGGCGAATTCCACTCCTACCGCCCCTGCTCCAACGACAAGCAGCGATTTGGGAACACTTTCCAAATCAAGAATCTCTTTGTTGGTAAGGATAAACTGCCCGTCCAGATCGAGTCCCGGAAAAAGCTTGGCCTCCGAGCCGGTCGCAACGATCACATTCCTTGAGCGAACCTCGGCCACCGCTTCCCCCTCAACCTGAATCGTCCCGGGAGCAGTCAGTCTTCCCTTCCCGCGATAGGTACTGATCTTGTTTTTTTTCATCAGAAAATCGGTGCCCATCGAGAGCTTCTTCACCAGCTTGTCCTTGCGCGCCTTTACCAGATGAAAATCGAGGTTGATGTCCTTATAGAGGATTCCAAATTCTCTGCCATGCAGGGCCTTGTCGTAGAGGTCCGCATTCAGTAGAAGCGCTTTTGTCGGAATGCAGCCCCAATGCAGGCAGGTTCCGCCGAATTTGGAATACTTTTCGATCAGGGCGGTCTTTAGCCCCAGTTGGCTGCCCTTGATGGCTGCGACATAACCCCCCGGGCCGCTTCCAATAACCGCAACGTCGTAAAGAATAGACTCTGTGCTCAAGATCACCTCTTTCGGATCATTGCCGCGTTTCAGCGAACTATGTGTTGGACTATAGAGGATTCTCCAGGAATCGAGTGAATCCCCACCAGACATGAGCCGGGCTTAAACTCCATAACCCGTGCAATTACAAAGTTTACATACTAACTCTCAAAGGTGGAGGAGTCAAGGCATGGAAAAGCAAGCCAGTCACTTCGGAACTCGTTGATAAAGAATGCGCATGAAGCTGCTAATCATGGGATTCAGAGTCGATAGGCAGCTTGTGCGGAGTCGGGGGGTGTTTTCGAAGGCTCTTTTTATGCATTTCTTCGACACGAGTTCCGTCGAGTACTGGGACGGCCTACTTCAGTGGGGGGATACTGAGTCATTGGGATGGATTCAACTGCTATTAAGGTCACGGCCCAAGCTGATCCACAGCAATCGCAGCAGATTGATTGGTTCCAAAACGCCGTGGATTCCTCGATACAGGTATCGATTACGATAGAGCCACTCCAGAGTCAGCGTCAGGGCAATGATCAGCCAGTTGATCAAAAGGCTGTTCGGGTGGTGGTGACAGATATGTTCGAATCCATGCCGATTTTTGGCGTCGTTGAAACCCTGGTTTTCAATTTCCCATCGGCTTTTGCCATGGAGTAAAGGGCTTGGCCGCCAGCCTCTGATTTTGAGAAGTCGGCCAGCCAGTAAACTTCTACGACGGTTCCGTCCGGTTTGTGCTGCAGGTAGCGGATGACCTGGACCGTCTTCCAGCGAACGGTTTCCCACAGGTTGAAGTCGTCGGCATCCCAGATTTCGACCCGATCGAGACCGTCCCGGGATTTACAATCCGGCGGTATGGAGGCAAAGCGTTTGCGAGCCGCCCTGGATAACTCCGGCAGGTTATCTTTTAACCGTGCCACCACCTTCAGTCCCAGGTCGCCCACCGTATGCAGAAACGGCGCCCGGGCAAATTCTCCGTCGACCACAACGTAATTGGCAAAGCGAGGGCCAAGATTCTCTAGGGTCCGCTCGAGCAGTCTCTGCCCGGCAGCATATTCGCTATCGCCCGGTCCATACGGTTCGATATCAAAGGGAAGTGTTAAGCCGGTTCCCACCACGCTGACCATCACTAATTTGTGGTGGTACCCTACGATTTTCTTTTTTTATTGCGCACGGGACGACAGTCTTCTCATTGCTTCTCACGACTCCGCCCTGCTCCCGTTCCATCGACCGCCAGGCCAATCCATCGCGATTCCTCGAACGCCTTGTTCCGTTTCGCCCGTTGGACAACCCCCACAGCCGTGCTGCGCAGTCGGTCGGCGTCCAAGCGCTCAGTGAAATAACCCAGCACATCCTCGCCGAATTGCGTGCGCACTCCCATGTGTTTCCGTGGCGGAGAACACACCAGGCTTCCACCGCAAGAAAACTCTCCTGGCGAAGGAGCCGGGTCACCACCAGTGAGCGCAAAATCGGGGCGGCAGGAATTTGAGGACAAATCCACCCATCCCCGGAGAACGAAGAGACGACCACCACTCCGGAAACCGGACCGCATAGCACGGAAACTGTCGTACCCCAGGTCGTCTCAAATCAGCCGCTGTTTACGTGCGAGAACCAGCAGTTGGGCGTTGGCCGCCAGAACTTCACGGACGGCATCCTGATATCTTCGTCCCGCCTCCACTTGCTTCTGGACTTCCTCCACCAGATGCTTGGGGACATGTTGGACGTGCTTCTTGCCGTTGACCATGAATGTCAGGGACCAGAGCGGATGTCCCTCCCCTTGCGCACAGTGGCAATTCGGCGTCTTGCAGCGCGAATGACGAATCGATAACGACCCAGGGAGAAGATTATCCGGAATCTGGAACTGACGGATCAGTTCGTATTTGCGTTGGCGGATTCGGGACGCCTCGGGGCCTTTCGGTTGAGTTTTCATACTAGATGTATTAATACATCTAGTATAATCCAAAAGTCAACCCCCAGAATGAATGCGAAAATAGAAAAAGATCCACGGAATGACTAAGGTTACGATGGAATAGCTAATTTATTTGGAGACAGTGTGTCCCTTTATCGAAGTTTCCGAAACGCCTGAAAGCAAGCGCCAGCTTGAGTTCTGTCACCGCCGGAGCATGTGCCTCCCACCAGCAAAAGCCCGATTTTTGTTTTCGCTGCCGCAATGATTTTACCACTGCCGGCGAGACGCCGGTGTTTTCCGCGTAAAAAGCAAAAAACAGAGCTTGGGTGCGGCAGCTCCCTGCTCCGTTTTCGAAAAGACCCGAGAAATAGATTTTTGTTCTGGATTCCGACTACTGGATTCTGAATTCTCTTACCCGAGGAGCTGATCCATTCGGTAGATCATTCCTTCGCGCGTGTAGGAAGCCAGTTCAACGATACCGGTATCCATCCGGATTGCATCTTCGGGGCAGGCTTCGACGCAAAAACCACAGAAGACACAGACTCCGATATCGATATCAAATGTTTTCGGCATTTTTTCGATGTCGGGATCCTGATTCTCCGTGGCGATGATGTGGATGCAATGAGCCGGGCATATCGTTTCGCACATCATGCACGCCACGCAACGGGGAGCGCCATCCTGTCGCTTCGTCAGGCGATGCCGCGTCCTTAGCCTCCTGGCGAAAGTCCGACGCTCTTCGGGGTATTCGATCGTGACTGTTTCCCCTTTACCGATCTTCAATCCGAAACCGCGAAGCACGTGCCGGGGAAAATTCAGGAAAAAATGCCGTGCGGTCAGGGCGAGCCCGCGAGCCACTTCAAGCAGGTAAATACGTTCGATCCGATCGAGAGGTTTCTGGATCATTGCATTCCCCGTTTACGCGCCGACTCGTTAACCCGCAAGCTCATAGATTACAAGGCATTTGCACTCAACCCTTGTTCCATTCGCTGCCGGATTAGATCGCTGTGAGCATTTTCCTGGTTAGCAAAACCGAGCAGTATCTGTTTGCCCTGTGTTTCCGAAAATCTTTCTGCATATTGCTTGAAAAACTCGGCCAAGCTTCGGTTCAGCGATAGGGCGAGTTCCGTCGAAGCTTTTGCATCCAGTCGGAATTCCCCGGTCTTTTCGAGCCTCGCAACATCCGGGATCAGCGCCTCCAGTTCACAGGGATCGAAATGCAGGAAAATAGAGGCGTGCTCGAGATCCTTCTCCTGCCGGACTATTTCTTCCAGCTTTGCGTTTAAGTCGGCTATGTGGCGTTGTTCTTCCTGCGCCATTTGCTCAAAGATTTCCTTGCCGCTCTCATCCTGGTTCCGTTTCGCGGCATCGCGATAGAATTCAAGGCACCGGTTTTCCATACTGAGGGCCATCTTTATTGCATCTCTTGCGAAGATCCGCTCCGTATCGTGCTTCTGGGTCTCCACCACGGGACGGTGCTCGCGGCAATCTTCACAAATGCCATAGGTCTGAAACCGGTGATGAATGGGCTTAAAATGATACCTTTGAATGATATCGTCCTGAATTCTCTCGAGTTCAGGGCAAACGAACTCGATCGCCCTATGACATTCGGTACATACGATGTGGTGATGATGAGGATGATGGTAGCTATGCTCGAATCGAGTCAATCCGTCGCCTAGGGTGATTTCTCTCGCAATGCCGCATGCCGTCAGTGATTTGAGAGTGCGAAAAACCGTCACGACGCCGACCTTCTTGTCCCTTTTTTTCACCAGCGCATAAATATCTTCAACGCTAAGGTGCCCTTCGGTGTTGAGAAAGGTCTCCAGAATCAAATCTTTCTGGTATGTCTTCTTAAGTCCGTTTTGGCGCAAGTAGGAATAAAAGAGTTCTGTTTCTTCTTTCAGTTTTCTCAATGACATATCCTTGCTCCTCTCCATCTTTGGACGGCTCTCTATCATACCACTACTATGCAAATGATCTTCAACAAAGATTTAACAACCTGAAAGCCATCAGCCGGAGGGCACAATCAGCAACAATCCCTGGATTTTACTAGATGAATATTTGACGTTTTGAGTTTCCATCGCTTGGCTCCCGGCTTCCCCGACGATGACCCTGAAGCCAAACAACTACTTGTTTCGTTACGGCTTATCGCGCATCACGCCTGGCTAGGAAAGTAAAGCTTATACGGTGCCGCTCACTATCGACGATGCTCAAACCGTGAACTCTCAGCTGTTCCCGGAGTTCGGTTTCCTCGAAGAATCCGAACCGTATGAATCGTTCGAGAAAATGCGCGAATCCCGCAGACCGGCTAGGGCGTATAGTGGTTTGAACGCAGAGGTAGCCGCCGGGTTCAAGTACCCTGCTGATTTCCGCGATTGCTGCGGAAGGGCGGTCGAAGAGATGCAGTGCCCCGCAACAGTTAACGTAAGGGAAAGCCGAATTTGCAAAAGGCAGGCTGAAAACCGTAGCGCGCAGAAAGAGAACATGTGAAATCCCTTCTCGTTCTGCAATCCGCTGTGCGCGTATGAGCATTGGCCACGAAAGGTCAAGTCCCACAACCAGGCTCCCGACGACGCGTGACAGAGGACGTGTAAAAACGCCGGGGCCACAAGCAAGGTCGAGCGCACGGTCAGGGCTGACGCGCTTGCCCATTCGTAAGACTGTCTGCATTTCCTCGGCGAAAGATCGTGAGCTCGCCACGTAATATCCCGAACGACGCCAGAATTTTTCATAAATTGATACAATCACAGGCATCTGCATGAGACGCTGAAAAGGAGTAATGACCTCCTGAGTATCATTCCCAAGCATATCGAGGATGCCACTTCTCATGGGGTACAGGGTTCCGCAACTGTGGCAGGACAGTCCGTCGGAGACCGAATGCAGATCGTTCCCAGAGCACCGAGGGCAGCGCATGTAGGGGAGGATTTTGAAGATCATCTGAGCTGCTGCGTGACCTTTGTGAGAATTTCCGGCCCGTTTTCAGTGATTGCGACCGTATGCTCGAAGTGGGCAGAGGGCTTTCCGTCCAGAGTCACTACCGTCCATCCGTCGGAGAGGATTTGCACCGCATCTGTCCCCATGTTTACCATCGGCTCGATAGCCAGCACGAGTCCTGGCAGAAGCTTCGGACCTCGCCCGTCGGAGACGTAGTTGAGCACCATCGGATCTTCATGCAGGTTGCGGCCGATTCCATGCCCCCCGAATTCCTTTACAAGAGAAAAACCGTTCGATTCAGCATGTATTTGAATGGCTCGCGATACGTCAGCAAGATGATTGGTTGGCACCATTTGCTCAATCCCGGAATACAGGCATTCCTCCGTTATCCGCAAAAGTTTTTCGGTTTCAGGAGAGATCTGGCCAATGGGCACTGTTATAGCTGCATCGCCGAAATAGCCCTTGTACAAAACCCCGAAATCCAGCCCGATGATGTCCCCTTCTTTCAACAGGGTATCACCAGGAATGCCGTGAACCACCTGTTGGTTGATTGACGTACACAGAGCTCGCGGATATCCACGGTAGCCTTTGAATGCAGGCTGGGCTCCCTGCTGCAGCGTCCGCTCCTCCGCCACACGATCCAGGTCCCGGGTAGAAATCCCGGCTTTGCACATTGGACGAAGTTCCTGCAGGACTACCGCGACAATACGGCTGGCGTCGCGCATGATCTCAATTTCACGTTTAGATTTGCGGTTGATCATAGCTCCTTTTTGCACAACGGGAGACTTGCTCCGCACCAATTACCCGTTCAAATGATCAATCGAGAGGTCCGGCTTGTCAACAGGAGCCCGCCTGAGCGGGTCTGGGGGCTGCCCCACAGGAAATCGACTTAAGGACGGATATTGGTACCGATGCCGAGGACGTAACCGGTTAGCGGTCCAGTTCACCGGCGATCATGTTGATGGAGCCGAATGTCGCCACAATATCGGCGATCATGTATCCCTCGAGCATCTTGTGAAGCCCCGCCATGTTGAAAAAGCAGGGAGGCCGGACACGCACGCGGTAAGGGCGGTCCGTGCCATTGCTGGCGACATAAAATCCCAGTTCCCCGTTAGCACCTTCCACAGCAAAATAGGCATCTCCTTCGGGAGGGCGAATTCCATGAGAGTCCATGATAAGCTTGAAGTGATTCATCAGGCCTTCGATGTTGCCGTAGGTATTCCCCTTATCGGGCAGCGCGACCCGCTTATCTCTCGTCATGATCCGGTCATGGAAAGGGAGCTCCGAACCTTCCAGCGTCGGTTCCACTGTTGTGACGACGCCAACCAGGCCTGCGGTGCGACCCATTTTGGCTTGATCGACAAGGTCGAACGAGCTTATAACCTTCCCCTTGGAGTCAACGTTGACTGCACCGCCCGGGATGTCTCGCATGCACTGGCGAATAATCCGGATGCTTTGCCGCATCTCCTCCATACGCACCAGATAACGATCATAGTTGTCGCCTCGCTCTCCTAAAGGTACTGCGAAATCAATCCTTCCATAGGCGAAATATGGAAATGCCTTGCGGACATCATAGTTAATCCCCGACGCGCGGCCCATCGGCCCGGTTATAGAATAGGTGACCGCATCTTCCTTGGTCAGGATGCCAACGTCTCGGGTCCGATCCACCCAAATTCTGTTGCGTGTAAGAAGCTTGTCCACTTCTCCAATCTCTTTTTCGCTTCTTTTCAAGGCCGACTCCAGCCGCTCTTCCAATCCGGCAGGAAGGTCCCCCTTTACGCCCCCGATGCGTCCATATGAAATCGTCAAGCGCGCACCGGTTACCTCCTCGATGATTTCGTAGAGGTATTCCCTAGCTTTCATTAGGTACAAAAATGCGGTCATCGCGCCAAGCTCCATGGCGGATGCCGCGATGCAGGTCAAGTGATCCGTGATTCTTGAGATCTCACTCATGATCACCCGGATGTACGCGCATCTCTCTGTGATTTCGATGCCGAGTAACTTCTCCACAGCCCCGCAGTAGCCAAAATTATTGATCAGAGGGGAAACGTAGTTGAGCCGGTCCGTATATGGAATCGCCTGGGTCCAACTGGAGTTTTCACAGCTTTTTTCAAATGCCCGGTGAAGATATCCAATCTCCGCCTCCACCTTGACCACGGTCTCACTCTCGAGCTCCGTTATCAGTCGGATGACTCCGTGCATTGCAGGATGGCTGGGCCCGATGTTCAGGAGCATACTCCTGGTTTCCCTGTTGTCGGCAGGTGTGGTCATGATTTCCTCTCAGAGGAGCTGCTTCTGGTTTTCTATTTTGGTCTGCAGTTTGATCAATCCATCCAGGACCGCTTCCGGCCTCGGAGGACACCCGGGAATATAAATATCGACCGGCAGGATGGTGTCAATCCCCTGCACGGTGGAGTAGTTGTCGTAAAAGCCTCCGGTGCAGGTGCACACGCCGAACGCAACAACCCACTTCGGTTCGCACATCTGATCATAAACCCGTCGCAGAATCGGGGCGATTTTGTGGCTGACTGTGCCGACCACCAGCAGGACATCAGCCTGTCTAGGCGAAAAACGGGGGAGTCCCGCCCCAAAGCGGTCCATATCGTAGTGGCCAGAAGCAGCCGACATATACTCCATACCGCAGCACGCGGTCACGAACGGGTAAACGAAGATGGAATACTTGCGAGCCCAGGCAACAGCATCCGCCAGCTTGGAAGCAAAAAAGCCAGGGCCTTCTGCCGGAAGGTCGTCCATTCCAATTCCCCCTTGTGTTGTTGCTGCGTCGAGTTTAACTCAAAGTGATCAAGACTCGAAGCATCAAAACTAGCTTTCCGCCATTTTCATCTTATTTGTGGTCAACCGTTGAGTTGAGGATAATAAGATTAGCTTCAGCCGTTCAGAAATCCTCTATTTCCACTTCGACGAAATCGAGTCGGTTCATCAGGCCGGCAGGGCGTTTTCGCAACTTGATGCGGACCCGGCTCACAGGAAAGCTCTGTAAAACTTTCCGAACGATCACGTAAGCCAGTGTCTCGACTAGGTTATATTCGCGCGCCTCCGCAGTCTGCTGCACAAGCGATAAAACCCTGGAGTAATCAACCGATTTATCGAGGGAGTCTGTGGAAGCGGCTGCTTCAAAATCCCCCCAAACGTCCAAATCAGCCTGGCACTCCTGAGGGGACACCTTCTCCTCCGGCGTAGTTCCGATGCGTGGGTAAATCTTCACGCCTGCCAGCGTGATCCGATCCTGCCTGTGGGCCAACGGATTTTCCCTTCAGCGCTAAGCTCTTTTCTGAAAGCATTCACACGAAATATGCCGGTCAGGGCGACCTGCATTGTGAATAATTCAGGCATTACGCATCAAATGTTTCGCCACAGCCGCATGAAGCCTGTGCGTTGGGGTTGTCAAACTTGAATCCGGATCCGCTCAAACCATCCACGTAGTCGACCTTCGCCCCGTTCAGAAACAACATGGACCGCGCATCGACATAGACCTTCAGGCCTTCCATCTCCAGGATTTTGTCGTCCACGCGAGGCTCCTTGTCCAAGGTCATCTGGTATTGGAATCCCGAGCACCCGCCACCAACAACGGCGATCCTCAGGCCCATCTCCTCATTTCTCTCCTCAAGTATCGATTTAACCTTGGCAATAGCCCCAGGCGTCAGTGTTATCATTCCTTCTCCTTCCACACTTCGTTTCGCGATCAGTCCAGTCCGGCCTAGTCAGACTCAAAAGTAGCCAAATCTTTCGTTAAAGTCAATGTAGGCGCATTTCAAAGCAAAACAAGTTGGAGTGTGATAAAAAATCGAATTCCTCACTGCGATGGAGCATCTTATTCAAGAGACGACTTTATGTACGCTCGAATTCTTGTGAACTTTGGCCTGGCCATTACTCTGAGCGGCGCCCTTTGTGCCCCCAGGCCGATATCTGTTCCGGAATATTCGCTGAGCGTCCGAGAGTTCGTACAGCTGATCAGGGACTTATCAGAACCGGAGGGCTATTTTGACAGTGATAATTTCGTGTCGAACGAAAGAGCCTATCTGAAGATACTTCCCGAACTCCATCGGCAGGGGGTTTCCGGAGGCGCCTACATCGGTGTAGGCCCTGATCAAAATTACTCTTACATCGCCCACGTGAAACCTCAGATCGCATTCATCATGGATATCCGCCGGCAGAACGCGCTGCAGCATCTTTATTTCAAGGCTTTGTTCCAACTGAGTTCCGGCAGGCTTCAGTATCTGGAGCGGCTGTTTGGCAAGCACATCGACACATCCACTCGCATTCCGCAGAGGGACAGCATTGCAGACTTGCTGCACCTGATCGATGCATCCCCATTGGACAAAAAGTTTGCTGAAAAGAAACAAGTCGAAGCGATTCAAGTGATCCAGTCCTGGAAGCCGGGACTGAGCGGCGCTGATTATGAGTCCATTCGATTTATCACGCAGGCCTTCATGGCGAACGGTCCCGATCTCAAATTTGCAAGTTTCAACCGGCCGCCCCGCAGTCAATACCCTTCCTACAGACAACTTCTTGAAGAGACAGATTCGGAAGGCGTTCAGTCGAGCTATCTTGCGAGCGAGGAAAACTTCCTGTTTATCAAGAAGATGCATCACCAAAACCGCATTGTTCCAATCGTTGGAGACCTGGCCGGCTCCTACGCCCTGCTGCGTGCGGGAGACGAACTTCGCCGCCGGAACATCAAGATCACCTGCTTCTACGTTTCAAATGTTGAGTTTTATCTGTTTGGCGGCCAGCGCTGGAATGATTACATACGCAATCTTAGCGGCCTGCCGCGGGAAATAAATGCTTGCCTTATTCGGTCTTTTGCACGGTCGGGATTGACGGTAACCACACAGGTTCCGGGGTACTACATGGGAACACTCCTTCAGCCGATCGAAGAGTTACTGTCGGATCAAAAGGCGGGCAAAAACACAAACTATTGGAATCTGATCCCGCGCTCTCGGCAGCGTTGAAACGAAGCCTTCATCCGTGGGATACTTTTGCAAAACGTTCAGCGGATCCTTGCAGGAGATCTTGTCCCCGTGAACAGGAAGAAGATGGTGAACGGCTCGTTGAATAAACTTGGCGAGCTTGTGCAAAAAGCCGGGATGCGACTCAAAACCCAGGAAGAGCCTATTTCGCTCCTGCATGATGCACAGGAGGAACCAAAGCCGGTTGTTACAGAAATTCTTCGCGAATCCACGGACGAAGAAGTTTTTTCTGAAGCCATGAACGGAATCGATCGTGCCTCCTGGAGACACGATCCTCACCCGTCCTCGAAACCAGCCCGAATCTTCGAGCCGGATCCTGAAGCAGAGGCGCGCAGGCTTATGCAGGAAGCAATGGATGAAGATTCGCCCATAACGATTCTCGATCACCCCGAGTATATCGAAGGCTGGGTGAGAATAGAGGGGAAGCGGTTTCTGCCCAATCTTCGGAATGGTCTTTATTCGATCCAGGGACAGATCGATCTGCATGGGCTGAATCGAGAGGAAGCTCAAGCTGCCGTGGAGGATTACATAATCAGGATGTCTCGCTTCCGATCCTGCTGCATAAAAATCATTCACGGACGCGGGATTAATTCTCCTGCCGACCGGGCAACCCTCAAAGAAAGTCTCCAGCGTTTACTGTCAACCCGCAGAATGTCTCGCTACGTAGTCGCTTATGCCTCGGCCCCCTCCCGTGATGGCGGAGTCGGAGCCGTGTACGTGCTCCTCAGCCGGCAATAGCGACAGAAAACTGGAACATTCCAATGGAGGCCTCCAAGCGCCAGTCATCCAAAACCATGTGGCGTTTTTCAGCATGCCGTCACTCCAAGAAAGAAAGGCCGTCAGCGCGCGGGCCCTTTTGCTTCCGACTACTTGCTGCTGGCTTCTTTTGCTTTTGAGTTGCGCAAGGCGCGGGCGACAGACGGAGGGATTTCCTTTTTGAGGTTATGGAAAAATTCTTCGATGATCAGAGGTTTTCGAGCTGCTACCTGGCTGAGGGCCTTGCCGGCAACAGTGCGCACAACCCTGTTCTCGTCGTCGAGGCAAACGACAAGATCACTCAAGAAAACGCGCGACTGGGTCGGGAAATAGGAGGCCAATTTGCCAAAAGTATAAACCAGATGCCAACGGACGTAAGCGGAATCATCTGCAATCGATTCCCTGAGACGGAGTGTGACCCGAAGCAGACGCGCCGGATGAGATTCCGACAGTCGGGCGAGCGTGGCAGCCGCCCTCCCTCGGACACAGCGATCCTTGTCTTCGAGAATCCGCAGAAGCTCCTCGAGGCGGCGCGGATGATCGACAACGGTTTTAACTGCATCCAGTGTGCGCAGCTTGTAAAGAGGGACCGCTCTCTTCTTCCGGTTCCGAACAACCTGTCGATGGGGTCTTGGTTCCGTCATAATTAAACGCTTTGAAGTGGTCTGTGATCACGCCTCTCTCAAGCAGCTTCCACCTCGGCTGCCACATCCGAAACAGAGGCGGCAACTCATCAGCGAAAAAATCCAATCCCAATTTTCCCTGCGCAGTATGACTCGACAGTAGGACGATGTCAATCATCGAGCGGCTCCGCCAGCCGTTTCGGAACTTCTTTGTAAAGCATACGCATGAAGCTGCGAATTATGGGATCCGGAGTCGATGGTCTGGCTGCATGAAGTGGGGGGTGTTTTCGAAGGCTCTTTTTCTGCATTTCTTCGACACGAATCCCGTCGGGGGCCGGGACGATCTGCTCCGTGGGGGGATACTGAGTTATTGGGGGGGGATTCAACTGCTGTGAAGGTTGTGCCCCGAGCTGATCCACAGCAATCGAAACAGATTGCTCGGTTCCCAAACGCCGTGGGTTCCTCGATGCAGGCATCGATTGCGATAGAGCCGCTCAAGAGTCAGCGTCAGGGCAATGATCAGCCTGTTGATCAAAACACTGTTCGGGTGATGATGACAGATATGTTCAAATCCATGCCGATTCTTGGCGTCACTAAAACCGTGGTTTTCAATTTCCCATCGGCTTGTTGCCATGGAGGGCTTGGCTGCCAGCCTCTGATTTTGAGAAGTCGGTCAGCCAGTAAGCTTCTACGACGGTTCCATCCAGTCTGTGCTGCAGGTAGCGGATGACCTAGACTGTCTTCCGGCGAAGGGTTTCTCATGGATCGAAGTCGTCGGCATCCCAGAATTTCGACCAGAGCGAGACGGTCCCGAAACCTTCGATCGGGTGGCTTGGAAGAAAAGGGGCGGCGGGCATCCTCGGATACCTCTGGCAGGTTTTCTTTCCACCGGGCTACAACCTTCAGCTCCAGGTCGCCCGCCGCATGCAGAAACGGCGCCGTGGCAAATTCTCCATCGACGGCAACCTCATTGGCGAAACGGGGCCCAAGGTTCTTTATGGCACGCTCGAGCCGCCTCTGTCGGGCGGAATATTCGCCGTCTCCCGGCCCGGAAGGTTCTATGTCGAACGGGAGTGTTAAACCGGTTCCCACGATGCTGATCATCACCAACCTGTGGTGATATCCTACGATCTCCTTTTCTTGATTCCGCACGGGGCGGCAACTCTTGGCATCTGTTCTCCTCACTCTGCCCCGCTGCCGTTCCGTCGATGGCTAGCCCGGTCCAGCGGGCTTCTTCAAATGTTTTGTTTCGCTTTGCCTGTTTTACAACTCCCACAGTCGCGCTGCGCAATCGGTCCGCGTCCAAGCGCTCGGTCAAATAGCCCAGCACGTCATCGCCGAATTGCGCGGGCACTCTCATCGGCTTCCATACCGGAGAACACACGAAAGCTTCCAGAGCAAGGAAACTCTCTTGGCGAAGGAGCAGGGTCACCGCCAGTGAGCGCAAAATCGGGACAGCAGGGGTTTGAGGACCAATCCGCCCGTCCCCCGGTGAACGAAGATAGGAGCGCCACTCCGGAAACCGGGTTGCGTAGCGCGAAAAATGTCGTACCCCAGATCGCCTCAAATCAGCCGTTGTTTGCGTGCCAAGACCAGAAGCTTCGCATTCGCTGCTAGAACTTCTCGGGCAGCATCCTGGTACTCGCGGCCCGCATCCACTTTCCTGCGCACCTCGTCTACGAGGTGCGGCGGGATGTATTGGACATGCTTTTTGCCATCAGCCATGAAGGTCAGCGACCAAACGGCGTGCCCTTCGTTTTTAGCGCAGTGACGGTTAGGCTTGCCGCACCGCAAGGGTTGCATGCACAAAGAGCCAGGGAGCAGGTCGTCAGGGATCTGGAACTGGCGCATCAATTCAACCTTGCGCTGACGGATTCGGGCAGCTTGGGGACCCTTCGGTTGATTTTTCATCTTAGAGTTGCAATACAATAAGTTTACGCTTAAACACAAGCGGTAAAATGAATGCGAAAATAGAAAAAGATCCGCGGAATTAACAATATTGCAGTGGAATAGCTTAATGACTTAGGTCCACCGGGTTGGATTATCGATGTTTCCGAAACGACTGAGGATCCTTGAGCACGGCAAGGTAATCGCGATATTTTAATCGTATGGAAATGAAGTCGCGATGCTCGATTCGCAGCTCGTCCGCAATTTGACTGACCTCGTTGTCCTCAATGGTGGAAATCGATTCATCCGCGGCCGCCACAGCGAAGAGGCAATCCAACAGGGCGATCCTTTCCGCATACGTGGTCGCTTCTTTGAACTCTCGGCTCACAAGATAATTCTCTGTCCCGCCCAGAAGGATGTTTTGGGCTTTGGCGATCTGGACCACGATGACGGCCTGCTCTTCCGGCAACCCTCCTCGCTCCACAATTATCCTCTCCATGACTTGAGTCTCTTCGCGACTTATGTTCAGGTCGGCTCTGGCGACCCTCCCGAGAAGATAAGCGAAGGCTGCGATGAATTTTGCCCGGTCCGGCTCCATGCGGTCGAGAGCCCTGGTGATCTTACGAACCGTCTCAGTCTCGTTCGATGACTTCTCGCTTTCAGCAAGCTTTTGTCTGAGCAAATGAAAGAGTGACATATCTGAAAATCATGACATATTGGGGAATGGGCGGCAACGGTTCCTGTAGGGTGTCTATGGGAAGCCGGCCCAAATGCCGGTCTGTAACCCGGGAATCAGGGTTATCGCCGGAATACGAGCCGCTCCAGGTTGTTTCCCGGGACGAAAGGGCCCCGCGTCCCGCTTGGAAGCGGTAAATCGGCAGAAATGGAATCGGGTCCGTAGGAAATTGCATTCATCAAGATTGCATTCAGCAAAACAGCAATCCGCAATAACCGATTGATTCAGATCTGAGGCATACAGATTCGTATTTGTGAGATCGCTGGAGGTTAATCGCGCCTCATAAAGACGACTATCCTTCACATTCGCACTACGGAGCAGAATCCTCTCCCGGCGGAATTCGGAAAAATTCGATTCAGGCATCCGGGCATGCGAAAAATTCATCTCGATCGGAATTGCTCCCGTGAAATCGGATCGAGGGTGTATCGCATTGTGCAGGTCGCATCGAGTAAGCGCGGCCCCACTGATTTTGACGTTCTGCAGATTGGCATCTGATAAAGATCCGCCGGAAATAAAGGCTTGTTCTCGGGATTTTCCTCTCAGCCAGGCTGCGTGAAGTTGGAGCGTTTCTCGAAGAACCTGGCGTTTATCATGTTTCCTGCCGGGAGAGTTTTTACTTCGCTCCTGCGGTCGTGCTCAGGTATCCAAGGCAAACGGTTCACTGCCTTCACGGACGCCTATCGCTGGACAGAGCCAAAAGCTTATGAGGGTGGGGGAATACGCAAACCTGCCAAAGCAAGGTTTCCCGCGTCGTGCATCTGACTCTATGCGGCGCTCTTTGTTTGTGTTATACAGAGGTGCGAGGATCCGAAAGTTCCAAGATTCAATCCTCCACCAACAAAATGATCGGCGAAAAACTAGGCCAATACACCATTCTCGAAATTGTCGGCAGCGGTGGCATGGGCACCGTCTACAAGGCGGAGGACTCCGAGGGACAGCTCGTCGCGCTCAAGCTGGTGCGGTCCCATGTGCTATGCAGCATGGAAAAACGCGAGCGCTTCCTCCAATGCCTGCTTGCGGCCAGTGAGATACGGCACGAAGGCATCTGTCCGATCCTGGAAATCGGCGACGATAACGATGATTTTTTCGTGATCATGCCCTTTATCCATGGAAAGACTCTCGCGCAGCACACGGAGAAAAGGCCCATTCCCTGGCCCCAGGCTTTGAACATTTCTCTGGCTGTCGCCTCTGCGCTTGAATTCATCCATGACGCCGGCACCGCTCACGGCGGGTTGAAGCCCGGCAATATATGGATGGTAGGCGACAGGGAGAGAACGGTTTTGCTTTCCGACTGCTGTATCTCACGCTTTATGGAAATCGCAAAGCGCGATAAAAACCGCTCGTGCGACTTCGGCATGGACTTCGCCGACACGCGCATTCCTCTCAGGGCGTTTGCCTATATGTCTCCAGAGCAGGTGCTCGGGGACCCCGTGGATTACCGTACGGACATCTTTTCCTTCGGCGTGGTACTTTACGAGATGTTAAGCGGCAGCCATCCGTTTGATGCCCGGAGTTCGCTCTCCCGCATCAGAGCGATTCTCGAGGCGGAGCCGGCTTCGCTTATTTCCAGACAGTCCTCGATTCCACTTCAGATGGATTCGATTATTCGCAAGGCTCTCGCAAAGAAGCGCGAAGAAAGACATCAAAGCATCCGTCAATTGATGGAAGACTTGCGATCGCTTCGGCAAAAGGCGGCGAACGATTCGATGCCGAGTCCCACGACCTCCAGAATCCGAAAGTGGTTTTCCCCTCATTTCTGGGCAATTCGGAAGTAGGGGCGAGCGTCCGCCCCCTATTCGCCCGCTGCGTTATTTACGTTTTTCTAATCCGTTGGGAGATCCACCGGCTCTGCCGGTGAGGCAGTAAATGTTTGACAAAAAAGGGGGTCCATCGAGGAAACTCCTTAACGTGAGCCGCTCAAGCACACGAAAAAAGGAGATCCAAGATGGACGAAATAGAAAGCCTATCCCATACGAAATGGGAGTGCAAATATCATATTGTGTTTATACCGAAATGCCGCCGGAAGACATTGTACAAGGAACTGCGGAAGCATTTGGGAGAAGTATTCCGA
>Ga0326728_10002209_pt1 | contig 65671 bp, 54 predicted proteins | sample MB3enrmetagenome_FD_207602 | JGI IMG/M metagenome (GOLD analysis project Ga0326728, IMG submission 207602) | Lab enriched peat soil microbial communities from McLean, Ithaca, NY, United States - MB31MN | ecosystem: Environmental > Terrestrial > Soil > Wetlands > Peat | place: USA: New York...
GCGGTATTCGTGCCGCTGGGCTTGGCCGTGAAAAATCTATACAGCAAGCACAGCAAAGCAGGATATGGGGAACTCGATTTCTCGAGCATCTTCGGCATGCAAAGTTCGGAATAATCAGGCGGCTAAGTAGCATTTCAATCCTGGTGCCGGCATGGGCGGTGGGCAAGCACGACGGCAGGGAGCGCCTGCAGAAGATTTACGCGATGATCCCGGAACTTATGCCCTTAGCGGCGCGCAAGGCCTTGTAACTTTCCGGAGGACAACAGAAGCTGGCCGCGCTTGGAAGGGCCTTGATGTGCGGTAGCAAACTGCTTCTTCTCGATGAACCTTTTGAAGGCGTAGCCCCGGTGCTTTCTAAGCGCATCGCGGAAGTCGTGGGCGCGTTGAAGCACGAAGGCCTGTCAATGATTGTCTCTGAATCCGATCTCCAGCATTCTACGCGTATGCTGGACGTGGTGTTCTGCATCGAGCGCGGTGCAGTAACCGAAATGCGGGCGGGGCAGGCGCCGTAAGCGATCGCAGCATTCACATCTGATATCCAACACCTGCAAGCAGCGCATTTCCTCACAAGTCAAGATCAAGAAAACTACCCCCACCCTAGCCAAAACCGGGCTAGGATGGGGCACCCGGCTGAGTGCTGACTGCTGATTGCTGGTGCTGGTCGCGCCGCAGTTCTTCCAGCCGGTGGGCTATCGCCCAGGTCAGCTTTTCGATGCCCTCTCCGGTTACGGCCGATATGGGATAGAGCGGCAGTTTGTGGCGGGTGCAGTAACGTTTCAGCTTGGCCAGTTTCTCGGGATTGGCTACGTCGATCTTCGAGGCCGCCACCAGCATCGGCTTGGTCTCCAGGGCGGCACCGAAGCTCCCCAGCTCGCGCAAGATGACCTGAAAATCCGCGACCGGATCGGGACGGCCGCTGCCGTCGGACACATCGACCAGATGGACCAGCAGCCGGGTTCGCTCGATGTGGCGCAGGAACTGGGTTCCCAAGCCCGCCCCAGCGTGCGCGCCCTCGATCAGCCCGGGAATATCTGCGACTACAAAGCTGACCGGATCGGGACCGTCCGGGGCGCCCAGCGCGACCACGCCCAGGTTGGGGGCCAGGGTAGTGAAAGGGTAATCGGCAATCTTTGGCCGGGCGGCCGAGATGCGGGAGATCAGCGTCGACTTGCCCACGTTCGGATATCCTACTAACCCGACATCGGCGAGCAGCTTCAGCTCCAGGCGCAGCACCCGCTCCGCGCCCGGCCTGCCCGGCTCGTGTTCGCGCGGCGCCTGATGCGTGGAGGTGGCGAAACGCGCATTGCCGCGGCCACCACGGCCGCCGCGGGCGATTACGATCCGCTCGTCCGGGCGGGCAAAGTCGTGCACCAGTTCCCCGGTGGCGTCGTCATAGACCAGGGTGCCGACCGGCACTTTCAAGACTACGTCCACCCCGTCCTGTCCGGTCTTATTCGAACCTTCCCCGTGGCGGCCACGTTGCGCCTTGTATTCCGGATTAAAGCGGAAATGCACCAGCGTGTTGTGGCGCTCGCTGGACTCCATCAGCACGTCGCCGCCCTTGCCGCCATCGCCGCCCGAGGGGCCGCCCCGCGGAACGAATTTCTCGCGGCGGAAGGCCAGGCATCCATTGCCGCCATCGCCGGCTTTGACGCGGATTTTGGCTTCGTCGATGAACATAAGTGAAAACCTACCCCAGAGACACAGAGAAACAGAGAAACCGGAGGAAATTAAGGACTCGGGGTTTTAGCCTTTGGATACATCTCGGCCGGGCTAGCGGGCTAGACCGCTCACAGCGTTTGAAATCCTGAATCCAAAGTACCGGATCCCAGATTTTCTCTGTGTCTCTGTGTCTCTGTGGTAGGTGTCGCTCTTACGCTTCGGCCAGCTGTTTTGGCTCGATCATGACGTACTTGCCCAGACGCCCGCGGTCGACGAATTTGATGACGCCGCTGACTTTGGCGAACAGGGTATCGTCACTGCCGCGACCTACATTCAGACCCGGCTTCACGCGGGTTCCGCGTTGCCGCACGATAATGGTTCCGCCGGGAACGAGCTGTCCGGCGAAAGCCTTGAATCCCAGCCGCTGCGAATTGGAGTCGCGGCCGTTGCGAGAGCTGCCTAATCCTTTTTTATGCGCCATAACTTAAAGACCTCTGGGAATTTGTAAGGTGCGATTTGCAATTTGCAAATAGAACCGGAGCCGGCTGTACTTTGCAAATTGCAAATTACAAATCACTTTGCGGATTTTGGGGAACGCGCGCCGCTTTTCTTCTTGGCGCTTTCCGCTCCGCCCTTTTTCTTCGCCGCCGTTTTCTTCTTGGCCACAGTCTCACCCGCGGCCGTGCCGGCCGGGCTGGCCTTCGGCTTGCTCGCGGGAACCGGCAATTCCGGAGCTTTCACGGTTTGGCCGTCGTAGGTTACCTCGGTGATGCGCACGGCGAGGAACGACTGGCGATGGCCGGCGAGCTTCTTGTATTGCTTTTTGCGCTTGTAGTGAAAAACGAGAATCTTGTCGCCGCGGCCTTCGCCCACCACCTGGCCGACGACGCGAGCTTCACCCCGCGGGGAGCTGATCAGGCCATTGTCCCCCACCGCGAGCAATTCAAACTGGAGCGTGCCCTCGCTGGTGGCCTGTTTTTCCACGCGAATCACATCGCCCGGCGCTACCCGGTATTGTTTACCCCCGGCTCGGATCACCGCGTACATATGTCTTCTCCCTCTTAATCCAGTACGCTGGCGGGGACGCCACACAGTGGCCTCCGGGCAGGACGCACCGGGCGTTTCGGAATTCACTTTTGTGCTTGCATATCCGGTCGGCGGCACTCAAAGACTTAACGGGCCGTCGCTGCAATCGGACCAGCTACAGAACTTTGCGAGTGGACTACGGACGCGCCGCTCTCAGCACATGCAAAACCCTAATTCTAAAAGCCATTGGGCTAAAGGTCAATTGTGCTGTGCGGGTTTCGGGGGCGGGACGGATTCTTACGTTATCCCGGAGCTACCACTGGAACTACACCGGGCTATTCGTTCTGGTTGTATTCGGGGTGCGTCAGCCTCTCCAGCTGGCGGGAAGTGTGGTCTATGCTGTGGCCGAACCAAAAAATGGCGGTAGCAGATCGGGCTTGCGGTCGCCTGGGGCTTCTTACGCCCGCTTCGCGGGCTTGGGGTACGTTTAATCTCACACCCCGGGCTCACGCCCGGGGCTACGATCTTCCGCCCGCTTGGCGGGCTCTAATCTGACGGCGGTGTGCCTCGCCACCCGGTTTTCTTCATAGTTCCAATTGAAACTTTGAATTTCCACTCGCGCTTTTGGAGGAGTAAAGTTACTAATTCAAGCGCGCATTCGCGAATCGGTTTGGTTGTTATAATGGTGGTTCACGGACGGCCTTGGAGGGAAAACAGGACTTAAGAACCCACGTGGCGATTTAGGGCGACTTGCTCCACGTAAAAAACTGCTAAAGAGCCGGACGAGTTCTCAGGACCAGATTTGAGAGCCCCCGACGCAATCTTTAGCGGCGGGGGCTTTTTATTTACGCGTAATTTTCGCGAACGAAGCTGAAAAGGGGAAGAGACCGATGACGGATCAGAAAGACAAGAATTATAGCTTTGCCACGCTGGCGGTTCATGGCGGCCAGCAAGCCGATCCCACGACCAAGTCGCGGGCGGTTCCCATCTACCAGACCAGTTCCTACGTCTTCGACGACGCCGACCACGCGGCGCGACTGTTTGCGCTGCAGGAATTCGGCAATATTTACACCCGCATCATGAATCCCACCACCGACGTGTTGGAGAAGCGGGTCGCCGCGCTGGAAGGGGGCATTGCCGGGCTGGCCCTGGCCTCCGGGCAAGCCGCGGAAACGCTGGCCATCACCACCCTAGCCAAGGCGGGGGAGGAGATCGTCTCCACCACTTCGCTCTACGGCGGCACCTACAACCTGTTTCACTACACCCTGCCCAAGCTGGGTATTAACGTGCGTTTCGCAGATGCCGCGGACTACGACGGCCTGCGCGCGGCGATCGGCGACAAGACCCGGGCCGTGTACACGGAAACCCTGGGCAATCCCAAGCTGGACGTGGTCGACATCGAGAAGCTGGCCGGCATCGCGCACGCCCATGGCCTGCCACTCATCATCGACAATACCAGCGCTTCTCCCGCCCTGTGCCGGCCCATCCGGTGGGGCGCCGATCTGGTGGTCAATTCCGCCACCAAGTTCATCGGGGGGCATGGAAACTCCCTGGGCGGCGTGATCGTGGACGCGGGGAAGTTCGATTGGAAGGCCTCGGGCCGCTTCTCCGACTTCGTCGAGCCCGATCCTTCTTATCACGGAGTGAGCTACACCGAAGCTTTCGGTCCGGCGGCATTCATCCTGAAAGCGCGCGTGCAAGGACTGCGGGACACCGGCGCCTGCCTGTCGCCCTTCAACGCTTTCCTGCTGCTCCAGGGAGCCGAAACCCTGCATTTGCGCATGCAGCGCCATTCGGAGAACGCGCTGGCGGTGGCGCGCTTTCTCCAGACCCATCCGGCGGTTGCCTGGGTCAACTATCCCGGGTTGCCGTCCAGTTCTTATTACGAACTGGCGCGGAAATATATGCCGGAGGGAGGCGGAGCGCTGGTGACGTTCGGCATCCGCGGCGGCTATGAAGCGGGGAAATCGTTCATGACGCGGCTCAGCTTATTCAGTTTGCTGGCCAATATCGGGGATGCGAAATCGCTGGTGATTCATCCGGCCTCGACGACGCACCAGCAACTGAGCGGCGAAGAGCAGCTCGCCACCGGCGTCACCCCCGACCTGGTGCGGCTGTCGATCGGCATTGAAGACGTGCACGACATCATCGCCGATCTCGACCGGGCGTTGCTGGCCGGCGCGGTTGCCGGCAAGCAAGCAGTGGCCAGTTAGGACGGAATTTCAAAACCCAATGCAGAAACGCAGAAGCGCAGAAGATCGGAAGACAGAAAGATAAAAGATAGAAGATATGAAAAATATGATTCCGCCCACTTCCGAAGGCGACTTTATTTTTGCGGCCGATACCCCCTTCCCGCTCGATAGCGGCGCTGCGTTGCAGCCGGTAACGCTGCACTACGCTCTCTACGGAGAGCTGAGCCCGCGGCGCGACAATGTGGTCCTGGTCTGCCACGCGCTGTCCGGCTCCGCCCGCATCGCGGATTGGTGGGGGGACATGTTCGGTCCCGATGGGGCCTTCGACACCTCGCGTTATTGTTTCCTGTGCTCCAACATTCTCGGTTCCTGTTACGGCTCGACCGGCCCCGCCACGCCCGATCCGCGAACCGGACGGAGTTACGGTCCCGACTTCCCGCTGGTCACGGTCTCCGACATGGTGCGGGCGCAGGCGCGCCTGCTGGACCATCTGGGTATCCCGCGGGTGCGCGTGGTAGTCGGCGGATCGATCGGCGGGATGCAGGCGCTGCAGTGGGCTATCGAGTATCCCGACCGGGTCGAAGCCTGTGTCCCAATTGGAGCCACCCCGTTGTCCGCCATGGGACTGGCGCTCAACCACCTGCAACGCCAGGCAATTCTGACTGATGCGAATTTCTGCGCCGGCCGTTACCAACAACAACCGGCCCAGGGACTTGCCCTGGCCCGGGCGATCGCCATGATTTCCTACAAGTCCGCGGAACTGTTTAGCGAACGTTGCGGACGCAAGCCCGACCGCAGCGGCGAGGATCCCTATCGCTCATTAGCCGAGCGATTCGAAATCGGCGGCTATCTCGATCACCAAGGGAGCAAATTCGTCGCGCGCTTCGACGCCAACGCCTACCTGACGATTTCCCGGGCGATGGACCTGTTCGATCCCGCCCGCCAGTATGGCTCGCTGCCGGCGGCGCTGCGGCGGATTCGCGCGCGTGTCCTGCTGGTCAGCATCTCTTCCGATTGGCTGTTTCCGGCCGCCGATGTCCGTGAATTGTGGCAACAGATGCGGGCCGCGGGCGTGAATTGCGATCTGGCGGAACTGGCCTCCAACCACGGACATGACGGCTTCCTGGCCGATCCCGCGGGACTTACTGCTTTGCTGCAGCCCGTGTTGTTGCCGGATCGGGCTAAGGCACGTTTGCTGCGGATGGTCTGAAAGGTGTTGGAGCGAACTAACCCTTCCGCTCTGTCGCATGCAGTGCTTCCCGGAGCAGCATCTTGAGATATGTCTGGTAGCGCAGGCCCTTGCGTTCTGCTTGCTCGCGGGCGCGAAGGATATCTTCTGGATCCAACCGAATGGTAGTGGTTGGCGTAGGTCCTTTACGGGCCACTGTACCGCGCCCGAGCCGTCCTTCGGCGGCAGCTTGCTCGAGCACACCCGCAATCTGGTCCTGGTGGTTTGCCCACCAACGAGCCTCGTCCGCCTCGTTCTGGAACTTAGGGATCTTTAGTTTCTGGGCCGTAGCCCTTCGCTTTTTGCCGTTCATAAAATTTCCTGATGCGCTTCTTAGCCGGAAACGCAGTTACCACGCGAATTCGGTCCTGGCGCCACGTGGTGACAACGACCAGGATACGACCGGTATCTGTCTCGCCCACCTGGACCGTGCGTTCTTCACCCTTCTGCTGTTTCAGCATAAGGTCAAACGGCTCATTGAATATGACTTGTTCAGCTTCTTCGGGGCTGATCCCATGCTTTGCAATGTGATTGCGATTCGCACCGTCCCAATCAAACAATTCGTGCATGCCGGCTTCCTATGTCGGGCTACTTTGGATCATGGCCCTGACAGTGATGGGCGTTTCATGTGGCGCAACTCCTTTCCTAATCTGGGATCGACCCTTCTGCATTGTAACTACTTTGTAGCTACAGATCAACGCAAAACGGAAATGGGTAGGGGGGGTGAGTCGCGCGCCTTTGAGTTCTTGGTTACGCACAAATGGCAACGGCAGATGGGGCCGCAATACACAGGTTCTTCGCCCCGCGCCTTAGCGGGAGGCAACTGTCTATGCTGTCGCGGGCGCGGGGCTTCAGAATGACAGGTATTGGGGAGTGAGGGTTTGGCGCTCCTGATCACTGCAACGGAAAAATCAAAAAATGCCGCAAACTCGCCAAATTCGCACCGACTTTCTGCTCATTATTGGCGGCGTCCCGCTGTGGGGGCTCCTCGTAATGACGGGCGTGAGGTTGGGGCTGAAACACTGAGTTACTTCACCAGCTCTTCCATCTCGCTTTCATCAATCACCTTCACCCCCAGCTCGCGGGCCTTTTCGAGTTTGGATCCGGGGTCGGCGCCGGCTACTACGTAGTCGGTCTTTTTGCTGACGGAGCCAACAACTTTGCCGCCCGCGCTTTCGATCATCTTCTTTGCCGCCTCGCGGCTATGGCGGGCCAACGTGCCGGTGAGGACAAAAGTTTTGCCGGCCAGCTTGGCGCTGCGTTGCTTTTTCTTTCCGGTGAAGGTCAGGCCGGCGGCGCGCAGATCTTCTACCAGTTGGCGATTTTTGGGTTCGGCAAAGAACTCGCGGATACTCTCGGCGATGCGCGGGCCGACCTCCTCCACCTGCTGGAGCTCCGCTTGGCTCTGTTCCTGGTCGGCAAGCGTAGCCGCCGTTATCAACGCATCCAGGGAACCGAAATGCTGGGCGAGGAACTCGGCGGTGCGCTCTCCGACAAAGCGGATTCCCAACCCGTAAATTACCCGTTCGAGCGGCAGCTTTTTCGAGCGCTCGATTTCGTCGAGAACGTTTTGCGCCGACTTGTCGCCCATGCGCTCCAGTTGCAACAGATCGTCTTTGGCGAGCCGGTACAGATCGGCCACATCTTTCACCAGGCCGCGGTCCACCAACTGGTTCACCAGCGCGTCTCCCAGGCCATCGATGTTCATGACGGAACGCGCGGCAAAGTGCAGAATGGTTTCGCGCAGCTTGGCCGGACAGTTGGCATTGACGCAGCGGAAATCGACCTCGCCTTCGGTTCTGACGACATGCCCGCCACATACCGGACAAGTGGCGGGCATGTGGAACTCTTTCTGCCCGCGCGGTTCATCTTTCACTACTTCTACGACTTTGGGGATCACGTCGCCGCCGCGCTCGACTTTCACGAAATCGCCGATCTTCACTCCGAGATTCTGTAAAAAATCCATATTGTGCAGCGTGGCCCGGCTGACCGTGGTGCCGCCAATGAACACGGGTTTCAGCATCGCTACCGGAGTCAGTTTGCCGGTGCGCCCGACCTGTACCTGGACATCTTCGATCTGGGTGATGCCGGCGCGCGCGGCGTACTTATAGGCAATGGCCCAGCGCGGCGCCCGGCCGGTGAACCCCAACTCGCCCCACAGCGCCACTTCATTCACTTTGACCACGATGCCGTCGATTTCATAAGGCAGAGAATCCCGTTTCTCTTCCCAGTGCGTAATGAAGTTCCAGACCTCATCGATGTTCCTGGCCAATTTGCTCCCGGGATTGACCTTGAAGCCGGCCGCGGAGAGGGCCGCCAAGTCTTCCCATTGCTGCCGGCCGAAGATGCGCCCGTCGACCAGCAGAAAATAGGCAAAGAAGTCGAGCCGGCGCAGGGCGGTGATATTGGGATCCAGTACCCGGACGGCTCCCGCGCCGGCATTGCGCGGATTGGCGAATTTTGCCAAGCCCTGCTTTTCCCGTTCCTGGTTCAGGCGTTCGAACGCCGCTACGGGAATGAGCACTTCGCCCCGAACCTCGAACTCCGGCGGAATACCGTGGGCCTGCAGCAGCTTGCCCGCAATCGAGAGCGGCACGGAGCGGATAGTGCGTACGTTGGCGGTGACCTCTTCGCCCACCGTGCCGTCCCCACGAGTCAGGGCCAGCGCCAGACGGGAGCGGGATTGCCCTTTCTCGGGGGCGTAGCGCAAGGCCATCGATAAACCGTCCAGCTTCAGCTCGCAGACGTATTCCACATCTTGCCGGCCAGTCAGCTCGTGCACCCGGCGCTCCCAATCGCGCAGCTCCTGCTCGGTGTAGGCGTTGTCGAGGGAGAGCATGGGCGTGGAGTGCTCGACCTTGACGAAACCCTCGCGCGGTTTGCCGCCTACGCGCTGGGTGGGAGAATCGGGCGAGATCAGTTCCGGATTTGTCTTTTCCATTGCCTTCAGCTCGTTCATCAGCGCATCGAACTCGGCATCGCTGATTTCCGGCTGGTCGAGCACGTAGTAGCGGTGTTCGTGATAGCGAATCTGGTCGCGGAGCCGCTCGAGGCGGGCTTGCATGTCGCGATGCTGCGAAGCGGTTGGCATGCCGAAATTGTAGCGCGGCGGGAGAAAAGCGCTCCAGGCATCCGCAGGTAGCTCAACCGGTACTGGGAGCCAGGCAGCTTGCATGCGAGAATACTAAATTGGTGATTTTTACCTAAAGCGCATGCGCAAAGCGGCCTTAATCTATAACCCGGTTTCGGGTCAGCCCAATGTTCGGCGGGAGGCGCAGATCGCGGCCGCCCTGGCCGAATTGCGCCGCGGTGGGGTCGCGGCCGACGCGATCATGACGCGCGCTCCCGGCAGCGCCGGCGAACAGGCCAGGAAAGCCGTATCGCAGGGCTGCGATGCCGTGCTGGCCTGCGGCGGGGATGGCACCGTCAATGAGATTCTGCAAGGGATGATCCATACGGAGGCGGCAATCGGCGTGGTTCCCCTGGGAACGGCCAACGCTCTGGCCCTCGACCTGGGGTTGCCGGCGGCAGCGGACAAGGCGGCCCGCATGCTGCTGGATGCCAAACCCGTGCGTATTGCCGTGGGACGGATCTCCTATTCCCGGCGGGATGGCCAAGCCAGCTCGCGTTATTTCACCGTGGCGGCCGGAATCGGCCCGGATGCCCACCTCATGTATCACCTGAACGCCCAGTTGAAGCGGCGTTACGGTTATCCGGTGTACATTATCGAAGCGCTGCGGGTGTGGGCGACGCACAAATATCCCTTCTTCGAGGTGGAGCTCTGTACGGACACCGGCAACCGCCGGGAACGCGTGTCGCAGGTGCTGGCGGTGCGCATTGCGGATTTTGGCCGTATGCTGCGCCGGTTGGCGCCGGGAGCGGCGCTGCGGCACAACCACCTGCGCCTGGTGTTGTTCAAGACGCGCAGCCGCCTGCAGTACCTGCGCTATATGTCGGCCGTTCTGTTTGGGATCGAACCGCGGATCAGGGAAATCGAAGTGCTGGACGCGGCCACCATCGAATGCCGGTTGCCGTCGGGTACGGATCCCCGCACGTATGTGGAGGCCGATGGCGAATTGCTGGGCACGCTGCCCGCCAAGCTCGAAATCGTGCCTGACGCGGTCAACCTGCTAATGCCTCCCGGGGCAATAGGCACATGTTAAGGCTCCGGTTTTCAGCAGCGTTGAAACCGCAAGGTGGATGCTGCGAGACTATTTGAGCTTGTCTTTGGAAGCCCAAACTGACGCGCGCGTAGACACGCCGGAAGCGCGGCGATACAACCGCCAGCGCCGCCGCTTAGGCATTCTCGACCTGATCCTGAGCCTGGTCGTGCTGGTGCTGTTGTTGGCTACCGGTTGGAGCCGCAGTCTGCGGGACTTGGCCTACCACTTGGCGGGACAGCGTTATCTGCTCGCCGTCTTCTTCTATATTCTGGCGCTGGCGATAGCCACCAAAGTTCTCGCGATTGGCCTGGATTACTACGGCTTTCGCCTGGAGCACCGCTACCGGCTGTCGAACCAGAAGCTGCGTTCCTGGCTATGGGACGAGGCCAAGGGCTGGCTGCTGGGACTGGCCATCGGCACCTTATTGGTGGAGCTGCTTTACTTCATCATCCGCCTGGCGCCGGAGTATTGGTGGCTGATCGTCTGGGCGGCCTTCACTGTCCTGTTCGTGTTCTTCGCCCAGATCGCACCGGTAGTACTGTTTCCGATCTTTTACAAGTTCCAGCCGCTGCAGCGGGAAGAACTGAAAAGGCGCTTGACGCTGCTGAGCGAGCGTGCCGGAGCGCGGGTGCTAGGGGTGTACGAATGGAAATTATCGGAGAAGAGCAAGAAGGCGAACGCGGCGCTAACCGGGCTGGGCGCGACCCGACGTATCCTGCTGGCCGACACGCTGCTGGAGCACTACTCGGACGACGAGATCGAAGCCGTACTGGCACACGAACTCGGCCATCATGTCCACAATCACGTGCTCAAGAGCATCGCGGTCCAGGCGGGGATCACGCTGGCGGGCTTCTGGGCCGTGGTCCGCATCCTGCACTATGCCAACCAGCGCCATATGTTCATCGGCGACTACGATTTTGCCAATCTTCCCCTGCTGGCGCTGGTTGCCACCCTGCTGGGGGTACTGCTTTCTCCGGCCCTCAACGCCTGGTCGCGGCACAATGAGCGCCAGGCGGATCGTTACGCATTTCGCTCGATTTCCGACATCCAGCCGTTCATCAGCTCGATGAACAAGCTCGCCACGCAGAATCTGGCGGAACGCGCGCCCTCCCGTCTGGTGGAATGGTTTTTTCACTCCCATCCGGCCGTAAGCAAGCGCATTGCCGCCGCGGAAAGCTGGTCCAGGGAACACCCGGTGTGACCGATTTACCGCAGAGGATCCTTCGACAAGCTCAGGACAGGCGGCAAAGGACGCGGAGGGAATCTATATCCATTGTTTTCATCGTCCTCTTTCCTCTGTGTACCTCCGCGTCCTTTGCGTCCTCTGCGGTGAGAATTCAATTCAGCTCTGCCCTCCCAGGGTATTACGAAACTGGAACTATGGGTTATCTGAGCAGCAGCTACTTTCTGCCGGCCCGCGACATCTAAGTGGCGAAACGCGAGGTGAAGCCGAAATGATCCTTGTCACCGGAGCTTCTGGAAACGTTGGCAGCGCAGTGCTGCAAGCCGTTGTTGCCAGTAATCGTCCGGTTCGCGCCATGTACCGTTCGGAAGCGGATGCGGAAAACGTGCCGCGCGGCGCGAGCGCGGTGGTGGCCGACTTCGCCGACCGGAGGAGCCTGGCCAAAGCCCTGGACGGGATCACGCGAGTTTTTCTGGTCTGCGCTCCGGTCCCCCAACTGGTGGAGCTGGAAACCAACGTCATCGAGCTCTGCCGCCAGCGCAACCTCGAACATCTGGTGCTCAATTCCGCTCTCGGCGCCGGCAGCTTCGATGCTTCCTTTCCCGTCTGGCACCGCAAGGTAGAACGTAACCTGGAACGATCCGGGATAGCCTACTCGGTTCTGCGTCCCAACAGTTTCATGCAGAACGTGGCCAACTACTACGCGCCGACGATCCGGTCGCAGGGAGTGTTTTACGCCGCGCTGGAGGACGCGCCCATCAGTTACATCGATGTTCGCGACGTGGGCGCCTTTGCCGCCAAGCTGGTGACCGGGGAAGCCGGCCAGGGCCGAACTTACGAACTAAACGGGCCTGAGGCTTTGACTTGCGACGAGATCGCGGCTCGTTTGACGCGCTTTACCGGGCGTCCAGTGCGCTATGCGAATGTGCCGCCAGCGGAGCTGAAGAAGTCCATGCTCGGGGTGGGCATGCCGCAGTGGCAGGCGGATGCGCTGCTGGAGTTGCAGCGCTACTACGTGGAGGGCAATGGCGGGGAAACGGATAATTTGGTACGGCAGATGTTAGGACACGATCCGATTCGTTTCGGCCAGTTCCTGAAAGACTATGCTGTTGCCTTCCAACAGGCGGCTTGAATTTCAGAGTCAGAAGTCAGAAGTCAGAAGTCGGAAGTCGAAGGGAAGAGGTTGTCTCTTTCTTTGAGTTCCATCCGTGTTCAGTACATTCCTTTTGCCCCTACCGCGCGACGGAAGTAGTCCGAACAGGCTTTGATCCTTCGAAAACGGCGTGGCACTTTAGAGCGAAAAGGCGCCTTTTCGTCCAAGTAGCGGTATTTTCGCCGAAATCGAGATTTGCCGACACTTATATTGACTGGGCAATGCAGGTACTCTGAGAATAGCCTCTTGCAGCACTGGGTGGTTACGGTGTCCCGGACAAGCGGGGTTATTCCCCGGTGGAGGGAAGCATGAGTGGTCCAGTTGAGAAGTCAGTCTGTGACTCTCACGGGACGATCTACCTGAATTGTCCCAACCGCAAGTCACTGCACAGAGGGGCGGTGCAACACTGGTACTTCGGCTGGAATATTGTTGCCGCCGCCACTGTGCTGACCCTGCTGACGGCCGGTATGCGGTTGGGCATGGGGCCATTTTTCCTGCCCATGTCAAGAGACCTCGGATTCAGCCGAAGCCTGCTTGCCAGCATCATGGGAGTCGGCATGCTGTGCTATGGCTTGGCCATGGCCCTGGCGGGATATCTGGTCGGGCGCCTCGGAACCCGCTCCGTACTTTTGCTGGGGACGGCAACTGTCATCGCATCGGCGATCGGGACGGTCATCGCCCGCACGCCGCTCAGCTTCGGGCTGGCCTTCGGGGTGCTGATGTCGCTCGGCCTCGGTTTGGCCAGCCCAGTTACGCTTACTCCCATCATCAGCCGTTGGTTTACGCGCCAACGCGGCATGGCGTTGTTCTTCTTGTCCACCGGCTCCATGGCCGGCATCGCCGTGATGACGCCGGCGCTGACCTTCTCCATCCATTGGTTGCGCTGGCGGACCACATTGGTTGGCTTCGCCATGGTGTTTGCGGTGGTGACCGTACCGGCAGCATTGTTTATCATGCGCGATAACGCTCCACGGAATGCGGATCTGCTCCCCGAACAAATCCGCGCCCAAAATGCAGCCACGACGAAGGTGCGGGAAAGCCTCAGATTCCGTGCGGCAGTACGCACGGCGCCATTCTTGAAGATTGCTCTCGGCCTGTTTGCCTGCGGTTTCAGCATGAATCTGCTGGGTGCCCACGGCGTGCCCATGCTGATGGACCATGGTTTCGACGCCATGACCAGCTCCCTCGGCATCGGGACGATCGGCTTGGTCGCCATTCTCGGTACGCTGATACTAGGGCGATTGTCGGATCGCATGCCGCGCCGGAATATTCTTGCCGCCATCTACTTCATCCGAGGTCTAGGCTTCTTCGCGCTGCTTCTGGTCGGCACCCGTGGGGAGTTGTATATGGCGACTGCCGCCGCCGGCATGGTCTGGGCCGGTAGCATCGCGATTTCGTCCGCCCTGCTCGCCGACATCTACGGCGTCCGCCTGGTCGGTGTCCTGTACGGCACCGCCTATCTAGGACATCAGGTAGCTGGAATGATCAGTACCTGGCTTGGCGGCTGGGGCTTCGAGCAATTCGGTACCCATTGGATTGCTTTCGGAAGCGCTGCGGTGCTCCTCCTGCTCGGTGCTGCGGTTTCCCTACGACTACCGTCGACTGGATTTACATTAATGGCGCCAACCCTGGTATCGGAGCCATGACGCACTGTCCTTTCAGATCAAACAATTACTTGGAGGCCTGTGGTTTGCTTTGTGTAGTGGCTCTGAGCCAGGAGGGAAGAGTCTGGGCTTTGCTTCGCGTCGATTTTGAGAGTGCCCCGCCCGAGCCGCTATGGCCCGGGCGGAGCACACTCAAGCCAGTTTTTTTATGTTGTCATCCCGATCCTGCGAAGGCGGGAGAGGGATCTGCGGTATTTGTTTTGGGGTTGCCCGATCCGATCGGTGGCCCGACTTCCCACAACGCGGTTTCGTGCCCTCCTGCCCGGAGAGACGACAAGATCACTCCAGCCCTTTGCTCCGTGAAGCGGGATCTTCAAAGGTGCCGAGCCTTTGGTGTCGCCTTGGTTGCGCGGAGCTCGCGCAGTTTCCTTGCTTGTGGCGTATCCTTGGGCAGAAATGGGGTTTTGTTGCCACTGCGGAAAACCGGCGGAAGGCGGGCTTTTCTGTGCTGCCTGTGGGAAACCAATCCCGCCGGACACGGTCGAGGCGATGACGACCGAACTCCATCGCTACCACAAGGAGATGCGCCTCATCGTCGTAGCCCTTGGCTTGGTCATCGTAGTAACCGCGGGGCTAATCGTCAACTGGGTGATGCACGAAGAGCGAGCAGTCGGTCGGTCGCTGTTCGGCGGTGAAGCCTCCTCTCCCACTCTACGACAGCAGCAACCGGCTCCCACACAACCTACCACCGCGCAAACGCCGCCCGGTCAGGCTGTCACGCCCGGCACATTCACTTCGCAGTTGGAGCAACCAGCGCCGCAGGTAATCGCCCCGAGCAAAAGCAACCCCGCGAGCCGCCCGCCCACGGGCAGCATCGACCCGCAGGCGGTGCAGAACGCATTGTCCACGCTGGTTCAGCACGGCAAGCGGAGAGACCCATCCCTGCAACAACGGCCCGCGCTATCTGTCGATTCGACCGGGTCCGACCGCTATCCCGGTTCGCAGCCGGTCGAGGTTAAGGACGCAGATCTTCCCGATATTGGTATCCCCGTTGCCAGTCAGGTCTATACCACTTCCGACTCCCCCTCAACGGTCATTAGCTACTACAGGCAACGCTACCCCAACGCCGAAGTGACGGAAATTAGCGGGCAGAAGGTCATTGCAGTCAGCGACCCGGGGGCCACGAAAGTCATCGCCGTCGGCACCACCGGCTCAGAGACGCGAATCGCAATCGTTCAGCCAGCCAATTGAAGCTCGCCGCGAGCTCCACCTCGTTTGTTGTCGTCGCCAGGCGGCGAAGTGAGCTATGCGCAACCTTAGTGACAGCTTTGCGTTCCCGACAGTTGACGAGGGAGAAGATCAAGTTGCTCGGTTGCGAAGTTCCGGTTTTTTCGAAATCGACAGTGGATTGCTTCGTCGTAATGAGGCACAAAGTCGGCTTCGCGTAAATGTTCGTGCGAGCGCCACATCCAGAGGCAAGCTCGCTTGTTTCCAGAAGGCACAAAACGGCGATGCCGGTTGCGGCGCCAGAGCAGCCCGTTGCTTCTTGATGTTTCACCCCAGCCGAGCATGTGATTTCAGTAACGCTCGCGCCGGCGCACCATCGCCGCCCAAGATCTTCAGTGGCAGACAAACTAGTTCGTAGTGCCCTGGGTGCACCTCCGCCAGGTTTAGTCCTTCAATGATGACAACGCCGGTTCCGAGTAAAATTCGATGCACCTCAGGACTGCCAACCGATAGGTAGTCGATTCCGACAGTCAAGATCTTCAGTTGGGCCAAATACGAAGCAGCGTCTTCAGAAATCTCTATGAATTGGCTTACGAACTGCGGGCTGCTCCAGCATCGTTGCGAGTTTAATGTCTTGAACAGCAGCCGCTCGGACGGGCCTTTGATTACGCTGGTCTATGGTAGCATCCTCGGCACTTCTTCCAGGCGCCACTGCCGGCTCCAAACAGCACTCGTTCCAAATCCCACTTGCCGGCGGGACCAACCGATAGTGAATATCTTCTGGGATGCAACTTGATTGACGGTGTGGTCAGCGTACGGGATGGCTGATCGGCAGGAACTCCGCTTCAGGCAGGGTCACGGAATTCTTCGGCATTCGCGCAAAACTACCCTCAAAACTGCCCTAACCACCTCGGTTTGCTATGGCCCTTCAGAGGCTGCTTGAGATAGGGTTGTGCCACCCGTCAAGGTTTCGATCCTCTTATCCCGGTCATCCTCAGCTTCAGGCTTTGCCACGATTACCTCCCGGAGCGCCGGACGGCACATCGTCTGCGCCTGGGTAAAATACGCGCCAATCCTACACGAGGCTGGGCCGGCTTTCCACCCGGCACATGTCGGCGCGGCCGGCTAAAGGCGGCATCCCCGGCAGAGAGGTCTTTCCGTGCGCTGGCCGTTTAGCATGCGTGAGTGAGAATGACTTTCATGCGCTCGTCTGAGTCCGAGTCGAGCAGGGCGAGCGCCGCCGCCAACTCCGGAAGCGGCACAACGTGAGTGATCAAGTCCTTCAGGTTTAGTACCCCTCTCGCCACCAGGTCAATGGTTACCGGATAATCCTCACTCTTGGCGGCGCGTGCGTTCACCAGGGTGAGCTCCTTGAAATAGAATTGGTAGAAGGGCAGGTGGGCTTCGGTCATGGTGCTAATGCCGAACAACAGGACAGTTCCCGCCCGGCGCGCCAGGTGAACCGCGCTGGCCATGGCCGCCGGCTTGCCAGTGGTCTCGATGACGAGGTCGGCCCCCTGGCCGTGTGTGATCTCCTCGATGGCGCGCTCCGCCTCCTCTCCGCTAGGCAGGGTGACGTCGGCCCCCAGCTTTTCCGCCAACTTTCGTTTCCAGGTGCTGCGCGTCACCCCGATGACCGGATTTGCCCCGCGTGCCTTGGCTAGTTGCATCTCGATCTGGCCGCTTACACCCAGGCCCATGATTACCACGGATTGCCCGGGAAAAATTCCCACTCGCCGTTGTGCATGAAGGCAGGTCGTGGCGACTTGGATTATGGGGGCTTCCCGGCTGCTGATGGCCGCCGGCAGGGGGAAGATCCAGCGTCCGGGGACCTTGACGTACTCCGCAAAGCCCCCGTCCGCATCGCGCCCCAGCAGAAGCCCGTGAGGACAGACGTTGGTATGGCCGGCACGGCAACACGGGCAAACGTTGCAGTAACCGACCGGATCGATCATCACCCGGTCGCCGGGCCGCAGACCATTCCCCTCGCCCTCGACCAGTTCTCCGCACATCTCGTGGCCCATGATCCGTGGATAGCGGACGGGGATGCCACCGTTATAGATTTTCAGGTCGGTGCCGCAGATTCCGCTGTGGTGGACGCGAACCAAAACCTCGTCCGCGGACGGCAATGGCCTCGCTACGATCTCGCGCTGAAGCTCCCGCGGGGCCCTCAATACCATTGCTTCCATAGCCCCTCCTCGGAAAGCCCGGCACTACTGGGAGACTCAAGCCTGATTGCAACCGCGGTCCAGCGCACTGGTTGGCGTGCCGGATCGCGGTTGCTTCTTCCAGGCGACGGGGATAATCAGTCACGTCCGGCGGCGGCAACCGCCGCGCCGACATCTACGGAGTAATACTCGCCGGGCAATCCGCAGACGATCAGGTCATGCTTTGGCGCACGGTAGAAGGGCTCGAATCCAGTGTCTGTGACCACGCCACAATGCTCGATTTTCACGCCATCCTTGGCCCATCGATCGCCAAGCCAAGTAAAACATCCAACTTCGACCGCGAAGCACATGTTTTTGACAATCTTTACCGGCGGGACAGCATAGCCCATGGCCGCACTGGCTCCGGCAATCGTGGGTCCCGCATCGCCGGAACGGAGACCGATAGAATGCCCCACCGAACCGAAGAAATGCCGACCGGGCTCGGGCCATTTGGGGACGCGTCCCCACCCGCCCGGAAAGTCTCCCCGTTTTTTCCATTCGTTGGTTACATCGTCGGTGGTAATGCCGGGCTTCACACACTCGGTCAAAGCATAGAGGCCATCGCGCGCAACTTTATAAACATCTTTCTGGAATTGCGTGGGTTTATCGCCTACTAAATAGGTGCGATAGAAACAGGTCCGATAGCCCTGAAAGCTGACGCCGTTTATGTCCAGGATGACGAAGTCACCCGGCCGCACTCTTCGGTCGGTGGGCATGTTCGGCACGCCGTATCCGGATCTTTCCCCGGAGCAGACCACGAAACTGGGCCCTTCCAACTCTTCCGCTCCCAATTTATAGAGTGCGTTGGCCGCAATGCCGGCAATCTCGAACTCGGTTAATCCCGGCCGCAAAGCCTTGCAGACCTCCCAATGGGCGCTTTCCGTAATCACGCCGGCCATGCGCAAGCAGTGAATTTCATCTTCCGTTTTAACCTGAGTCGCCTCGATCATGGCCGTAAGGCCGTCGCAAATCTTAAGGCCGGCACGCTCGAATGCCTTAATCAGGTGATAGTTGGAGATGTCTATCCCAATGGGCATATCGGCCTTGCCGTGCTTCTGCAACAGGCCTTTGACTTCAGCAACGATTGTATCCATTAGACCGGGTACATAATCCGGGTGGTCGGGCAGACCTTGCTGAAGGGAGAATGCTTTGGCCGACTCCAGAACCATTTTGCCGGCGAACCAAGGCATGCGTGCCTGATCCCATGTACCGTGATAATGGTCGTGCGGAACGTAGGGAAAACCTTCCCCCTCGATCAGGAGGACAAAGTGACCAAGACGACGCCGGCAATATTGGTGGAACGAATAATAGCCCAGGTAACGGTGATAGTCGAAGTCGAACAAGATTACGGCTCCCAGGCCGTGTTTCTTGAGTGAAGCTTGCGCCCTGGCCACCCTTTCGTTGCGCATGCGCTCGGGGTTGTAAGGGCGATACTCGTAATCCACCGCATAAGGTCCATACTGCATATTGATCCTCCTCTTCTATTACGCGAGGATGTCGTGGAGATGCTCCACCACCCTCGTCCTACCATGCGGGACAAGCGTCTCGTGAGCCGGGCCAGCAAGTCGACGAAAAATACCACAGCAAGAAACAAAGTCAAGGGCCTTTTTGTCAGGCAGAGAGTCGGGCGGCGTTGCCTGGGGGCCGTGGTATAGTGAGCAAAAGTTGCGCTCTAACCAGGATTTGCGGACTGATGACCGCAAGAAGACTTATTTCGCGGGAATCCAAGAGGGAAAGCGCCAACTCCAGCGTGCAAGTTATCGCCAGAGCGGGTGCGATTCTACGGGCTCTTGGCCAACATCCCGATGGCCTGACCATCGGCCAGATCAGTCAGTTGGTTTCCGTTCCCCGTTCGACGATGCAGTGAATCGAGACGCGAGCTGAACCATGAGCATATTGGGAACCAGGAAATTCTCTGTTGGTGCCCCGGGCTACTCAGTCAACGAGGAATACGTCCGGTTCAACCAGAAGAACAACATGATCTATCAAGGGGAGTGGAACCGTCAGCGCGCTCACCTTGGCGATGATGAATGGTACCGGTCGCGAGCGGACAAGGTCCGTAATAAGACGCCCGGGTTCGCCAGGCTCGATTGGGCGTATTATTCCGCCATGGTGGCTAACCTGGCCGCCTCCGACTATGTCATCAATCGCGCCAATGCCGGCGGAACTTCCTGGAGCCCGATCAACCGGAGCGGCCTGTACAAGAACATAGAAGATCTACCCCAATGGGGGTGCGAACCGGCTAAAGCCGGCGCAATATTGAAAAGCCTGGCTCGGACCTTGGGGGCCGACGATGTCGGAGTCTGCCTGCTCGATCGTCGCTGGGTGTACTCCCATTACTACGACCGGGCGGCGCGGGAGTCTTTTCCGATCCGCTTTAACGACGAGAACGGGTACGAGAAATACGACAAGCCCGGGTTGGTCGAAGACAAGTCGCTAGTCATCCCAGCGAAGATGAAATACGTGCTGGTGGTGATTCACGAGATGGAACGCGAAGGGATTGCCACCGCTCCCACGCTGACGCACATGGCAACCACCTGGCACTCCTATTCAAAGATTGGCTTTACCACTCAGGCGGTGGCGGAGTTTGTCCGTGCACTCGGATACCATGCCATACCCAGCGCCAACGACACCGCGCTGAATATCCCTTTGGCCATTGATGCCGGACTGGGCGAACTCGGGCGCAACGCGAAGCTAATTCATCCTCTTTTCGGACCGCGTTGCCGGATTTCCAAGATCATCACCGACCTTCCGCTTTTGCCCGACACCCCGATTAGCTTCGGGGTGACCGCATTTTGCGACAGTTGCAAGAAATGCGCGAAGAAATGTCCGGTTGATGCAATTCCCCTTGGGGAGCGTTCCTACGAGCCGGCGGGAGAATTCAACAGCCGCGGTGTTCTCTGCTGGCAGATGAACCATGCGCGCTGCCGGGAGTTCTGGGTCAGGGCCGGGACGAATTGTGGGCTTTGTATCCAGAGTTGTCCTTACAACAAGCCGAAGGGAGCACTGCATTGGCTGGTAAAGTCAGTCATTTCCACCTTGCCGGCGCTTAATTCGGCGATCGTATATGCGGATGATTTACTTGGATACGGGAAGCCGTTGCCCTCCGTACAGTTTTGGCAGGAATTTTCAGGGCGGCATGAACGACAACGTCTGCATAGCGAATGAATGAGGCAACAAGGGTGGTGGTGAGGACGGGCGGCAGTAACGGCAAAAACGGCGAAAACAAGAACGGCAAAAACCTGGCGGTAATTCCCCCTGACGAGCGGGCCAAAGAGGCGTACAATGCTGCCGCCTTCGAGTTCAAAAGGGAAGTTCCGGCCTAAAGCACAGCCGCGCGGTGATTGCGGTTCAAAAGAGAACAGACCCTGTCACCGTGGCCTGCGGGGGACAACGTGAGCACACCATCACCTCAGATCCATAGCGGGACGGGTCCTGCCACTGCAACCGTCCGGTTCGAGGCCCCCAGCCGAAAACGCGTGTGGTTGGGAGTCATTCTGTGTTGCACGGTCCTGGTCGCGTATCTGGACCGGGTAAACGTTTCCGTTCTGATCGCCGCGCCAGGTTTTCTGCAAGAGATGGGGCTGAAGAACAACCCCGTCGGCCAGGGACTGCTCATGAGTCTTTTCCTGATGGCCTACGGGATTGGCAATGTGGTACTGGGACCGGTGGCCGATCGGTTGGGACCGCGGAAGGCGATGAGCGTCGCTTTGTTTTCCTGGACGATACCCATGGCGGCGGGGGCACTCACCCGCACCCTGAGTGTGCTTTACGCCTCCCGGCTGGTTCTGGGCGCCGGCGAAGCAATGCATTACCCGATGCAGAGCTCGTTCGTGAAGAACTGGTATCCGCGAGAGGAACGCGCCAAGGCCAACGCCGCCTGGCTGTTTGGGCAGATGATTGGTCCGGGGCTGGCCATGCCCCTGTTCGCCTGGGTGATTGCCGCTTTCGGTTGGCGCGCCAGTTTCTGGCTCTGCGCCTTTCTCGGGATGGTCATTTTGCCGGTGATCTGGTTCGGCACCCGTGACCTGCCCGAACAGCACAAAGGCGTCAATCAAGCAGAACTCGAACACATTCTGCAAGGGCGCGCGCTGACCGCGGAAGGCACGGGCAAGACCATGCAGGCCAGGTCGGTGCTGCAAAACTACGGGATCCTGCTAAAGAATCCGGATTTCATCTGCTGCAGCTTGACGTATTGGGCGTCAAACACGATGTGGTGGGGGATGATGTCGTGGATGCCGCAGTATCTAAAGGTGGCACGCGGCTTCTCCTGGACTAAGATGGGGTTTTTCTCCGCCCTGCCCTTTTTCGTCGGGCTCCTGGGTTTGATCAGCTCCGGAGTGGTTTCCGATAAACTTCGCCGGGCGGCACCGTTGAACTGCATCGGGCTGGCTGGCTGCGCGACATTCATCGGTTTAGGAGCAATCGTACACAACAACAACCTGAGCGCGTATCTGCTGGCATGTGCTTTCTTCTTCAAAGGCGTCTCGACGCCGATGGCATGGACACTTTTGCAGACCTTTGTGCCGTCCCGGATGATCGGGCAAGCGGCTGGGTTACAAAATGGCTCCTCGAATCTTATCGGCGCGCTGTCCCCTCTGGCGGTCGGGTTTCTGATCGCCGTAACCGGAACCTATACGGCGGGACTTTTCTATATGGTGGGGTTCGGGTTGTTTGGCGCCGCAGTCGGCCTCTACCTGGTGGCGAAGAAGTACTAAGCGAAACCAGGTCAAGTAGGTAGTTGGAGATCTTGACCCTGGTCACAAGCCACCGGAGATAACTGCAGGCCACTTGCCGGCTCCAGTATTCCGACAACGGTTACCCGGTTTCTGCCGTCTTGCTTGGATCGATAGAGCGCCTGGTCCGCCGCGTGGGTCAACTCCTCGGGCGTAGACCCGTGTTCGGGAAACACCGCCACCCCGGCGGAGATGGTTATATTCTGAATCACCTGCCCGTTATGAACAAAACTGAGTTCCCGAACCGCGGTTCTGATGGCTTCTGCCCGTTTGGCGGCGCCCGGCAAGTCGCAACCGGGAAGCACGGCAAGAAACTCTTCGCCGCCCTGGCGGCAAACGATGTCCGTGGTTCTTAGGGTTCCTTTCAGCACCAAGGTCAGGTGCTTCAAGACCGCGTCCCCCGCGCTGTGGCCATAGGTATCGTTGAAGTGCTTGAAATGATCGATGTCCAGGGCAATGACCGCCAGGGAGGAGCCGCAACCGCGCGTCCGGGCGAATTCCCTTTCGAGCGAATCGTTCAGATAGCGCCGATTATACAGGCCGGTAAGCACGTCACAAGTGGCCTCAATCTGCATGGCCTCTTTCAAGCGCAGATTCGCAATCGTCTGGGCGATCGCTTCGGCAACCTCCACGGCAAATTTCGGCCGTTGGACCCCGCGCAAGACCAGCAGCAACATTCCGACGGTCTCTCCCTGGGCAAGCAGAGGGATACAGATCGTGGGCCGGCATTTGTCGGCGAGGTGCTCACACTGCACATCGGATTCCGGGTTAGTGACCATGTGTGACTTCCCGATCTGCAAGGACCAACAGGCGCTGGGCGGGAAGGAAGCATCCGTGACTGGTTTACCCCAGCCGCCGGCATGTTCCAGCAGATTCCGCGAGGCGTTCAACAGAAACAGGGAGCCATCCGCTTCCGGAACACATTTGGGTCCAAAGCGCGCAATAGCCGCCTGCGCATCCACTCGCGTCTGCGCAGAATGCAGCAATTCCCGGAAGCTGTTCATGAGCGAGTCTTGTTTCAACCTTGCCTCCAGCTCTTCCGCCATGGTGTTAAAGGCAAGAGCAAGCTCACCAAATTCCTGATTACTGCTTATGGGAATACGGCCGCGAAAGTCTCCCTTGGCGATCGATTGGGCCGTAGCCGTTACGGTCCGGATGCGGCCGCTCACTCGCATGGCAAAGGCCAGGGCACCCAAGGCTCCGGCTACCACCACCAGGATCGGGACCAGCAAAAACAGGTAGGTAACTCTTCGATTGCTCGCTATGCTGGCATTTTCGCGATTCGTTAACCGCTCCTGCTCGGTGGCGATGAACTGATCGACCGCCTCACGAATCTGCCGCATGTTCTCGTTTCCCGCCTGGACTGCCTTATGCTGCTCCGGGGTGAAGGCCCCGCTTGGCCGTTCCAACAGAAGAATGGCGGCGGCGCCATCGCGATAGGACTGGAATAATTTCTCCATACGTTCCAGTCTGGCGCGCTGCGCCGGATCGTCAGGACTGAGCGCTAAGAGCGACTTCATGACGCTCTGGAATTTCTGAGAACCAAAATAATACTGTTGCAGAGTGGACGGATCCTTTAGGAGGGCGTATCCCCTGGCGCCACTCTGAACATCACTGGCGGCCCGGCCGAGTTGCGCTCCCGACGCTATTACGTTCCTGGAACGTTCAACCCACCCTCTTCGGATCTCGGCTTCGTGCAAGCCTGTCCGTAATTCGAAGACACTCAAGGTCGTCAGAGCGGTGATCAGGGAACCCGCCACAACCGCTTCGAATACAAGCGATAACCGGCTTTGGAAATGCCAGATCCGCAAGAAACGGGTAATCAATTTCACCGATTCGGTCCCCTACCCCGTTAGGAATGGAATGCCCCAAAAACCTCTGAGCAGACGCGCTCCCAACCCTAAGGATTCTTATCGGCACTATAGGCTGAAACATGAGCCCTGGCACATTCCGGCGGCAGTGGTTCCCGTTTGGGGGGGGATCATTCATGCTAAGGGCTGCTCACGCCAATAACGAAGGAAATGCTATTGCCGGACAACACTAGGAGGTAAGATGTCAGGGTCGGAGGCACAGTGCGGTGGTCAAGAGACTCTTTCTTCGCTGCCTGCTCTCAGCTTGCTATGTGTTCTCTTACGTATTGCTCCTGCCGCTGCTAGATTCAGGAGAGACAGGCTGGTTGACTGGGCCACTGCCAGCGTTGGTTGAGTGTGGGGGCCTGCTGTTTTTAATAGCTGCTGTTCTTGCTCTTCGGGGGTTGCGCTGGGCGGGGCTTGTGGGGCTGGCAGCCTCAGCCTTGTGTTCGCCCTGGTGGCTGTATGCCATCAACCCCAACCTGTACCAACCCATTTTCCGGGTTTATAGGACGGTTGATCCCCATGCAGGATGGTTGAAATCCCCGGTTCCGCAGGGTTTCTCCTATTCGCCTCAGCTCTGGATGCGAGTGCTATTCTTCCTCGTGGTTGCGGTTTTGAGCTTTTACAGTTTCAGGACTGCGGTTCCTAAAAAAGCCGCAGCTTGACGGAAAAGTCATTCCACCCACGCCTCGACTCCGGCACACGGTCAGAAGGCTGGTTACCGGTGGTACAATGCAGGCGTTTCACTCGGAAAAGGCAAATCATGACTGTCGACAAGGGGCAGGCGATGTCCTATGTCTCCCGCCGGAAGTTTCTGGGGATGGGAGCGGCGGCGATGGGACTGGCGGCGGCTGACATAGTGTTCTGGAAGGATGGCTTTGTTTCCGGGCCAATGCTGGCCTCCACCGATTCAAAAGAGAGAATTGTTTCTACCTCGGGAGGCCATAACTGTGGCGGCCGGTGCGTAATCCGTGTCCATGTCCGGGACAATCGCATCGTAAGGATTTCGACAGAAGATGATATTCCGGACACCGAGCCGATGCCCCAATTGCGTGGTTGTTTGCGCTGCCGGGCCTATCGCGACCGGCTGTATCATCCCGACCGCTTAAAGTATCCGATGAAACGGGTGGGAAAACGCGGAGAAGGCCGGTTTGAGCGTATCACCTGGGATGAGGCGCTCAACATTATTGCCAGCCATACGAAGAGAATCATGAAGGACTATGGTCCCGATGCCATTTATCTGAACTATGGAACCGGCAATCAAGGTAAGGTGGCCGAACGGGTGTGGATGGCAAGACTCATGGGACTCTATGGTGGCTATCTTTCTTACTATGGCACCTACAGTACCGCCTGCACCCAGGCGGCTACTCCGTACACGTTTGGCGTCGCGAATACAGGGAACAGCCGGGAAGACTGGGTTAATGCGAAACTAATCATTTTGCTGGGCTTGAATCCTGTAGAAACGATTCATGGCACGAACACTCCTTACTATCTTAAACGGGCTAAAGAAGCGGGCGCCAGAATTGTTGTGATCGACCCTAGGTACACCAATTCCGCCGTTGCCTTTGCGGACCAGTGGATACCCATTCGCCCGACGACGGACAGCGCATTGCTTGACGCGATGGCCTATGTGATGATTACCGGCCATCTTCACGACCAGAAATTTCTCGACAGCTACTGCCTGGGTTTTGACGAAGAGCACATGCCCACCGGCGTTCCGCCTGGGAACTCTTATAAGAGCTATGTTCTGGGATTGGGCGAAGATGGCATAGCGAAAACCCCCGCATGGGCAGAGGGCATTACCGGGGTGCCTCAGTCTAGCATTGTTCAGTTGGCCCTTCAGTATGCCACTATGCGTCCCGGCGCGTTGATTCAAGGTTATGGCCCGCAGCGACATGCGTATGGCGAGCAAGTGGTGCGCAGCGGTACCGTGCTTGCCGCGATGACGGGTAATATTGGGGTGAAAGGTGGTTGGGCCTCGGGCGCGGGATATTCCGCAAGACAACAAGTGGTAGGGGCGATTCCCATACCCAATCCGAGCAAGAGCCAGATTTCCGTGTTCATCTGGCCGGATGCCATCCGGCGCGGAAAGGAAATGGGACCGGCCGACGGCGTCAAGGGCGTGCCCTCGCGCATCAGAACTTTTATTGCCGAGCGAACATGTTCGGAACTAAAACTATCGACCGGTGAGCCAGCCGAATCCGGACATAACGACAACCACGATAAGCACAGTGGGCAACATGAACTTGACGATTAAGTTTTGTCGCACGGCTCTTCTCCTGACACCAAATTTTTTGCGGAGGGTGGCCGCCCGTGTTCGCCCCTATTGTTAATATCGGCAATCGCGACCAGGGGGAGTACCCTCTTTGGGGCAGGTTTATCCCCCATCCGGGGGATAGGCCGGAAGACTTCATTATGGATATAGCCCAGGCGTGCTAACGCATGTTCTTCATGTACTTCATCCACGGATACCACTGCTGCCAGTGGGTTGGGAAATCGTCTCCGTCCACGCGGATGAATTCCACGCGGTAATAATGCAGCGGCGCTGTCCCGCCGTTGTGGATGGCGTGGGGAGCTTGCGGCGCCATGGTGGTGCAGCTCGGCACCTTCATGTTCATTACCGTGGGCGGCGCTCCGTAGCCGGCGCCTTGTCCATTGAGCGGGCTTTTCGGATCGAGCTTGATGTCGGTAATGTCCCTTGGGTTTCCGCTGATCGCATAAAAGGCGGAAACCGACGGATACGGCGTTCCCGCCATCGGCGTCGTTTCGCCGGGCCGGACGGTCACTTCGATCAGACGCAGATGCCCGTCGTTGAAGAGTAGCCGGTAATTGTTCGGGGCTGCGGCGATCTCATCGTAGGCGATGGGATAAGGCCACTCCTCCGAGAAGTTCGGCCCCAGTCCTGACCCGAGAACCAGATCCTTCACCGGCGTTTTTGGCTCCAGCATCCACGGATAAAGTTCCTTCCAGCGGGTGCGAATCTCCTCGGCATCCAGATGCGGGAATTCCACGCGATAGAAGTGCAGGGGCACGCTGCCCCGGTTGATGGGCTTGTGCGGCGCCTGCGGAGGGGAAGTTGTGCAGCTGGGAAATTTCCATCCCGCCGGGGGAGGGCCTGTCTGCCAGCCTTGCCCATTAAACGGGCTGTTCGGGTCCAGTACCGGATCGAACAATTCTCCAGCGCCCGCTCCCGCTGTAATTTCCAAGGCGGTGCTTGCGGCCGGAACCACGGCGCTCCCGCCGCTCCCTCCCGAATCGCGTACGAACACCGAGGGGAAGGGGTGTCCGTGCATATTCACGTCCAGGCCGGGGGGATTGGATACCTCGAGCAGGCGCACGTTTTTATCTTCGTAGAGCATCCGGTGAACGTCCGGGTCGGCGACCTCGGCATCCAGGTAAGCGGAATAAGGATAGCCGCCCCATGCCTGCCTCGGCATGACGTCAATTTTCCGGGGCGAGTAGGCGGGCGGTTTTGCGTTGGTTCCCTCCATTGGCGGTGCCTGCGCCTCCGCCCCTCGGCATGCCAAGCCGAGAACTCCGGCAGCAGCCAACACCATTGCGGCCCGCGATAAAAAGTTGGGAGCTTTCATCTCCGCCTCCATCCACAATTTTCGCGCAATTTTCCCAGCGGTATCCGGCACGTTTCAGACGTCCAACGCAGAAGCGCAAAATAGGGATTCTTAAGTGCCTAACCGCCAGCTACAGACCATTGCTAAATTGTTGGTCAAGTTGACGCAAAAGGGGAATTGTCAAAACATTGTTAACGTCGACACTCAAAGCGCCGCCCAGGATTGTCGAACTCCGACGTTTCCCGGCCATCTTCACGTAACACCAGTCTAGGATTTTGCCCTCAGTTTCCCTAAGCACAAAAGCTGAACTGATCTACGCAGTGTAGCTGATGTCGAGAAAGTAAATGCACACGTAATCTCTGGCCAAGTTCCCCAGAACCTCCCCCAGGAAATTTCATGAGCACAGCGATACTGCGGTTCTTTTGCGTCTTATTGGTCTTGGCTACGATAGCCTGGTGTGCCGGATGCGGGTCCGGTTCAGGCAACAACGCGAATGCACAGCAAAGCGGAGCGCAATCAGCGACAGCGGCTGGTTCGAATCCGTCGTCTTCAACGACAACTAGTTCAGGTTCTACGGCGGCGGTGACTACCCCGCGTCATATCTTTGTGATGTCAGAAGAGAACACCAGTTTCGGGAACGTAGTCGGCAACACCAGCCAGATGCCTTATTACAATAGCCTGGTCTCGAAAGGCACGATCTGGTCGAATTACTACTCCAACGCCCATGGCTCGATGTTGTCTTATATCGAGACCATGAGCGGGCAGTCCTTCGACTGCTCAGGCAACGATTGCGTCGCCAGCGGCCACCTCACCGGCCCTAGTCTGATGGATCTGATGAACGCGAAAGGAATGGTCTGGAAAGGATATTTTGATGGGTTGAGCACTTGCGGCCAGCTCGCGCCTCAGGCCACTAACTGGATCATCAACCCGGATTCCAACGGCGTGCAGAACTATTATCAGCGCCACACTCCTTATCCCTGGTATGCCGTGGGCACGGCGACCATAGCCGATTGCCCTTCGGGACCGAACGGCTGGTGGCCGATGAGCCAGTTCACCACCGACCTGAAGAACGGGACGGTCGGACAATTCAACTGGCTCACGCCGGATGGAACCAGCGACGGACACGACGGCACCCTGCAACAGATGGACGCCTTCCTGCAGAAGTGGCTCACCCCACTCCTGGCATCCAAGTACTTCCAGCCCGGCGGCGATGGCATTCTCATTATCTGGTGGGATGAGGCCGACTTGAGCGACGACGGCTGCGGCGGTCCCGGCGGCAATAACTGCGGCGGACAACTTCCCATGCTGGTGATCGGACCGGGGATCAAGGCCAACAACCAGGATCCGACCTCAGCTAACCACGATAGCTGCGCCCGATTCATTCAAGAGCAGTTGGGATTTACGCCCACCTTGGGCAAGAGTGTCAACGTAGCGGACTTTGCCAATACTCTGCAGTAAAACCCGTTACCCGTTTCCCGTCACCCGTTCCCCGCAATTGGACCGAACCTGGTTCAGCGGGGAACGGGCAACGGCTTTTAGTGGTTCATGCTCCGCTGGCACTGCAGCAGAATCGCCAGCGCTTCAAACGGCTGCTCGATCTCCGCAAATGTCGGCACGCCCTTCGGTTCCAGGAAGGCCTTACATTCTTCCTCGCATGCCTTCTCGCCGCTGAAGCTGACCAGCACCGGCTTCTCCGGATAGCGCTTCGCCAGATCCAAAATAAACTGGTAGCTGGGCGGAACCCCGCTATCGCGGGCTAGCATGAGGACGGGCACGACTGCGTCGATATTGGTGTCCTTGAGTACCGCTTCCATACCCTCGCCGTAGGCAAACTCAACTCCGCGGGTGGAGGCCGACCCCCAGATATCCACCGGGTTACGCATGGGGAGGTACGCGGGGCTGATTTCCTGCAGCCGGCGCACCGTTGCCGGGCTCACGGCGGGCACAGACAATCCCAGCCCGGTGCAGAAATCGGTAAGCGAAACCAGCATGGCTCCGGAAGGAGCCAGAAAGCTGACCCGGTTGCTCTTGGGGAGAGGAAGCATGGAAAGTGCCTTGGCCGCCAGGATCAGGTGGGTGTACTTCCAGATGCGCACCACCCCCGCTTGCTGCAGCATGCCATCCACCAGTTTGTCCTGCGAGGCCAGCGCGGCGGTGTGCGCTACGGCAGCTTGTTTGCCGGCCTCCGAGGTAGCGCCCTTCAGCATCACCACCGGTTTTCGGCGCGTAACCGCACGGGCCACTTCCAGGAAGCGGCGGGGCCGCTTGAAGCTTTCCAGATACATCAGGATCGCGCTGGTTTCGGGGTCATCGGCGAGGAATTCCAAGGCATCGCTCTCGTCGATGTCAATCTTATTGCCGATGCCCAGAACCCGGCAGACCCCGAAGTGTTCGTGCGTGAGGATGTGCTTCATGGTGTGGGTGGCAAAATTTCCCGTCTGGGCCACCACCGATACCGACCCGCGGCGGATCTTGCCCAAGGGGAAGAAGGCCGAAGTGAAACAGTTGGGAGTGGAAGTATGTCCGGAGGTGTTTGGCCCCAGGACGCGGATGCCCGTCTGCCGGATAATGTCGAGGAGTTCCTGTTGAATCTGCGCGCCGGAGGTGTCCAGTTCAGCGAAGCCCCCGGCCAGAAGCACCGCCTGGCGAACCCCTTTGGCCGCCAACTCGCGCAGCGCACCGGCCGTGCCCTCGGCAGGCAGGATCACAATTCCCAGGTCCACGACTTCCGGCAACTCGGAGATGCTGGCGCAGACGGGAAGGCCAAGAATCTCGCGCGCCTTGGGATTCACCGGAAAGATCCGGCCGCGATACCCATTGGCCAACAGGTTGCGAAGCAGCTCGTAGCCAGCCTTGCCCGGCGATCCTGAGGCTCCTACGACAGCTACGCTCTTCGGCTCCAAAAACGGCGTCAGGGAATGCTTTTTCGCGTTATCCATAAAGCTTTTCTCCCGGCCTCAGCATTCAGTAATCAGACAAGACCACACCCAGCGCAGAGACGCAGAGCGCAACCGGAAAAAACCCTGTTCCAAACCGCGACCTGCACAGTCCACGGTTGACGGCTACGCGCTGGGAAGCAAAGTGATCAGCGCATCCACCACTACCGGCATGCCATCGCCGCGAATCTTTACCGGGTTAAGGTCGATGGCTTGGACCGCTGCGTGATCCTGGCCGATGTTTCCCAAGGAAACGAGAATTCCGCCCAGCGCTTCCAGATCAACCGGCGACTGGCCACGGAAGGCGGACAGGGTTTTCGCGTTTCGGATCTGGGCCATCATCTGCCGGGCTTCGGCGAGCCCGAGGGGAGCGACGCGAAAGACCACATCATCCAGCAATTCGGTGAAGATACCGCCCAGACCGAACATCACGCATGGCCCGAAATGCGCATCGCGAATCAGCCCGCAAACCAGTTCCCGGTCCCCTTTCACCATTTCCTGCACCAGCAGGTCCTCACAGTCGGGGATGCGCAGCAGCCGGCGGCCCTCGTCGCGAACTTCCCCCTCGCTCTTCAGATTCAGGGCGACGCCTCCTACCTCGGTCTTGTGAAGAAGCTTTGCGCCAGCCGCTTTCAGCACAACCGGAAATCCAATTTCCGCGGCGCGAAGGGCCGCCGACTCCGGGTCGCTGGCTAGAATCTCGCGGCAGACAGGAATCCCGGCCCCGGACAGAAATCGTTTGGCGTCATATTCATTAAGACTTGAGCGTCCTTGATTCAGGGCGAATTCGATGACATTCACGGGCGAACTCCTGCGGGTACTCTATCCTGAGGGCAGGCAAGGCGGCTAGAAGAATCACGATCGAGACACCCACCACAGAGACACAGAGACACAGAGAAAACCATTGGGGAATTCCGATTTAGGATTTCGGATTGCCGACGCCTGCCAGGCCCGGCGCTAAAATCCCAAAATCGACAATCCCTAATTCCTCTCTGTGGCTTTGTGTCTCTGTGGTGGTGTTTATCAGGCCGAGAGCTGCCTCTTATTTTTGTTCCGGCGAGGTGGGACGCGCCGTACCCAGCATGATCGGGAACAGCAACAGCCAGCGCCGCAGATTGGCGGTAATCAGGAAATTTTCCTTCACGTGCTCGCGGCCGTTGCGTCCCAGTTCCTTGGCGTACTCGGGGTGAGTCAGCAGATAGCGGATCTGGTAAGCACAGCCCTCTACCGAGTGCACCAGCACGCCGGTGAGTTTGTGAATGATCTGGGTGGGAATTCCCCCGACCGCGCCGGCGATCACGGGTTTGCCCTTCCACAGCGCTTCCGTAACGGTGAGTCCGAAGCCTTCTTTGAGGGACTTCTGGATCACGACATTGGAGGCGCGCTGCAGGGCATTGATCTCCAGCGCCGACCACGGCGGCAGATTCAGGATGATGACGTCGGGATCGTCGCCGGCGGCTTCCATCACCTCCTGGAGAACGACTGCGCCTTCGGGATCGTCGGTCGCGCCGCCTCCGGCCAGCACCAGCTGGCAGTCGACATAGCGTTTCGCCAGTTTGTAGGCATGGATGACGCCGACCGGGTCTTTAAGCCGGTCGAAACGGGAGATCTGGGTAATGATGGGACGCGAGCGGTCGACCCCGAAATCTTCGCACACTTTCTCGACGTAGCTTTCCTCCAGATCCTTGTTCTTTTCCGACAGGGGATCGATACAGGGGTAGAACAGATATTGCGGAATCGCCAATTGCCGGGAAAAAGCGGGCGAAGAGAAGATCGCAGCGTCGTACTGCTCCACCAGGGGGCGCAGAAATCCCCACACTTCCGGGTGCGGATTGGAAAGATCGATGTGGCAGCGCCAGACCCAGCGTCCACGCGTGCGTTCCTTGGAGCGAATCAGTCCGACCGGCTGCGGATCGTGAATCACGAACAGGTCCTCGACAAAGTCCATGCGCTCGCGGTTCTGTTCGTTATAGGCCATGAAGATTTCCATGGCTTCCTTGGTCAGGTGGTACTCGCCGCCGTGCAAGGCGTTGTGGAATCCCTTGGTCACCTCAAAAAAATCGTTGCCGCCGGTGATGACATCCCACTTGGTCGCCACTTCCAGTTCCTTCATGAGCGGCACCAGGCGATTGAGGATCTCCGCTACGCCGCCGCCAACGGCCGTCGAGTTCACCATTTTTACGGTCTTATGGCGCAGGGCCCGCGCCAGAAAGCGCAACTCTTCCAATTGCGAGCGCCCGATAATGGACTCGTAATCCTCCAGATGCGGGGCGGGGGGAGGAGCGGGCGGCGAGGTAGGAATGCGGGGCTGGCGCCGGCGCTCGGTGGGCGGAGCGGCGGGACTGGCATTCGGCCTGTCGGCGGGGCTATCCCCCGTTTGGTGCTCGACCGTGTTGGTAGGCGTGTAGTTCTGATTCCCCATGAACTCCTCGACTCAGGATCCGGCACTCAAGCGGTGCGGCCGCGCGACGGTTTCTGCATCGCACTTTCCAGAATGTGAACAATACTGTGGCGGATGTCGTGCAAGGTGGAGGTATAGATGTCAATGCGATTCAGCCGGTCGCCCAGAACGCCCAGATCCAATTCCTCGTCCAGCCATTGCGAGAAGTCGTTGCTGTTAAGTTTGAGCCGCAGGCGCGCTTCAATGAAATGATAATGAATGCCGTAGATCGAGACCTTCTGCAGGCACTCGATAAACTCTTGCAAGTTACGCGCCACGAAAGGGGTAGGGATAACGATGGTATCGGAGGCGCAGAAATAGAATTTCTCCAGGGCCTGGCGCTCGCGGGCCCGCGGGTTGGCCTCCAGGTATTTCCCGACGATGTCGACCAGCACGTCGCGGAGGGCGCGTATACTGGTAAATTCCCGCACATCCACCCCAGCCAGGCGCTCGGCCAATTCCACCTCGTTGCAGGCGGCAAAGATCCAATGGGCAAAATCGTTACTGAACCCTTCCCGGATAAAGTGGTGCTCCTGCAAGGTTTGAAAAGTATGTTGGAAGATGGAGTCGTCGGGCACCGTCCGCAGACCTTCCAGGAACTCCGTCAGGTTTTGGGCCTGTTGGCGCAGAATGCGCAGCAGGTGGGCCGCCGAATTGAAATAAAAGGGCGCGCGCGCCCAGCGGGTGCGCAATCCGGTCTCAGGAAGCTGTGCGGTAGCCATAGACAACGATCCTTGCTCGGATGAGGGAAACCGTACCGGCTCGGAATACACTTGGATGCACCGGAATACGCTTGCGGTTTACAGAACTGCCGGCGCTTGGACCGTTTCCCTTCTCCGTTTTCCGTTTCCCGCTTAAGAACCCTGACAGAGCTCGTAACGGGGAACGGGCAACGGGAAGCGGAATTCGTAAGGCTGCTTTGGAATTTGGTGGCGACAGAGCTTTTTCTAGGTTAAAAAATTGGCACGGCTTTAGGCCCTGGCATACGGGCGCAGCCTGCGTCCGGCGAAGCCCTGCCGCCGCTGCGTGCAGCTTGCCATGCGAGCAGCGCCGGCCGGGTTTCCGGTTCGAGGTGCGCCGTGGGCCACTTGTGTGGTTTAGCATGCCGACTGGTACCGACACGCTTCTGCTGGAACTGTTCGCCATTTTCGTCTGGGCGAAAGTATTCGCGGAGATTTTCGAGCAGCTTTACCTCCCCGCGGTTCTAGGGGAGATTCTGGCCGGGGTCATTTTAGGGCCGTATGCCACCGGATTGGTAGCGCCCAGTGACACCATTGCCTCGATTGCCGAGATCGGCGCGATTTTTCTGCTGTTTACGGTGGGATTGGAGACGCGGCCGCACGAACTGATTGGCGTTGGCCGCCAGTCGCTCCTGGTGGCCGCGGCGGGCGTGGTGGCGCCCTTCGTGCTCGGCTTCCTCTACATGGCCACCCGGGGCCAGCCTATCCATGAGTCCATCTTTGTCGCCGCCGCCATGGTCGCAACCAGTGTCGGCATTACCGCACGCGTGCTCTCGGATCTGCACCTGCTTGGTACGCGAGTCGCAAAAATCATCCTGGGGGCGGCGGTATTCGACGACATTCTGGGGATGATCATCCTGGCGATCGTTGCTGGACTGGCTTCCGGAGGCCATATCCGCTGGTGGCATCTGGGTGTCCTGGCGGCCGAAGCGGTGGGCTTTGCCTTGTTCATGGTCTTCTACGGCCCGCGCCTGGTGCGGCGCATTCGCCCCGGGGTCGAGCGCATGTCCACCCACAATGCGCCTTTGATCCTGGCGTTGGCGATCTGCCTGGGATTGTCCGTGGCCGCCACCCAAATCGGGATGGCCGCTATCATCGGAGCTTTTTTTGCCGGCCTGGTCTTTGCGGACTACTCGCCGGAGTGGAACCTGCAGCCCCGGGCGCACGCCATTAACGAATTTCTGGCGCCGTTCTTCTTCTTTACCATGGGAGCGCGGTTGAACCTTCATGTGTTCCACCGGGAAATTGTCGTGGCGGCGGTGGTCATCAGTCTGCTCGCCATCGTCTCCAAAGTGCTGGCATGCGGCTTGCCCATTCTTCATGAGGGATTTCGCGCAGCGATACGGGTGGGAGTCGGAATGACACCCCGGGGCGAGGTGGCGCTGATCGTCGCCCTGATCGGGTTGCAGACCAAAATGATCTCCCAAGGCGCCTACGCAATCGTCATCTTCATGACCGCTACGACGACCATGCTGGCGCCCCCCTTGATGCGCCTGCTGTTTCGCGATGAAATTCCGGTCCCGGAAGAGCAGGAAACAGAATGGGAAACGGAACACGCCCGCCGTCCATGGCGACCCTGACGATTGGCAATTTGTAAAGTGAGTCAGGAAGAAAACACTGCAGATCCCTCCCCTTCGCTCCGCTCGGCGCCGGGATGACAAGTCAAAAAAGCTTGGGACAAGTCACAAACTTTCGGAGGACAGGTCAAAGAGGTTTGCGGATGACAATACAAAAGGCCTGATCCACTTTGCAAATTACAAATTGCACTTTACAAATTACAAATCAGGTTGTGGTCTACAATACCAACATCCTATAAGCCGTCTTAATAAGGTCTGTGGAGAGACGGGACCATGAAGACCAGACTCACCCTTGCTCTTATAACGGTTGTATTTGCCCTCCCCACCTGGGCCCAGATGGCGGTCGTGCGAGGCAAGGCGGTCGATACGGCTGGCAAACCGATTGCCGGGGCGGTGGTTGAGCTTACCGCTACGGATGCGCACCGCAAGTACAGTTTCAAAACCGATAACAAGGGCCAATACTTTTCCATCGGTGTGCTTACCGGCACTTATGACGCAACCCTCTCCAAAGACGGGCAGGTGCTCGACTCCGTGAAAGGGTTTTCCGTCACCCAGTCGCGCGAGGAGAACGTGCTGGATTTCGATCTGGCCCGGGCCGCCGCCGCTGGCGAGACAAAATTGAGCGCGGAGGAGAAGAGCAAGCGCGAAGCGGATGCCAAGGAGAACCAGAAGATCGAGGGTTTGAACAATATGCTGGCGGCGGCTCGGGCCGCCTCCCAGGCCGGCAATTTCGACCGGGCGGTGACCATTATGACGCAGGCCACGCAAACCGATCCTACGCGTGACCTGCTTTGGGCGCAGCTCGCTGATGCTCACTTGAATGCCGGGCGCCGCGCGGCCGACAAATCGGACAAAGCTGCGGCAACCGGCCATTATCAAGAGGCGGTCGCAGCCCTGAAAAAAGCCCTGGAACTCAAGCCGGGTGAAGGCCGGTACTATAACAACCTGGCAACCGCCTACGCCTGGCTGGGCCAGACGCAGGATGCGGTCCAGCAGTACCAATTGGCGGCGCAGCATGATCCTCCCAACGCGGCCAAGTACTACTTTTATGAGGGTGCCGTACTGACCAAGGCCGGCAAATTGGATGACGCCAATGCTGCCTTCGATCAGGCTATCGCCGCCAATCCCAACTATGCCGACGCCTACTATCAAAAAGCCATCAACCTGCTGAGTAAGGCGCAAGTTGATGAAAAGACCGGAAGGATGACCGCGCCGCCCGAGGTGGCGGCCGGTCTGAACAAGTACTTGGAGCTAGCGCCCAACGGAGCGAATGCCGAAGCCGCCAAGGTTCTGCTGGCCAGCTTGGGCAGCAAGGTCGAAACCAGCTACGGCACGACTAAGAGGAAGTAGCCAGTGGCCAGCAGCACTGGTCAGTAACTGACCACTAGCCACTAGCCACTGACCACTTTTATGAGCGTTCTCCCATTCGCTGATGCCCGGCAGATTGTCGAGCGGCATGCCCGCTGCTTGAAGCCCGTGGGTATGGAGACCGTACCCCTGCTTGAAGCCGGCAACCGAGTGCTGGGCGAGCCCCTGCTGGCCGATCGCGACTTGCCGCCTTTTTCCCGGTCTATCCGGGACGGTTATGCGGTGCAATCCCGTGATCTGGGGAGTCTGCCGGTGCATTTGCAGGTGGTTGGCGAGATCAGGGCGGGAATTGCGCCGGAGCGGATGCCCTGCCTCCATCCGGGAGAGACCGCGGAGATCATGACCGGCGCGCCGCTGCCGGCCGGGGCCGACGCGGTGGTGATGATCGAGCACACCGCCCGGGAGGGGGAGGTGGTGGTAGTACGGCAGGGCGTTTCTCCCGGAGAAAACGTCGTGCCGCGGGGCGCCGAGGCCAAGCAGGGCGATCGTCTGCTGGCCCCGGGTACACGCGTAGAGTACTCTGCCCTGGGGCTGGCGGCCAGCGTCGGCCGGGCCAACCTGCGGGTATACGCGAAGCCCCGGGTGGCGATTCTGGTTACGGGCGACGAACTGGTAGAGATAACCGCTGTTCCCGGGCCCCACCAGATCCGGAACTCGAACAGCTATTCGCTGGCAGCGCAAGTGACGGCAGCCGGCGCCCATGCCCATGTCCTTCCCGTTGCTCCAGACGAGGCGGATGGCCTGCGCGGATCGATCGCCCAGGGGCTCAGCTACGATCTGCTGCTGATTACCGGCGGGGTGTCGGTTGGCAAGTACGATCTGGTAGAGCGGGCCTTGGCGGAGATGAAGGCCGAGTTCTTTTTTACGGGAACGTATATCCAGCCGGGCAGGCCGATCGTGTTCGGCGGCGTGCCGTCCGCCACCGGCAACGCGAAAATGTTCTTCGGCTTGCCCGGAAACCCGATCTCGACGATGGTCACCTTCGAGCTGTTCGTGCACCCGGTGCTTGAGGCGCTGGGCGGCGCCGAGATACGGCCGTTGCTGTTTCACCAGGCCATCCTGCAGTCGGAGGTGAAAACGAAGACCGGCTTGACGCGCTTTCTGCCCGCCCGCCTGACGGGGAACTTCGAACAGCTCCAGGTGGAGCTCATTCCCTGGCGCGGGTCGGGCGACATCGCGGCAGCCGCTCAGGCCAACTGTTATCTGGTAGTCCCTCCCGATCGCGAGTGGATCCAGGCAGGAGAAAGAGTCAGTATTCTCTTGAAGAAATGATGCCTAAGAAACTGTCCCACTACGATGCTTCCGGACGGGCGCGCATGGTTGACGTCAGCGCCAAGCCAGCCACCCGGCGCACGGCCGAAGCGAGCGCCTTGGTCGAAATGTCGCCGCAGGTGATGCAGGCGCTGCCCCGGAATCCCAAGGGGGATCCGTTCGAGGTGGCGCGGATCGCCGCCATCCAGGCAGCCAAGCGCACTTCAGAGCTGATACCTATGTGTCATCCCCTGCCCCTGTCCCACGTTGATGTGCAGTTGGACGTGTGCGAGAATGGCGTGCGGATTCGGGCGCAAGCCGCCACCACGGCGGTCACGGGGGTAGAAATGGAAGCGCTGGTGGCCGCCAGCGTTGCCGCCCTGACGGTGTATGACATGTGTAAAGCGCTGGACAAGGGCATCGCGATCCGCGAAGTGGTGCTCCAGCGTAAAACCGGCGGAAAGAGCGGCGCGTATGTGCGCCCGCGTAGAAGTTCAGAAGGAGAATAAGTCTGTCCTTCGCGGAGGATGCAAGGTAATTGGGGATTCTGGATTTCGGGTTTGGGATTTCGTCCAGTAACTGGGTACGGCAATCTGCAAGTGGACTTATCAATGCCAAATTCCAATTCCGAAATCCCCAATTTCCTCCTGGTACTTTGATGTCCAGCAAGCCCAATCTCTTACTGGTAGACGACAATCCTCTGGTGCTGCGGCTGCTGGAGCGCGCCGCCGCCCCGCTGGCCCGGGTCACGGTGGCTGCCAGCGCCGCGGAAGCGATGCGCAAGGCGGTTGAAGCCGCGCCCGACCTGGTCGTCACCGATCTGCAAATGCCCGAGATGGATGGCCGCCAGCTGGTCGAAGCGCTGAAATCTCAACCGGCGACCGCGCCCGTTCCGGTCATGCTGGTGGCCAGCCGCAGCGACCTGGAACGGCTCCAGCCGCTCCGCGAGGTGGTGGAAGATTTCCTGGAGAAGCCCTTTTTTGTCACCGACGCCATCGCGCGGATCAAGCGCATCCTGGACAAGATTGCCCTGGAAAAGATGGCGCGGGACGCGCCGGATGAAACCAAGGTGCGCGGCTCGCTGGCGCAGATGAGCGTCATCGACCTGCTGCAGTCGCTGGAGTTGGGCCGCAAAACCTGCGCCCTTACCCTGGCCAGAAATGGCGAGGTCTGCCGGTTGTTCTTTACCGACGGCCAGATCAGCCATGCGCAGTATGCGGGAACCTCCGGGGATGAAGCCGTCTACAAGGTGCTGACCTGGATGGAACCCACCGGCACTTTTCAAATCGATTTTTCCGCGTCCAGCGGGGAACAGACCACCACCCGTTCCACGCAAGGGTTGCTGATGGAAGGGTTGCGCCTGCTGGACGAAGCCAATCGTGACCGCGAGCAAGAAGGAAGGTGAGACTATGCCCGATCCCTCCCACGACTCCACCTCCCGTACGGCTGCGGTGCTGACCATCAGCGATTCGGCGCATCGCGGCGAGCGCGTCGATCAATCCGGTCCGGCGGTGCGGGAGGCCCTGGCCGCCAAAGGCTTCCTCATCGTGGGCAGCGAAATCGTGCCCGACGATCAAACTTCCATCGAGAATACCCTGATCGAATGGTGCGACCGGGTCCAATTGGTGGTTACCACCGGAGGGACGGGACTGGCGCCACGCGATGTCACTCCCGAAGCTACCTCCAGCGTCAGCGACCGCCTGGTTCCTGGCATGGCGGAACGGATGCGCGTGGAGGGCGCCAGCAAGACCCCCTTTGCCGCGCTCAGCCGGGGCATCTGCGGGGTTCGCCACACCTCACTGATTCTGAATTTGCCCGGCAGTCCCAAAGCCGCCGCCGAATCGCTGGCCGCGGTCATCGACATCCTGCCCCACGCCCTGGATCTGCTGCGCGGACAGACAGCGCATAGCAGCGTGGGATAAACGAGATCTGGGATTCGGGATTTTTGGGGAATTGGGATTTCAAGCGAGTTGCTGTATCCGGCAGCGCGGGCCTATGGCCGGCACTTCCCTCGCTGTACTCCGGGCGGGATCCAGCGCACCTGTAATCTCCGCGTTACTCACAAAGGGCAATGGCACATAGGGCCGAAATGCATGGATCCTTCGCCACGCGCCCGGACGGATGGCAACTGTCCAAAGTATGGCGGGCGTGTGGCTCAGGATGACAGACGTTGGGGGGTAGGGATTTGCTGCTTCTGATTATTGCAACAGGCCGTCAGGAAGGCCCTAACCGCCCCGATCCCTTTGCCTTCCCGCCGTTCCCCAGAAAAATTGGCTTGATGTGCCGCTGGTAGAGATTTTCTGTGACGTTGCGGGCAATTAATTCTTCACTGGCATCTACCATCTCCAGGTAGCGGCGGCCGAGTTTGGCCGCGATTTTAAATCCCACGTGCAGCAACTGCCGGAAACTGGGGTTATATGCGGCGCATTGCCGATTATGCCGCAAGGCATGGACGAACTGTTCCGAGGTCCATTGGTCCACGACCGCGGGCAGGGGCAACTTCGCGGCGTCGATGTCGATCACGGCGGTGTATGGCGCACAAAGCTCCGCGCGCTGTTCGTAGGCATGGGTGTAGATTTCCTTCGCCAGCGCGAGGCCCTCGCCGCCGCCCTCGGCCAAGCCGATGACCTCTTCCAGCCAGGTGGTGCCCGCGGTTTTCACGTGCACGCCCGCGTCAAATTCACGGATCGCGCGGTGAATAGCGGGATAGATGGAGAACTTGTCGCTTCCCGTATGGACGCTCAGCTTCAACTCCGGCGGCAGTGGATAAGTGCGCACGGCGCAGGCGATCACCGCCAGGTCATCGCGGAACTCCGTTTCGAATTGTTCCGGATGGCCCACATAGTCGACGCCTTTATTGAAACGGCCGGTGAATTTGGGAGCGATGGTCTGCACCGGAACACCTTCATCCGCGAGCGCAGCTAGAATTACCAGCAATTCCTCCGGGGTCTGGGAGCGGTCGGTTTCGTCCATGGAGACCTCGGTAATGAAATTGCCCGGGCCTTTAGCGGCCGCGATGTGGCGGTAGATGCGGCCCGCCGTTTGCGCCGCAAACAGGTATTTCCGGACGATCTGGATGGCCAGGCCGCGGGCGATGGCCAGCGGGCGCGTCCGGCCGGGAAGAGTAATGGACCGCAGCAGCTCCGGATGCTGTTCCAGGAAGCGATCTGCGTCGGCGCTTGCCGGCGGCGTGCCGATCGCGGCGGCAACGTCAATGGTGAAAAAGTCGCTGGCTTGGAGAAAACCGTCCACGGTCTCCATCGTGACGTGGTCGGCGTCGATATGGAACGGCTTTGTCCAGCCGAGTTCACGCACTGCGGCCTCCGCCGCGGCGCGGACGCTGCCGGGGACGGAACCGACGATCAGATGTTCGCGATGGGATTTGTTCCAGACCGGAACAATTTCCACGCCGTGCTGCGCGGCAAGCATGCAGGCGCGAAGCTGCGCCTTAGCCTGGCGGGCAAAGCGGTCACCTACGCCAAACGAGTATTTGGCCAGCGACAGATGCTCCGGGATCGATTGGGTCATAATGGTTCTCCCGTGAGTGGCGGTTAGGAGCACAGCTTACCCTTTCACCGCAGAGGACGCAAAGGTCGCAGAGGCCACCGCGGCTGAAGCCGCTCTTCTGGCACTCCCCATTCACCCGGCTGAAGCCCAATACCGTTCAGTTAAGGCGTGCGCACCGAGTTATGCACTACGCACCCAATTGCAAATTGGGTCATCCTGAGCTCAGGATGACCCGAAGCTTCTGTTTCGCTCGTAGCCGCCTGGCGTTCTTAACTGAACGGTATTGGGCTGAAGCCCGGTGCTTCCACCAAATTGCCTGAATCCAGGTCTAGACCTACTTTCGCACCAGGTGGGCTACCGCTTCGATATGAAAGGTCTGCGGAAACAAGTCCACCAGATCCAGCCCTTCAAGGCCAAAGCCGGCAGCCAGCAGCACCCTCAGGTCACGGGCCAGGGTGGCGGGATCGCAGGAAACATAGTTGACTCTGGATGTCCGGAGGCGGCCGAGTTCCGCTGCCGTCTTCTCTCCCAGGCCGGCACGCGGCGGATCAGCCACGACCAGGTCGTACGGCTTGTTCCGATATTCGCCGGAGGGGCGCAGAAAATCCTCCGTGGTCTGGTGAAAGGCTTTGACGTTGGGCGGAACGTTGCGTTCCAGGTCGTGAAATGAAATCGCCGCGGCTTCCACGGCGGTCACTTCGCGAAAGGCCGTGGCGAGCGGCAGGGTGAACAATCCAGCTCCGGCGTAAAGATCCAAGGCCGCATCACCCGAGTTTCCGGCAGTCACCAGCTCGATCAGCGTATCCGTCAAATAGCGGTTGGTCTGAAAGAAAGAACCCGCACTGACGCGGTACTGGTAACCGCCGGCTTGGTAGAGCAATTCCTCCGCGCCGAAGAGAGGCCGCAGTTTCTTGGGGACAGCTTCGTGAACCGCCGGACCGCGTGGGGAGGCGCGAAAAACCGTGACGCCGCAGAGTTCCGGCACCTGCTCGCGAAGGGCGGCAACGAACTGCACCAAACCGGCCTCGGCAAAAACGCCCCGGCCTTTCGCGGAAAGCGAGATCTCCAGTAACAGCTGCGCGTCGGCGGCGTCAACGAAAAACTCGATTTCCCCTATCGCGCGGCTCACCTGGCGACTGCGGCCGAGTTGCCAGATCACGCCGACGGCCCGATTGATCAGCGGGGAGCTGATCGGACATTGCTCCACCGGCAGCCAATCGCGCGAGCCGAAGGAGAAATAGCCGAGCATGAAGCTGCCAGGATTTCCCTCCCGTTTTGCGGCGTTGGAGGAAGCGCCAGCGCCGGCCCGCATCTGCATGCGGGTGCGATTGCGGTAATGCCAGGGCGGCGACGGATGGACCTGGACGGGCGGGACCGCGAAGCGGCCGATCCGCTGCAGGGTCTCGGTCAGGATGGCGGCTTTGGCTTGTAACTGGTATTCGTATCCGGCGTGTTGATAATGGCATCCCCCGCAATGCCCAAAATAGGGGCACTGCGCCGGGATACGGTGGGGCGAAGACTCCAGGACCGTTTCCGGCCAGGCGCGCAGGAAGCCGGGCTTCTCCTCAAGCGTTTGCGCTTCGATCACTTCTCCCGGGAGTACGAAAGGCAGGAACACCGCCTTGCCCGGACCACTTTCCCCGGCTGGTCCCCGGGCCAAGCCATCGCCACCGTAGATAAGCTTTTCGATTGTGAGCCGCATGCTGAGCCATTGTAGAGCCGTAAGGCACAAAAAATTTGGGCGGCCGCTGCTTGCCCGCTGCCGCCCGGGAAACTCTGCAACGATTGCCGCGGGACGCTTCTACGTTTCGCTTATGGCATAACGGCGACTATGTCCTGAGGAACCACGCCCGGAACCACAAAGGCTTGCAACAATACGATTACGATGGTGATCCCCAGGAGCATGACCGAGTACTTGATGGTCTTGCGAAAGATGTCCGTCTCCCTGCCCACCAGTCCGGTAGCCGCGCAGGCCACGGCAATGGATTGGGGCGAAATGAGCTTGCCCATGACTCCGCCGAACAGATTGGATGAGGTGGTTAAGACGGGGTTGAGGTGAAGCTGCATGGCGGTCACTTGCTGGAGTTTGCCGAACAAGGCGGCCGAGGAGGTCACCGATCCCGTCAGAAAAACGCCCAGCCATCCGATAACGGGCGAGAAGATGGGAAACAAAATTCCCGTATAGGTCGCACAGGTCAGACCCAGGGTATAGGACATGCCGGAATAGTTCGCCAGGAAGCCGATGCCGATTACGGAGGAGAGGGTAACGAGGGCGAAGCGGAGCTGTTTGCACGTTGCCGCGAATACCTTTACCCCTCGCGACGGGCTGATCTGCAGGATTACCATAGCGACCAGCGAAGAGATAAGCATGGCCGTACCGGGAGCGCCGAAGTATTCCCAACGGTAGTTGGCGCCATACATGGCCGGCTTAGTTCCGGGCACTGTGGTGTAAACCAATCCATGCAAGCCGGGCCACTGGGCAATTACTACGACCCAATGGAGAACATTGTTGACCCAGTTCTTGAACGCCGGAATTCCCCATGTCCCCATAATGGCCATCAACACCACAAACGGAGACCAGGCCTTTACGATTTGTCCGGTAGTGTATTTGCTCTCCAGCTCTTCGCTGACCGCAGCTTCTCCCGGAAAACGCCAGATGGAAGCCGGTTCCCAGAACTTCAGGAAAAAGATCAGAACGATCATGGAAACGAAGGAGGAGATGATGGCCGGAAGTTCCACGCCCATGCGGTGAGTCACGATCAGATTGGTGATGGCATAGCTGATGCCTGCCACCCGCGCGGCGGGCACAACTTCCATTCCCTTCTTCCAGCCGGGCGCGCAGAGGAAATTTATATATTCATGGTTTTCATCGTCCTCGTTCCGCTGTGTGCCTCCGCGTCCTTTGCGTCCTCAGCGGTGAAGAGGTTTCGGTTTCCATGTCCCATGGCACGAATGTCACAGCCATCCATGACGTGGCTCACGGATTCGTCTTCCGAACCGGCGTAAAGGTCGAAGCAGATGTTTCACCGAGGCACTGGGAAGGGTAAGTGGGTCTGAGGTGTTTCGTCCGTTTTAGTGCAAATTCTACAAGCCGCTGGAGTTACTATGAGCCCTAATAGTTTGGATAAGACCGCACCTGCTGCGCAAATCTCCACGCTGCAACCGCCGCCGCGCCTTTTGTTCGGGCCGGGTCCCGGCCAGGTTCATGCCCGGGTATACGAAGCGATGAAGCAGCCCATCGTAGGTCACCTGGATCCTTATTTCTTTAAGGTGACGAACGAAGTTCAGGAAATGCTTCGCGTGGTGTTCGGTACGAAGAACGAACTGGTATTTGTGATTTCGGGAACCGGCAGCGGTGGCATGGAGACGGCCGTCTCGAATTTTGTCGAACCGGGAAGCAAAGTGGCGGTGATGGCGAACGGCTATTTCAGCGACCGCATGACGGAAATGGCCAAGCGCCAGGGCGCCCAGATCGCGCGTCTGGAGAAGCCTTGGGGAGAAGTCATCGGCGACGATGAAGCGGTGGCTTTCATCCGGCGCGAACGGCCGCAGGTGGTTATGTATGTCCAGGCGGAAACTTCCACCGGAGCCTTCCAAGAGGGGAAGGCAATCTGCGCTGCCGCCCATGATGCAGGCGCGATTGTCATTGCGGACACGGTCACTTCCCTGGGCGCCATGCCGGTGAAGATCGATGAAACCGGGATCGACGTGGCGTACAGCTGCAGTCAAAAAGGGTTGAGCCTGCCTCCCGGGCTGGCGCCAATCACCATCTCGCCCCGCGCGGCAGAGCGTTTGCAAGCGCGTAAGGCGCCCAACTCCAGCTGGTACTTCGATTTGAAACTGCTCCACGATTATTACGGGGCCCGCAAGTATCACCACACCGCGTCCGCCTCGCTGCTGTATGCCCTGCACGAAGCCCTGTTGCTCATCATGGAAGAAGGCGCGGAGAACCGGTGGGAGCGGCATCGCCGCAGCCATCTCCAGTTCGTGAAGGGCATCGAAGCCATGGGTCTGCAGATGCATGTGGCGGAAGGGCATCGCATCTTCAATCTGAATACGGTGCGCGTCCCGGCCGGGGTAGACGATGCCAAGGTGCGTAGCGCCCTATTTAACGACGGCATTGAGATCGCAGGTGGTTTCGGCCCCCTGGCGGGCAAGATCTTCCGCATTGGCGTAATGGGTCCTCTGGCCACCGAAGGAAATGTGAGCCTGTTCCTGCAGCACTTCGGGAAAGCCTTGCAGGCCGCAGGCTACCAGCGAGCGGCTTGCGCTTGCGCCACCCGCTGATAGCAGTTCTCCGGGCCAAGGTTGGCTATCCTAGTTCTGGACTTCCCCACCCTCTCGCTTGGCAACTCCGAGGCGAGGGGTGGGGTTTTCATTTTGAATGGTGCGGGCGAGGGGATGTGTAATACCGGCGGTAAGGACAGGGAACCTACAACAAGGGTTGTTCGGCAAGCAGCAAACGGGACTCCGGCTTGAACGATATCTCGGGCGGTGGTCTTACGCCCGCTTTACCTGGATGATTCATCGGCGCAGCTCGTCATCAAACGTAGCGCAGGGGCAGCGCGTGTTTTATGCGGGTCAGAGCGGACGCGGAGTGAGGGATTTATGTGTGCATTTATTCATTGCAGTCTGTAGGCAAAGAGAAATGCGTACGGGGGGCGAGTCGTGCACCTTTGAGCTCTTGGTTACGCACAAATGGCGCCGGCAGATAGGGCCGAAATGCATAGGTTCTTCGCCCCGCGCCTCGGCGGAATGGCGATTGCCCGGGCTGTTTCGGGCGCGGGACTCAGAATGACAGGCGTGAGGGTACGAAGAGTGGTGAACAATCCAGGCTTTGGGGGCTGGATTAGGTTTTTGGGACAGCATTCCCACTACGTTCTTTTGCCCGCTTCGCGGGCTTTCCGAAGGGGGATATCTTCGCGGCGGAGCATGGATCCTGGAACCGCGCCACTCGGACCGGCTATGAGGTGATCCGGGTTCCCTTACATCAACAAGGCCGCGCCAGCGGCGAGTATGAGGATTTTCTCACCGGATTCGTCACCGCAGACGGGCAGGTCTGGGGGCGCCCGGTGGGAATCACCGCCGCCAAGGACGGGTCGCTGCTGGTGAGCGATGACGGTTCAAATTCCATCTGGCGCGTGAGTTATCGGGGAGGTGAAAAATAGCGAGGGGAGCAGGCGAACCGGCAAAATTTGCCGATCCCGCCATGACCCTAACCGACGGAAAAAACAAGACAAAAGCAAATGTCAGTTAACATGCAATTTACCGCCACACCCCCTCGGCCAGGCGTAATCTAAGAGGAGGCGAAATCCACTTTTTTCCTCATCATTTCGTGGTCTAATGTTTGCAAGCAAGAAGAAGGGAGCTTTGGTCCGCGGTAGAGCCCGGATACTCCGGCAGGGACTGAAGCGCCGCAGTTTGTGGCTGCATCCAATGGTTGAGAGCGAGATCCTGAGGGTGGAAGGGCTGCGGAAGGTTTTTCGCTCCGGAGCCGCAGAACTGGTGCTCTTTGAAAACTTGTCCCTTCGGGTGCGGAAAGGTGAGATGTTGGCGGTGGTAGGCGAGTCGGGCACGGGAAAGAGCACCCTGTTGCACATCCTGGGTGCGCTTGATCGGTCTTCCGGAGGTGACGTATACTGCGGCCAATTGAAGCTGCGTACACTCACCGCAGAAGCAGCCGCAGTTTTCCGAAACCGTGAAATTGGATTTGTGTGGCAATTTCACTACCTGCTGCCCGAATTCACCGCGCTGGAGAATGTGGCCATGCCCTTGCTGGTACGTGGGCAGGCTCGCCATGAAGCTGAGTCGGAAGCCGGGCGATGGTTGCGCGAGGTCGGACTCCAGGACCGGGCGCACCACCGGCCCGGCGAGCTGAGTGGCGGCGAGCAGCAAAGGGTTGCACTGGCCCGGGCGTTGATTACCCGACCGCAGTTATTGTTGGCGGATGAGCCGACCGGCGATTTGGATAACCGGACGGCGGAAACGGTTTTTAACTTGATCGCCCGGCTGCATCGCGAGTACTTGCTGACTTCTTTGATCGCGACTCACAATCTGGTTTTCGCGCGCCGGTGCGACCGGGTGTTGCGCTTGCATCAGGGGCAGTTGGAGGAAGTGAGGCCGGAGGCGCTGGACCATCCGGTCATCGCCGAAGCGGGGGCGAGGGAACTTCGCGGGACCTGAGCAGCTCGGGGCTCGGGTACCCGGCAAGGGCAGGGTAACCAGCCGGAGAATCTCTTCGGCATTACGGGAACGGACCTTGGGGAGAGGAAAATGTTTGAACGCTATACGGAGAAGGCGCGACGCGTAATCTTCTTTGCGCGCTATGAAGCCAGCCAGTTTGGTTCGCCCTACATCGAGACCGAGCACCTGCTGCTGGGCCTGTTGCGCGAAGATAAGGCACTGACCAATCGTTTCCTGCGCTCGCATGCCTCGGTGGAATCCATCCGTAAGCAGATCGAGGGACATACCACGGTCCGGGAGAAAGTTTCCACTTCGGTGGACTTGCCGTTGAGCAACGAGTGCAAGCGGGTTCTCGCCTACGCCGCCGAGGAAGCGGAACGCCTTTCCCATAAGCATATCGGCACCGAACATCTGTTATTAGGCCTGCTGCGCGAAGAGAAATGCTTCGCCGCCGAAATCCTGCACGAACGCGGCTTGCGGCTCTCCACCATTCGCGAAGAACTGGCGCGCAGCTCGCAAGAGAAGGCGGTGCCGCAGCGGGCGGCGCGCGAGTCCTCGCTGCTGGGCGAATTCAGCCGCGACTTGACGCAGGCCGCCAGCGACAGCCAGTTGGATCCGCTGGTCGGCCGCGAGCAGGAACTGGAACGCGTGGTCCAGATTCTATGCCGCCGCACCAAGAACAATCCGGTTCTGATCGGGGAGCCGGGGGTGGGTAAAACCGCCATCGTCGAAGGCCTGGCGCAGCGCATAGCCGACGGGGAGGTGCCGAGCTTCCTGGCGGAAAAACGGATTCTGGCGCTGGATCTTTCCCTGATCGTCGCCGGCACCAAATACCGCGGCCAATTCGAAGAGCGGCTGAAGACCATCATGAAGGAACTGATGGAATCGCAGAACGCCATCATCTTCATCGACGAGCTGCACACCCTGGTGGGGGCCGGTTCCGCCGAAGGATCGCTGGACGCGGCCAATATTCTGAAGCCCGCCTTGTCGCGCGGCGAGATCCAGTGCATTGGCGCCACCACTCCCGCCGAATACCGCAAAAGCATCGAGAAAGACCGGTCCCTGGAGCGCCGCTTCCAGTCCGTTAAGGTCGGAGCGCCCAACGAAAGCGATGCGGTCAAGATCCTGCAGGGCGTGAAGGACCGCTACGAGAAATTTCATGCGGTCACCTACACGGAGGACTCGATCGAGTACGCGGTGCACCATTCCAACCGCTATATCCCCGATCGTTTCCTGCCCGACAAGGCCATCGATCTTATCGACGAAGCCGGCGCGCGAGTGAAGCTGCGCCAGACTTCCCTGCCGGAGGAAATTACCGAGGTCCAGAAACGAATCAAGTTCATCGTGCACCGGATGGAAAACGCTATCGCCAATCATGAGTTCGAGAAGGCGCGCTTCTATTCGGACGAGGAGCGCAAGGAACGCGAGAACCTACGCGCCTTGCGGGACAAGTACCATCTGGACGAGTCTTCCACCGGAGTGGTCGGGCGGGAAGATATCGAGGACGTGGTCAGCCGCTGGACCGGCGTGCCGGTAGCCTCCATCAAGGAAGAGGAATCGCAGAAGCTGCTGCGCATTGAAGAGGAACTGCACAAGCGGGTGATCTCGCAGGACAAGGCGCTCAGCGCGCTGGCGCGCGCCATCCGGCGTTCGCGGGCAGGGTTGAAGTCGCCCAACCGGCCGATCGGATCGTTCCTCTTCCTGGGCCCGACGGGCGTCGGCAAGACCGAAGTGGCGCGCACCCTGGCGCAATTCATGTTCGGCAGCGAGAAGTCCCTGATTCGCTTCGATATGTCGGAGTTCATGGAGAAACACTCGGTCTCGAAACTGATCGGCTCGCCGCCCGGCTATGTCGGCTACGAAGAGGGCGGGCAGTTGACCGAGCGGGTAAAGCGCGCGCCCTATTCGGTGGTGCTGTTGGACGAAATCGAGAAAGCCCATCCCGATGTCTTCAACATTCTGCTGCAGGTGTTCGAGGACGGACAGCTTACGGATGGCCTGGGCAATACCGTCGATTTCAAGAACGCCATCCTGATCATGACTTCGAACATCGGGGCCCGGCATTTGATGAAACGGGACGGCCTGGGATTCCAGTCGCAAAAAGAAGAGAAGATCTCCACCAAGGTGGAAGAACTGGTAAAGAACGAGGTCAAGCGCACCTTCAACCCCGAATTTCTGAACCGCCTGGACGAAGTGATCCTGTTCAATGCGCTGACGGAGCAGGATTTGATCCAGATCGTCGAGTTGATGATCACCCAGTTGAACCAGAACCTGGCGCAGCGCTCGATCACGGTGAGCGTAAACGAGGATGCCAAGAAATGGATTCTCGAAAAGACGGTGACGGATCGCAGTTATGGCGCGCGTCCCTTGCGCCGTGCCATTCAGAAATATATCGAGGACCCGCTCAGCGAGGCGCTCATTCAGGGCAGCATTACCACACGGCCCGCGTTTATCGAGATCTATCTCGAAAACGACCGCCTCTTCTACCGCCCGGTGGGCGAGGAGAAGCAGGAGGGAGTGCTGCTGTACAGCAATTAGGATTGACCGGCGCCGGAGCAAACCTGCTCCGCCCAACGCGAATCAGCCACCCGAAAATGGGTGGCTGTTTTGCTTTGGGGGGGAGGCCGGAAAACTCTTCACCGCGGAGGATCCTTCGACAAGCTCAGGACCGGCTCCGAGGACGCGGAGGTAAACAGAGGCGGGTGGTCCACCCTTCTTCCGATCACATGTTTGTTTCACTTCCCCGTCGACCGAAAACGTGGGTGCCCCATCCTTGCGCACCTAGCAACGTCTGCACCCAAGAGGATATCGGCGGCGCAAGGGTGGGACGGAAGGCCGCATGAAGCATGAACAACGACTCTTTGTTTCTTCTTGCTCCGGGCAGGCGGTCTCCTTCACGAGAAGGATACTGTTCGTCCTAATTCCGGCATGGTCGTGCATGCCTCTTTGCGTCCCACCCTTGCCGCCAGATGTTATTGGTTGAGTTCATTTCCAGCTAGCGGCAAGAGTGGGGCACCCACAACCATGGTCGATCGGGAATCGGAAGAAATACGCAACCAGAAGAAGGGCGGGCCACCCGCCCTCTAGCCCAACTTCAACTTATGACTGCATGATTCGTGCGGTGCCCGAAACTCGGATTGAGCCACCCGGCACTGGAGATATGTCCGCCCGGAGGCGAGAGCGCATTCCCATTTCCTCGCCCTGGACAATATCGATGTGACCGCCATGAGGCCAAGCAAGGTCTCGCAAGTAACCACCGAGAGCGGCTGTAGCAGCACCTGTCGCCGGATCCTCGTAGACACCTCCACTGGCGAAAGGATTCCGAGTGTGGAAAAGCTGGTGGGTCTCGGCGTAGGCAAGGAGAATGGTCACCAAGCCTTCGCGATTCATGAGGCTTCGACCAGCATTTAAATCGTAATGCATGGATGCAAGTGCTTCTCGCGATTTCAGACCGAGTATCAAATGGTCTGCTCCGCCATGGATGAGTGCTGGCGGAATCCTGGGATCAAGATCATCAACGGTGTAGTCGAACAATTTGAGAGCTGATGATACAAGTTCGGACGGTGCCGAGGTGCTGTGGGTCGGTGGAGATTGAAGCGCAGCGGAAATAACGTCACCGTTTCGGCGACCTTCAACTGTGATTTCGGCTTGATTGAGTATCAACGAAAATACGCCATCGCCATGACTGAGGGCAAGTGCAGCGCCAAGCGCAATCGTGGCATGACCGCAAAAAGGGACTTCGGATTCTGGCGAGAAATAACGTACTCGCCAACCATTCCCAACTGAAACCGCAAATGCCGTTTCCGAAAATCCAACCTCCGCGGCTATTTGCTGCATATCGGGTTCGCTGGGAAAGTTATCCACAATCACGACACCTGCGGGATTACCTCCCACATCCCCATCAGAGAACGCGGCAATTCTTAGAATATCCACTTTTCTCCCTCGACATGATGGGGTAGACGATAGATGAACCCATGGCATGTCTAAATTGGAACACTTTGATCATGCAAGGTGACACCGGATCCACTCTGAACCCATGAAGCCAATTTCTCGCCCTATCCACCCTCTAGGATACCGCTCCTAACAAGGGAAAGGGCTAGCCGGTTTTGTTTCCACTTCTAAATGGCATCATGGTAGGTCGTGACGGACATCGTAGCCCTGCGCTGTGGTCATGCCAAGCGATCCCTCGCGGAGACACAACAGGCCGGGAATGGCTTAGAGCCTTCTACGCTGGCGAGAACAGCCCCTAGCACTTCTTATCACCCAAACGGATCGAGCGGGTGGCCTCATTGTATTCCGCAGCTTCATTCCGTTGTACCCAGCACTTGGCGGCAAAGCAGCTTGACGGCAGTCTTACGCCCCCTTCGGGGGCTGGTTTGGGTCTTTGGGGCGGTATTCCCACGGCTTACGCCGAATAAGCGTTAACCTAACCTCCAAATCGCGTGAACAAAACGTCGAAAAGAGGCCAAAAACCGGTAATTAAATTAGTAAGCTTAGCTCAAAAGTTGATGTACGCGCTCATCGATGAACCAAAAGCGTCTACAAAATGTCGGAAATTCCCGTAAATCGCGGACCGAATGAATCGCAAGTACCGGTAAATAGGTTTAGGTTAACGCCTATTCGGCTTACGCCGTGGACTACGATCTTGCGCCCGCTTCGCGGGCTTTTCGATTACGGTTCAAATTCGCTGCAAACTACCGCTTGTGGGATTTACCTTTAGCCGGCTGGGTGGAGATCTTCTTGCGCGCAGGATGGGTAATGGCCGCCATCATGCGCCGGAGAGAACTCACCAGTTGGGGGCCGAGATTGCGCAATTCTTCCTCGTGGTGTACGGAAAGCTCACGCAGAATTTTCTCTCCCTTGGGGGTGAGTTGCAGCATGACCTGCCGGCGATCGGCCCCGTCCCGCCGCCGTTGGACCCAGCCGCGCTTGACCAGGCGGTCGACCAATTCCACGGTGCTGTGGTGCTGGATCTGCAGCCGTTCGGCGATATTCCCGATGGTGGCACTCGACCCGTCGGGCAGGCCCCGCACCGCCAGCAGGAGCTGGTGTTGCTGCGGCTCCAGGCCAGCGCCGCGCGCCGCGGCCTCGCTGCAGCGCAAAAACCGGCGAATCTGATAGCGGAACTCGGCTAGGGCCTGGTACTCGTCGTCGCCGATGTTGGAGGATAACTTCATAGGCGGCTCCTGAAGATCGTAGCACGATAACCAGCAGAACATCGGGTGATCGGGTGATCCGGTGATCGGGCGAACTAAAAACCTCAAAGCTTCCGTCTGTCCCGTGTTCTGCCTTCCATTCTTGGCTTTACTGGCTGCTGACAAAGTCGCGTTGAGATGCGATTTTCGAGGTACGGGGGCTAAAGCCCAACCTATTTTCAACGCTTTGCGGCACGACTAAAGGTCGTGCCCTGATACAAAACTGATTTTTTCCGCAGCCTGTTTAGCTGCCACCCTTAGTTGCGCAACGAGCAATACTGGGTTGAGATCACCGGATCACCCGATCGCCAGATTGCCGATCACCCGATATGGGATGCTTCGGCTGGCCTTGCAGCCCTAGCTGAATTAGAATCCAAACTCTCAGGAATTGTCGTACGACGATAGCACCGATTTTTAACCGTCGAGGTGAGCCACTTGATAGCCCGTTATACCCGCCCGGAAATGGGCCGCATTTGGGACTTGGAAAACAAGTTCCGCATGTGGCTGGAAGTGGAATTGGCCGCCACGGAGACTTTGGCCGAGGTCGGTCTGGTCCCCAAGAAAGCTGCCCGCGAGATCCGGCAAAAGGCGGATTTCGATGTGGAGCGCATTCTGGCGATCGAAGCCGAGGTTAAGCACGATGTCATTGCCTTCACCACGGCGGTGGCCGAGCGGGTGGGGCCGGCGGCGCGTTGGCTGCACTATGGCCTCACCTCCAACGACGTCGTCGACACGGCCCAAGCGTTACAGATACGCGAGGCTTCGGCCTTGATCTTGCAGGGCCTGGAACGGCTGCGGGACGTGCTGCGCCGGCGCGCCTTGGAGTTCAAAGACACGCCCATGGCGGGCCGCACCCATGGCCAGCACGCTGAGCCGATTACTTTCGGGCTGAAGCTGGCCAACTGGTACTCGGAAACCGAGCGCAATCTAGCCCGATTCCAGGCAGTGGCGGAAGATATGCGGGTGGGCAAGTTCTCCGGGGCGGTAGGCACATTCGCCCATCTCGAGCCCGAGCTGGAAGAGAAGATCTGCGCGCGGCTGGGCCTGAAAGCGGCGGCTATCACCTCGCAGGTGATCCAGCGCGACCGCCACGCCGCCTATTTGTGCACTGTGGCGGTCATCGGCTCCACGCTCGACATGATCGCGACGGAAATCCGCCACCTGCAACGCACCGAGGTGCGGGAAGCCGAGGAATACTTCAGCGAAAAGCAGAAAGGTTCCTCCGCCATGCCGCACAAGCGCAACCCGATTACCTGCGAACAGATCAGCGGCCTGGCGCGCCTGCTGCGTTCCAATGCGCAGGCGGCTTTGGAAAATGTGGCTTTGTGGCACGAGCGGGATATCTCTCATTCTTCCGTGGAGCGGGTAATCCTGCCGGATTCGACGATTGTGCTTGACTACCTGCTGCAAAAGACCACCACCTTGATCGATCGCCTGCTGGTCTATCCCGCGCGCATGCAAGCCAACCTGGCCAGTACCGGGGGGCTGGTTTTCAGCGGACAGCTCTTGCTGGACCTGGTTGAGGAGGGGGTGTTGCGCGAGGAGGCCTATCGCTGGGTACAGCGGCATGCCATGCGCGCCTGGCAGGAGAACCTGAATTTCCGCGAGCTGATCTTGAACGATCCGGAGATCAGCGCCCGGGTGCCGCGCGAAAAACTGGAATACGCCTTCGATTTACAGCGGCAGCTTCGCAATGTGCACAAGATCTTCAAGCGCGTTTTCGGGGCCGCGCGGCCGGCGCCGGGCGGCAAGCTGCGCGGACAGGAAGGTTCGCGGAGGGCGCGTAAGGTGGCAACCGGCGCGTGAGGCGAACACCTACCACAGAGACACAGAGACACAGAGACACAGAGAAACCAGAAAGCCGCAAGCAACAAGCTACAAGCAAGAACGCAGCCCTCTTCACCGCAGAGGACGCAGCGGACGCAGAGGTCCCCAGAGAAAGAATAAGGCCTTAAAGAGATTAGAAATGGTTTCCTCCGCGTCCTTGGTGTCCTCTGCGGTGAAAAAGGCTTGCGGCTGTTCTTAGTCGTTCGGGGGAGACTTCGGGGAACAACCTTTCTGCACTTTTTCCGCGGGTGACATCTTGCGATGGGATTCGGCTTCCAGAATGCCCCAACGAATCTCAAACCAGCCCTGTCTTCGCTTCAAAGTCAACAATAAGTCACCTGGCTGATAGCGCCTCGGTTGCGCGGCGGATTCGCCATAGGGATCAAAATAGATATCTACCTTACCCCGGTGTTCCCGCGCCCAGGCCGTCATCTGAATTTCGGCCATCGGGCTTTCCACCTTTACGTAGGCCTTACCCGTCTGGTCGCAGATGGCGACGGTATAGCGAGTGACGGCGGCATTAGCCGGTTCGGCCTCCGACGCCCGATATTCTCCGATCCATGGCGCGAGCTTTGGGAACGCCTCCGCCGGGAGGAGAACGCTTCGCGTCTGGGCCCATGCGTCGCGCCCAATGCCAGAAGCGATCCCGGCGACGAGTACTATTCCCATCGCAAACCGCAGCCGAAAGAGACACGCCGGTTGCATACAGACTGCCCCGATTTATACCCAAACCGGGCGAAAATGACTATTGTTTTCCGAGTATCGGGATTCATATATTCACGGGGGGCCAGAGCAAAATCGCCGGGCTGAAGAGGCTACTGAAAAAGTCGCGTTTAGACATGATTTTCGGCTCCCAGAGGCTAAGGGGGTAGCCCTTGATCTCTGGGTTGCCAGAAATGGCCACGGCAGATAGGGCCGCAATACATAGGTTCCTCGCCCCGCGCCCTGCGGTTGCGTGGCAACTGGCCACGTCCTTCTGGGCGCGGCGCTCGGAATGACAGACATTTTGGGGGTGAGGATTTTTTGCTTCTGAAGGTTGCAAGGGGGGAAGCGCCGGGTTGACGCCCCGTAGTGTCCCCGCACGGCACGACAGCCGTGCCCTTCCGAAAGCGATTTTTTCCGCAGCCTGTGGAGCCCGGCGCTTCCACCCCTCGCGGGAACATATCAACTCTGTTTTCGCTCTAGAACAAGAAGTAGCGCTGGGCGAGCGGAAGCTCGCGGGCCGGCTCGCAGGTGATCACCTCGCCATTCACGCGTACTTCGTACGTCTCCGGGTCCACCGCAATCTCCGGGGTGGCGTCATTGTGAACCATGTCCCTCTTGCCCAACCGGCGGCAATTGATTACTGGCGCGACCATCCGTTGCAGCCCCAGCTTTTGCGGTATCCTGGCCGCCAGCGAGGCCTGCGAGAGGAAGGTAATACTGGTGGCGGCGACGGCGCCGCCGAAGCTGCCGAACATCGGACGGTAAATCACCGGCTGGGGAGTGGGAATGGAAGCGTTCGGATCGCCCATCGCGCTCCAGGCGATAAAGCCACCCTTGATCACCATTTCGGGTTTTACGCCGAACCAGGCCGGTTTCCACAGGACGAGATCGGCCAGTTTGCCGGGTTCGATGGAACCGATCTGGGACGCCATACCGTGGGCGACCGCCGGATTAATCGTATATTTCGCGACATACCGCTTGACCCGGTAATTGTCGTGGCGCGCGGAATCCTGCGCCAACGGTCCCCGCTGGACTTTCATTTTGTGAGCCGTCTGCCAGGTGCGCGTCACCACCTCGCCGACCCGGCCCATAGCCTGCGAGTCGCTGGAGATCATGCTCAGCACGCCCATGTCATGCAGGATGTCTTCGGCGGCGATGGTTTCCGGCCGGATGCGGCTCTCGGCGAAGGCCACGTCTTCCGGCACCTGGGGATTCAGGTGATGGCAGACCATCAACATGTCCAGATGCTCGGCGTTCGTGTTCACGGTGAACGGCCGCGTGGGATTGGTAGAGGAGGGCAGAACATTGGGAAAGGCCGCGATGCGGATGATGTCCGGGGCGTGCCCGCCGCCCGCCCCTTCCGTATGGTAGGTGTGAATGGTGCGCCCCTTGATGGCCGCTACGGTGGTCTCCAGGAATCCCGCCTCGTTGATGGTGTCGGTGTGAATGGCGACCGGCACATCATATTCGTCGGCGACATTGAGACAGGCGTCGATGGCGGCCGGGGTCGTTCCCCAGTCCTCGTGCAGTTTAAGGCCGGCCGCGCCCGCCCGAATCTGCTCCGCCAGAGGCGCGCCGGCAGCCGCGTTGCCTTTTCCCAGGAAAGCGAAGTTCATCGGCCACGCTTCCGCCGCCTGCAGCATCCGCGCCAGATTCCATGCCCCCGGAGTGCAGGTGGTCGCCGCCGTCCCCGTCGCCGGCCCGGTTCCGCCGCCGATCATGGTGGTAATGCCGTTGGAAATCGCTTCGTAGACCTGCTGCGGAGAAATGAAGTGAATGTGGCTATCGACCGCCCCCGCGGTGACGATGAGGTTTTCGCCGGCTATGACTTCCGTCGCCGCTCCCACAACCAGTTCCGGATCTACGCCCGCCATGGTGTCGGGATTGCCGGCTTTGCCCACTTTCACGATGTGGCCGTCGCGGATACCAATATCACCTTTCACAATGCCCCAATGGTCGATCAGCACGGCGTTGGTAATCACCAGATCGAGAGCTCCCGCCGGCTGCTCACGGCGAGCGCGGCTGCTCTGTCCCATGCCGTCGCGGATGACTTTTCCGCCGCCGAAAGTGATTTCATCGCCGTAATGGGCGTAATCCTTTTCGACCTCGATGACCAACTCTGTGTCCGCCAGCCGAATGCGATCGCCCTGCGTAGGTCCGTACAGGTCGGCGTAAACATGGCGTGGAATGCTAAGGCTCATCGCTCCACCTCCCCGGAGAATGAAAAGTCCGCCGCGCGCAGGCGAGCCACGGAGCGCTCGCGTGCATCCGGGGCATCGAGGTTGCCTTCGACCATACCATTGGCTCCGTGCAGAATGCGGCTGCCCGCAAAGGGGGTCAGTTCCACTTCTTTCACTTCGCCGGGCTCAAAGCGAACGGCCGTGCCGGCGGCGATGTTCAGGCGCATTCCGAAGGCCGCTTCGCGAGCAAAAGCCAGGGCCCGGTTGGTTTCGAAAAAATGATAGTGGCTGCCGACCTGAATCGGCCGATCGCCCGTGTTGCTCACCAGCAGGCGCCGGGTTGGCCGGTTAGGGTTGGCGGGGATGGGCTCGGTCGCAAGGAAGTACTCACCGGGAATCATGCCAGCTCCTTTGTCTATGCGCTCGTGCTAAACGATGGGGTCGTGGATCGTGACCAGCTTCGTTCCGTCAGGGAAGGTGGCTTCGACCTGCACCTCGTGAATCATCTCCGCCACCCCTTCCATGACTTGCTGCCGGCTCACGATCTTGGCGCCAAACTCCATGATTTCCGCGACGTTCTTGCCGTCGCGCGCGGCTTCCATGATTTCCGCCGTCAGCAGGGCCACGGTTTCGGGATAATTGAGCTTCAAGCCGCGGGCCATGCGGCGACGGGCCAAATCGGCGGCGACCACGATCAGCAGCTTTTCCTGTTCGCGCGGAGTCAAATGCAAGTTGCCCTCCAGCAGCCCGGAGAACCAGGCTATCAGTTGATTTTTCGCGGCAAAATCACTTCCCTGCCAAACACCAGGCGCTTGGCCGCCTGCCAGATCGCCCGGACGCCGGCGATGGCGTCGCGGCCATGCAGGGTGAGTCCGCGAACTACCAGTCCATGCGCCGGCATGGCGCTCACCCCCCACAACGACGCTCCGGACTGAGCGACCTCGCGGGCGGCGCAACGTAATTGCCGTTCCGCCTCCAGCCACAGCTTCGCATCCAGACCCACCCGGCAGATGTAGAAGGTGGCCCAATAGCGGTAGTTCCCCATGCGCGTGGGCGCGGTTAACCGGCGCTTGCCGGGCTCGAGCCGAACTCGCTCGATCGCTATCCAGCGCCCGCAGGCCTGCAACGTGGTTTGCAATTCGAGGCGCTCGTAGGCAAACACTTCGCCGCGCGCTTCCCGTCCGGGCGCGACGATGTCCCACCAGAACAGCCCGGCGCCGCCGGCGAGGTGAATCGAAGTAAACTGTCGCAAGCGCGCTCCCGCAAACGGGATTAGCGGATCCGGCACGTACTCCAGCAGGGCGTTTTCGGCCACGCTGATGCAGTTAACCTGCACCGTGTCGCTGTAGCCGAAAAGCGCACGGTAGACGCGCGTGGCCCCGGTGCTGGTCAACTGCGCGGCCGCACCGGAAGCCACCTTCACAACCAGTTCCAGCCGATCACCGCCGAGTAATCCTCCGGAGACGTTGTGCAGGTGGACCAGAGCCGCTCCGTCTTCCAGGGTAAAGGCCCGCACCACCCGCAAGGGCGCCTGCTGCCGGCTGGCTCGCAGCACCGTGCGCCCGGTTGCGCCGTCGAACTCGAAATCGAGTTGCATAGACGCCCGCACCCGGGTGGCGCTTCCGGGTACGGTCAGCCGCTCGCGTTCGCAACTTACCAGCATTTCCTCAACTGATGAACAGACGGGTAAAGAGTGCCGGGTGCTCCATGGCGCCATAGTCGAGCAGGGGCATGAAACATGGGACTTGCTCCGGCGCCGTGGTGCGGCTGCGCTCCGCTGCTTCTACCATAGCCGGCTTCAGATCCCAGGCGAGCCGCATCGCCTGATTCTGACCGACCGGCAACAGCCGCTGAAATCCCGATACGAGGTTGGCGGCCAGTTGATGAAGATACGCTAGCACTACGTGCTCTTCCTCAAAAGCCAGCACCGCGCTGGCCAGTCCAAAAGCGGGACTATGATGGACAGCACTCCCGGCTTGCTGAGCCGCCTCCAGCGCTTCCTGAAGCAACGGGAATTGCCCTAGCGTCAATACCGAGATCAGCAGCCGCCGTCCCAGGGCCGCCTCGCCGGCGCGGCTTTCCCGTCCAGGCTTCAAGGCGCTCAATTGCTCGTTGAGCTCCACCCATCGCTCCGCGGAGAAGCCAGCCGCGGCCCGGAAACCGGCCCGGCAAAAGACCGCCTGCATTACGCCCGCCTCTTCGAAATAGCTCTGCAAAAATGCGGGCAGGTCCTCCAGCACGAGCAAGTCTTGCGCGACGAGCGTCTCCAGGCCGAAGGAATGCGCCAGAGCGCCGATGGGAAGAGCGCTGTCGGCAAGCTGCAGCAATCGCAGGAATGCTGCTTCCTTTTCCGTTTGCGCGCCGGCCTCCTGATCGCGGGTCATGTCGCCTCAAGAATGATGATGATGATGATGTCCGTGCCCGTGACCGCCGGCCGGGCCGGACTGGGAAAGCGGATGGTGAACATCACGCAGGGTGCGGCGGCTATCGGGCGGAGCGGCCAGTTGGGTTTCCACCCATGCCACTACGGCATCCAACCCGACTTCGTCGCGAAGGTTGGTGAATAAAAACGGCTGCACGCCACGCATCTTTCGCGAATCGCGTTCCATTACTTCCAGAGAGGCGCCGACGTAGGGTGCGAGGTCGGTCTTATTGATAACCAGCAAATCTGAGCGCTGAATTCCCGGGCCGCCCTTGCGCGGAATCTTGTCCCCTCCGGCGACGTCGATTACATAGATCCAGACATCAACCAACTCCGGGCTGAACGCCGCTCCCAGGTTATCGCCGCCACTTTCGACGAAAATCAACTCCAGGCCGGGCAGAGATTCTTCGAGTTCAGCTATGGCCTGGAGGTTCATCGACGCATCTTCCCGAATGGCGGAATGCGGGCAGGCTCCGGTTTCTACGCCGCGGATGCGCTCCATGGCAAGAGTTCCCTGCCGCATAAGAAATTCCGCATCCTCGCGGGTGTAGATGTCGTTGGTAACAACTCCCAGACTGTACTTAGACCGCAGCCGCCGGGTAAGCCGATCGACTAAAGCAGTCTTACCCGAACCGACTGGTCCAGCAACTCCGATACGAAAAGCGCGCTTCTTTTGCCGATTCTCCACGCCATGCAACTTACCAGAGTTTTTGCTAGAGAAGCAACTAGGCTTCGCCAGGAACATCCGCTCTAGCTCTGGATGGGGCTCAAGTTTATGGCGCGGATTAAAACTTTCTATTGGACATAGATGAGTGGAGTAGTGACACTCACATAACAGCCTCGGTTAGGATCCAAGGCCATCGTGGTTTGAGTGTAGCTATCTTCATTCAAACCGGAAAACGTCGCCGCGAAGGCGAACATGTATTGAGCAAAGAGCACGCGGACGCGACTCGTGTGGTGGCGCGCGTCGTAGCGATGAAGCGTGGGTAAGAAATCCTGCCTTGGATGAGTCAGTCTTATCCGGCTCGGTAGTAACGAGCTGAGAATCGCGGCTCGATGAGAAACAGGTATTGACTTGTACTCAAGGTATGCAAGCAGTTGCACAATCTGTATGTAGTTGAAAGCTGGAGGAAATCGATGAACGATAGTCGCATTAAGGCGGGGAGGTCTTACTCTCGATCGCGATACTATTTCGGACGTGTCGCAAGTTTGCTGTTTTTGGCCGGGATAGTATTCTCCGGCGCTGCCAAAGCCCAGGACACCATCAAAGTAGGCGTCTTGCACTCTCTCTCGGGCACCATGGCTATCAGTGAGACTACCCTGAAAGACACCGTCCTGATGATGATCGACGAACAAAACAAAAAGGGCGGGCTACTGGGCAAGAAACTAGAGGCCGTGGTCGTCGATCCCGCCTCCAACTGGCCACTGTTTGCGGAGAAGGCGCAGGAGCTGCTGGAAAAAGACAAGGTCGCGGTGGTCTTCGGCTGCTGGACCTCGGTTTCAAGGAAGTCGGTGTTGCCGGTGTTCGAAAAGGACGACGGTTTGCTCTTTTATCCCGTGCAATATGAGGGTGAAGAGTCGTCCAGGAATGTTATTTACACCGGTGCAGCGCCGAACCAGCAGGCGATACCCGCAGTCGACTACCTGATGAATGAGGTAGGTGTAAAGCGCTGGGTACTTGAAGGAACAGACTACGTTTACCCGCGCACGACCAATAAGATCCTGCAAGCTTATTTGCTCGCCAAGGGGGTAAAATCCGAGGACATTTCGGTCAACTACACGCCTTTCGGCTACTCCGACTGGCAGGCGCGGGTAGCTGCGATCAAGAGGTTCGGCTCTGCGGGCAAGAAGACCGCGGTGGTATCCACTATCAACGGCGATGCCAATGTGCCGTTTTATAAAGAACTGGCCAACCAGAACATCTCGGCCAAAGATATTCCCGTGGTCGCGTTTTCCGTAGGCGAGGAAGAACTCTCAGGCTTGGATACCAAACCCCTCGTCGGGCATATGGCGGCGTGGAATTATTTCGAAAGCGTCAACACTCCGGAGAACCGGGCGTTTATCCAGAAATGGCACGCTTTCATCAAGAATTCCAAACGGGTCACCAACGATCCCATGGAGGCGCACTATATCGGCTTTAACCTGTGGGTGAAGGCGGTGCAAAAGGCGGGAACGACCAACGTGGACAAGGTGATTGCCGCGCTACCGGGACTGGAAACTCCGAACCTGACCGGCGGCATGGCTAAAGTTTTGCCCAATCACCACATTACCAAGCCCGTATACATCGGTGAGGTGCGCGCCAACGGACAGTTCGACGTGGTCTGGAAGACGAAGAGCACGGTGCCGGGTGAAGCCTGGTCGCCTTATCTGCCCGCGAATAAGGACATCGTGGCGGATTGGGTGTCGTTGAAGTGCGGCAACTACAACAAAGCAACGAAGAAGTGTTCGGGGCAAAACTACCAATGACAAAAACTCTTCTCCGGCTGGGCGCGCAATGGTTATTCCTGACGCTGTTGCTCGCCAGCCGGAGCACCGTTTTACACGCCCAGCCATTGAGCGACTCGGGCTTTCTGGCAGCGCTTGGAGGACTGCCTGACGCTGGATTCGACGACAAATACCGGATCGTTGAGCAACTGGCGCAGAGCAGTCACCCGAGCGTCCGGGCGGTTCTCAGCGCATGGGTGGATGATCGTCTGTATTGCCGCACTGAGGACAAGAAGGTTTTTCTGGTCAAGCCGGGACCCGAGGACGCACCCACGCTCGAGTTGATTGACCCTCTCACCCTGAAGGATGCCGGTTCCGCTCCGGCCGAGACCTTGGACAAGATCGTGGCTAACAATCGTCTGCGGACGATTTTGGAGCAAAGCCTGGCCCATTTCCGATTGTCGAGCCCGGATGCGGCCACCCGCTTGCAGGCGGTACGGGATATTGAGCAGAACCTCAACGCAGACAACGTGCAGCTCTTGCGGGAGCGGAGCGCAACCGAAAGCGACTCCAGCGTGAAGCAAGAGATCGCCACGGGTCTGGCGCTGGCCGGGCTGGATGCTTCTGATACGCAAGCTCGCCTCTCTGCCATAGCGGCGCTCCGCGGCAGCCTGCGCCAGGACGTGCGCAACAAGCTGGGTTCGCTGACCGAGAAGGCTCCCGATGGCAGCTATGTCGAAAGCGACAAGCAGGTACGCGAAGCCGCGGCGGCGGCGGTGAAATCGATCGAACGGCGGCGCTCGATCTACTCGGGGATCCAAACCCTGTTTTTCGGCGTCAGTCTGGGATCGGTGCTGGTGCTGATCGCCATCGGACTCGCCATTACCTTTGGCGTAATGGGAGTCATCAACATGGCGCATGGCGAACTCATGATGCTGGGCGCCTACAGCACTTATCTGGTCCAGAGGGCGATGCCCGAACGCATCGGGACTTCGATCTTCGTGGCCATTCCGGTGGCATTTGTAGTTTCCGCACTGGCCGGCATTCTGATCGAACGCACGGTCATCCGCTTTCTGTACGGGCGGGCGTTGGAGACACTGCTGGCGACCTTCGGGATCAGCCTCATTTTGCAGCAACTGGCGCGCTCGATTTTTACTCCGCTTAATCGCTCCGTGAAAACGCCTGCCTGGATGAGCGGCACGCTGCAATTGAACCAGGCGCTTTCGGTCACCTACAACCGGCTCTACATCGTGATCTTTACGGTGCTGGTTTTTGCCGCCCTGCTGGTGGTGTTGAAGCGTACGCGCATCGGCCTGGAAATCAGGGCGGTCTCCCAGAACCGGGCCATGGCCCGAGCCATGGGTATCCGGAGCTCCTGGGTCGACGCCATGACCTTCGGGCTGGGCTCGGGGATTGCCGGCCTTGCCGGAGTGGCGTTGAGCCAGATCACCAATGTCAACCCGAACCTGGGTCAGGCGTACATTATCGATTCTTTCATGGTCGTGGTTTTTGGCGGTGTCGGCAATGTATGGGGCGCTCTGATGGGCGGCTTATCCATGGGCGTGGTCAATGAACTGCTCGAACCCTGGGCCGGAGCCGTACTGGCCAAGATTGCCGTTCTGGTGGCGCTGGTCTTGTTCATTCAAACGCGGCCGCGCGGCCTGTTCCCGCCCACCGGCCGGGCATCGGAAACTCAATAGATTATGCGCAAGTACACGGTCTGGGTCAGCGCACGGAAGGATAGAGGAACCAAATGGTTCCTGGGCGGCCTTGCCCTGGTCGCCATTGTGCTTCCCTTGCTTAACCTGGCCGTCCCCCAATCATCGGCTTTTCATGTTTCGACCTATGCCCTCACGCTGGTGGGAAAGTATTTTTGCTATGCGATGCTGGCGCTGGCGGTGGATTTGATCTGGGGCTATTGCGGGATTCTCAGCCTGGGGCACGGAGCTTTCTTCGCCCTCGGGGGATACGCCATGGGTATGTACCTGATGCGCGAGATTGGCCCCCGGGGCGTGTATGGCAATCCGGTGCTGCCCGACTTCATGGTGTTCCTTAACTGGAAGTCGTTGCCCTGGTTCTGGTATGGGTTCAACCATTTCGGGTTCGCACTCCTCATGGTCGCGCTTGTGCCCGGGGTGCTGGCGTTGGCGTTCGGGTGGTTTGCTTTCCGGTCGCGCGTTACCGGAGTCTATTTTTCCATCATTACGCAAGCGCTCACCTATGCCTTGATGCTGGCTTTTTTCCGCAATGACATGGGCTTTGGCGGGAACAACGGATTCACCGACTTTAAGGACATCGTCGGCTTCAATCTTGACTCCCCACGCGTACAAGCCTTTTTGCTGGTAATTACCCTGGCGATGCTGGCGCTGAGTTATGTGGCGTGCCGCGCGATCGTTGCCTCGCGGGCGGGACGCGTGATCCGGGCCATCCGCGACTCGGAAAGCCGCACGCGTTTTCTCGGTTATCGGGTGGAAAACTACAAGCTTTGGGTTTTTGTCGTTTCGGCGGTGATTGCCGGAATCGCCGGCGCCCTCTACGTCCCGCAGATCGGCATCATCAATCCCAGTGAGTTCGCTCCCCTGAACTCCATCGAAATCGTCATCTGTGTGGCGGTAGGGGGCCGGGGAACGCTTTACGGCGCGGTAGTAGGGGCGGTGTTGGTGAACTACGCCAAGACCTACTTTACAAGCGCCATTCCGGAGGCCTGGAACTATGCCTTGGGAGCGCTGTTCGTGCTGGTTACGCTGTTCCTGCCCCGCGGGATCACCGGGCTGTGGTCTCGCGTAGTGGAGCTCGCCTATCGCCGGGGTTTCCGGCGAGAGAGCCAGGCAGCCATGCAGCAGTTGGAGCTGACACGGGAATGAGCATTCGCGGAAAGACCCTCCATCTCGATCAAGTCACCGTCAGCTTCGACGGGTTCAGAGCTCTGGACGGACTCAGCTTACAGATCGAGCCCGGGGAGCTGCGCTGCATCATCGGACCCAATGGTGCGGGCAAGACCACCATGATGGACGTCATCACCGGCAAGACACGACCCGATTCGGGAGCGGTGCGGTTTGGATCCGACTTGAATCTGCTTTCCCTCTCCGAACCTGAAATCGCGGAGGCGGGCA
>Ga0326728_10002210_pt1 | contig 65665 bp, 48 predicted proteins | sample MB3enrmetagenome_FD_207602 | JGI IMG/M metagenome (GOLD analysis project Ga0326728, IMG submission 207602) | Lab enriched peat soil microbial communities from McLean, Ithaca, NY, United States - MB31MN | ecosystem: Environmental > Terrestrial > Soil > Wetlands > Peat | place: USA: New York...
CGTTGTTGTCCGTGGCCACGGCGGTCAGGACGTTGCTGCCGGCGGGCGCGTTGGTCCACCGGAAATAATACGGCAGCCATTGGGTCTTGAGATGGAACTGGCTGGAAGGCTCCGCCGCCAGGTAATTTGTCGCCACGCCCAGACTCACGCCATTGTCCAGGAATTCGACGGTTTTGATCACGCCACCGGTTTCGGCCGCCGCCGCGTAGAGGTTGATGGTGACCAAATCTGGAAATTCGGCGCCGGGGGCGGGGCTGACAATCCGCACCCTCGGGACGGGGAGATTGGTGGTGACGAGGATGTTGACGGGAGCGGAGGTGGTTTGCAGGCCGGCGTTGTCGGTGGCGACGGCGGTCAGGGCATGGTTGCCGGGCGGGACATTGGTCCAGACGAATTGGTATCGGTTCACGTGGCTGCCCAGCAAGACGGGCAGAATGGACCCGTGCGATTGCCGCATGACCAGAGGCTCCGCCGTCCGGCTTCCGAACGAGGGGTTGCTCACCACGCCCAGGCTGTTGCCGTTCGCCAGGAACTCGACCGCCGTCACCCAGCCATTGGAATCAAACGCATGAGCGGCGATTTCGATGTTGGGCAGGGAAAGGAAAGTGGTGTCATTGGTCGGAGTGACGATGCTGACGGTGGGCGGGACATTGGTGTAATTATACGCGATATACGCCACCGCCCGGAAGAGCGAACCGATCGTGATGCGCGCCCCGGCCAGGACCGGCTGGGGCAAGGTCAGGACCACCGTCTTAAAGCCGGAGGCCAACGGCTCGGTAATGGGGGTGATGGTGACGTTGGTTGATGTCTCTCCCGCCTCCAAGCTGATGGAATTGGAGATGGCCACGTAATCGACGCCGTTGCTGGCGGTGCCGCCGATGATAAAGGGAAAGGTCAGCGCGGCATTGGTGTTGCCGGCGCGGAAAAAGGTGAAAATAGCGGGATTATTGCCCGGCTCCGTGGCCAAAGGCTGTGTTGCCTGAACCGTGACAATGGAGAAATTGGCGGCAACAGGGGCGGCGGCGGCGTCCAACCCAAAGACAGCCAAGCCCATCGCCAGACACCTCCACAGCGTCGAGACATTACGTTTCATGCTTATGGAACAATACCTTTTTCCGGGTCCAAAGTCACGAACAAACGGGGCGTGAATGAATGGACGGCATGGACGGCATGGACGAACAAAAATCACTTTGACCGCTTTGACCGGCAAGCGGGGCGGATCGTATGGAACCCATTCGTGTGATGGCACTTGCATTTTTTCCCTTCATATTAAATCACTTTGACCGTTGTGTGTTGGTATGACTGGTTTTCGGGATCAGCTTCGACCCGGCAGAGCGCGGGATTAACGATAACGGAGCCGGAGCTTCCTCCTCGGTCGGGCACGAAGCGCTGAATAGTTCCGGCCTTCACGTTCACGGCTTTGCGACACGGCCTTAATGACTTTTTCATTAAAGCAAATATATTCTTAAACTAATTTTTTGTCAACGTATTTTCGATCTGATTTCGAGGCAGGCACATTCAGCCACTATGCCAGCCTTCCACCGGCGTGTGCCGCCGGGAAAAGCTGCGAGGTTTCGAGCGGGTGGCAAGTGGATTCAGGCGGCTCCCCGCCGGTCAGGCGGGTCGTGGCGTGGTTGGGGGCGGCGCGGGTCAGCGTCCATGATTCTTCACTCGATGGACTGGATTATATTTTGAAGGGGAGCGGTTTGACCGAGTCAAAGGTCCAACGGTGGGCTGGCGACTATCACGAATTGTCAAAGTTTGGCGGTTCGTGCGACGTGACGCTGTCCGAGAGTGTTTGCCGATACCTGGGCAACCGGAGCCGATCTGGTTGGCGCGGGAAAGGCGGGCATGAGACGAGGGGGACAGACACGGCGTCGAGCACAGTGCAAAGCGGAGTAAGTAATGCGTCTCCTTATGAGAGCGTCACTGGACCGGCGATAACGGCCCAAACGCCTCTTGACCCTTGACCGGCTCAAGCCAGCCTCAGACGAGGCCGTAAACGTCAAGGGAAGGGCCATAGAACGCTGCCAAGGCTGCGGCATATCTGCCACCTGTGAAACTGATGGAGGGCGGTGCCGCCACACCCTGCCGCGCGCAGCGCGGCAGGGTGCGGTGGCTCGCTTGAAGATGAAGTATGCCTGGATGAAATCAGTGATCTGAGGTCTTGTGCGGCTTGAACTCGCGAGCCAACCGTTGGGCCTCGGCAACTTGCTCCGGCGGCATTCGGAGTTCAAGTTTTTGTAAATACTCCTTGGCCGATTCATTTCCTTGAGATTCTGCAAGACTGTACCATTTATATGCTTCGGTATAGTTTCTGGGAACACCGTCGCCATTGGCATAGCTCATTCCAAGGCTAAGTTGTGCTGCTGCGTGTCCTTGTTCGGCAGCTTTGCGAAACCATTTCACTGCCTCGACATTATCCTTCGGTGCCCCCTTGCCATAGAAATATGCGGCACCTACACTCATTTGAGCATCCGCGTAATTCTGGTCGGCTGCCTTGCGACACCAGTTCATCCCTTCGACCTCGTCCTTGGCCACGCCTTGGCCCTTGGTGTAGCAAATGGCCAGATTGTATTGAGCCGGGGCGTAATTCTGTTGTACAGCTTTACGGAACCATCTGACCGCTTCCGGGTAATCTTGAGGCACTCCGTGGCCGTCGGAATACATCATACCGAGGTTGAGTTGTCCCAGCGGGTCTCCTTGTTCCGCGGCTTTACGGAACCATTTCAAGGCTTCCGCGTAATCCTGCATTACACCTTGGCCGTCTCGATACATCATTGCAAGTGCAGATTGCGCAATTGCATCCGCGTGTTCGGCCGACTTGCGGAACCACTTCAAGGCTTCCGCGTAATCCTGCGACACACCTCGGCCGTTCCCATACATCAAGCCAAGGGTTCGTTGTGCGGCTGCGTCTCCTTGTTCGGCTTTGGCTTTCGCTTTCTCGAAAGCCGTGCGGTCGAGTTCAGCATTTTGGCCTTGCAACTCGATGCTTGCAAATAAAAGGACCAGCACAAAAACCGCCGCGCACCATTGCCTTTTCATCCTGCCAGCTTAATTATTGCCTCCCAACAGGCAAGTGCCAATTCGAGATGGATAGTCCGTTGGCCGCCTGTTGCATTGGTGGTGAAATGTGCGAAAATGTGGCTGGTACTTAAAACGCAACCAGGAAAATTATGAGACGAGATATTGAGCGCCAAAATTTGACTGTCCGCATGGCCAATCGTCGTTTTACCCGGCTCATAAACCCAGCGCCACAAACACTAAATTAAATTCCATGAATACATTTTTAGTTGAATCACCGCCGTCTCTTTGTTTCCAAGAAATAAGCATTCATCAGGACAACTGGCGTGAACGTTTTTTGGGGCTTATTCGTGAAAAGAAACCAATCTCATATGATGTTGACGACATGCCGAACCTTGCAGATGACATCACCCACGAATTAGATAAAAACAAGTATCGCCATTTGATCTTAAAATCGAATCAGGATAGCCATTTTCTTATTTCTGGCTGAAACCTGATCGGCGCTCGTGCGCGGCAACAACCGTCGGAATTCAAAGTAGCCCACTACCGAAAGCCCTCCCTGGTGGTGGCGGCATTGGCCCCAGTGTTGCGAGGGCAGCCGGGGCGCAATCCTGGGGAGAAGGACGACACGACCAGGCACTTGTTGGGGCGGAGCGTTCGCGTGTTGGCATTGGGCTTGGCCTTCCTGTTCGCAGCAAGCCGGATGACGACACGGGAACGCGGAGCGGGGAAAGGCTCATGGTTACGGCCAAATCTGATACTGCAATCTGATACTGTTCGCCAATTTTCGGGCAGATCCGTGATGATTAGGGCAGACGGGAAACGCTGCAACGCCTTGATAATCAAAGCCGAGATGAGTGCGAGGACTCCTGAACTTTTTGGGAACCCCTCCCCATGAACCTCCCATCGAAAAAGCAGCCTCCTCTCCCCAGCCCTCTCCTCCACAAGGATGTGGAGGAGAGGGAGATGGAACAACGCGCATGGCCCGGGTTCATGGGTTCAATGCGCGAATGCTTTCGGGGAATTCTCTCCCTTTCCCTCTCCCCGCTTGCGCGGGGCGAGGGGAATCAAATCGACACCTTTTTGCCAAAACTCTGCCAAAGACTGATTTGCGCCCTTCGTCAATTTCGAGACTTCTCCATTATTGAAGGGGCGGTGATTTCCTGCTTCAATGAGGCGCATGACAGGACAACTGAGCGCCATCGAGATTTCCCAAAGAGCCAAATTGCTGCCGATTGAGGCCGTGGCGGCCAAGGTCGGCATCAAGGAGGAGGACCTGGAGTTGTACGGCAAGACCAAGGCCAAGATCAGCCTGGACCTGTACCGGCGGCTGGAAAACGCCCCGACGGGCAAGCTGATCCTGGTGACCGCCATCCACCCGACCCCCGCCGGCGAGGGCAAGACGACCACGAGCATCGGGTTGACCGACGCGTTGAATCGGCTGGGCCGAAAGACGATCCTCTGCCTGCGGGAGCCGGCGGTTGGACCGTGTTTCGGTGTCAAAGGCGGCGGGACGGGCGGGGGTTACGCGCAGGTGGCGCCGATGGAGGAGATCAATTTGCATTTCAACGGGGATTTTCACGTGGTCACTTCCGCGCACAACCTGCTGGCGGCGATGCTGGACAACCATCTGCACTTTGGCAACGCCCTGGGCATCGACCCGCGCCAGATCGTGTGGCGGCGGGTGCTGGACATGAACGAACGGGCGTTGCGCGAGATCGTCATCGGCCTGGGGGGCGCGGGCAACTCGGTGCCGCGGGAGTCGGGTTTCGACATTACGCCGGCGTCGGAGGTGATGGCGACATTGTGTTTCGCCGACTCGTTGCCGGACCTGAAGGCGCGGCTGGGGCGGATCGTGGTGGCGACGTCGTATGGCGGCAAACTGATTACCGCCCACGACCTCAAGGCGGACGGGGCCATGACGGTGCTGATGCGTTACGGGGTGCAGCCGAACCTGGTGCAGACGCTGGAAGGCAACCCGGCGCTGATCCACGGGGGGCCGTTTGGGAACATCGCCCATGGTTGCAACAGCGTCACGGCGACGAGGCTGGGAATGCGCCTGGCGGAGTTCACGGTGACCGAGGCCGGTTTTGGCGCGGATTTGGGGGCGGAGAAGTTCGTGAACATCAAGTGCCGGAAGTCCGGCTTGCGGCCGGACCTGGCCTTGCTGGTCGCCACTGTCCGGGCGCTAAAGTATCACGGAGGCATCAAGGCGGCGGACCTGGCCAAACCGAACATTGCCGCCCTGACGGCGGGATTGCCGAATTTATTGAAGCACATCGAGAACCTCCAGGCCTTCGGTCTGCCGGTCATTGTCAGCATCAACGTTTTTGCGAGCGACAGCCCCGAAGAATGGCAGGTGATCCGCGAAGCCTGCGCCAGACTTGGGGTGGCAGTGGCGCTTTCGGAGCATTTTGCGCGCGGCGGGGCGGGGGCGGAGGACCTGGCGCGGCTGGTGCTCGAAACCACCGCCCGGCCCGGCCACGGCCCGGTGAACTTCACTTACGCCGACAAGCTGCCGTTGCTGGAGAAGGTGCGGCGGATTGCGCAGAAGATTTATGGGGCGGACGACGTGGTGGCCGAAGGACACACCGCCGGGAAACTGCGGACGTTCGAGGACGCCGGTTTCGGCGAGCTGCCGATTTGCATGGCCAAGACCCAGTATTCCTTTTCCGCAGATCCGAACCTGAGAGGGCGTCCGCGGGATTTCGTAGTGCCGTTGCGCAACGCCAAGCTCAGCGCCGGGCCGGGTTTCGTGGTCGTCTATACGGGGGACATCATGACCATGCCCGGCCTGCCAAGAGTGCCCGCCGCCGAATCGATGGATGTCGATGCCAAAGGCAACACGGTGGGGTTGTTCTGATCGATGCGGAGGCGTTTCCGCGTTTTCAAGGGAGCAGGCAGGGGACGACTTGGCGGCTGTGGCGTCGATAGCTTTTGAAATCGGCGTCGGTGGTCACGACAATAGGGTCGGGGAGGGTTTCACTCATGCGGACGAGGCAGGCATCGGCCAGGCTCATGGGGACGTTGGCGTATTTGGCACGCAGATCAAGCACTTGGAGCAGTTCGTCGGCCAAGTTCAGTCCAATCCGCAGATGTCCCTGACGCAGCAGCTTATCGAGGGTGTGTGCATGGAGTTCGTGCGAGAGAAAGAACGCCTCCGTCAGTGCGGCTTCGCAAGTGAACCACGGCCCTGGTTGGCGGGCAAAAGTTTCCCGTGCCCAGCGATGATGCTCCTCGCGCGGGTCAAGCAGTGCGACCAGCGCGCCGCTGTCAGCGATGCAGCTTTTTGGCACGGATGATCTCCAGGAGCCGCTGCTTCTTGGGCGAGAGGGCCCGGCGCCGGCGGACGGGCACCTTCATCGCCCAACATTCCTCCAGGATTTCCCGCAAACCTCCGCCGTTGAGCGGCGGGAGCGAGGGCTGGTCCAGGAGGTCCCTGATGAGGCTCGATTTCGAGACACGGCGGGCGGTTGATTGTTGCTCGATCCGCCGAGCCAGTGACTCCGGCAATCGAATGGTCAAACTCTTCATGGGAGCAGTGTAAGACAAATGCGGCAGAAGCGCAAGACAAATGAATTCTGGAATAGGGGTCAGTCCTAGAAAAATGACAATCACCTTTTGGCGTTGCGTGCCGGGCAACAAACGCCACACCTGGTCGCAATTTTCCCTAGGTCAATCAGGCACAAACCGCGGCGACATCAAGTCACTCCATTCCTTCACACCGCCGCCCCGCGTCGATGCTCGGATCAAGAGCCGACACCTTTTTGTGCCTCAATATATTTGCATTTTTCCCTTATTTTACTGGGGCAAATGCAGAAAGTGTCAATATTCTAGGACTGACCCCTTGGTGGGTTTTGTGGGGCGGTGGAGTGGGGGATTCTGGGGACTGGCGCGGGGAGGGGGGAACCGCTATAATGGGGGCATGGCTGAGATTGCCGCGCCGGTGGCTCCGCTCGTGACGGAGAAGAAGGAAAAAACCGATCCGAAGGAAATGCGGGATCGGGGTTATGTGGTCATTTGCTGGAATGACCCGGTGAATTTGATGGATTACGTGACGCACGTTTTTCAAATGGTGTTTGGCTGGCCGAGGGCCAAGGCGCGGCGGCACATGCTGCAGGTGCATGAGACGGGCAAAAGTCTGCTGGCGCGGGAGACTTTTGAGAAGGCCGAGCATTACGTGCATCAACTGCAAGGCTACGGCCTGACCGCCACCCTGGAGCGCGAGGCATGAAAGTGATGCGTTCGCCGAAGGCGGAGCGGGCGGGGCACCCGTATGTTTTTCACCTGAGCCGGAGGGAAAGGGAGGTGCTGCTGGCGACGCTGAAGCTGTATCCGCAGTTGGACATCCGCCATCATCAATTGAGCCGGGACCCCAAGGCGCGGGGCGCGGCGGACCAGCAATGGCTGGAAGAGGCCATGGCGCAAGAGCAGGAGGAACACCGGAAAAGGCTGGGCGAGTTTTTCAACAACGGCCGGCGCTTTTTCAAGGGGGAGGAAGGCGATCTTGTGCTGACGTTGACCGGGGAACAAATGGAATGGCTGTTGCGGGTGCTGAACGAGATCCGGGTGGGCAGTTGGGTGCGGCTGGGGCGGCCGGAATTGGAGGAGGCGCGCCGCCTCCGGTTGGCGGCCGCGCAGGCGCGGCTTTTCACGGCCATGGAATTGAGCGGTTATTTCGAGGCGGCGTTGCTGGAGGCGTTTTCCTGAAGGGGCCCGCGGCCCTTATTCCCGGTTTTTTGTGTCAATAATAATAGTGACCGGGCCGTCGTTGGTCAGCGTCACCTGCATGTCGGCGCCGAACTCGCCGGTTTGGACCGGACGGCCCAGGTCCTGGGAGAGGCGGGCGATAAAACGTTCATAGAGGGGGACGGCGATGTCGGGGGGCGCGGAGCGCGAGTAGGAAGGGCGGTTTCCCTTTTTGGTGCTGGCGAACAAAGTGAACTGGCTGACGACCAGGACGTCGCCGGCGGTTTCCTGCACGGAGCGGTTCATGACGCCGTTTGCGTCATTGAAAATCCGCAGACGGGCGATCTTGCCGCTGAGCCACTCCACGTCTTCGGGCGTGTCGGAATCTTCGACGGCGACGAGGACGAGCAAGCCTCGCTGGATGGCGGCCTTGGCGGCGGCGGCGATGACGACGCCGGCCTGGGTGACACGCTGGATAAGGGCGCGCATGAGAAAGGAACGCCGTCAGGGGGAGGCGAGCCATTTCCAGACGCGCAACGCTTCCAGGACGCTCCAGGCCTGGGCATCGCAGCCGCGTGCGGTGTGGGGGGCGTCGCCGTCGAGGAGTTCCGGGAGCTGGCCGAGGCAGTTTGTCAAGAGTAATTTATCCATGCCGGCCAGGTAGGCCCTGGCCGCGGCCCGGGCGGGAGGCGAGAGGTCCCAGGCCCTGGCCAGGGCCTCGCAGGCGGTGGGGAGAATCCAAGGCCAGGCGGTGCCATTGTGATAAGCGGGTTTGCGCGAGGTGTCCTCGTCGCCCTGGTAGCGGCCCCAATAAGGCTCCTGCGGATTGTTGAGCAAACGGCCATCGTTGCTGTGGATCGGCAGCGGCGGCTGGACGGGCAGTGGAGCCAGGGTCCGCACCGCGCCGGGGACGATCAAGTAGCGCAGGGCCGCATCCACCGCGCGGCGCGCCTGGGGGCCGGTGAAGAAGCCAAAGGCAATGGCCGACAAGTAATTGCTGCGCAGGGCCTGGTCCGCCACAGCCTGGGCGGCGGCCTGGCCCGGAGAGGCAATGAGCAGATCGGCGATGCAGCCCTTGTCTTCGAGCCAGAAAAGTTTTCGGAGCGATTCCTCGGCGCGATTGGCCAGGGCCTCCCAGGAGTCGCCGGGCGGCTTCAATCCCAGTTTGTGGACCTGGCGCAGGAGGCGAATCCATAAGACCTGGATTTCGACGGGGTAGCCTTGACGCGGCGTGCAGGCGGGAAAATTGGTGTCCATCCAGGTGAAATGGGCCGGGCTCCAGATCAATGCGGAGGCGGGGTCCATGCGGATACCGTTGGGTGTGCCGCGAGCGTAGCCGAGGGCGATTTCGTGCAGGACATCCGATACCTTGCGTCCAGACTGATTGACTTGTGAGTCGTAGATTGATTGGCCCATGCGCTCGGCGGTTTCCTGGCAAACGATCCCGTACCAGAGGGGCGCATCGGAAGTGTCGCGGTTGGAGGCGTTGGCGCCGTGAATGATGTTGGGCATGGTGCCGTTTTCGGCGAAGCGGCCAAAGGTGACCAACTCCCCGGCGACGTCCGAGACCATGCCGGCCGCCAACATGCCGCGCGCGCAGATGAACGAATCCCGTCCCCAATCCAGGAACCAAGGGTAGCCGGCGATCACGGTGCAGCCCGAGCCGCGCCGCACCACGAAGGCGCGCGCCGCGATGGCCAGGCGCTCGCCAAAGGCATCTGTTTCAGAGGGCTTCGGCTCCGCGGCCGCCATTTCGTCCGCCATGGCGCGCTGGCTGGGATGTTGTTCGATCACCGATAAGGTTGGCGGCGGCAGTTCGGCGGAGAGCGCCAGCGTGACGGCTTTGTCCCTGGCCAACGGCAGTTCGAACCAGCCGGGGCTGTAAAGGTCGCCATTGGCCACCTGGCCGCGGCTCTGCTCGACGGGGTAAAGAATCCCCTGGCACCATTCCGGTTGCGAGTGGAAGAGGCCGAGGTTGCTGAGAACGCGCAATTGGCGGTCGCGGGCGGGCGTAAAGGCGAAGCCGGGCTGGTCGGTCAGCGGGTGGCAATGGGAGGTGAAATGTTGCTCGGCGCCGCCGTTGCGATGGGTTTCGCTGTGGAAATTGCGGTCCTCGATATCGACGCGGATGGTGAGATGGACGTGGAATTGGGGCGGCAAATCGGCGGGGCGGGAGCCGGGAAGCCGGGCGAAATTGAAGACGATGGTGTTGGTCCCGTCCAGCATGTTGGCGGCCAGAAGCACGTCCACCGTCCTGCCGTCGCCCGCCTCGGCCAGGAAGCGCCAGAGTGCGGGAGGCCCGACGGTCAAGGAAACGAGGTTCTGCAAATCCAGCGGGGTGGTAAAGCCATCCGCCGTGATCCAGACGCGGAGGCGCGCGGCGAAGATGTGCCGGTCCACGGGGTATTCCGGATTGAGATTCGCGCCCAGGGCGCAATCGTATTTGGAATTGATACGGCCCAGATCGGCGCCCAAGCGGGCCATGCCGCCGCGGCCGTTGGTCAACAATACCAGGGAGTCGGGCGGCGGATTGGCCAGCGTGCCGGAGAAAACGGGTCCGGCGGCCAGGAACCGCACGGTGGCCTGGACCTTCTCGCAGGCCAGCCCGTAACGCTCGATTTGCAATTGAGCATCGACCGCGCCGCCCAGATGCTTGGGCGCAAAACAGGCGATGTAACCGTCGCGGACTTGGATGGCCTCGGCCTCTTCGCGGATTGCGGTGTCCGGGCGGACGAGCCAGGCGCGAAAGGGGCGGTCATCGTGCAGCAGGAGCCAATGATCGGGCGGGACTGGCGCGACGCGGCGGCGATCCAGCAAAGTCCACATGACGACCTGGGGATAGCCCGACTGGGCCGCGTCGAGCGCGCCCAACAGGCCGGCGCGGGAGCGAATGCGGTCCAGGTAGGAGATGGACCCCAGAAAACCGCGCGCATCCAAGTGAACGCGTTGGGCCAAGTCACGCCAGGAATAAGGCCCGATTTCCTCCGGGAGCAGGAGTTTGCTCAAGGCGCCGATGGCCCAGGAAGATTGGGCGCGGGCCTGGCGGTAGGCGTCGCCGGCCAGGCCGACGGGTTTTGGGGTGGCGGCCAGGCAAAAGGCCGCGCCCGGCAGCAGGTTGAAAGCGACGTGTTGCTGGCTGGATTGCGTGGGCGGAGGAGTTTGGCCCAGCAAATCGATATGCGGTCGGCCCAATTGCTCATATTGTTCCGGTGTGAGGGCGAAGGAACGGCAGGCGTCGGGATTAGTGTTGACGAGGACCAAGACGGTGTCCAGGCCCTCCGCCGAGACGCGGCGCAAGGCGAACACGTCCGAGGAATCCGGGCTGAGCCGCTCCAGTTTGGCCCCGTCAAAGAAGCAGGGATGATGGGCCAGCAAGCGGTTGAGGGCCGAGAGTTCGCCGAGCAAATTGTCCGGGTTGCCCCAGGCCAGGCCGCTGCTGGAGTGGACTTCGATTTTCTCGCGGGCCAGCCACTCGACGCCGCAGGTGAATCCGTAACCGCCCGCCACGCTGGCGAGGGCGGAGAGCTGGTTGCGCATGAGCGACCAAGTCCGCCCTCTTTGAGCGAGGCGGTCGTTGTCGTGCGTTTCGCTGTAATGAACATAAATGCCAACGCGCTCGCTTTGGCGGATGCTGTAATCGAGATAGCGCGCCACGTCGGAAGGGCCGTAATTCTGGAAGAGTTCCGAATAGGCCCATTGCATGCCGCCGTCGGTCAACAAGGCCTCGGTGGCCTCCAAGGGACCGCCCAGGCCTTCCAGCAGGAACAACACTTCGGGGAATTCCTGGCGCACGCGGGCCTGGATGTATTGCCAGACCTGCTCTGGCACTTTGTAGCCCGCGTCGCAGCGAAATCCATCCACGCCCCGGCGGCACCAGGTCAGGAACGCCTGGGCGAACTGTTCCCACAATTCGAGGAAGTTGGGATTCAATTCCACCAGGTCGCCCCAGGTCACGCCCCAGGCGCCGGGACTGGCAAATGAGCCGTCGGGCTTGCGCAGGAACCATTCCGGGTTGTTCTCGAAAAGGGTTGAACCCCAGCCGGTGTGGTTGATCACCATGTCCAGGAGGAGGCGTCCGCCGCGCCGATGCACGGCGGAGGCCAATTCGCAAAACTGCTCAACACCGTTGGTGCGGGAATCGAACTCGACCAGGGCCGGATCGATGGCGGTCAAGTCCAGGCAGGCATAGGGACTGCCGAAACGGCCGAAGCGTCCGAAGACGGCAGGGGTGGGACCGATGGGGAGCAACTGCAGGACGCGGCAACCCAGCTTGTCCATGATGTGAGGCAACTCGCGCACCAGATCGCGCAAGGTGCCGGAAGGGGGGATGACGATGTAGCGGCGATCGTCCAGCTTGTTGAGTTCCTTCTCCTCATTGGGGTCGCAGGCCGTAGCGGCTGTTTTGGCGGGGCCGAAGAGCCGCGGGAAAGCGCAATAGATGGTATTGGTCGTGCGATAGACGTTGGGGTGGACGCACACGCCCGCGTCGGGTCCTTCCGGCCAGGATTGGCGTCCTTGCGGGTCCAAGGCATAAGATTTGGCCTTGTAGAACCCGACATCCGTCAGCGGGAGTTCGATGGCCCACTCGCCGGAAGGTTGTTCTTGCAGGGGCACGTCGCGCCAGAAGGCGATGGAGAGGGGATTTTTGCCGGCGTGGGTGGCGATGGTTTCCTGGCGCAGGCGCCCGGCCTTGCCCAGGTTGGTGCGCAGCACAGCCCGCCAGCCCTTGGGAAATCCTTGCGGTGTCCAAAGGCTGAAGCGAACGCGATCACCGACAAAACGCAACAAGCGTTCGCCGGGCGCCGGAGTCATAATCAGTTTGCCCATGCCAAGTTGGCGTGGGTTTTATCCGTTAGCCCGGCGCAATTCAATGATATACGCGCCGCGGGCGCAAGATGTCCCGCGGCGCCCACTGCGGCGCGATGCCTGGCATCACGGTTGCAGGAGGAAGAAACCGGATTGGCCGCCCTCGAGGAACCAGCCGGCGGCGTTGGTGGGCGAATCTTCCGGCAGAACGACGCCTGTGGCCACGGTGTTGCGATTGGTGCCGGTGGGCCGGAAGGCCAAGGTCAAGACGCCTGTGCCTGGGTTGAGGGCGCCTTTGAGCAGGTTGGTCGGCTCAGGAGAGTTGGTTTGCAGTTTGTTCCCGGCGATGGCCACGTTGCTGTAAATCAACACTTCCCCGGCGGTGTTGCTGAGGGTGAGAGTGCAGTTGGTCAAATCCCAATTGTTGACGCCTTTCTTCGGCGGCTCGTAGAAGGAGCCGAGAGCGGAGAGGTTGGTGTTGGTAAAGCCGGCAAGCGATGTGCCGGGCTTGATCCATCCCAGGCCGGCGCCGACGATGGTCTGGGCCTGGCCGTTGGTGAGGTTGGTCAGGGTCAGCCAGCCTTGGAGCGACCCCTGGTGCTTGTAGAGGGAGACATAGAGGGGGATGTCTCCGTTGGTGGCCACGGGCACGGACTGGCTGATGGCGGTGTTGTCAGCCAGGCGGCCGCTGAGGGAGACCAGGCCGGCGGCGGAGTTGGACAATGTGGCGTAGCCGCAGCCAATCGGCTCGTTGGCCGGCACGGGGCCGCCCGGCAGGAGGACAAGGGTGTATATGCCCTCATAATTGGTCGCCCGGTAGGTCCTGGCGTTGAACAAGGAGCGATTGGCCAGGAGCTGGGAGAACCAGGCGTTGGTGGCGTTGTCGTTGACGGTGCCGATAATCTGATCATTGGTCAGTTGCAACTCGACTGTAAGAGGCGGCTTATTGGAGCGAGCGATGATGGCGGCCGCCTGCATGTCCAGGTTGAACGCGCCGCTGAAGGAGTAGGAACCGCCGTCCAGCAGGAGCTTGGCGCTGTAGGCCCCGCGGCTGGAGGAAAGGATGGTGGCGGTAAAGAAGCCGGAGCTGGCTTCCGTCATGCCGTTGGTCGGGGAGAACAATCCATCATAAGCGCCGGCGAAGGGCGGGAAGGGATTGGAGACGAAGTTGGCCTGCAAGGTCAGGTTGCTGCACATGAGGAAGGAAAGAGCGGGCAGGGAACCCGGACAATTGGTGTTGGTGCCGCAAATCATGGTCCAGTTGGTAAAGGCCCAAGCGGCGCGGGGCACGGCATTGATGGTAAAGACCTTGTTAATTTCCAGGTAGGCCTTGTTGGCCTGGCCGGTGATTTTGCCGGCGCTGGGCGGGGAGATCTGCAACGTCAAGTGTGCCTTATGCGCTGCCGAGGGGGCATTTGTCGCATAGAAGACGGTGCAGGTGGCCGGGACCGAGAGGAATATGTTGTTGGTGTTGGTACCCTCCGTAGCGAAGGTTTGGGCGGTGATGAGGTTGGGACCGGGAACCAGCGTCACGTTGGTGGACCAGACCTCAACTGTAGCGTTCGACTTTTGCAAATTGGTTGCCGTAAAGGCTCCAAAGGCGTTGGTGTTGACGGCGACTCCCACCGGCGGCGCTGGATAGCCGAAGTCCTTGACGGTGACCAGCACGTTGATATTGGAGTCGGTGGTCAGATGATTATTGGCCGGAGATTTTATGGCGACGACCGGTGTATTGTTGGTGAACCGATGCGGCCCGTTGGTGACCAGCAGCCCGTTGGTGGGCGGGTTGAGGACGACGTTCAGATAGGCGGAGCCGCTGGCGCCCTGGTAACCGTCAATGGAGATGTAGTATCGGGTGCCGGCGATGGCATTGGAAATGACGACCTCCGGCTGGCCGTCCTCAATGTAGTTGGTGGTAAAAGCGGCCCCCACGCTGGTCAAGGTGCTGAAGCCGGTGCCGGGACCGGTATAGACGGCCAGCATGGTGTTAAAGGTGCTGCCGGCGGTGTCGAAAATGAGCGTGCCATTGGTGCGCGCGGCGTAACTGTACCAGTAGGAAGCGCCGCCCGGCTGGCCGGCCGTGCTTGGCTCGCCTTCCTCCTTGGTGGCCCCAACCGTGCTGAACGATTGCGAGAGGGTATAGCCGCCGGTTTCACCGCCGCCGTCCGCCGGGCGGTAGTGTTCTGGCGTGGCGGCGCCCGTCAGGTCCACGGCGTCGCCGAACTTGTCCACCGCCAGATTGGTCTGGCCGCTGGTGGTGTTGGTCTGGAGTTCGATGGCAACGGTTTGGCTTTGCACGACGCCGACGGCATTGGTCGCTTGCACAAAGTAGTTCCCTACCGCGCCGGGCGGGAAATTACTGATGGCCAAAGTACTGGCATTACCGCCCGCCACAGGGACATTGGCAAAATACCATTGGTAGCCGGCGGCGTTGTTGGCGGTTACGCTCACGGTGACGGTGGCGCCGAGATGGACGATCTGGTTGACCGGTTGTCGGGTGATGACCGGCTGCGGGATGCTGCTGAGGAAGTACCCGTTGGTCGGGCCGGGCAGAAGCGGCGGGCCGGGCGAAAGCGCCAGCGCCACACTGCCGGAGGCTCCCTGGTAACCTGCCACCGCAATCTGGTAGGTGACACCCTGAACGCAGTTGAAGGAGACCAAGCTGGTGAAGAAGCCGCCGGAATCGTCATCCTCGGCCACAGAGGTGAGATTGGTGGACGCGGCGCCGGTATAGACGCCGAGCAAGGTGTCGAAGCTGCTGCCTCGCGTGGTGAGGGAGATGATGCCCGTGAAACCGGCCTGCCAACTGTACCACAGGAAGTTGCCGGCCGGCTTGCCCGCTATGGCGGCCAGCTCGCCGGCGGCGGGGGAGCTTGAATTGTCGCCCGCCACACCTGGAAAGACAGGATAGGTCGCATTGGTGGAGAGGGTCAGCCTGCTGGCGAAGATGTCGTTGGTAGAGATGGGCGTTCCATAGGTTAGCGCCACAGGGAAGACCGGGCTTTGCACAGAGGCGGCGTAGTTGGCCACAACGACCTGGTAAGAGCCGGAGTCGAACGGCTGCGCATTGGTGATAGTGTAAGAAATGGGGGTGTTGGAGCCGGCGGCGTAAGTGTTCGTTGCTCCCGGGATGCCGTTGCCGTTGAGGCGCCACTGAGAATAGAAGGCGATCGAATCGCTGGCGGTCACGCTCAAGATGATGTTGGTGACGTTGTTGGTGGTAATGCTAATGGGGCCCAGCGTGGGCGGGCTGACCACGGTCAACACCGCCGAGGCGCTGGCACTCTGCCCCATATTGTTGGTGGCCAAGACAGTATAGGTTCCCGCGTCGCCGACCGGGGCATTGCTGACGCTGAAGGAAGGAAGGGTTGCCCCGAAGATGGGCGCGCCATTGAGTTCCCATTGGTAGGAGACGCCGCTGCCCGTGGTCGTGACACTAAAGGCGGCATTTCCGCCCAATGCGATGGTCTGGCTCACGGGCGGTGTGATGATGGCAAAGCCAGTCGTGACCGCAACGGGAGCGGAGGTATTGGTCAGGCCGAAGCTGTTGGAAACGACGGCCGTCAGGACATGGCTGCCATTTAACGGATTCTGCCAGTTGAACGAGAACGGACTGGCCTGGGAAAGGCCTGCGAGAGCGCCGTCAACATAGAAGTCCACGCTCGTCACCGTTCCCATTCCAGGGGAGGTTTCGACGCTGATTGGGACTTCCGCCGAGGCTGCAAATATCTGCCCGTTGGTCGGGCTTGTAATCAGAATCGAAGGCGGCAGATTGGTGGCATTGCCCGCCACCAGAATGAAGTCGTCGAGCAACATGGCGTTGAACGTGGCGAGGCCGGTGCCTTCCGAACTGAACTCGGCGCTGGCAATGCTGCCGCCGCTGAGAGTAAACGTGCTCGCCGGCACGTTGGTGGTGCTGTAAATGAATAGTTCCTGCGCCGTCTCCAGCAGGTTGCCCAACGGATCGAAAACACCAACCTCCCAGGCAGGATGCGAGACGGAAGGATTGGCCAGCAGTTCCGGCCGCGTGAAGGTGAAGCTGGAGAGCAGGGGGGAGAAGCCCACGGTGAAGCTCACCGGGCCACTGGAACCGGCTTGGGTGAGGATGTTGGGTTGCGATGACGCCAATACGAAGCCGCCGCCGGCCACGTTGGTCTGGTTTTCCGCGGACACGGTGGTGCCCGGACTGAGATTTGTCACCGTGACGCCGTATTGCGCCAGGTAAGTGGAGAGGGTGGCGCCGCTCACGTCCGGCCCGTAGTCAGCGAGAGGATCAAAGTCGATCCAGGTCGTTCCCGGCACATTGACGGTGACATACGAAACCTCGGATACGAGCGAAAAGCCGTAGCTATTGGTTGCCAGCGCGCTGAGCGCAAGAACCTGTTGGTTCGTCAGGTTGGTGATTGTGAAGATATAAGGCGGCGCCAGATTGGTGGCGAGGGCAATGGTTCCATTGTAAAAAATGACGGCGGTATTGGTTGGCGGATAGTTCACCGTGGCGGTCAAGGTGATATTGGCCGGCGCGAGGAAAGTCTCGCCATTGGCCGGCGTCAGGGTGACATTCACCCCAAAGTCGCCGCTCAGGGCCAGTCTGTAAATGGTCCCATTGCCATTGGTCCCTCCATCGGTTGTTGTGCCGTACACAGAACCATCCAACCCATAGGACAAGGGCGAGAAGACCGGGCCCATGTAAACGCCGGTCCTGATGCGCGACTGCAAGGCAGTAAAGGATTGGAGATTGGCGCCGTAGCTCCCCGAAGACTTGGTCAGCCAGACGATGTTGGAGGCGGTCCCTTGCACGGGATTGAAGACAAAGACAGCCCCGCGTTGATTTTCCCCGCCGGCGGAAGCAATGCCGAATAAGGCGCCGTTTGGAGCGGGAACGAGCGAGCCGATGGGATTGTAACCATCCGGGAAGTTTTCGTCGAACGAGAGCAGATTCGAGAATACACCGGAAGAGGAAATGCTGAACAGTGTGCCATCGCCGGGCCCATACCCCGCATAAATGCCGCCGACAGAACCGATATAATCATCATTGGCGCCGCCATATTGCGTAACGCCGTAGAGGTTGCCGTCAGCGCCTTGAGCCAGGCCGTGCGGCACAGCGCCGTCGAGCGGATCGCCATTTTGGTCCCGCTGTGTGCCAAAGGTGTAGAGAACACTCACTCCGCCTTCGCGTGTGACCTTAAAGATGGTTCCATAACCGGAAGTGAGATTTGTGAAATAGCTGAGAACACCATTGGAGTCGGAGACCGAGGTCACATTGGTCAGAATGCCTCCATAGGCCGTGGTGCCGTAAAAGTTTCCATCAAGGCCTTGCACCAGCGGCGCCGCCGGAACGTAACCATAAGGACTAAGCGTCCCGTAGTTGTCGATATTGAATTCGACGGATTGGGAAGGCAGGTCGGAGAGAAGCCGGAACACGCCAACCGGGGAAATGGAAAACAACGTTCCGGAATCATAGGCGCCGCCCCATACAGTTGTGCCATAGAAAAGCCCGTCGGCGCCTTGGACCAGCCTGGCAATAGGAGCGGAGGCATACTCGGCCTCCTCGGAGTGGAAGCTGTATAAAGAGGTCAGTTGCCCGTCTGTTGTTATGCTGAATACAGTGCCGAAATTGCCATTGGTTCCGCCGCTCACGGTGACGCCGTACAGATTTCCGTCGCTGCCCTGAACCAAAGAGCTGGGATAGGCGCCATCGAGGGGGTTGCCAGAATCATCTTGCCACGTGCCGAAGTCGTAGAGGATGGTGAATCGGCCATCGCGCGTCACCTTAAAGACGGACCCGTAGCCAAACCCGGTTATGACATCCACATCGCTATAAGGCCCGCCCGTCGCGAGGGTGCCATAGAAATTGCCATCCTGGCCCTGGATCACGCCGGTTTGACAGGCAAATTCCGTAAAGTCGTAAAGGACCGACAACGAAGTGCCTGGCAAATCAAGAACGGTCTGAAGATGATGCTTGGGTCCCAGTTCACGGAAGTCTTCGCCAGCCTGGGTTTGAGTCATTGCGGTGATAACGCCGCCAAAGGATGTGTCCGGGAAGGTGTCCCAGATGAAATCATCGCCGTCAAATTCAGGCAGGCAGGAGCGGAGATCGAAATTGCCGCTGAAAAAGGCCTGCATCGAAATAAGGTTGGCGGGATGGTGTGCAGAGAGCGCCACTGGACCATTGAGCGAACTGAGCAGATTGCTCAACGTCTGGCGGAAACGCAGCTCATGCGCCAGATCGTTGGTGTTGTGACTCAGGTTGAAGAGACGAATCTCGCCCTCCGGACGGCTGCGAATGAATTGGGAAGCGGCAAAATAGTCGTTGATGGCGTTGACAAAGGCGGTTTGGGCCGCCGGCAGGTCGGCGGTCGTGGTGGTGGTCAACAGGCTGGGGTAATTGGTCAGGAATTCCTCGATGGTCCCGTTCGTGCCGAAGAAGTTGGAGGCGGTCATGAGCTGGACATTCAGGTTCCACGAGTAGGTGGTGTAAATGAACAGCTCGGCGGCATCGCAAAAGGAGCGCAGCATTTGCACGTCGCCCCAGTCCACGGTGACGGCGCCGGCATGGGTTTCATTGGTGGTCAAATCGACGGTGAAAGTGTGATCGGTGATTTGGGCGAACTCAGCTTGCGACAGGATGATGGCGGGCAAAACATTGGTGCGAAGCTGGGCGGTGAATTCATCGGCGTTGAGGGGCGGCGTAGTGTTGGGAATGACGAGTTGGCCGGTCGCATTGGTCGGCTCTGCAGCCTGCCAGTTGAAAAGACCGCGCCCGGCGCTGCCGAAGCCGAGGCGGTTGAGGAAATTGCTGCCGGCGGGCTGTTCCGGCAGGCTGAGCAACTCACTGGCGGCATAGAAGAAAAGGTTGGTGGCGTCATTCTGCGAAAAAATCAGCGCGTTGGAAAAGCTCAGATTGGCCAGAGTAAAGTTCCCCGAGGCCACGAAATTCGTGCCGGCCGCAAAATCTTCAAGCGCATTGGTAACCGGGAGAACGGACAGAACCGCATTGGAACTGTTCGTGACACCATAGGCGTTGGAAACGAGCACAGAATATGTGCCGGCATCGGCCTGTGACACAGGGTCCACTGTCAAAGCGGGGGAGTTCACGCCCGAAAACTCGCCCCCGTTGGACAACGGAACCTCAGAGCGCGTCCACTGGTAACTTAACGGAGGACTGCCGGATGCGACGACAGTGAATGTCGCAAAAAGGCCCACTTGGGTCGGCGGCGGGCTGGCCGGCTGCACAACGATACTGGGCGGAGTACCGATGTAAGCCACGGTCACCACCGTGGTTTGGTTGGAGAGAACCGTTACGTTGGTGCCGGGTGGTGTTAACCAGTTGCTGATGGAGTTGACGGTCACGGTGTGATTGCCCAGCGCAAGTCCCAAAACCGTTGCGCCGGAGGGTTGGGAGATTCCGCCGTCCACCTGCCATTGCGCTCCGGAAGCGTTGGCTCCGGGCGGGAGCAAAAACACTTGCAGCGCCCCATTTGGGTATGGAGCATTCAACATGACCGCCGGGAGCCCGGCAAATGTGGAACCCCAGCCGCTGGCGCCAGGCAAATAATAAACCGTCGCGAAGCTGTCGCCCAGGAACGCCGACGAATCCACAGCGGGAGCATTGCCTTGGAAATAAAGGTTGGTCAGGCTGCCGCACCAGGAAAAGGCTTCATAGTCTATGCTGGCAACACCGCTCCACAATGTGACATTGGTAAGACTTTGGCACTCAGAGAACGCCATGTCTCCAATGCTGATGACGTTGCTGGAGATCGTCACGCTGGCGAGGCTGGCGCATGAGTAGAAGGCTCCCGGACCGATGTTCGTGACCGTATTCGGGACGATGTAGCTTTCGGCTGGATTGCCAATTGGGTATTGAATGAGCATGGCCTGGCTTTTGTCGAGGAGATCTCCATTGGTGGCGCTATAGGCGGAATTGTTGGTGTCCACGTTGATCGCCATCAGGCTGTCGCAATCACCGAACGCAAAACCCCCTAGATTGGTGACGCTGGCGGGGATGGTGGCCATAACCAATCCGTCTCCTGCAAAGGCCCCGGTCCCGATGCTTTGCACATTGGTGGGAATCGTGACGTTGGTGAGGCTGCCGCAGTATTCGAATGCAAAATCCCCGATGTTAGTGACACCGGCAGGGATGATGACAGTGGCCAGGCTGCTGCAGAACTGGAACTCATTCTCCCCGATGTTCTGGACACCGCCGGGGATCGTCAGAGCGATCAGGCTATAGCAGTCACTAAAAGCCCCATCGCCAAGGTTGGTGACGCCGCCCGGCAGGCTGACGAGCGCCAGGTTGGCGCAGCCGGCGAACGCCTCATAACCGATGCTCGTGACGGTGCCGGGAATGTTGATGCTGGTCAGGTTGGTGGCATCATAGAAAGCCTCTGATCCGATGCCGGTGACATCGTGGTTATTAATGCTGACCGGAATGCTAACGGCGCCGCCCAGCCCGTTGTAGCCCGTGATCGTGATAGTGTGGCCGGCATTGGTAACCCAGCTAAATTCAAATTGGACTTGCTCTGTGTAGATGCCGACGGCTGTTGCGGTGGAGTTGGCGGCAACCGTGACATTTTGATTGGAAGGCCTTGTCCATCCGATCACGGGCGTGAAGCTCACCGTGTGGTTCCCTACACTCAACCCGGTGACCGTCGCTCCGCCGGGCTGTAGCACGCCGCCGTCCACCCGCCATTGCGGCGCGCCGCTTATGTTGGCCAACGCAGCCGGGTGGATGGTCACCTGCAATGCGCCTGCCGGACTCGGTTCGTTCAGCATCTGGGCGGGTACGCCGCCAAAAAAGGACCCCCAACCACTCGTGCCGGGATCATAATAGACGCTGAGCATATTATAATCGAGATCGAACAAGGTAACATCCACAGGGACCGCATTGCCCTGGAAATAGACTTTCATCAGGTTCCAGCAATAGGCAAATGCGTACTGGCCAATGCGTGTGACGCCGCTGCCGACTGTCACATTGGTCAGGCTGCCGCAGTATGCGAACGCAGAATCCTCGATGGTGGTGACATTATCGGGGATTGTCAAATCGGTCAGTCCGCTGCAGCCACTGAAGGCATTTGTCCCGAGGACGGTGACGCTAATGGGTATCATGATGTTGGTCAGGCCGGTACATTCGGAGAACGCGTCAGACCCTATGCTGGTGATGTTGTTGGGGATCGTTATGGTGGTCAGGGCCGAACAGCCTTCAAAGACCCAATCCCCGAGGGCGTTGATGCTGTCGGAGATCGTCACATTGGTCAGGCCGGAGCACTCCGAGAAAGCCCCCATTCCAATGTTGGTGACGTTGTTGGGAATGGTCAGGTTGGTGAGGCTCGCGCAGTAATAGAAGGCATAGACCCCGATCGAGGTGACGCTGTTGGGGATAATGACGCCGGTCAGGCTGCTGCAGTATTCGAACGCTTCGTCGCCGATAGTGATGAGGCCGTTGCCCAGGCTTAGAGCGATCAGGCTGGAGCAGCCATCGAACGCCCAACCCCCGATACTGGTGACGCTGTTAGGGATGGTCACACTCATCAGGTTGGTGCAGTCACTGAATGCCCAAGACCCAATATTGATGACGTTGTCGGGGATAGTCACGTTGGTCAGGCTGGTGCAGCCATAGAACGCATCTTCTTCGATGCTAATGAGGCCGTTGCCCAGGCTTAGAGCGATCAGGTCAGTGCAGCCATTGAACGCCCAAGGCCCTATGTCAGTGACGCTGTTGGGGATTATAACGCTGGTCACCATGCTGCCATAAAACGCAAATCCTCCAATCGCTGTGACCGGCAAGCCGTTGATGCTGCTGGGGATGGCCATGGGGCCGCCTATGCCGGTATAACTGGTGATGGTGATGGTGTTGTCGAAATTGGTAACCCACTGGAGCTCGAATGGCGCTTCTTCCACATAGACGCCGGTGGCCGTCGCAACGGCATTGGTATTGACCGAAACATTCTGGCTGGATGGTGTGGTCCATCCAGGCACTATTGTGAAACTCACGATATGATTGCCCAAAGCCAGGCCTGTAACAATCGCTCCGCCGGGCTGGAGCAGCCCGCCGTCCACCTGCCATTGCGGCGCGCCCGGAAGGCCGGCTATCGCATCCGGCAGGATGAACACTTGCAGCGAGCCGTTTGAGGCCGGCGGGTTGAACATCTGCGCTGGAACGTTTTCAAACATGGGTCCCCAACCGCTCGTGCCGGAAGCATAATAAATGCTGAAGGTTTCGGGGTCCGCATAAAACACAGTATCGTCAGCACTGGGCGCGTTCCCCAGGAAATAGGCGCCGGCCAGGTTGTAACAAAAGGCAAAGGCATAATCTCCGATGCTGGTGAGGTCGCTGCCGATCGTCACATTGGTCAGGCTCGTGCAAAACGCGAATGCATAAGCCGCGATATTGGTAACATGGTTGGGGATGCTCGCACCGGTCAGGTTGCTGCAGTAAGCGAACGCGTATTCCCCGATACTGGTGACGCCACTGCCCATGGTCACGTTGGTCAGGCTCGCGCAGTCCAAGAACGTCCCGTTGCCGATGCTGGTGACGGCGTCGGGGATCGCCACGAAGGTGAGGTTGGCGCAGTCAGAGAACACCGCCTCCCCGATGGTGAAGACCGCGTTGGGGATCGTGAGGTTGGTCAGGCTCGAGCACCCGGAAAACGCCCCATCCCCAATGCTGGTGACATTATTGGGAATCACGACGTTGGCCAGACTGGAGCAGCCGGAAAACGTGCCAGGCCCAATGCTTGTGATATTGGCGGGGATTGTCACGCTGGCGAGGCTGACGCAGTCAATAAACGCGTTGGCCCCGAGGCTGTTGACAGTGTTGGGGAGCGTCACGTTGGTCAGAGCGGAGCAATCGGAAAACGCTCCATCCCCGATGCTGGCGACCCCGTCGCCGATGGTGATGCTGGCCAGGTTGGAGCAGGAATTGAAGGCATCCTGCCCGATGCCAATGACAGTGCCGGGAACTATGTAACTCCCGGCCGCATTGCCGGCCGGATATTGAATGAGAATGCTCTGGGTCTTGTTGAACAACACTCCGTTGATGCTGCAATAGTTGGAGTTGTCGGCATCCACGGTTATGGCTGTCAGGCTGGGACAATAGTCGAACGCGTAAAGCCCGATGCTGGCGACGCTGTTGGCTATCGTCACGCTGACAAGGCCAGTGCCTTCGAAAGCCCAATCACCAATGCCCGTCACATTGCCGGGGATCGTCACGCTGGTCAGGTTGTAACATGAATCGAACGCTCCATACCCGATGGAAATGACGTTTGTCCCGATTGTAACACTGGTTATATTGGTGTTTCCGTAGAACGCTCCGTAACCAATGCTGGTCACGGGCAGAGCGGTGATCGTGGCGGGAATGGCCACCGCGCCGCCTGGCCCGGTGTAACTGGTTATGGTGATGGTGGTGCCGCCGGGATTTATCATGTAACCGAATTGGGATTGCCCTAGGTTGGGCAGCGTTAGTCTAAACACTGTGCCATCGAGATCAGGGCCGCCGTAAGTCGTTGTGCCATAGAAGGTGTTGCCCGATAACACCAGTCCGATTTGTGAACCAGCTCCTCCGCCGTTGTCGGCGAGATTATATAGGTTCGTAAAACTCCCCCCATTAGCGTTAATTGCGAATAACGTGCCATCGCCCCAATCGCCGCCACCATACGACCTCCCGTAGAGGGTGTTGCCTGATAGGATCAATCCTCCACCCGGCCCAGATCCATCACTATTGTTGCCAGTATCCAGATTAGTTGCTGTGAAGCTGTACAGGTTCGTAAAACCCGTGCCGTTTGTATTAAGAGCAAACACTATGCCACTGCCACCAGCGCCGCCTAAACCTGCGGTTCCATAGAGGGTGTTGCCCGATAAGATCAATTCAGATTGGGGAAAAGCTCCGTCGCTGTTAGTGCCGGCAGTCGTCGCCGTGAAACTATGCAGGTTCGTAAAGCCCATGCCATTGGTGTTGATGGCGAAGACTGTGCCATCGCCCCCACTGCCGCCGCTTAAGGCCGTTCCATACAAGGTGCCACTCGATTGAATCAGTGCTACAAGCGGAGAAGACCCGTCGCTGCCATTCGTGAAATTATAAAGGTTCGTAAAACCTGTGCCATTGGTGCTGATGGCGAACACCGTGCCAAAGATCGAAGTACCGCCCTGAGATGCGGTTCCGTACAGTGTGTTGCCCGATAAAATCAATCTGGCATCCGGGCTCGCTCCGTCGTTGGGAGGGCCGGCGAAATTATGCAGGTTCGTAAAACCCGCGCCATTCGTGCTGATGGCGAACACCGTGCCAAAGCTCGAAGTACCGCCTTGAGATGCGGTTCCGTACAGTGTGTTGCCCGATAAGATCAATCCCCCGAACGGCGCGGCTCCGTCGCTGTTAGTGCCGGCAGTCGTCGCCGTGAAACTATGCAGGTTCGTAAAACCCGTGCCATCGCTGTTGACCTTGAACACGGTCCCATTCGTCGAACTGCCGCCAGCATGGGTCGTTCCGTAGAGGGTATTGCCCGATAAAACCAATCCGGCATACGGATTAGCTCCGTCAGTGCCGTTGGTGAAATAATACAGATTCGAATATGTTTGTGCCTCCAACCGCCCAGGCAATGTCAAGGCGAAACCGGCGATCAGCGCGGTCAGGAGCAGCAGGTTTTTGATACTCGTTCTCATTAGGGTTGATTCCTTAGATGGCTCATAGCAAAAGACAAATGAGGCGGCTACAATCGCGGCGGCATGTTGCAGCATGGATATTGCTCGGTTTGTTTTCATTTGGATGGATGTGGGTCGGTGATGCGTGGACGGGGGGAATCATTGAAAGTCAAGGCAGACGCAAAAAGAGGGCAGGTCGCGCGCGGCGCGGTTTCAAGGACCACCTGGCCGCCGCGCGGACCGGCCAGATTCAGGGTGCCGCGGGGCGCCTGGATTTCGCGGTCGCCGGAGACGAAATGGACGCCGTTGAGCAACTCCCAGCGGTCGCCGCCGGCCGACCGCGCCAAACCGGCTTCGAGGCGGTTGGTCGTGGAGAGGACGAGTTTGATCCGGCGCATTTCAATCCGTTGCCCGGCCTTGGTGGCGAGCCAGCGCTGAAAGGAGGCCAGGCCGGCCATCGGGTCGGCGGCGTCCCGCGCCTCAAAGGTGACGCCGTCCAGGACGCCAATGGGGAACATGCCGATGCGGAAGAAGCCCCTGCGTTGGAAATCCATGAAGGCGCTGTCCACGCGCACGACGGCGGAGAGTTTGAAGGCGCCGGGCGTGTAGAGCGGGACGACGGCGTGCTGCACGGAGAGGCCTTGCTGCAGAAGGTCGGAAACGCCTTGGGCGCCCGCTTTAGTCAAGAGAAAAGAAAGAAGGCAGATAAATGTTCTGGCAGCTATGTTCTTCATTGCACCCCCACGGCATCAAGGAAGCTAACTCATGAGAGAAGCCGCATTATAAAAACGAATTGCTCAACACGCTGCATCACGACAGAATTGACATGATTTGTCAAGGAAACTTTTGCGGGCTGCGAGCGGCGGTCCGGCCGCGGCGGCAAAATTTGCGCTTTCAACTTCCAGACGCAGACTTCAGACTGGGACGGTTGAACTTGGCATCCGACAAATTGACCATTGCCGGCAGGACGTTTGCATCGCGGCTTCTGGTTGGGACCGGGAAGTTTGCCTCGCCGGAGTTGATGCGGGAAGCGCTGGCGGCCAGCGGCACGGCCATCGTGACGGTGGCGTTGCGCCGGGCCGACTTGAGCGGGCAACGGGACCCCTTCGCCAACATTCTGGAATACGTTGACCCTCAACGGTATCTGGTGCTGCCGAATACCAGCGGGGCCATGAACGCCGCCGAGGCGGTGCGCCTGGCGAAACTGGCGGTGGCGGCGGGGCTGCCCAATTGGGTCAAGCTGGAGATTCATCCCGACCCCCGTTATCTGTTGCCCGACCCGGTGGAGACGCTGGCCGCCGCCGAGTTGCTGGTCAAGGAGGGCTTCGTGGTGCTGCCTTATATCAACGCCGACCCGGTGCTGGCCAAACGTTTGCAGGACGCCGGCGCGGCCACGGTGATGCCGCTCGGATCGCCCATCGGCTCCAATCGCGGCCTGGAGACGCGCGGGCAGCTCCGCATCATTATCGAGCAGGCCACGGTGCCTGTGGTGGTGGATGCCGGACTGGGCGCGCCCAGCCAGGCGGCGGAAGCGATGGAGATGGGAGCCGACGCGGTGCTGGTCAACACGGCGATTGCCGTGGCCAATGATCCCTGCCGGATGGCGCGCGCGTTCCGGGCGGCGGTGGAGGCGGGGCGCGAGGCGTTTGAGGTTGGATTGGGCGGGCCGCAGGGGGAGGCGGCGGCGACGAGTCCATTGACGGCATTTTTGAATTAACAAGACAGAACCATGCCATTGAAACTCAAAGGAAGAATTCCGAGACCGCCGGCGCCGGGCCGGCTGTCCAGCGCCCGCATTGGGCAGTTGCTCAAAGCGGCCGGCAACGCCCGCATCCTGGTGCTGGGGGATGTCATGCTGGATCATTTTCTTTGGGGAACGGTGGGGCGCATTTCGCCGGAAGCGCCGGTGCCGGTGGTGGATTTTGAACGCGAAAGCTACGTTCCGGGCGGGGCGGGCAACGTGGCGCAGAACCTGGCCGATTTGCGGGTCGCGACCGAACTGCTGGGGGCGGTGGGCTGCGATGAATCCGCGTTGCAACTGAAGAAAGTCCTCCGGCGGGACCACATCGGGTGCGGCGGCTTGGTGGGGTGCCGGAATCGGCAGACCAGCGTCAAGACGCGCATTATCGCGCATCGCCAGCAGGTGGTGCGGGTCGATCGCGAGAGCCGTTTCACCATCGACGGCGACACCACGCGCCGCTTGCTGGCGGCCTTGGAGCGGGGCTTGGAGACGGCCGACGCGGTGATTTTATGCGATTACGCCAAGGGCGTCATTACGCAGGAGTTGTTTGACGAAGTGAAGGCCCTCTGCCGCCGGCGCGGCGTTTGGCTCAGCGTGGACCCGAAACCTTCCCATTGCCTCAATCTGGCCGGCGTTTCCCTGCTGACGCCCAATCGCAAGGAGGCCTTTGAGCTGGCCGGGGCGCAGGACGAGGCGCGGGGAGAAGCCCCGGCGCAGGAGGCGGCGTTGCTGGCGGTGGCTGATAAATTATTGACAGAACACCAGCCGGCGCTGCTGCTGGTCACGCTGGGCGACCAGGGGATGCTTTTATGCCAGCGCGGCCATAAGCCATTCCATATTCCGACCGTGGCCCGCGAGGTGTTCGATGTTTCCGGGGCGGGCGACACGGTGATCGCTTCGTTTACTTTGGCGATTGTGGCGGGGGCCTCGCCGGTTGAAGCGGCGATTTTCTCCAATCACGCCGCGGGCATTGTGGTGGGCAAGCTGGGCACGGCCACGGTGAGTCCGGATGAGCTTTTGGAAAGCGTGCGCCGGGAGGAATTGCTGCCATGAATCCACGGAAGATCACGCCCGGGAGTTTGCGGGCCATGAAGGGAGGCGAGCGCATTGCGGCGCTGACGGCCTACGACTATGCCATGACCCAATGGCTGGACGCCACGGGCGTTCCGCTGTTGCTGGTGGGGGACTCGGTCGGCATGGTGGTGCTGGGCTATCCCGACACGACGCATGTCACGATGGCGGAGATGGAACATCACGTCCGTTCCGCGGCCCGCGCCCGGCCCAGGGCCTTGCTGGCAGCGGACCTCCCGTTCAACAGTTGTCTCACCGTTACGGCGGCCCTGGAAAACACCCTCCGCCTGCTGGCCGCAGGGGCTGAAGCCGTCAAGGCGGAAGGGGGCCGGAACATCCTGCCGCAAGTGCGGGCCATCATTTCGGCCGGGATTCCCTTTCTCGGCCACCTGGGAATGCTCCCGCAAAATGTGGTGGCGGAAGGCGGCTACCGCGTCAAAGGCAAGACACCGCAAGAACGGGCCGACTTGATGGCGGACGCGGTGGCGCTGGCGGACGCGGGGGCGTTTGGCATTGTGCTGGAACTGGTCACGCCGCCGGTCGCCCGCGAGATCACCGCCAAAATCCCCATCCCTACAATCGGCATCGGGTCCGGCCCGGATTGCGACGGGGAGATATTGGTCACGACCGATTTGCTGGGGACATCGCCGGGCGCGGTGCCGCGGCATGTGAAAAAACACTGGCATTTTGCGGAACAGATGAGAGCGGCGGTGGTCGAATGGAAGGAGGGTGTCCTCCACCCGGGCCGCTGACAAAGAAATCGCTGGCCCACTGATCTATGCGCCAAGGCGTCGGCATATTGATTTTGCTGGTCCTGGTTTTAGGCGGTTGTGTGAGCAAGAAGGAGGCGGAACGGAAAGCGCGCGAAGCTTACACCGCCGGCCAGGCCCAGGCCGCCAAGCAATGGCAGGCGCAGCAGCCGCCGCAGGTCGTTGTGCAAGGGCCAGTGAGCAATCACGTGATCCCGTGGACGGAAGGCTTGGGCCTTGCCCAGGCGATCGTCAATGCCGAGTACACGGGCTTTATGACGCCCAAACACATTCGCGTCATCCGCAACGGACAAATGATCGGGGAGCTGAAGGGAATCGACTTGTTGCATCATCAGGACCTGCCGCTGGAAGCGGGCGATATCGTGGAAATTGTGCCCTGAGATGAACTGAAGAAATGCTAAATGCTGAATGCTAAAGGCTGAATGAAGAGGCGGGAGCAATCGAGTCAGATTTTATCTCTGTTTATCCGTGGTTAAGCTGCTGTATCCAAGATGAACGAAGCTGAATCATTGCAACCGGCCGGGCGCACCTGCGTGCTCTTGAGGCGGCGGAAACTTACCTGTTTCGCGGGTTGCGATTATTTTCGGCTGGCCAGCCATCCCGATGTGATCCGGGCCGTCGCCGTGGGGCTGAAGAAATACGGATTGAATGTGGCCGCGTCCCGCATCACGACCGGCAATCATGCCCTTTACCGCGAGTTGGAAAGTGCGCTGGCCCGGTTCTTTGCCGCGCCGGCGGCGTTGCTCGTCTCCAATGGTTACGCCTCCAATTCCGTCGTGGCACAAACGTTGCGCCACCATTTTTCCCATGTCCTGATCGACGCCGCTGCCCACGTCAGCCTGCGCGATGCCAGCCATTTTTTTGAGTGTCCCATCCTGGAATATAAAAACTGCGATCCGGCGGACCTTAGCCGCGTTCTGACCGGGACGGGCCGGCCCATAAAACCGATCTTATTGACAGATGGCGTGTTTACCCATGAAGTGAAAGTGGCCCCCTTGGCGGAGTATTTGAGACTTTTGGATATTCTTGCGCCTCAAGGCATGATACTGCTGGACGACGCCCATGGAGCCGGCGTAATCGGGGAAACGGGCCGCGGGACACGTGAATATGCCGGGGTTTCAGACAAGCGCATCATCCAAACGGTCACTTTGAGCAAAGGTTTCGGCGTCTATGGCGGCGCCATTTTATGTTCGCGGGCGCTGCGCGCCAGGATCATCGCCGGGAGCGCCATGTTTGCGGGGAGCACTCCCTTGCCGCTGCCGCTGGCTTATGCGGCCCTGACGGCCATCCGTCTTTTGAGAGAAGACCGCAGTTTTCGCCTCCGCCTCAATCGCAACGTGCAGTATGTCAAGACGGCCCTGCGCGCCGCAGGCATACCGGCGCCGCCAACGCCGGTCCCGGTGATCGCGGTCGTGCCGCGGGATTTGGCCCAGGAGCGGGCCATCCGGCGGCATCTGATGGCGCGCCGGATTTTTCCGTCGTTCGTCCAGTATCCGGGCGGACCGGCCGGGGGATATTTTCGCTTTGTCATCTCCAGCGAGCACACCCGGCGGCAACTGGACGATTTGCTGGCCGCATTGGAATTTGTCGGCCGGTCATAAATCTATCCGACGTTTGGACGGGCGGGATAAATAATTGCAGATGCACCGGAACACGCTGAGAAACCTTCTCTATGCGAGGAGAAAAGCAAATGAAAAGAGGACCAGATTGTGCAAATGTACGGTCTGATTCCTCTCACTCTGACGCGTAACGGACTCGCCGCTCCCGCTCATAGGCGCGCCAGTGACATCCGAACCGATTACAAAAACCTGTCAAAAAAAGGCTTGTAAAAACCCGGAAAATCCCCCAAAATTAGCTAAACAACGTGGTACACGTGCTACACCTGCTAAAGGCCCATAAATGGAATGAATAGACCTATGAAAGGATATTTTTCAATGGCATTCACGAACACTCAGCTTCCACGGTTAAAAACCGTTCTGTATGCAGTGATGGCGGTGATTTGGACGCAAGCCGGGCTGTCCCAGAGCCGGGTCGCAATAGACGTTCCGATAGCGGCGCCATCGCGCGCTGTGGTGTCGCCAGTGACCAAAGGCCCGCCAGTGTCGTCTGGTTGCTCCAAATCGGGCTGTTGCGGTTGTAAACCAACAGTGACCATCACCTGCACTGGCAACTCCTCCAACAAAGCCACGGCTTTGCAGATCAGCCCGGCCGGTTCGCCGGCAGATTTCTCGAAAAGCATTCCAGCGGGCGATGGGACGTCCGCCCAAGCCGGTGACGATAACAAGGAACGAACCAAGCCTGATGCCGCCGATTCGCTCCGTTTTGCCGAAACACCTGTTCACGCAACATTTTATTTTGCGCAAAAACGTCCAGAAGGCCTGTGGTTGAAAGTCTCCACCAATTCTGCCCGCCGCCTTGTGAGTGGCCGTGCTGTTCCAATTAACGGAGACGAGACGATACTGTTTGTATCGCAGGGGGTTGACTTTCATGAGGTGCCCTTGAATTCGACCTTCTATTTCCTGCCCGATGCCGAGCGGGAGCGTCCGTGGATCAAAGCCACCGCGACAACCGCGACCAACCCCCGGGACGGGAAAACGTATGCGATTCGGAGCGGGCTGGTGTCGCGCGCAAACTCACCCTTGCGCAACACAGCGACAAATTCCCCGGCATACGTAAACGCGCGTTGAACAAACCAACAAACTCGCACGGGGTTTGACCCCGCCTGACCAACAACCTGAACGGCAATGACTTGGTCTGTCATGAGCCCCCAGCTACAGGAAGGCGTTCGATTTCCATCAGTGCATGACCGCACGGTAAAATCGCTGGTTGAAATTTCTTCCCGTTTGATCGGAGAAATGGAATGGGGAATTTGTGCTGGCGGAGCTTGTGAGCAGCAGCCCTGAGTATCCGGGTGGCCCGGCCGGGGGATATTTTCGCTTTGTCATCTCCAGCGAGCACCCCCAGCGGCAACTGGACGATTTACCAGCCGCATTGGAATTTGTCGGCGGGTCATGGATCTTTCCGGGCTTTTGGCGCTGGTTGGGTCGCTTGACGGGTGAGATGGGCCAGTGTATGACTTTTTCCGATGACCGGCGGCACGATGCGAATGAAAATTCCCTGTTTGATTGTCCTGGCGGCTTTTGTGGCGCTGGCTTCGGCGCGGGCCGAGACGCAGGGCCGCCGGCAAATCGCCGCAACGAACGCGGACAAGCATTACGGCGAGGACCTGGTCGTGACGGGCAGGGTTGCCCAGGTGACGATCCGGCCGAGGGCGGTGTTCCTCAATTTTGAGCAACCCTATCCCGATTCGCCGTTCACAGGCGTCATCTTCAGCCGATTCACGAACGAATTCACCAATCTGCCATTATTGTCAAATAGAAATGTTGAGATGGCCGGCATGATTTCAAATTACCAGGGCAAGCCGGAAATCATCCTGACGAACGCCAGCCAGTTGACGATCGGCGAGCTTGCCATCGCAGCGAGCAACCAAACGCCCGCACCGGCCGCGGTGGAAGCGCGGGCGAGCGCCTCGCCTCCTGCGCCGGCCTTGGGGAAATCGCCAAAACCCGCTGATCGCTTGTCGAATCTGTCGCCCACAATCCTGCTTTGGCTGGTGGGATTGCTGGCCGGCGTTCTGGCGCTGGTGCTTCACCTTCGGGATTCCGCCCGCCGATCAGCGGCTCGCGCGGCGACGGTCCTGTTGGCGGAGCCTCGCCCGCAGACCGGCGCCATGCCGCCATCGGAAGGCGCGCCGTATGTGCGGGTCGAGACGGAAGGGGCCACGCGGACGCAATCGCAAAGCTGGCTTCCGGCTTCCGCGGCGGCGCAGAAGATGGTTCGGACGCCGGAATCGGTGCGCGAGGGAGTTGTCGCCAACCTGAGCCAATGGCTGAAACAGCACGTGGTGCTGCGGCTGTTATCCGACCGGGCGGAGTTGCTGGCCACGCAACAGGCCGCCGCGCTCAAAATGCTGGCGGTGGACGAGCGCCTGGCGAGGATTGAGCAGCAGATGCATCAGCGCAACCAGGATTACGAGAGGCGGATTGACGAATTGCTCAAGGCGCTCATCACGGCCGAGGCCGAGAACCGGGAGATGATCCGCGCCCAAATCACTTTCCTGAAAACCGAGATGGAGAAGGCGCGTCTCAAGGCGCGGCAGCAGAGCGAACAGCCGCAGCGGTATTGAATGAGGCGGCCCTTTTTAACATCGCTTTTGGCTTTCCATTTTAAGACTGTTTGTTCAGGCTTCGTTTTGATGACTACCAAACCAAAGACCGGCTTCAGAAGCATCCGGGCAGGCTGTCTTTTGCTGGCTGCCATGACGGTCCTGCTCCGTCCCGCGTCGGCGGCCGAGACCAACACCACCGCCGGCGCCGAGGTCAAAGCCGGCGAAACCGGCGACGTGCGGGCGCAGGATTTTCTGCGCTCCTATCTGCAAATACAGGAACAGCTACGCGACACCCAATTGGCGCTGGAAAAGATTCAGCAGGAAACCGCCGCCGCCAACGCGAGCAACTCCGTGGCCCTGGAGGAACGGCTGCGCTTGATGGAGAAGTCCATCGCCAGCGAGCGCGCCGAACAGTTGAGCGGCATGGAGCACCTGGACAGAACGATTCTCATCGCGGCGGGCGCCTTTGCGTTCATCGGATTTGCCGGATTGTTGCTTGCCGCGTTTTTGCAATGGGCCTCGGTCAACCGGCTGGCCGCCGCCGCCGCCGGATTGAGCGCGGCCCGTTCGCCTCAAGCCTTGGGAGCGGGCGCGGGAGAGATGCTTCTGCCGCCGGCCCACAGCCTGGAGCAATCCAACCTGCGCTTCCTGCAATTGATGGAGCGATTGGAACAGCGGCTCCACGACATGGAAACATCGGTCAAAGCGGGCCGGACGCTGCCGGAAGGACACGCGGGCAACGGACCCGCGGAGTCGTCCGGGGAAATTCCGGGGCGAGCCATTCCTGACAGACGCAACACGATCCAGGTGCTGTTCAACAAGAGCCAAACGCTGATGAAGCTGGATAAAGCCGAGGAAGCGCTGGATTGCCTGGATGAAATTCTTGTCCTCGATCCGGGCAACGCCGAAGCCCTGGTCAAGAAAGGCGCGGCCCTGGAGCGGCTGCAACGCACCCAGGGCGCCATCGAATGCTATGACCGCGCCATTGCGCAGGATTCGACCCTGATCATGGCCTACCTGTACAAGGCCGGCTTGTTGAACCGCATGGAACGGCACAGCGAGGCGCTGGCCTGTTACGAGCAGGCGTTGAAACCCGGCAAATCCGCCGCGGAATAGCCCTATCGCGCCGCGCTGTTCTTAAGATGCGCGTCAAAAAATTGCCCGACCAGTTCGTACAAATCGGCTCCGAATCCCGCATCATCCGCGGAGCCTTTGACGAGGTGCAGTTGCGCCTCCACGCCGGCCTTCTTGAGGGCTTGGTAAAGTTCCTCGCTTTGCTGGTACGGCACGATGGGGTCGGCGTCGCCGTGGACGATCAGCATCGGCGGGGCGCCCTTTGAAACGTAAGTGATGGGGCTGGCTCGATTGGCTTCGTCCTTGTTCTCCTGCACGGGCCCGCCGATCAACTGGGATTCCGGCGAATTCGTCGCGTTATGATCGACTTTATTGTTCGGACCGGATTGTTCGGCCAGGCGCAATAAATCCGTCGGGCCGTAAAAGTCCACCACGGCTTGCACTCGGCTGGAGACATCCAGGTTTGCGCCCCGATCGAAATCCTTGACCGCGCCGGTCGTTCCGAGCAGCGCCACCAAATGGCCGCCCGCCGAATCTCCCCAGGCGCCGAAACGCTCCGGGTCAAGGTCGTAATCCTTGGCGTGAACGCGCAGCCAGCGCACAGCCTCTTTGCAGTCCTCGATCTGCGCCGGGAAAATCGCCTGCTGACTCAAACGATAATTCACGCTGGCCACGGCATAACCGCGCGCCACGAAGCGTTTGGCGGGGCAATTTTGCTTGTTGCCCGCCCTCCATGCCCCGCCATGGATCCAGATGATGAGCGGCAAGGGTCTGTTTGTCGGCGGCGGCCAATAAAGGTCGAGCGCATGCCATCGGTTTCCGTCGGGCACGTATTGAATGTCTTTGAATGTCACCGCGCCCTCCGGCAACGGCGCCACGTCTTCGGCAGGACCATTGGCGGGAGCCGGCGGTTGCTGCGCCTGGACGGCAAAGGCGAGGGGCAGGAATGTGGAAAAGAGGAGCGCGCGCAAAATCACTTTCATAATGCCGGGCAACATAGCGGCAAGCCGGCCGGCTGACAACGATAATTGCACTTGCCGCCCAGTGAGCAAACACTGGCAACTTCGACGCGCACCGGAGCGGAACGCCGCGGAATAGCCCTATCGCGCCGCGCTGTTCTTAAGATGCTTGTCAAAAAATTGCACGAGCAGTTCGTTGACGTCGGGGCCGAAGCCTGTTCCATGTCCGCCGCCCTTGACGAGGTGCAGTTGCGCATCCACGCCGGCTTTCTTGAGGGCTTCGTACAATTCCTCGCTTTGCTGGCAGGGCACGAGGGGGTCGGCGTCACCGTGGACGATCAGCATCGGCGGGTCGCCCTTTGAAACGTAGGTGATGGGGCTGGCTCGATTGGCTTTGTCTTTGTTCTCCTGCACGGCCCCGCCGATCAACTTGGCCTCCGGCGCAGTCGGCGAGTCATGATGGATTTGACTCTTGGGACTGGATTGCTCGCCCATGCGCAATAAATCCGTCGGGCCAAAGAAGTCCGCCACGGCTTGCACACGGCTGGAGACGCGCAGGTTCGCGCCACGGTCAAATTCCTTCACCCCACCGGTCGTTCCAAGCAACGCCACCAGATGGCCGCCCGCCGACGCTCCCCATGCGCCGAAACGCTTCGGGTCCAGGTGGTATTGCTTGGCGTGAGCGCGCAGCCAGCGCACCGCCGTCTTGCAGTCCTCGATCTGCGCGGGGAAAATCGCGTGCTGGCTCAAACGATAGCCCACACTGGCCACGGCATAACCCCGCGCCACGAAGCGTTTGGCGGGGCAATCGTTTTTGCTGCCCGCCATCCAGGCGCCGCCGTGGATCCAGATGATGAGCGGCGACGGTTTGTTGGTGGGCGGCGGCAGATAGAGGTCGAGCTTCTGCCGTTCGTGTCCGCCGGGCACGTATTCGATGTCTTTGAACATCCTCGCGCCCTCCGGCAACCCCGCCACGGTCGCGGCAGGGGCGTTGGTGACGGGAGGTTGCTGCGCCTGCGCCGCAAAGGCGGGGGGCAGGAAAGCGGAAAGAAGAAGCGCGCGCAAAATGAGTTTCATAACGCCGGCAAAATAGCGGCAAGCTTGCCGCATAACAACGACAATCGGATTTGGCGCCGAAGTGACTGAAAAGTCGAAATTTCTAGATGTGCTTCTCGAAAAAGCGGAAGAACAGCGCCTGCTTTGAGACGGGTTCAGCCTTGGCCGCAATGGCCTCCATTTGTGCCTGGCTCAGAGGGGTGAAGTCGCGCGCCAACTGAACGTTCTGCTCCAGTTGCGCCAGGGAGTCGCAGCCGATGATGGCCGTGCTTACGGGAAGGCTCAAGGCGTAATGCATGGCCTCCCGCATATCGAGCGTTCCGGGGCTGTCGGCCAGGACCACGCCTTCCCAGGAATGCCTTTGCTTCTCCAACGGCGGGGGCGTCCAGTTCGACAACAGCCGTCCGCGCGCAGGTACTTTCATGGCAATGATCCCCATTTGCTTTTGCACGGCCAGCGGCAGCAAATGTTCCGCGAAACTGTAATAATGTTTGTCCGCCGCGTTCACCGCCATCAGGATCGTGTCGAAGGGATGGCGTTGGATGGCTTCCAGGAGCGCGTCCGGGCGGTAATGGCCGGTGACGCCCAGGAAGCGAACGAGCTTCTGATCGCGCGCCTGGAAGAGCGCTTCCATGGCGCCGCCCTTGGCGAAGACCGCCTCGATTTCGGCCATTGTGCCCAGATCGTGCAATTGCCACAGGTCCAAATGATCCGTCTGCAGCAATTCCAAAGATTTGTCCAACATGCGGAGAGAGCCGTCGCGCGTCCGCTCCTTGGTTTTGCTGGCCAGGAAGGCCTCGGAACGGCGACGCTTCATCACCTGGCCGATGTAGCGCTCGCTCCACCGCGCCGGGCCGCCATAAATCGAGGACGTGTCAATATAATTGACACCCAGGTCCAGCGCCCTGTCGATGATGGGCACGGCCACGGCCTCGTTCTGCGCGCGTTCAAGCGCCGCTTGCCCGCCCAGACTGAAAAGGCCAACCCGATGCCCGGTCCTCCCCAGATTGCGCGTCGGCATGGCGCCAGCCGTCTTGGGATTGGAAATCAGCCAGTCTGCCGCCGTGGCAGCCAGGGCGGGCGGGCTCATCAGCGCCGCCGCTGCCGCGCCGCCCAGCTTCAAGAATTCCCGCCTGTTGGGATTTAACAGCCTGTCACGTTCTGCATCGTTCATAAGCGTTCCCCCTGATATTTCTCCCAAGTTAGTCTGGGGACCTCGTTTTGCAACCGCAAAATGCCGGCCAGCCAATAGGGACCGGACTGGAAACAGGGTCGCGGTGCGGGATTAGATTTTCTTGCCGGAGGCGGAGGAAGGCGACATAGTGGAGAGGCAAACGCTTGCAAAGGCAGAGATCCGGGTTCATGGTTTAAGCGATGCTAGTGCGCGCGTAGCTCAACTGGATAGAGTGACGGCCTCCGGAGCCGCAGGTTGTGGGTTCGACTCCCGCCGCGCGTACCAGTTCCACCCGCTCTTTTGCCGGCCATGCGTCAAGCACCATAACTATGTCTGAAGATAAATCCATCGTTAAACCCGTCGCAGCCCCTCCGCTGAAACCCCTCCCATTGACATCCAAACTGGCCCCCACGCCGGCGCAGGCCCCGAAATATTCGGTGACGGTCAAAAATGCGCAGGGGCAGGCGGTCATTTTGGCGGACCCGCGCGCCAGCCGCGCCCTGGTCGCCCTCATGGACATGTGCGCCGTCAATGGCGGCGCGGCCTCGCATTGGGGCGGGCCGGCGGCCTTCGCCGAGATCGTTTCCGCCATTCACGGCGTGATGTTCGCCGTCAAAGACCGCCCCTGGCATGAAGCCTACCATTTCGTCAACGACGCCGGCCATTGCGAGAACGGCATTTACGCCTTGCGGGCCAATTACGGTTTTGACGGCCTGACGTTTCAGGATTTGCGAGGGTTCCGCGGCATCAAAAGCAAATTGACCGGGCACGGCGAGTCCCACCTCAATCCCCAAGGCGTGCTGCTGAGCAACGGCCCTCTCGGCTCGTCCCTGCCCCAGGCGCAGGGCCTTGCCCTGGCTGACAAGGTGCGGAAGAACGATCGCGTCACCATCTGCACGGTTTCGGACGGGGCGTCCATGGAAGGGGAAGCCAAGGAGGCATTCGCCGCCATTCCCGGCCTGGCGGCCAAAGACCGGCTCAACCCGTTTCTGCTGGTCGTTTCCGACAACGACACGAAGCTTTCCGGCCGCATCAGCAAGGACGCTTTCAGGATGGTCCCCAGTTTCGAAGCGATGAGCGTGCTGGGCTGGAACGTGGTCAAAGTCGCCGACGGCAACAATCTGCAGGAAGTTTATCTGGCGGTGGAATCCGCCCTGCAACAGGCCAGGGCCAATCCGCGCGTTCCAGTCTGTGTGTGGGCCAAGACCGTCAAGGGTTTCGGGGTTCGCTCCACCGTGGAGAGCGCCTCGGGCGGCCACGGCTTTCCGCTGGCCAATGCGGAAAAGATCGTGGATTTTGTCAACGAGATTTATTTCGGCGCGCCTGAAGTTCCGGCCGAATTGGCCGGGTGGGCCGGGGGCCTGCGCGCCGATTGGGAACAGAAGGAGGCGGCCAAAAAGGCCAAAGCCGCGTCCGCGCCGCCCGCCCCGTCTGTCAAGAAGGAGAAAATCCAGGCCGGCCTGGCCAGGGGCGCGGTGCGCGCGGCGCAGGAGGGCTTTCCCGTTTTTTCGGTTTCCGCGGACGTGGAGGGGTCCACCGGCATGAGCTTCTTCCAAAAGAGTTTTCCCGACCGATTCATCGAGGTGGGCGTGGCGGAAGCCAACATGATCAGCACCGGCGCAGGATTGGCCAAGGCGGGCTTCATTCCCGTCGTCGATACCTTCGGGCAGTTTGGCGTGACCAAGGGCAATTTGCCGCTGACCATGTCCGCGCTGTCCCAGGCGCCGGTCATCGCCGTCTTTTCGCACGTCGGTTTTCAGGACGCGGCCGACGGGGCGTCGCACGAGGCCACGACTTACTTCGCCGCCGTCTCGGCGATTCCGCACACGGTGGTCATCGCCTGTTCCTGCGCGGACGAGGCGGAAGCGTTGATGTACGAGGCGATCCAGCGGACGGCGCGGGCGCGCGAACAAGGGCACGACGGCGAATCGACCATCTTTTTTGTGGGGCGCGAAAACTACCCGCTGCGCTGGGTGGAAAACGCCCGGTATCAATGGGGCAAGGCCGAGGTGCTGGCCGAAGGAGGCGACGTGGTGATCGTGGCTTGCGGACCGCTGGTGGGGCGGGCCATCGACGCGGGCCGCCAGCTCAAGGAGCAAAACATCGCCGCCACAGTCATCGCCAACCCGTTCATCAACCGTGTGGATTTGAAGACGATCGGGCCGGCGGTCGAGCGTTGCGGAGGACGCGTTGTCACGATTGAAGATCATCAGAAAATCTGCGGCATGGGCGCGCAGGTGGCGCACGCTCTGGCCCAGGCGGGGGTGGTCCATCGCATGAAGTCGCTGGGCATCCAAGGGGAATTTGGACAATCAGCCTACGTGGCCGAGGACCTGTATCAAAAGCACGGATTGACCGCCGGCAAGATAGTTGAGGCGGCGCGCGAGCTGATGAAATGAGACGGGGTCATGGCCAGAGCCCACAAATCCTTGAAAGGGCAGCTCCTGCTGGATGGCGGTAAGTTGCACAGATCGTTTTTCCATCGGTCCGTCGTCCTGATCTGCCAGCATGATGAGGAAGGGGCTTTTGGGCTGATTTTGAACCGCAGCAGCGACAGCAAAGTGGGCCAGGCCCTGGTGGCCAATGTGTCGGAGAAGATCAAGGACCAGCCGCTGTTCGTGGGCGGCCCGGTGCAGCCGGGGACGTTGAGTTTTCTCCATACCGACGTTTTGCTGCCCGAGGCCAACGTCATGGTGAACCTGAGCTTGGGGCATTCCCTGGACGTCTTGATGGACTTGAGCGAATCCAGTTCCACCACGCAAAAGCTCAAGTTGTTCGCCGGCTACTCCGGCTGGGCGGCGGGGCAGCTCGATCAGGAAATGGCGCGCCAGGACTGGCTGGTCCATCCGGCTACCATTGATTTGGTGTTTTACCCGGAGCCGGCCCGGCTCTGGAAAGAAATCCTGCGCCGCAGAGATATCAAGGGCCGGTTGCTGGCCGAATCGCCCGACGATTTGTCCTGGAATTAGCCGCCCGCCAGCGCGGCCCGCTGCACATCAATCAACTGCTGGATGCCCCGCTTGCCGACCGCCAGCATGGCGGCCAGTTGTTCCTCATTGTAGGCGCTCTCTTCGCCCGTGCCTTGCAATTCGATGAATTCCCCGGATGCGTTCATCACCAAGTTCATATCGACCGTCGCCGCCACGTCCTCGACGTAGGAAAGGTCGAGCAAGGCCTGCGACTGCACGATGCCCACGCTCACCGCCGCCACGGGCTTGAGCAAGGGGTCGGCGGCGAGGCGGCCCCCCTGCGCGAGATTGCGGACGGCCAAAGCCAGCGCCACAAAGCTCCCCGTGATCGCCGCCGTGCGCGTCCCGCCATCCGCCTGCAAGACATCGCAGTCCAGCCAGATGGTGCGCGGGCCGATTTTCTCCAGGTCAATCGCGGCGCGCATCGAACGGCCAATGAGACGCTGGATTTCCTGGGAACGTCCGTCCAGTTTTCCCTTCGTAATGTCGCGCGCCTTGCGGGTGAGGGTGGAGTAGGGGAGCATGGAATATTCGGCCGTGATCCAGCCGCCCGTCACGTTTTGTTCCTTCATCCACCGCGGCACGGTGTCCTCGACGGTGACGCCGCAAATCACGCGCGTGTTGCCCCATTCGATCAAAGTGGAACCGCTGGCGTAGGGGGCGATGCCGTTTTGGAAGCGGATGGGGCGCAATTGATCCGGTCGCCGGCCATCGGGCCGCGCTGCCCCTGCTGAGGCGGTGGTTGTCATGGCGCGCATCCTACCCGCCGTTGCCCTCAGCGGCAATGGGAATCAGTCATTTCCACAGAGTTTAACCTCCGCTCCATTTGTAAGACATTGCAGAATGTGCTTTTAGGAAGTCAGTTGCCATTCCGCTTCCAATCCACGCCGTTGAATCCAGTCATGCAAGGCCGTCTGATCGAGTTTTTCGCCCGAAATGGAAAGCATCGAACGAATATCGCGCAAATGTTTTTCAGAGCCGCCTTCGCGATAATATTCCAGCTTCCTGACGATGACGTACTCTGGCGGCGCAAGAGAGATCTCGGTTTCGCCAATTGTGTACCGCTTCGCATGGCGAAACGCCCATGCATGCAATTCGTCACGATTTGCCGTGTAAAAATCCGCCTTCAAACCCGAGTCGGCATGAATGATTTTAAAGTGTCCATTCCGTTCCCGCGCCATCTCGATGACAATAATGTTTGCGGGTGGAACATAAAATTCCGGGGCTGGAAAAACATCGGGGAACTTTGCCACATCCTCCGGGCGCAGAAAGACAACGAAGTCAATGTCATGCGTAACGCGCGGTTCACCGTAAAGCATTGCAGCCACGCTCCCGCTCACCAGATAACGAACCCCGATCTGGTTCAACGGCTGCGCAAACAACTGGATCAAGTCAGGTTCTGGCATGGGAAAATATTCGGCGCACTTCGTCCTCAACTTTTTTTTCCGGCCAATCGGGATGCTGGCTGCGCAGGAATGCCGCCTTGTGCCGCCGCATCGTCCAGTACAGCCGGTGCGCCGCCCGCCAGCGTTGTTCCGGCGTCATGCGCCGAAAGACCGCAAGTTGCTCAGGACTCAGTTGTTCGTCCGCCAGCATGGAAAAACAGGACTTCAGCCGACGGCGCGCGGAGACACCTCCGGCGGGCCGACTTTCCGCAGATAGTCCAGGATTATATCCACCGCCGCCTGCGGGTCATCCGTGATGGTGAACAGTTGCAAATCACCCGGGCCGATGAGCTTGTCCTTTTCGAGCGTGGCCTTCATCCAGCGGATCAATCCGTTCCAGTACTCGTGTCCGAAAAGAATGAGCGGGAAGCCGGGAATGCGTTTGGTTTGCACCAGGGTGAGGATCTCGAAGAACTCGTCCAGGGTGCCAAAGCCGCCCGGCATGAAGACAAAGCCGACACTATACTTGACAAAACAGACCTTGCGCGAGAAAAAGTAATGGAAATGCAGCGGCATGTTGGCAAAGGGGTTGCCCTTCTGCTCGGAGGGCAATTCAATGTTCAGGCCGATGGACGTGCCGCCGGCCTCGGCCGCGCCCCGGTTGGCCGCTTCCATGATGCCCGGCCCGCCGCCCGTGATGACGGGCAGCTTGTTTTTGGCCAGGCTCCGGGCCAGGGCCACGGCCGCCCGGTAATAGGGATCGCTGGGGCGCTTGCGGGCCGAGCCGAAAATACTCACCGACGGCCCGACCTTGGCGAAGAGTTCAAAGGCATCGACGAATTCCGACATGATGCGCAAGATGCGCCACGGGTCCTCTTTGATGAATGTGCTGGGTTGCTGGTTCATGGAATCTTTTGAAGAACAGACGGCATATCTCAATGGCCAATACTCGACGCCGCCGGCAGCGCGCTGCTTGCGGCCGCGCCGCGCAGCGCCGGGGCGGGGACTCCGATGAGCGCGATGGCCGGCGGCCTGTCATCTTTCATGGCGGCGAGGCTATACCGGCCCGCGCCGGCTTCAAAGCGCAAAGTATTGCCCTCGGAATTTGAACCTGCCTCATGGACAAATCGGCCCGCCTTGCTTATTCTTCCCAACCGGAACCAGTAAGCAATTGCCGGAACAGCCCACATCATCCTCATTGCCCTGCCGCCCCGACCGGGGTGGCTGGCGGCTTGTTTTGGGAGCGGTGGTTATCCTGGTGCTGGTGTTTGCGGTTTATAGCCCCCTTCTGCCGGGAAGTTTCGTGATGGATGACTGGCGGATGGTCAAGGCGGACAATCCAATCGTGAAGGGGGAGTTCGGGCCGTTCTCCATTTGGTTCCAGAAGGAATGGCCGCTGTCCTGGTTTGTGTTTTGGGCGCAGTGGCTGGCCTGGGGGCCTCATCCCGGAGGTTATCATGCGGTCAACATGCTCCTGCATGTCGTCAGCGCGGTGTTGTTGTGGCGCGTGTTGGCTGGCTTGAAAATCCCGGGCGCGTGGCTGGCGGGGGCGATTTTTGCCGTCCACCCCGTGTGCGTCAATTCGGTCGCCCGGATTGCCGAGATGAAGAACACCCTCTCCCTGCCATTCTTCCTTCTGAGCTTCTGGCTCTACCTTCCCAATCTTAATCCTAATCTTAATCCTAATCTTAATCCCAATCTCAATCCTCCCCCCCTTTCCTCCTTGGGCTACGGCCTCTCCCTGCTGGCCTTTGTCCTGGCGTTGCTGAGCAAAACCTCCACCATCATGCTGCCTTTGGTGCTGCTGGCTGTCGCGGCGTGGCAGCGCGGGCGGATCACCTGCCGGGATTGGCTCCGCTCCGCCCCATTTTTCCTCCTCGCCCTGGCGTTCGGACTGATGTCGTCCTGGTTCCAGAAACACCAACAATTGGTCGGGATGACGCTTGCGCCGCAAAGTTTTTGGGAACGGACAGCCCTGGCCGGGAGCATCTATTGGTTCTATCTGGGCAAGGCGCTCCTGCCCTTGAACCTGAACCTGGTCTATCCACAGTGGAAGGTCGATGCGACCGCCCTGGCGTCTTATATTCCGGATCTTCTTTTCTGCGCCGCTGTCCTGGTCTGCTGGCGATTTCGCCGCAGATGGGGACGGCACGTCCTGCTGGGGCTGGGAGTTTTTGCGATCACCTTGTTTCCGGTGCTGGGTTTCTTTGATACGCAGTTTTTGACCCGATGGCGCGTCTCGGACCACCTGCAATACCTGCCCTTAGTGGCGCCGGTATCGCTGGCCGCCGCCAGCCTGACTGTCCTGCTGCCCGCCGCGGCCTTCCGATGGATGGCCGCCGCCCTCATTGGCTGCCTGGCATGGTTGACCTTCCAGCGCGCGCAGGTGTTCACCTCGGAAGAGACCCTGTTCCGTGACACCTTGGCGAAAAACCCGGCCGCTTGGGGCGTGCAAAGCGATTATGGCGTGCTCCTGGCGGCCAGAAAAGACTATCCCGAGGCTGAACAACACTTCGTTGCTTCACTTCAGTCCAATCCGGAGAATCCGGACGCGCAATCGAATCTGGCCCAACTTTTGGGCATTCAAGGCAGATTCGACGAGGCGGAACCGCATTTCCTGGCGGCGCTGAAGCTCAAGCCCGACGACCCGGAAACGCACCGCAGATACGCCGTGGCTTTGCTGCGCCAGGGCCGGAGCCGGCCGGCGCTTACCCACTTGGGCGTGGCGCTGGCGTTGTCCCCGAAACCGGATGTCAGGATGGGCCTGGACTACGCGATGCTGCTGCATCAGGCCGGCGATTTGCGCCGGGCAGCGGCCCAACTTCGCCAGGCGGTGGCGCTCCAACCCGATTCGGTGGAGGCCTTGAACAACCTGGCCTGGCTCCTGGCCACGGCTTCGGACGACACGGTGCGGAACGGGACCGAAGCGGTGCAATACGCCGAACGGGCCTCCCGTCTGCCGCCGGTGAAGGACGCATGCGTGCCCGGCACGCTGGCCGCCGCCTACGCCGAGGCAGGCCGATTCTCCGACGCCGTCGCCACGGCTGAAAAGGCGGTGCGCGACGAAACCGCCGCCGGTGAAACGCGCTTTGCAGCCATCAACCGGCAGCTTTTGGAATTTTACCGCGCGGGCCGGCCCTTCCATGAACCGCCGATGAACCGCCCGTAACCCAACGAAGGCCGCCAATGTCCGCCGCTTGCAAAAACCCGGCAAACAGGCCACTATCCCTCCCGGAATTTGGAATGCATCAACAGACACTATGAAAATGAACCCCGTCAACATCAATTGGCTCTCCGGCTTCGCGCTCGGCGCGTTGCTTCTGTTCAGCCTTCAACCCGCTGCCGCCGCCGACAAACTCAAAGCCCTGATCATCGATGGCCAGAATAATCATAATTGGCGGGCCACGACTCCAATCCTCCAGGCCGCCCTCGAAAGCTCCGGGCGGTTCACCGTCGAGGTCGCCACCAGTCCGGCGCATGGCCAGAGCATGGAGGAGTTCAAACCGGATTTCGCCAAATACAATGTCATTGTCCTCAATTACAACGGCGACAGTTGGTCTGCCGCCACCATGACCGCGTTCGAGGATTATGTCACAAACGGCGGTGGCGCCGTCAGTGTCCATGCCGCCGACAACTCCTTTCCGCATTGGGTGGAATATAACAAGATGATCGGCGTCGGCGGCTGGGGCGGCCGCAACCAGGATTCCGGCCCCATGATCCGCTGGCGGGGCGGCAAAAAGGTGCTGGATGCCGGCAACCCAGGCCCCAGGGGAATGCATGGCGCTTACTTTTCGTGGGTCGTTGAAACCCGCAGCCCGGACCATCCCATCATGAAAGGGCTGCCGCGCAAGTGGTTGCATGCTCCCGACGAACTTTACTCGATGCTGGCTGGCCCCGCCAAAAGTGTTACCGTCCTCGCCACCGCCAACTCGGATACCACCCATGAGGATGAGCCGATCCTGATGGCCATCAACTACAACAAAGGCCGGATGTTTCACACCACCATGGGGCACGACACGCGATCCATGGAAGACGTGGGGTTCGTCACCACGCTCAACCGCGGCGCGGAATGGGCCGCCACCAGCCAGGTCACGATCCCCGTTCCCGCCGATTTCCCAACGGCGGACAAAGTCAGCGTCTGGACCCCGCCGGCCAAGTAACGTTAATATTTCATCTTGACGCGGTCGCCCATCCGTCGGCGGCTGCAAGGGCCATTGGCGCTTGTCACTTTTCTGCAAAGAATTGAAGCGCATTCCAGGCTTTCCACTTCGGCGCGGAGGGAACCGCGGTTAATAACCCGTGCATAACTTTTCACGGTTTTCTATTGACAACAGGGCGGAACCGTGGCGTGATGAACGGCTATATTGGGGAAACGCGCATGGCTAAAAAAACGCGAAGATGCGGTGCCGCAACGGGGTTGGGCAACACGGCCAACTATGATGCCCAAAACAGTGTGTTGGCCAAGGCTTATGGCTCACAGGCCGATTTGCGGCGGGAACTGGCCGATTCCAAGGCGGCCGTGGCGGAACGCACCGAAATTCTGAGGATTTTTGCCGATTGCGTCGATCCGCAACGGGCCTGGCTGCTGCTGGAGGATTATTTCGAGAGGCTTTCCCTCTCGCGCAAGGATTTCACCAGCCAGAATTGGTGGGCCAAGGTGCTTTCCGCCCAGGGCAAGAAGCGCCTGGAGGAAACCGCCATTCTCTTTCTCCGGGCCAACCGCCCCCTGCCGGCCGAGTTGCAGCCCCACGCCAATTTGCGGCGCTTTGCCGAGATCGAACACGGCGAGCGGGAGCAGCACCTGGTTCGCCAGCTCGAACACTGGCTCTTCCCGCCGACTCCGACCCATCTGGACGCGCCGCGGGCCAGCCTGCGGGTGGTTTGCGAAATCAGGCCGGTGGCGGAAGGCTCGGCGCTGCACGGGTTGTCGGTCAACTTTTGCCTCTCTCGCCTGCGCACCGGGGAGAAGCTCAAGACGCTGGGGGAAATGGTCGAGTTGGCGACGCGCGCCTCGCATGAGCAGGAATTGTTTTCATTTGCGGACTGGGAATTCATCGAGTGGCTGGCCGAAAAGCGGGCCGAGCCGGAGAGGGCAGGGGAGCCATTGCTTTTGACGGGCCTGGAACTGCTGCAATGGCTGGCGCGCTGGGGGGACAAAGGCCGTTTGATCATTGCCGGGAACCAGGAGCCGGTTGTTTTCAACGGGCACCTGGCCGAAATGGAGCCGCGGTTGGAGAAGGTCAACGGCGAGTTGTATTTTACTCATCAGATGGCCCTGCCGGGAGGCGAGAAACGGCCCTTGGGCGGGGTCCAGTTTTTCGCGGGCCGGCCGTCGATGGTCCTGGACGGCCACGTCTTCTACCTGTTGCGAAGCGCGCCGCCGGACGAGTTGCTCAACTCCTGGGCGCAACGCAAGTCGCTGCCGGTCAGCAAATTGACCCACACGCTGTTGACCAAGCTGCGCAAGGCCCAATCCTGCCATGGGGTGGACTGGGAACAGCTCTGCATCGTGCATCGGGCTTTGCCCCGGTTCACTTTCGAATTGGTCGATGACACGGTGCGGCTGCGGCTGCTGGCGCGGTGCGAGGAGCAGCAGCGCCCCTGGCATTGGAACGGCGCGGAATGGCAATGCGACGCGCCGCGCCTGGAGACTGACGGCAAACCCAGGATTCTGGACGATCTGCGCCTGGACAAAGCCATTCAATGGCTGCGGCGCCTGGATTGGTTCACGCCCGAACCGGGCCTCTGGGTGGGCGACGCCAACGATAACTTCCTGGGCGCTTTTGCCGAAGCCTGGCCGGATCGGCCGCAGGAAGCCGATTACTTGGGCAATCTGGCCTTTCACCGCTTGTTCCTGGCTTCGCGGCCGTTGCGACCGCGGCTGGCCATCAAGGGCAGCGGCATCGATTGGTTCTCCGTCTCCGCGGATTGGGAGGCCGAAGGCGTCAAACTGACCGCGGCGGATTTGCAGCGGCTGCAGACGGCCACGGGACGATTCGTCAAATTGCCCGACGCCGGCTGGCTCGAACTGGACACGGCCTCCGTGCAGGCGGCGCAGGAGGCCTTCGCGGACCTCGGCGTGGAGGGCCTGGTCCCGGTGCCGCAACGATTGGGGCTGGAACAGGCGGCGCATCTGGATGAGGCCGGCTTGCGGCGCTTTGGAGATTCCCCGCTCGCCCAGGCGTTGCGCAAAAGCCTGGCCGAATTCAAAGGCATTCCTGCCATGCCCCTTCCCAAGAATATCAATGCCGAACTGCGCCCCTACCAACACGCCGGTTACGACTTCCTTTGCCATCTCACCCGCCACAAATTGGGCGGCATCCTGGCCGACGACATGGGCCTGGGCAAGACGCTGCAAACCCTGGTCTGGCTTTCCTGGCTCAAGGCCAATCACGGCCCCAACCGGCCTGCCTTGGTGATTTGTCCCGCCTCGGTCATCCACAATTGGCGGCGGGAGGCCAATCGGTTTACGCCCTCGCTCAACGTTCTGGTCCTGGAAAGCGGCGCCGCCCGGCACAATTTGCGCCGGCAGATTCCCGAACACGATTTGATCGTGACCAACTACGCCTTGTTGCGGCGCGACCTGGCGGCCTTGCAGAAATTCTCCTTCCGCGCCGTCATTCTGGACGAAGCCCAATTCATCAAGAACCCCGACGCCCAAATCACCCGCTCGGTCAAGGAATTGCGGGCCGACCAGCGCCTGGCCCTGACCGGCACGCCCTTGGAGAACCGGCTGCTGGACCTGTGGAGCATCGTCGATTTCATCCAGCCCGGCTACCTGGGGAGCGAGCAGAAGTTTCGCGACAATTACGAGCCGCGCGGCGAAAACGCCGCCGACGAGCTTCGCATCGCGCGGCGGCGGCTCTCGGCCAAGGTGCGCCCCCTGCTGTTGCGCCGCATGAAACGCGAGGTGGCCCGCGATTTGCCGGACCGCATCGAGCAAAGGCGCGATTGCGATATGGGAGAGACCCAGCGCAAGCTCTACCTGGCCGAATTGCGGCGCAGCCGCGAGCAGGTGCTCAATACCGTGGCCGAACGCGGTTTGAAACGAAGCACCATTCATGTGCTGGCGGCTTTGACCCGCTTGCGCCAAATCTGCTGTCATCCCCAGTTGGTGGGCAACGAGGCCGCCTCCGGCAAGACGGACACCCTGTTTGAATTGCTCGAACCGCTCATGGCGGAAGGGCAGAAGGTGCTGCTCTTCAGCCAATTTGTCCAAATGCTGAAGATCTTGGAGAAGGAATGCGCCGCCCGCCAAATCCCCACTCACATCCTTACCGGAGAAACCAAGGACCGCCAGGAAGTCACCCAGGCTTTTCAAGACGATCCCAATGGCGCGGTCTTTCTTCTCAGTCTGCGCGCCGCCGGCACCGGCCTGAACCTGACGACCGCCAGTTATGTCATCCTTTATGACCCGTGGTGGAACCCGGCGGTGGAAGCCCAGGCCATCGACCGCACCCACCGCATTGGCCAGACCACCACCGTCAACGCCTACCGCCTCATCTCTCCCGGCACCGTCGAGGAGAAGATCTGGGAATTGCAGCAGCGCAAAGCCCAAACCATCGCCGAAGTCCTGGGCGAACAAGGCTTCGCCAGAAACCTCTCACAGAGCGACCTGGAATACCTCTTCGCTGACAACTGATTGCCGGGAAGGCAGCCGCACAGGACTTAGCCGGAACGATTCAGTTGGTTCCGGGGATCGCGGTCGTCCCGACCGCTGTTGTCGGCGTCCCGCCGACAACCATCATAGCCTTGAAGGCTTCACCGAAGAGTTGGCGCCACAAAGCCTCATCACTGGCCGGCGGGACGCCGGCCAGAGCGACAGGGACGTTCGCGCTACCAAAATCCAATCGCATGCTTCCGGCTTTAAAATTCACTTTTAGCCATTTTTGCCCGTCACTCCTCATCGCTTGCCATACGCATCAAACCATTGATTTTAAAGGGAATTCTGCGGTTTTCGTTAGGTCTCTTCAGTGTTAGGTTATATCATGCGAATCATATATAAGTTAATTTGCCTTAATCTAACTCCCGTCAGCATTATGTGACGGAAATTTAAGGACAATATCCGCATCATCGCCAGAACCCCCCGGAACGCCATCTTTGCCAAGACTCTTCAAAGTGACAGTGCCTGAGGAGTCCACCTCATAAATAAGGCTCCTATGCCAAGCATCTTCAAAGTAGTGATCGGCTTCAGGCTTTAAAGCCAGTCGTGGCAAGGCTGCCAAATCCGTTGGCAACTAACCATGAACGCGTGCATAGTCCAGGATTCGTATGCGATCAAAAGCCATCCGTTCGCGCGTAAGTTCCGCCGCTGGAACTGTCCCACGGAAAAACGCCGGCAAAAGGAAAGCAACAACGACGAGAACGCTGCCAATTATCATCAAACACTTCATGGCGAATACCAATCGTTAACTTTGATCATACAAAAACTAGTTCATATGATGAAACTACCCATCCGAACGGAATCGAAAACCGCAATTTGTTCATGGTCCATACAACCTTGTTCCAATTTATCACCGTCGGCTCATTTATTGCAATAGCCAACCATCCACCGAAAACTATTAGACTATTAGGCGAGCCGAAATTGCAGGCTTGACAAATCAGGCTCACTTTGAGAAGATTGCGCCGTCCCGAGGATCATGAGCGGGCTTCGGCTGAAGAGCAACCCGCCGAGGCATAGCGCGTTGAGGCCAGAATAACTCAGTATGAAAACCACGAAGATTATCTATGGAATCGCCTTAGCCCTGACGTGTAGTCTGGCGGCCACCATCCAGGCGCAAGATCTATACGTAGGTACGGTTGCGAACTTCACGGTCGGCGAGTACGGGATGAACGGGTCAACAGTCAATGCCTCGCTGATTTCCGACTTGTATTACACCCCCACTGGCATTGCAATTTCGGGGAACGACCTGTTTGTTGCGACGTGGGTAAACGGCGTCGTCGGCGAATACACGACTACCGGGGCGACAGTCAATGCGTCGCTCATTTCCGGGTTGTCTGACCCGCAGAGCGTTGCGATTTCGGGGAACGACCTGTTTGTTGCGAACTACCGTAGAGGCACCATCGGCGAATATACGACTGCCGGGGCGACGGTTAATGCCTCGCTGATTTCTGGCTTGAGTGGCCCCGATGCCATTGCGATTTTGGGGAACGACCTGTTTATTGAGAACTGGTTCAGCGGCACCGTTGGCGAATACACGACCTCCGGGGCGACGGTCAATGCCTCGCTGATTTCAGGGTTGAATGGCCCCCAGGGCATTGCGATTTCGGGGAACAACCTGTTTGTTGCGAACTATGGACTCTTCGGCTTCTACAGCGGCTACATCGGCGAATACACGACTGCCGGGGCGACGGTCAATACGTCGCTGATTTCCAGGTTGGATCAACCCTATGGCATTGCAATTTCGGGGAACGACCTGTTTGTTGCGAACTATGGAAGCGGCACCGTCGGCGAATACACGACCTCCGGGGCGACGGTCAATGCGTCCCTGATTTCCGGGTTGGCTGAACCCGATGGCATCGCCATCAGTCCGGCACCGGACGAGGCGTCCACCGCCACACTCGCGGGATTGAGCGCGGCAGCGTTGTGGTTGTTGCGCCGCTCCAAATAATTCGGACGGCAGCGTTCGTGAAGCCTCCATTTTGCACGCCGGAACCTCTGTGGCGGGACACTTATTACAATATTAAACAAGGTTGAAAAGGCGGAGATGGCTATGAAATGATCGTTTCGACCAAGCCGCTTTCGCTGGCGTGAGCGGAAAGGCGCGCGTCCAGCGAGACGAGTTTGCCTTTGTTTTTCCGCGCAACTTCCACCAGCCATGCATCGTTGACCTGCTGATGTCCCAAGGCCCTTGAATAAATGGCCGGTGAATCTGCCGCCGGCGAATTCCAAAAATGGTGCGCTTTATGTTTCGTCCAGTGTTGGAGCAAAGCGGCCGCGTTCTGCGGCGAAACCGCTTCCGGCGAATAAGCCGGATTGGCTGAAAGGCGGATAAATCCCAGTTGCGTAAAGGCGCACGTCGCCCAACCGCGCTTGCCGCGGGCGGCAAACCAGGCATGGGCCTGCGCATGAAATTGGTGATTGGGCCACGCCAATGCCAACAGCAGATTTGTGTCCGGCAACGAGATTGTCATGCCGCGTCCTCATCCAGCATTTCCTTGGCGCGGCTGCTGGGGATCACTGGCGCGCTGCCCGAAACTTTAAACACCGGCAGGCCGGTTCGCTTGGTCGTGCTCGCCGAAGCGCGCAATCCCCGGCGCGCCAATTGCGATATCACTTGGCCCAGCCGTTTGCCGGAGGCGCGCGCTTGCGCCTGCGCCGCCTCAAAAACATCGTTGTCCACGGTAATCGTCGTTCGCATACATTGATACTATGATACACTGATGTAGAAATGTCAATCCACAAGGATTTTACATAAGGTAACGAAGTTAACGAAGACGGAGAAATTCTGCCAAAATGACCAATTCTGCGATATTGCACTGCATGGCCGGGTTTATATGGCCAGCGCAAAGGCCTTTTCTTCGCTCAAGCGTTCCTGGGCATAGGCGGCGCAGGCCCTTACCTGCTCACGTGTCAACCGATAGTTGCGCATAATCTCCTCCTCCGGCCATCCTTGCACCATCAGCCCCAGAACATGTTCCACGGCCAGTCGCGTCCCTCGAACCACGGGTTTCCCCACCATTACTGCGGGGTCAACCGCAATGTAATCATGACAGTTCATCGCCTTGTAAACTACCTCCAACCCCGTGATTTGTCAGCAATACCGACTGCAAGTCACGGATTCACCGGCGGTTCATTCCTCATATTAAGCCAGAGGATCGATAATTTCCAAGTTTGCCGGTTCGAAGTGTCGTCTATTGTGCGTGGCGAGCGTATGGCCGTGAAAAAGGGCTGTGGCCGCGATCAATGAATCCTCGCACGTCATCGTGCGATTCTTGCTTTTGAGGTCGGCGAGCAACTCTTTCCATCGCACCAACACCGGCTCGGTCAACTCCTCCGTGGCTGGAATAAATCTGCGTCGTGTCTCAGCAAGCCAGTCAGCAAGACTTGGGCGATGCGTGGAGGGCGCTCGATCAAGTCCAAACTGCAATTCGGCAAAAGAAACGACACTCAAAAAAATTTCCGCCTCATTCTCCCGCACCCACTTCCCAAGATTGGAGGGCACTTGTTTCCGTTCCAGCAGCGACAGCAGATCGGTGTCGATCAGGAAGCTCATTTGAAGGGCAGCTTATGGCGGGCCGGGGGACGAATGGGCCTTGGACAGCGGGCGAATTGTGTGAGCAAGCCAACAGCGCCGCGCCGTTTGGCGGGTTTGGGTGTTAGAATGAGGCTGTTCTTGCCATCGCGCATGGGACGAACCTCAACCACTCCGCCTTCCAACAAGCCCGAGGCATTCCGCCACCATTTGGGCAGCGTGCCCTGGCCCACTTTGGAAACAGTCATCGAATCCAAATCTTTCATGTTTTAAGGATTCCTTAAACCCGTCAAGTTGTCAACCTGAACTTGTTCATTTGAGCAAAAATGGAATCCTGCCTTTGCCAGTCGAATTTCCTCGAAATAGCGCCGACAGGCGTTAGGCTGGCCGCTCATGAAAGGATTGCAATGAAATCGCCGCAACTGGGCAGGGCATTGGCCTGCGCCGTGCGGGCCGCGCGGCAGGCCGGCAGCTTGATGCGCCGCCACCAAACTTCCGTTAAAAAAATCCGCCAGCAATCGCAGCACGACATCAAATTGGAACTGGATGTCCAGTGCCAGAAGTTGATCGAGAGGACCCTGCTGTCCGCCTTTCCGCATTGGTCGATCCTGGGGGAGGAAGGCGTGGCGGGCGCGGCGGATGCCGATTGGCGCTGGGTGGTGGACCCCATCGACGGCACGGTCAACTTCACTTACGGCGTTCCGCATGCCTGCGTCTCCATCGCTTTGCAGCAGCGCGCCGGGCCGGATTTCTCGACGGTCCTCGGCGTGGTCTATGATCCCTTTTGCGAGGAGTTGTGGACGGCGGCGCGCGGCGGTCCGGCGCTGTTGAATGGCCGGCGCATTTATGCCAGCCGGAACAAGGACTTGGACCGGGCCTTGGTGGCGATTGGCTTTGCCAAAGACCCCGCCAGCCTGCGGGAGAATCTTCCGGTCTTCAACGCCCTGGTCGGGAAAGTCCGCAAGATACGGATGATGGGCGCCGCCGCCCTGTCCTTGTGCTACGTGGCGGCGGGCCGGTTCGATGCCTACATCGAGTCAGGGTTTTACCTGTGGGACATTGCGGCGGCCGGCTTCATTCTGGAACGGGCGGGCGGAGAGTTCTGGCGCCAGCCCATCCCCGGCAGCCAGGGTTGGCGGATGCTGGCCAATAACGGTCTGCTGCGCCGCAAGCTGGAACGCATCGCCCGCGCCGCCCGAAAGGGCACGGGCCTGCGCCGCGCTTGACTATCTTATAAAAGTCTTGGTTGTCGGCGGCCCCATCCATATAATTGAGCCTATGGTTCATGTCGGCATCGGATATGACGTGCATCCCTTGGTGACCGGCCGCCGGCTCGTGCTGGGAGGGGTGGAGATTCCCCATCCCAAGGGACTGGACGGGCATTCCGACGCCGATGTCCTGATGCATGCCGTTTGCGACGCCATCCTGGGCGCGCTGGGGGAAGGGGACATTGGCCAGTTCTTTCCCAACAGCGATCCGCGCTGGCGCGGGGCGGAAAGCAAAGTTTTTTTGCAGGAGGCGGCGCGCCGGGTTACAGTGCGCCACGGCAGGATTGTCAATGTCGATGCCACCATTGTGGCCCAGCAACCCAAAGTGATGCCGCACGCGCCGACGATGAAAAAGAACATCGCCCAAGCGCTGGGCATCGAGTTGCAGCGCATTGGCGTCAAGGCCACCACCAACGAGCGCCTCGGCTTTATCGGGCGCGAGGAGGGCATCGCGGCCCTGGCGGTGGCGGGCGTCGATTTCACGGAAGGAGATTGATGCCCAAAGCCGAGATCAGTTGGAAACGCACGACGCCGGAGGGGGAGACCGTCCAGTGCTACGCCCAGCACGTCGGCAAGCAGTGGGTGTTCTACTGGCGCGAAAAACGGTTCGACCGCTGGGAAGAGGTCCAATGCCCCCCGTTGGAGGATTGGCTGGCCCTGCTCGATTCCGTCCATCGGCGCATCAACCGCCGGCTGCTGCGGCCCGAAGCAGAAACGCGCCTGCGCAAAACCATCCTGGAGCGGTTTCCAGGGTCGGAGTTGGAGCAACTGCAGCAAGAGAAACATGTTGACTGACCCAGCCGCCATCGCGCCATGAAACGAAGCCCCGTCATCCTGGTCATGCCCGGCACGGAACGCGCCGGCGCGGAGTTCGCCGATTGGTCTATCAGCCTTTCCAAGTGCTACACCGACGCCGTCATCGCCGCCGGCGGCCTGCCCCAGATTTTTCCCGCGACCAAGGCGCCTCAGGTCATCGCCGAGGCGGTGCGGCGATGCGACGGAGTCCTGATGACGGGGGGCGACGACATCAACCCGAAACTCTACGCCAGGGACCTGCCCAAGTCGCTGGCCAGAACGGTGGGGCCGCTGGAGCCGGACCGGGACGCCTGGGAGAAGGATGTGATTGCGGAGGTGTTGGCGCAGCGCAAGCCGTTCCTGGGCATCTGCCGCGGTCACCAGATGCTCAACGTGGCGTTGGGCGGGACGCTGGTGGTCGATATCCCCACGCAACTGCCCAACTCGTTGAACCACCGGCGCATGGACGCCAAAGATGAGCCGGTGCATGACGTCACGGTCGCTCCGGACACGCTGCTGGCGCGGCTGGCCGGCCGGCGGAGTTTTAAGGTCAACAGCACGCACCACCAAGCCATCAGCAGGCTGGCGCCGCGGCTGCGGGCGGTGGCGCAAAGCCCGGACGGCGTCATTGAAGCGGTGGAATTGAAGCAGAACGGCAATGGCCCGTTTCTGCTCGGATTGCAATTTCATCCTGAACGTTTAATTGACAGGAGCCCGGTTTTCCGGCAGATTTTCAGTGCATTTGTTGAAGCCTGCGCCTGCGGGCGGGAGAAACACTTATGAAAGAGAAAATCATAGTCGTGGATGACACCGTGGAGGTGAGGGAGGTGGTGGGAGTCATTCTGGAACGCGCCGGCTACGAGCCGCTGGCGAAAACCAACGCCGCCGAGCTGCTGGCCGCCTTCAACGACCCGCCGCCGGGTGTCGTGTTGCTGGACTTGGGCCTGCCGGATGGCGACGGCATGGAATTGCTGCCCAAGATCAAAAAGCAATGGCCGGACACGGAGGTGATCATGCTGACCGGCAACGCCACCTACGACAAGGCGGTCGAGGCCACCAAGCTGGGCGCTTATGATTTCCAGGCCAAACCGTTCGATCAAAAGGTGTTGTTGCTCTCGGTGGAACGCGCCTTGGAACACCGGCGCTTGAACCAGGAAGCCAATGCCTTGCGCAAGGCGGTGGTCACGATGTGCGGGGGCGAATCGCCGGTGTTTCAAAGCCCGGCCATGAAGTCCATCGTCCGCACCGTCGAACGGATCGCCCCCAGCGATGTCTCCATCCTCATCACCGGGGAAAGCGGCACGGGCAAGGAAGTCATTGCCGACTTGATCCACAATCTAAGCCCCCACAGCAAGGGGCCGCTCATCAAAATCAATTGCGCCGCGCTGCCCCGCGAGCTGATCGAAAGCGAACTGTTCGGGTCCGTCAAAGGGGCCTTTACCGGCGCGACGGCGGACCGGGAAGGGCTTTTCCGCCAGGCCGAGGGAGGCACGCTTTTGCTGGATGAGATTTCCGAGATGCCCGTTGACACGCAAAGCAAGCTGCTGCGCGTCCTGCAGGAAAAGGAAGTGCGCCCGGTCGGCGGCCGGACCAGTTACAAGGCCGATTGCCGCATCATCGCCGCCACCAACCGAGCCACCGACGATGCCATCAAGGCGGGCAAACTGCGCGAAGACCTCTTTTACCGCATCAGCGCCATCTCGGTCCACCTGCCGCCCTTGCGCGACCGGCGGGAAGACATCATGCCGCTGGCCAATGCCTTTTTAAAACGCTACGACGCCCAGGCGGGCCGCAATATCAGCGGGTTCTCCGACGCCGCCGCCGAGGCCTTGCGCGCCTTTGACTGGCCGGGCAACGTCCGCCAATTGCAGAACGAAATTCAACGGGCCGTCCTCATGTGCGACGGCCACACGGTGGAAGAGAAGGATTTGTCCATCATGGCGGCGACAACAGCCAAGGACAATCCGGACCTGACGCTGATGGAGGCGATGGAGCGCAACACCATTATCCAGATGCTCAAGGAAACCAACGGCAACAAGTTGGAAACCGCCAAGCGCCTGGGCATCGGACGCCAGACCCTTTACAACAAGATCAAGATGTACGGCATCGAGACTTAGAGCGTGTTCTAAAAATCTCATTTATTGACGCCCCGGCTCGGCAGGAGCCTCGCTCTACCACGAACGCCTCGGCAGGGCGAGGCTCCTGCCGAGCCATTTTTTTAGAACACGCTCTTAAGGCCCCGCCGGCTGGCGGCGGCTTCAGTCAGAGACCGGCAGGCAAAGGCGGAAGAACTGCCCTGTGCCGGTCACGGTGTTGGTGGAAGGACTGGTCGCGCCGGCCAGGTTGGTCCAGGGGCCGGGCAAATTGGCGGCTGATTGCAGCACAAAGGCCGCGTTGGTCCAGCTCAATACCGCCTGGCCGCCTTGCCTGGCGATATTCAGCGTGGCCGTGAATCCGGGCACATTCAACGCAAACACCGTCCCCGAACCGTAGCTGGTGTCAGCTTGGGTCGTCCCATACAGCGTGCCGCCCAGCAATGTCAGTCCCGCCTCCGGAACAGCCCCGTCGATTTCTTCCGTGAACGAGTACAAATTGCCAATGCTGCCGAGGTTGGTATTGGCCTCGAAAATCGCTCCCCACCCCTGTGTCCCGCCGTTGGTCGTCGTTCCGTAGAGCGTGTTGCCCGCCAGCAACAGGCCTCCCTGCGGATTGGCCCCGTCGCTGTAATTGAACTCGCAACTGTAAAAGCCGCCGCCATTTGTATTGACACGAAAGACGGTTCCGTTGTCGAAGTCCCCGCCTCCCGAGGCCGTGCCGTAAAGCGTGCCGCCCGCCAGCGCCAGGCCCGATTCCGGGTTCGCGCCGTCGCTGCCGCCGGTGAAGTTATAGAGGTTGCTGAAACCGCTGCCGTCCGTATTGACCCTGAAGACGATCCCGTTGCCCGAACTGCCTCCGGCGTAGGTCGTGCCGTAGAGCGTGTTGCCCGACAACGCCAGCCCCCCCTCCGGATGGGCTCCGTTGTTGCTGCCGTTGAAATTATAGATGTTGGTAAACACGGAGCCGTTGGTGCTGATGCCGAAGACCGCCCCGCTGAACGAACTGCCCCCGCCGGCGTAAGTCGTTCCGTAGAGCATATTGCCCGCCAGCACCAGCCCGGCGACCGGCTCAGCCCCGTCGCCCGGGCCGTTGAAACTGTACAGATTGGTGAAGCCGCCGCCGTTTGTATTGACTGCGAAGACGACGCCATGGGTTGGGGCGCCACCCAGCTCGGTGGTCCCATACAGCATGTTCCCAGACAAGACCAGCCTGCCTTGCGGCCCGCGTCCGTCGCTGCCGCCGGTAAAGCTATAAAGATTGCTGAAGCCGGTGCCATTCGCATTGACGACAAAGACCGTCCCCGCACTCGAACTGCCGCCGCCATAGGTCGTGCCGTACAAACTGTTCCCGCCAGCCACCAGGGCCGCCTGTGGGTTGGCGCCATCGCCGCCGTCAAAACTCACGAGCGTGGCGGGGACTTGGGCCAGGGCGCAGGCCTCCGCCAACAGCAACGCCATGATCGTGAGGGAGAGTTTTAGGTTGGTTTTCATCGGATTATCTCCGGCAGTTGTTCACGTTTCCTTTCAGCCCGGCGCCGCGCCGAGCTTCACTCAATCTTATCGCCTTGCGGAACGGCGTCAAGTATCCTGTGGCTTATTCGCGGCGGGCGCGCCATATTGCGGCCATGTCGAATTGCCCGACCGATACCGCGACCGGCCCGCTCCTGGATTGGCTGCTGCGCCAGTATCCCGACACGCCGAGAACCCGCGCCAAACAATGGATCCTGGCCGGACGCGTCAGCCTCAATGGCATGGTGATCCGCAAACCCCACCACATCATCCCCGACCCGAAGGACGCCCTGCAACTGGGCGCCCGCCTCGCCCCGCTGGCCGGCGGTTCCGGGTGGCGGATTCATCCGCGGGTTTCGTTGCTCTATCTGGATTGCGCCTTGGCTGTTGTCAACAAGGGGCCTGGCCTCATCTCCGTGCCGGCCTCCAATTCCGGCCCCTCCGCCCTGGGCCTCCTGGCCGATTTCCTCGCGGGCAGGCTGGGGACGGGGAAACAGGGCGCGGACCAAATGCCGCTGCCGCCTGCCTATCGCCGGTTGAAACCGTTGCCGGTCCATCGCCTGGATCAATATACGAGCGGCGTTTTCTGCATGGCCACCAATCCCGCCGCGCGCCGCCATCTCATCGCGCAGGTGCAGGCCCGCACCATGAAACGCGGCTATGTGGCCTTTGTGGAAGGCCGTCCGCCCTCGCCCAAGGGCGTCTGGCGGCACTGGTTGCGATTGGACGGCGACAAATTGCGCCAGCAGGTCATTTCCGCAACGGAAGCAAAAGCCGCCGGACCCGCAGCCTGCCAGGCCATCACCCATTACGAAGTGTTGGCGGAATTTCCCCGGGCTGGCGGCCAGGGCGTCATCTCCAAATTGCGGCTCCGCTTGGAGACGGGCCTCAAGCATCAAATCCGCATCCAGGCCGCTCAGGCGGGACTTCCCCTGGTCGGGGACCGCGCCTACCACCCCGGTTATCGCGACAGCGCGCGCGGCGGCGCTTCCATCCACTTTCCACGGCAAGCTTTGCACGCCGAAATCCTCGAACTGGAGCACCCGGACCAACCCGGCAAGCGCATGGCCTGGACGGTTGACCTGCCCGAAGACCTCCTCCGCCTCGAAGACGCCCTGCGCGCCCGCCGGCTCTAAACCGTTACACGTTGCCGATCCATTTTCTGGCCTCCCACACCGCCCGAAGGGAAGTCACGTTGCGCCGGTCCAGGATGTTCTTCGCCGCCGCGCCCAGCCTCCCCTGTTTCAGATTCCGCCAGGCGTCCCCGGCGCTCACGGCCACAAATTGCAGGACACTGGGGTCGCGGTAGCAGTCAATCATGCATTTGGTGCATCCGTCCCGGATCAATTTGCTCTCGTCGAATTCCTTAATGCGGCACATCGGCTTGTCCCAGGCATGGCAGCGGTACAGGTCGAGATTCCAATCCAGGTAAAAGTACTTGTGGCCGCCCAGACAGCCGAAATGTTCCCGTTCGCCGCGCACATGCCGCTGCATGTCGGTCAGCGATTCCAGCGGGTTCACCACCGGGTAGCCGCTCCGCATCTTCATGCGCTTGATCCTCTCGAACACCTCGATCAACTCCTCCCGCTGATAGCTGACCAGCTTCGAATCGCTGAAACTCAGGTAGCTCGACGCCAAATGGGTCAAGGGATGGCTGAACGTGCAACTGGTGAATCCCAGCCTCCGCAGAAAGTCCGGCAGCTTCTCGTAATCGTCAATCAGCCGGCTGGCCGTGACACTCGCCGTGCTCTGCACTCCCAGTTCGGCGAATACCTCGTTGGCGTATTTGATCTTTTTGCACACCTCCGGCAGGCCGCGGTTTTCTTCATGACGCCCCACGTCGTGCGCGTCAATGGACATGATGACGCTGCTCAACCCGTCGGCGGCAAGGCCGCGCATGTTTTGCTCCGTCCAAAGCGAGCCGTTGGTGCAGATCATGGGACGGATGCCCCGTTCCGCGGCGTAGCGGGTCATGGAACGCAGGTCCTTGTGCGCGAGCGGTTCTCCCCCGACAAAGAGAAGGTAGCCGATGTGGTTTCTGGCCAGGATGTCAACCACCTGCCTGGCCTGTGCCAGCGTGACACTCCGGCGCCGGCGCGGATCGAATTTGTCGGCTGCGAAGCCGCAGAAATCGCACTTGGCGTTGCAGATGTTGGTGATGGCAAACTGCACATAGCCGGGGCCGCCATGCGCCAGCACGTCGCCGGCCAGTTGCCAGAAGGATTTCCTGGGCGCGCGGAGCGGGGGAGGGGCCGCGCGTAGAGTTCCCGGCGCCTGCCTCAGGCCGGGTTCTGGTTCAGCAATGGAGGTGTTAATCGCCATTAAAAATCGTAATCCGATAATGTGTAAGGGGTCGGATTACAACAAAAAAGGTGTTTTGCCTTGCAGACAAGATGGCCGGACCTTTATACACTACTCCCCGCAGTAGAGTTAGTTTTCATGGGGCGCCCCGGGTGGGGCGCCTGTTTTGTTTCCCATCAAACCTGCCTAAACGGCCGAGGCCCGCACCGGTCGTGGACCCTCAACCCGGCGCTGGCTATTAGGCGCTACTGGGCTGTTGATGGCTCCGACGCGGACTGAAATTCTCCCTCGTGAAACGCCGCAAGGCGCGAATCTGATGATGGCGGCATCGGCGCAATTCCCGTTTTATCGCCAAGCACAGGAAGGCGAAGATCCAAAACCACAGGCCGATAAGAACGACTTTCATCATGGTCGTTTATGAGCATCGGATATGCCATGGACGAGGGCAGGGGCGCCGTGAGGTGAAATCCCTATCAAACGGCGGTTTGTTGTCCAATGAAGGGCACCCCGTGTCTTAATGTTGGACATTCCGGACGAAATTCAGAACCATAACGGCCCCCAATTCCCTCGCAAAAGAATCAGGGCGCGCCATATTTGGCGCGCCCTGGTCGTTGCCTGCTGTTCCAGCGGGCTTAGTGAGGACTAGCCATGGTGTGAGCTGGATCGTGTGCCACCTCCTGTAAAATTGACAACGGTTGCAACCGGATTTCACCGGGCTTCCATGCCAATTCCAGGGGGCGCGTCTGTTTGTCGTATAGAGCCGTTGCCTGACCCAAAACCAGCGGGATCAGAAACAAGCCAAACAGGGTCGCGCCAAGCGGATGGCCCAAGTCAAAAACGACGCCCGGCCGGGCATGGCTGAAGCCCGCGGCCGGCGCGACGCAAGACAAGGCCAAAAGAATATATCTGCACTTCATTATGGCTATCCCCCCGCGTTTGAATGATGGCATAGCGATCATTTTGACGAAGCCATTTTGGCTTGTCGCGGCGCAGGTGGCTCCCCACTTTTTGGCGAAAACGACGCATATTTTGCCGCCGCCGATTTCGGTTAAACCGCAGGTTCCGGGGACGTTGCCCTCGATAAACAGCCCGGTTCCGGCCTGGCGCGAAGGTCAGCCCGTCTTGCGCCCCGCTTGGGTGGCTGTCCAGTTCACGCTCAACGAGTTACAACAAGACGCCCTTTTCCAGAAAGCAAAAACAACGACGTTTAATTGAGCAAAAAGCGGCAAGTATTTCGCAAAGTTGGTGTGGCAGGGTCGTTGGCGCTGAAGTTAACTTGACTGCAAAGATTATGTCGGCGAAAGCTTGCGAGATTCAAGAGGCAAAGTACGCACACGCGCATCAAACTGAAACCGCCTTCGGCTGTCCCCGTGATTTCCTCGGCAGCCGGTTTGTTTATGTGGTGACCTCGGCCCGGGCGCGCGGCCTTTCCATCGGGCTGAACATGAACCCGGACAAGTTCTGCAACTTCGATTGCATCTATTGCGAGGTCAACCGCTCCATTCCACCGCTGGAGCAGGAGTTGGATGTCGCCGTCATGGGGGCGGAGCTGGAGAAAACCCTCATCCTCATCCAGTCCGGCGCCATTCGGCGGATGGCCGGTTATGGGGCCTTGAGCAGCGAGTTGCTCCACTTGCGCCATGTGGCCTTCAGCGGCGACGGCGAGCCGACCTTGTGCAGCAAGTTCGCGCAAGCGGTGCAGGCGGTGGTGCATGTGCGGGCGCGCGGGCTGCATCCCTTTTTCAAGCTGGTTCTCATCACCAACGGCACCTGGCTGGAGCTGGATCGGGTCCAGAAGGGCCTGCAATATTTCATTCGTGAGGACGAAATCTGGATCAAGCTCGACGCCGGCACCCAGGAATACATGGACCGGGTCAACCGCAGCGAAGCCCCCCTGGAAAAAGTCCTGCAAAATGCCTGCCAGATTGGCCGCAAGCATCCCATTGTCATCCAGAGCCTCTTCCCCATGATCGCCGATCAGGAACCGCCCGAGGAGGAAATCGACCAATACATCCATCGCCTGGTCGAACTCAAGAACGACGGGGCCATGATTTCCCAGGTGCAGATTTATTCCGCCACCCGGCCCACGGCTTATTCCAATTGCGGGCACATCCCCTTGCAAAGCCTGGCCCATATCTGCCGGCGAATCAAAAGCGAAACCGGCCTCAAGGCCGAAGTCTTTTAAGCGGGCAGACCCGCCGCCGCAAAGCCAAAAACTTCCTCAAGTGCGCGCAGATGTGCCGCTTGTTTCCTGCCGCGATTGCCATGGTTGCAGCCGCACGATCTGGAGCCGCTTGACCACGACCGCCGCCACACGCTTCAACAGTTCATAGCCGAATACCGCGTCCTCCTCGCGCTCATGAGAATTCATGGCGCAGATCAAACATCTTGAGCCAGGCGGCTGCCGGTAACGCATTGGGCCGGTCCCATCCTGGCCCGATCATGTCAGGCTGGCCTGACCATGTCAGATTCAACATGCGGTGCGCGCCACGCGTAAAAAATCGCCGGATACACCAACAGCTCCATGAGGGTGGACGTCACCATGCCGCCAATCATGGGCGTGGCAATGCGCTTCATCACGTCCGCCCCGGCGCCGTGACTCCACAAAATCGGCGCCAGACCGCCGATGATCACGCAGGCCGTCATGGCTTTCGGGCGGACGCGCTTCACCGCGCCGTGATAGATGGCATCCCGCAACCCCGCCAAATTGGTGAGCAGGCCTTTTTTTCTCCACTCTTCCCAGGCCAGGTCCAGATAGAGCAGCATGACCACGCCGGTTTCCGCATCCAGCCCGGCCAACGCGATGATTCCCACCCAGACGGCCACGCTCAGATTGTAATGCAGCACCGCCAGCACCCCGATGGCGCCGACCAGCGAAAAGGGCACGGCCAGCATGACAATGGCCGTTTTCATGGCCGACCGGGTGTTCAGGTAGATGATCAGGATGATGAGGAGCAAAGTCAGCGGCACAACCATCATCAGCCGGTGCGCGGCGCGTTGCATGTATTCGTACTGCCCGCTCCAGAATATGTTGTAGCCGCCGGGCAATTGGATGCGCCCGCCCGCCACGGCCTCGTTGACGGCGCGCCGGGCCATGGCCACGTAAGTGCCGATGTCCACCCCTTTGACGTCCACGTAAATCCAGGCATTCGGCGTCGCCGCTTCGCTCTTGATGCCCATGGGCGCGCGCACGGTCTCAATCTTTGCCAACTGGCCCAACGGCACCTGCGCCCCGCCCGGCGTGGGAATCACAATGTCGCGCAGCGCCCCCAAATTCTCCCGGAAATCGCGGCTGTAGCGAAGATTGACCTCGTAACGCTCCAAGCCCTCGACGGTCGTCGTCAACGGCATGCCGCCCAGCGCCACTTCCAACACCTCCTGCACATCGCCGACCCGCAGGCCGTAACGGGCGATGGCCTCACGGTCAATGTTGATCTGCACATAGTTTCCGCCCATGGTGCGCTCGGCGAAGGCGCTCAACGTGCCGGGCACGCCTTTCACGACCGCCTCCACCTCCGACGCCACGCGCTCCAGTTCCGCCAGGTCCGGCCCGGCGATCTTGATGCCCACCGGCGTTTTGATGCCGGTGGCCAGCATGTCAATGCGCGTCCTGATGGGCATGGTCCAGGCGTTGTTCAGGCCGGGGATTTGCGCCGCGGCGTTCATGGCCTCCACCAGTTCATCCGGCGTCCGGCGTCGGTGGGCGATGACGTTGCCCTGTTCGTCCCGAATGTCCGCCGCCGGCCATTGTGCCTCGGGCTTGAGCATGATGGTGGTTTCGATCATGTCGAACGGCGCCGGGTCAGTCGCCGTTTCGGCCCGGCCCGCCTTTCCAAAGACACTCTGCACCTCGGCAAACTGCCGGATGATTTTGTCGGTGACTTGCAGCAATTCGCGCGCTTTGGTCGGCGATATGCCGGGGAAGGTCGTGGGCATGTAGAGCAAATCGCCCTCGTAAAGCGGCGGCATGAACTCCGAACCGATGTTCTGGCACGGGAAAATCTTCCCGACGCTAAAGGCCCATTCCTTGACCCTGCCCTCCGGCAGCAACCGGGCCGCCAGCCTGTTCCAGGGCAGAAAAACCCAAACCACCAGCGCGCCGGCGGTGAAAATGACAGCCCACCGCCGGCGGATGACGAAATCGATGGCCGGGTGGTAGAGCCAGATGAGAAACCGGTTGAGGGGATTCTTCTCCTCCGGCGGGATTTTGCCCCGGACAAAAACGCCCATCAGCACCGGCGCCAGCGTGATCGAGAGCAGCGCCGCCGCCCCCATGGAATAGGTCTTGGTGAACGCCAGCGGTTTAAACAGGCGCCCCTCCTGCGCCTGCAAGGTGAACACCGGCAGGAACGACACCGTGATGACCAACAGCGAATAAAACAGCGTGGGGCCGACCTCCACCGACGCCTCGCGGATGATTTCCCAATGCGGCTTTTTGCCCTGGTCGCGCTCCAGGTGTTTGTGGGCGTTTTCGATCATGATGATGACCGCATCGACCATGGCGCCGATGGCGATGGCGATGCCGCCCAGCGACATGATGTTGGAGCTGATGCCCTGCGCGAACATGACCAGAAACGAAATCAACACCGCGATGGGAAGAATGACAATGGCCACAAACGCGCTCCGCAAATGCAGCAGGAACGCCAGGCACACCAGCGCCACCACGAGGCTTTCCTCCACCAGCTTCTCCTCCAGGGTGTGGACGGCGCGCTCGATCAGGGCGCTGCGGTCATAGGCAATGGTGTATTGGACATCCGGCGGCAGCCCTTTCATGGCCTGGTCGAGCTTCTTCTTGACATCGACGATGACCTGCCGGGCGTTGGCCCCATACCGCACGACCACGATGCCGCCCACCGTTTCCCCCTCGCCATTGAGTTCGGCGATGCCGCGCCGCATGTCGGGGCCGGTTTCCACGTTGGCCACCTGCCGGAGCAGGATCGGCGCGCCCTTTTCGCCCGCGCCCACCGCGACGCTGCGCA
>Ga0326728_10002212_pt1 | contig 65652 bp, 54 predicted proteins | sample MB3enrmetagenome_FD_207602 | JGI IMG/M metagenome (GOLD analysis project Ga0326728, IMG submission 207602) | Lab enriched peat soil microbial communities from McLean, Ithaca, NY, United States - MB31MN | ecosystem: Environmental > Terrestrial > Soil > Wetlands > Peat | place: USA: New York...
ACCTTTGTTGCTGAAGGAATCGGGGAAACGAGAAGAAACGAATTTCATGACGGAACGTGTGACGGGCGGATACTCGGCGACGACAACTTTGCCGATGAAGCCTTTGCAAAGGCAAATCAGCGGCGAAACCATGATTACCGGCTTGCCGATATCGTTAGTGCTGTCTGTCGGCGATACGGTATAACACTGGAACAATTTAAGAATCCGGGCAAGACGAGACCGTATTCCGAGGCCCGAGCGGTTGCCGCTCTTCTCGTTCGTGACTTACCGGGAATATGTCTCACTGAGCTGGGAAAGATGGTAAATCGCGATATATCTCCCCTTGGAAGGTCCGCTCAGCGACTTCTGGAGGTGATGACGAAAGACGCAGCTCTGAAAACTCAGATCAATGAGTTGCGGCAGGAACTGTCAGAATAGCAGAAAGTCTAGCCTGACCCCAATGGTTCCCTTTCACATTCTGATATCCATTCCGCCGAAGGTTTCGGTATCGAAGGTGATTGGTTTCATCAAGGGCAAAAGCGCGATAGCGATTGCCCGTACATATGTCGGCAGGCGCAAGAACTTTGCTGGGCAGAGCTTTTGGGCCAGAGGATATTATGTCAGCACTGTAGGAGCAGACGAGGAAAGCGTTCGCACCTACATTCAGAATCGAGAAAACTAGGGACGTTTCCCATATTATCTGTTGCTGTCGATGTATTTTGATCGTATTATCCAAAAATACCAAGAATTGCACGTATCATTGCCTTAGGTTATCCGCATCATATTGCGCAACGTGGAAACAACAGAGAACCGTTAATGGTCACCCTTTGAAACACGGCAGTTGACTTGAATTTACCCCAAAATGTTTCATGTCAGCGGCTGACACCATCATCTTTTTCAATGGCTGAGTTGTTTGCTATTTATTGGGTATTGATGTAGAAAACATCATATGCATGAAGTGTCAGGGAACATAGATTTGAAGCCAATTGCGATACGAACGCCGCTTCACGGCTTCCCGGATGTTATCATTCATGCCTCTGAAACATCAGTTAAGAAGCATCCACGTTACAAGGAAGCAAAGTCAGGAGACAGCGAAGCCGCATTTGAACTTGTTCAGGCAACGATCAATGATGAACAGGTGGAGAAACTGCGAATTTTGCTGAATGGCAGAAAGCCTTTGCTGGCAAGTGCCCATGCCTATGAGGCGGAAGGGGTTAATGCCATACCGGAAGTATTTGCCGATGAACTTGCACAGCGCCTTGGCTTGGTAGTTGATAGCGGAATTATTCAAACCAATGTCGTGGCGCATACCGGAGCAAATGGTTTTGGCAGGCTGGCCCGGCAACCGGTCTTTGAAGGCGCTGTCATACCTGAACAAAAATATGTTCTGGTTGATGACTTCGTCGGTATGGGCGGCACTCTGGCTAATTTGCGCGGCTATATCGAAGTGCAAGGCGGAAAGGTCATCGGCGCAGTAACATTGACAGGAAAACCGTATTCAGCTAAGCTGTCGTTAGATGATACGCAATTGCAGGAATTGAGAGAAAAACATGGAACCAACCTCGAAACATGGTGGCAAGAAAACTTTGGTCACGCCTTCGACTGCCTTACTCAATCAGAAGCTCGGTATCTCGCCCGCTCCTCGGATGTTGACACCATCAGAGATAGAATTGCTGCGGCAAAGTAAACGCGAGATGGCTGAGGCGTACCGGGCGAGAAAAGCAGCTTGATCTTGGCTTGACAATCTTTCGCGAAACTTTCGCAGGTAGGTTTGAAATCGTTTGATAATCCTTGCAAAATGCCGGACGGACACCGCAGGAAAATTGGTTGTTAAGTGACTAATATTATTGGCTTTATGTTGGTTGTTGTGGTAAACGGCATTTCCGTCCCGCCTGATTCGAATCCCGTTTCCCGCTCCATAAAAAACTAATAGGTTTAGTAAGTTAGAAAAGCCGATCCCCAAACTGTGCCCGGTGCTGCATCTAAAAAGTACCAGTTTATTACTATCCCAGGGGTTGATGAAGTCCTCGCCGATGGTGTCGAAGATTGCCTGTGAACCCTCTTCCAACCCGCCAAAATCATTGCCGTGGCCTTATGGACCATCAATCATGTTATCAAATCAACCACCAGCCCCTTGATACCTATCACCTTTGCGGTGATGGCCATGCTGTCCCGATTGTCCTGAATGATGAGATTATATAACTTGTCCGCCTCGGAGTTGATGACCGTAATGATCTCGAACGATCGCGGATTCTGCGGCGTGCCCCCGATCTTTTCCAGACGATACGCCTCGCTTGAGATCCTCTTGGCCAGTTGGCTCAGGAGGTCACGAAAACGCTTGAAGTTTGGCAAGGTCGGTTCCTGAGCCAGCTTGCTGCCCACCATCTCAATCTCGTGACGAAGGTTTTCCACCTCTTGATCATAGGCGGTAATGTCTGTCTGGCGGTTTGTCAGCTCGGCCGCGAACAGCGAGCCGGCGCCGCTCTTCACGGCAGGCGGATTTATCCCTTTCTGTCCGATCCCAATCGTTGACAATCCATCCTTGATACGCATCCCGGCTTCTCCACAACTAATTTTCATCACCATACCATACTCTTGCTCCCCGAGGCAATTGCGGCAAAAATGCAACAATCACGTTTGCATCGCCCAAGGCTTATGATATGCTTGCAGCCGATGCCGATATGTGACAAGGAGGACTGATTATGCTGGATTTACTCGAAAAGGCGGTTTTGACCGCGATTGGGGCCGTAGCCATCACCCAGAAGAAGGCCGAGGAGTTGGTAGTCGAGATGCGGGAGAAATATACGCTCAGCGAAGACGAAGGTAGGAACTTCGTGGAACGCCTTCAACGGATCGCCGAGGAAAGCAGGGAAAAGATCAGGGAACTGGCGGAGGTTGAGGTCAAAAAGGTGGTGGAGAAGCTTGGGTTTATGTCCCGTGAAGAACATGAACAGCTGGTGAAAAGGGTGCAAGAGCTGGAATCGCGCCTCAATGGTTGAAACGGCGCGTCCTTTTGCCGAGAATTGCGATGTTCTCTTTTCTTAAAATAAATCGAAATATACGCAGTATCCGCCGCTACTGGAATATTGCCCGCGTCCTCAGTGCCTATGGATTCGACCATGCCCTGGAGGCTTTGGGATTGCATGATATCGCCGCCCGGGGGAGGCGGCTCCTGCGGCACAACTGCGTCGATATCGCCCGCCTCACGGCGGCCGAGCGGATGCGGCTGGCCCTGGAGGAGTTGGGTCCGACGTTTGTCAAATTGGGGCAACTCCTCTCAACGAGGCCCGATATCATTCCAGCCTCCTTTGTGCAAGAGTTTGAAAAACTGCAGGACCACGTTCCCAGTTTTTCGTTTGCCGAATTGGCGGCTCAGGTGGAACATGAACTGAAGGGTCCGATAACAGACTTTTTTGCCGAGATCGATCCTGAGCCGCTGGCTGCGGCGTCCATTGCCCAGGTGCACCGCGCCCGGTTGTTGACGGGCGAGCAGGTGGTGATCAAGGTTCGCCGGCCCGGCGTGGTCGAATTGGTCGAGGCGGACATCGGCGCCCTGATGTCGTTGGCCCAGTTGGCCGAGCGCCATGTCTCCGGCAGTGAGATCTATGATCCGGTCGGCGTGGTGCGCGAATTCGCCCGGACGATCCGCCGGGAAATGGATTTTACCCGCGAGGGGCATACCATTGAAAAAATCCGCGATAATTTTGCCCAGACCACGTGGATGTATTTTCCGTGTGTCTATTGGCCGCAAAGCGCCCGGGGCGTGCTGACCCTTGAATATGTCGACGGGATCAAGGTTTCGGATCTCGGCAGGCTTGAGCGCAGCGGACTTGACCGGAAGGTGATCGCGCAGCGGGGGGCCGACGCCTTTCTGGAAATGGTGCTCAACCATGGCTTTTTCCATGGGGACACCCATCCCGGCAACGTGATGATCCTGCCGGACAACGTCATTTGCCTGCTGGACTATGGCATTGTGGGCAGGCTGGACGAAGAACTCAGGACCTTTTTGAGCGACATCCTGCTGGCGATCGTCAACCGGGATATGGATCAGGTCATCTCGCTGTTGCTCTTTGCCGGCGATATTTCCGACAACCTGGACGTGCGCGGCCTGAAGCGGGACCTGTCAAACTTCATTGACGGCTACTATGAAATCCCCCTCAAAGAGATCGAGGTGGGGCGGATGCTGCTGGAGTTCATAGAGATCATTACCCTGTACAGCATCCGCATCCAGCCCGACCTGATGCTGCTGGCAAAATCGCTGGTCATCATCGAGGGGATGGGGCGCTCCCTCGATCCCGCCTTCAACATGGTGGAACACCTGCGCCCGTTCATGGAGAAGGCTATCCGCCGGCGCATGTCTCCCCGTCGCCTCGCGCGCGACATGGGCGCTGTGGCGGAGTCATATCTCAACCTGGCCCGCAATCTCCCGCGGGACCTCAAGGAGATCATCAATCGCATCAATCGCAACAAGTTCAAGATTGACCTGGAACACCGGGGGCTTGACAAGTTCACCGCCGATTTCGACCGTTCCATCAATCGCCTTTCCTCCAGTCTTATCCTGGCGGCCCTGATCATCGGGTCGTCGATCATCATGCAGATCGAGAGGGGGCCGCAACTGTTCGGTTTGCCCGCATTGGCTTTTTTGGGGTATACCGCGGCCGGGCTGGTCGGGCTCTGGTGGGTCTACGGCATCATTCGCTCGGGAAGGCTGTAGCAGGTGGTACACTACGCCTCTGTTGAAAGACGGGAACGCTCCGGATGGAATTGACAACCTACGAACGGAAAAAACGGATACGCGAGGCGGTCATTATCGTCCTGGCGGTCATCCTGATCCTGTTATTGACCAAGGCAGAGATGCATCTGACCCAGTTGAGCGCCGATGCCCCGATGGGAAGCAACATCGCCATCTTCGGCGTCATCAACATCGTTGTCATGCTGGTGATACTGCTGGTGTATCTCGTTTGCCGCAACGTGGTGAAACTTTTTGTGGAGAGCCGCACCAATCCGTTTGCCAAGCGGTTGCGCACCAAGCTGGTGCTCTCGTTCGTCGGATTGTCCCTGGTCCCCACCATGCTTCTCTTCCTCGCGGCAGCCGGGTTTATCAACAATACCATCCACAATTGGTTCAATACCCAGGTGGAAACGTCGCTCAGCGAATCCCTGGAGGTCGCCCAGACCTACTACAAGAATTCAGCCTCCAACTCACTATATTACGGACGCCAGATCAGCAGTTTCATCAAGTCCCAGAAACTGCTCAACGAGGCCAATCTGCCGCAGCTCAAGGAGTTGATCCGCCAAAAGCAAAAGGAATACAACCTGGGGGTGGTGGAGGTCTATTCTGCTCAGCATGAGGAGTTGGTCCGCTCCTCCAATCCGGATGTCCCCCTAAGCGAGTTTACCAATCCCGCTTCAGAAGACATAAAGCGCGGCCTGGTGGGCGAGGAATTGACCCGCGTCAACCAGGCCGGCAAGGCCGACCTGATCCGAGGCATCGTACCGGTCTACTCAACCTGGAACCAGGTTGACGTTGTCGGCGTGGTGGTTGTCAATTATTTCGTTCCCTATTCACTGGTCAACAAGATGAAAGAGATCAGTGATTCCTATCACGAGTTTCGCCAGCTCAAGATCATGAAAAACCCGATCCTGGCCGGTTATATCGCCACCCTGTTCCTGATTACCGCGGTCATCGTGTTTTTTGCCTACTGGATGGGCGTCTATCTGGCCAACAGCATGACCAAGCCGGTGCAGGACCTGGTGGACGCCACGCGCGCCGTTGCGGACGGCAATCTCGATATCCGGATCGAATCCTATTCTGCCGATGAGATCGGCATGCTCATCCAGTCGTTCAACCGCATGACAGAGGACCTGCGCAGCAAGCAGCAGGCGCTCAATGCCTCGAATCAGGAGTTGTCCCGCATCAACCAGGAGATCGAACAGCGTCGTCAGTATATGGAGATCGTGCTGCGCAACGTGGCTGCCGGCGTCATATCGGTCGATAAGGACGGCGTGGTGACTACGATCAACAAGTCTGCCGAACGCCTCTTGAAGATCAACCCCGGCAAAGTGCTGGGGTGCAATTTCCGCGACGTTTTGCGCGAGAAACATCTTGAGATCGTCAAGGAAGTGGTTCGCGATCTGACGTTCTCGCGGCAGGATACCGTCAGCCGGCAGATCTTTCTGGATATCCAAGGCGCCCGTTTGGCACTGCACCTTCACCTTACCATGCTGCGCGATGAGCAGGGGGACGCCCTGGGGACGGTGCTGGTGCTGGACGACATGACCCAGATGATGAAGGCCCAGCGCATGGCGGCCTGGCGCGAGGTGGCCCGGCGCATCGCCCACGAGATCAAGAATCCGCTCACGCCGATCCAGCTTTCGGCCCAGCGGTTGCGGAAACGCTATCTGTCACGTTTCAGCGGAGATGAGGCTGTCTTTGACGAATGCACCGAGATGATCATCAAATCGGTGGATGAGTTGAAAAATCTGGTCAACGAATTTTCCAATTTTGCCCGTATGCCGGCAATCCAGCCGGAGCCCAACGACCTCAATGCCCTGATCCGCGAGACCTTGACGCTCTATCAGGAGGCGCACCGCGGGGTGTCATTCCTGTTCAGGCCCGACGAACACCTTCCCCAGATCAAGATCGACCGGGATCAGATCAAGCGGGTGGTCATCAACCTCCTGGAGAATGCCGTGGCGGCCATGAAGGAGCAGGGTGAAGTCACGATCAGCAGCAGGTATGACGCAGAGTTGAAAATGGCGTCCTTCGCCGTTGCCGACAATGGCCCCGGCATCACGCCCGAGGACAAGCCCCGCCTGTTCGAACCGTATTTTTCTACCAAAAAAGCGGGAACCGGACTTGGGCTGGCCATTGTCAGCAGTGTTGTCACCGATCACAGCGGTTTCGTGCGGGTCAGGGACAATCAGCCGCGGGGCGCCTGCTTTATTGTGGAACTGCCGGCGGCATAGAAGGCCGGAGGTCTGTGGAGGCTGAGGCGGAAAACGGCTCCAGAGCATTACTTTATTGGATTTACGAGGAGTAGCGCATGTCGAAAACAATTCTCGTTGTGGATGATGAAAAGGATATCAGGATATCCCTGACCGGCATCCTGGAGGACGAAGGGTATCAGGTGCTTACGGCGGACAACGGTGTCGAGGCGCTGGAGTGCGCCCGCCAGGAACTGCCCGATCTCGTGTTGTTGGATATATGGATGCCGGGCATGGATGGGCTGGAAACGCTTGAGAGGCTCAAGACCCTTTTACCCCAGGTCACGGTCATCATGATTTCGGGCCACGGCACCATCGAAACGGCGGTCCGGGCCACCAAGCTGGGTGCATTTGATTTTATCGAGAAACCGCTCTCCCTGGACAAGGTGCTCATCAGCGTGGTCAATGCCCTGCGGATGAAGGAGCTTCGGGTGGAGAACGAGGAGCTTAAGCGGGTCGTGGCCAACGAGTACGAAATGATCGGCTCCGCCAAAGTGATCGTGGCGCTGCGCGAACAGATCATGCGCGTCGCGCCCACGACCGCGTCGGTGTTGGTGACCGGGGAGAACGGCACCGGTAAGGAACTGGCAGCGCATTCGATCCATTATTACAGCCTGCGCCGCGACAGGCCCTTTGTCGCCATCAATTGCGCCGCCATACCGGAGGAGTTGATCGAGAGCGAGTTGTTCGGCCACGAAAAGGGTGCCTTTACCGGCGCCGTAGCCCAGAAGAAAGGCAAATTCGACCTGGCTGACAGCGGTACGCTGTTCCTGGACGAGATCGGCGACATGTCGCTCAGGACTCAGGCAAAGGTCCTGCGGATCATTCAGGAACGCTGTTTCGAACGGGTCGGAGGCACCAAACTGGTGACGGTGGATGTGAGGATCATTGCCGCCACCAACAAGAAGCTGGACGAGGAGATCAGCCGGGGAAGGTTCCGGGAGGACCTCTACTATCGCCTGAATGTGGTGCCGTTCCGTGTGCCAGCCCTGCGGGAGCGGCGTGAAGATATCCCGTTGCTGGTTCAGCACTTCGTCGCCCAGTTCTACCGGCGGGAAGGGCGCGAACCCAAGACCTTTCACCCCGAGGCGCTCGATCTGCTTGCCGGCTACGACTGGCCGGGCAATGTCAGGGAGTTGAAGAATATCGTGGAGCGCATCCTGATCATGACGCCGGGCCGGACCGTCACCGCGGCCGATGTCCCCGAACTGCGCGGTGCCCCTGCCATGGCCGACTTTTTCGAGCAGCGGCCGGACGGCATACCTGTCGTCGGGACCCTGCGGGAGGCCAGGGAGGGGTTCGAGCGGGAGTTCATCATCCAGAAGCTGGAGGAAAACGACTGGAACATCTCCCGTACGGCCGAGGTCATCGAGTTGGAACGGAGCAACCTGCACCGCAAGATCAAGAGCTATGGGATCGATGTCAGGAAATGAGGGACCGGTAATGACAGCCGGTTGAACATGGGCGGCAGGCTTTCAGTGCGCAACCATGGTAACGGCGCTGAATTCAGGATAGAGGTGTGAGATGGAATCCATAATCGATCATACGCCAACGTTTTCGATACTGCTTGTCGAGGATGAAGAGGCAACCCTTGAACTTCTTTCCATAATACTTCCCAAAAAATACCCCACCGCTTTGCTCAGCACGGCCGGCAATGGCAGAACAGGTTTGGACGTCTTCAAAACGCACACACCGGACATCGTCATCACCGATTTTAACATGCCGGAGATGAGTGGGGGGCACATGGTTGACGAAATCCGCGCGATCAAGCCGGATACAAAGTTTATTGTCATTACTGGCGACATCGGACAATTCTCCCTGAAAGATTCAGCTGAAAAGGGATTTAAAATCGATCAATTCATTGCAAAGCCGGTTGTTTTCCAGGCATTATTCACAGCGATTGATCAATGCCTCGCCGAGATTGCGCAACAAACCTGAAAGATGTGAGACTTTTGCAAAAGACTAAGGCTCCGCTCCAAATGATTCAATGCCGGAAACTGCCCGGTTGTATGGCATGCTGCCCGAACAAACGGCAATTTTTGGGGAGTTCCACACCATTGACAAGTAACAGTATGCTAAAATGTATGCATATCAGCTGGTTATGATGTGAGTGCCTGCTGGCACGCCCTGTGAATCGTTTTATTCGGAAACAACAGCCGGACACTAACGAAAATCGTAGGGAGGCCGTATGGACAGGACAGAAGAGCAGGCCGCGATGATGGAACTCGATGAGGCCGTGGAAGAGCTTGGTACCACCGGCCTCAGGCTGCTGATGCTGCTGCGGGAAGGGACCGTGGAAGGAGTCGAGCAGGAAGACGGCTCCTGGCTTATCGCCAGGGCCTCTCTGGAACGTCTCAAGGAACGGGGCGGGGTGCCGCCGGTCAAGCAGAAAGGGTGCGCATCATCATGCACCTCGTCCAGCTGCGGTTGCTCCTGACAGGAACTACCGCGACAGATGATCGCGGGCTGTTTCGAGAAGACAGGCATACACCTCTTCCCGCGTCACGAAGAAGCGGGGCATCTCGTTGAGGATATCCTCCAGCAGGTGCAGAACCTCGCCGTCACTGCTTTCCAAGGCCTTCATGACCGCCTCCATCATGGGGAGGATGTCGTAGAGGTCGTCGCGGTTGAAGGGTGTCGGGTCCGGTATGCCGCTGAATTTCGGCTCCTCGCGGTTTTGAATATCTTTCGGATATTTGTACTTCAGATCAGACGGTTTGATGACAATGTCCATCTCACATACTCCTTTCACAACCACAATCGGCAGTTCAGTCACAGAGCCACATTGAAAATCACAGGTTTTTTCACATATCAGGTTATTCAAAAATAGCCAGGTCGTCGCACCCGCAGTATAATCGCCTCCGGCGATTATCGGTGACGAAGCGCAGCGGAGTTCATCCCGCAGGGACAGAACCGGAACGGTTCTGCTAAATGCCCCGCGAAGGCGCCCGAAGGGTGAGGCCGCAGGCCGAAGTCACAAAGGGGTTTTTGAGGACGGCGGCGAGATGGCTGTTTTTCAACGACCTGCTAAATTTACAGCATCACGACCAGGGCGATCCCGCCGGCCACTACCGCAAGGTTGCAGCTGGCCGAGATACCGTGCAGCTTGGAGAATTCCCGCCGCAGCGGGTGCTCTCTGGGGGTCGTCTCGAACGACGGAATCTGCCGTTTGAGGGCCGCGGCCCGTGGCTCTATGTAGAATGCCTGAACCGAGGTAAGGGCCAGCATGATGATCAGCAAGACAACCGGCACGGGTGCGCAGGTGCGCATGACGAGCTTGCTGGCAAGGGCGATGACGCCGCAGGCCAACCCCCACCGGAAATAACCCGGAAAGAGTATGCCGACGATCTGGCCGGCCTGGTCCCGGGACAAGGACTTGAAGAGTACCGGTGTCAGGATGAAGGTAAACAGGGTGATGCCTCCGGTCCAGAAGGTGATGGACAGGCGGTAGAGCAGTGCAGCGATCTGCATGGTTGGCTCCTTGGGCGTCATGCCAATTGTGGGTCCGGCAACCGTCTCCGAAGGAAAACAAGATACACCAAGTGAGGCCAGGATGTAAATTAATCGTGGGAAAACGGCACGGAATGATGTAGTAATAGCCCAAATTCAAGTTTCGGGATCTATAGAGGATGAAAAAATCCACAAAATTGCTGCTGCCCCTCCTATTGGCCGGTATTGTCGTTTGCCTGGCCTTGATCTTCGTCAACCGCTGGTATTCACGCGACAAGCATCCCGACTCCGCTTACCTGGCTCTCCTGAACGAGGCTTACGCCGCCGTGGTCGCAAACTACGTGGAAAAGCCGGATCCAAAGAAGCTCGTCCAGAGCATGGTGGACGGTATGCTGGCCGTTCTCGACCCGCACAGCGCCTACCTGCCGCCTGAACCGTACCACGAGATGGAGGTCCAGATGGCGGGCAGTTTCGGGGGTATCGGCATCGAGTTGGGCATGAAGGAGGACAGGCTGATCGTTATCGCCCCGATCGAGGACACGCCCGCCTTCCGGGCAGGTATCCAGGCCGACGACCATATCTACAAGATCGACGGGGTAGCCACCCAGGGGATGAGTATCGCGGCGGCCGTCAAGCGGATGCGCGGCGAACAGGGAACACCGGTCACGTTGACGATCCTGCGGGGTGACTCGCCCCAGCCCCGGATCTTCAAGTTGATCCGCGCCATAATCAGGGTCAAGAGCCTGAAAACAAGGTTGTTGGAGCCGGGGTACGGCCTGGTGAGGATCACCCAGTTCCAGGAACGTACCGGCGATGAATTCCACGAGGCGCTACAGGAACTCCGCGCCGCTTCCGGCGGCAAGCTCAAGGGGCTGGTGATTGACCTGCGCTACAATCCGGGAGGCTTGCTGGAGTCCTCGGTGCAGGTGGTCAACAATTTTGTCGGGGATAACGCCGCAAAGACCCTGATCGTGTCGATCAGGGGGCGTACACCGGACGCCACCCAGAATTTTAACGCCACCCTCGGGCCGAAGGAGGCCCATTATCCGCTGGTTGTGCTGATCAACGGAGGCAGCGCCAGCGCTTCCGAGATAGTGGCAGGAGCGCTCCAGGATCACAAGCGCGCTATAATCATGGGGAAACAAAGTTTCGGCAAGGGGTCGGTGCAAAGTATCTTTCCCTTACGCGGCAATGGAGCTCTCAAGTTGACCACCGCGCGCTACTACACCCCCAGCGGCCGTTCCATCCAGGCAAAGGGGATCACTCCGGATATCGAGGTGGGCACCGTCTGGCCGGTGGCGGCCAAGGACGCTGCCAAGGGGGCGGAACTCAAGGAGAAAGACCTGGAAAACAGGCTTGAACCGATAGGTGAGGAAAAGAGTGCCAAGGGGAGGGCACCGGTTGTTCCCCATTGGGGAAGCAGCGAGACCGATGTAGGCAAGGATTACCAGTTGAACCGGGCCCTGGAACTCCTGCGGTCACTGAACCTGGTGCGGCAAAGTGGAGCATCATGAGAGGCCACGGTTTCTGAAAAGCCGCATCAACAGGACCCCCAGTATGGAGAGGCAAAGTCCGGCGCAGACAAAGAGATACCCGATGGCGCGCCCCTCGCCCCATCCCCACAGGTCGCGTCCTTTCATGAGAATGATCAGCGCGACGCCGGCGAATGTGCCGATACCGCCGATGATATAGACCGCAAAGGCCACTATGGCCAGGCCGATCCCTTGTGAACGCGCCATTTGTCTCTCCTCACGCACTGCCGTGACATTATGTCTCCATACCCACCAGTTCCCGGAGCTTTGCGCCCATATCCGTTTCCCGCATCAACGACTCTCCGACCAGGAAGGCGCCGGCGCCGGCGGCAGCCAGGCGTTGGATGTCCGAGCGGGTGTTGATGCCGCTCTCGGCCACCAGCAGCCGCTCGGAAGGGAGCATGCGGGCCAGCCGGGCCGTTGTGTCGAGATCGGTCACAAAGGTGCGCAGATTTCGGTTATTGACGCCGATCAGGGAGCAATCGGTCCGAAGCGCCGTTGCCATCTCCGCCTCGTCATGGACCTCCAGCAGCACGTCCAGATGGAGTTCCCGGGCCAAGGCGCAAAACTCCTGTAACTGCCCCAGGCCGAGGGAAGCGGCGATCAGAAGGATGGCATCGGCCCCGGCGGCGCGGGCCTCGTATATCTGGTACGGATCGACGATAAAGTCCTTGCGCAACAGGGGCAGGCTGACCGCCTCGCGGATCAGGGCCAGAAAACTGAGATGCCCCATGAAAAAATGTTCGTCGGTCAGCACCGACAGGCAGGTGGCGCCGTTTGCCCGGTATATCCCGGCAATCTCCAATGGGTCGAACGCCTCCCGGATGATCCCCCTGCTGGGGGAGCCCTTCTTGACCTCGGCGATGAGGGCGGTCCAGCCCGAGGACACGGCATTCCGCAAGGCCTGCTCGAAACCGCGCGGAATGTCCTCCAGGCCGGCGATGCGGGCCTTCAGCTCGCTAAGGGGCGTGCCCGTACGGGCAACCGCCACCTCCTCACGCTTGTGTTCGTTGATCTTTCTCAGGATATCGGCGGTGTCGTCATGCATGGTCGCTTTGTCTTTCCTGGGTTTTTGATTGCACCTTAGTTTCATTCCCCCTGGTTCGTCAGCTCCACCAGCCTTTTTAGCTGTTCCATGGCGCGGCCCGAATCAATGGCCTCGGCGGCCAGAACGACGCCTTCGGCCGGTGAGGCGGCCTTGCCTGCCGCCACGAGGGCATAGGAGGCGTTTAAAAGGACGATATCACGCCGGGGGCTCTGCTCTCCTGACAGGATAGCGCGTACGATAGCGGCGTTGGCCGTGGCATCACCTCCCTTGAGGATCTCCATCGGGCAGCGGTCAAAACCCACCTGCTCCGGCGTGACACTGCTCAGCCTGACCCCCGCCGGAGTGACCTCGGCCACCAGGGTCTCGCCGGTGAGGGTCATCTCGTCCATGCCGTCACTGCCATGCACGACAAAGCCATGCCTGCATCCCAGCCGGTGCAGGACGCCTGCAAGCTTTTCCACCAGGGAGGCCCGGTAGACCCCCATAACCTGGCAGTCGGCCCCGGCCGGGTTGGTAAGGGGGCCCAGGATGTTAAATATGGTGCGGATGCCGATCTCACGACGCGGGCCGATGGCGTATTTCATGGCGCCGTGCAGGGCCGGGGCAAAGAGGAAGCCGATACCTATCCCGGCGATGCATCTTTCCACCGTCTCAGGAGTGACGTCCAGATTGATGCCCAATTTTTCCAACACATCGGCGCTGCCGCAGGCCGAGGAAACCGAACGGTTGCCGTGCTTGGCCACTTTGACGCCGCAGGCCGAAACCACGAACGACACGGTGGTGGATATGTTGAAGGTATTGGTGCCGTCGCCGCCGGTGCCCACCACGTCCAGGATGGTTTCGCGGTCGATGTTGATGTCGTCGCGATCCATGTCCAACACATTCCGTCCGACCCGTATCGGTGTGGCATGCTCACGCATGACGCGCGCAGCGCCGGTTATCTCCTCCACCGTTTCGCCCTTCATCCGCAGGGCGGTGATGAATGAGCCGATCTGGGCCGGCGTACATTCACCGGACATGATCTGGTTCATCACCTCGATCATCTCACCTTCGGAGAGGTCCTCTCCCTCGACGATCCTCGCTATGGCTTTTCTGATCATTTCCTACTCCGTTCCCTTCGGAAAAAACGGGTGCAGAGGTAACAAAAATGGGGATGTGTGATCATCCCCATCAATACCGATATCTGACTGACGGCGCGTCCGTTAGCGCCCTTCCTGGATCTTGAGGATGGCGTCCCTGATCATGGCCTCGGCCAGGTCCGGCACAATCTCCCACACGATGCGTTCGATTACCTCCTGCGATGCGCTCGTAATGGCGGCCCTGAGCTGTTCCTCGCTCAATGCGTTTGCCGGTGCGCCGGCTTCGGCAACAGGGAGAGGGGGACGGGCGATGAACTGTTCACTGACAGGTGCGGCATGGGGGGGCGCTTGGAACGGCTCTGCCCGGTGAACGGTTTCCGCAGGGGGGATATCGCCAAAAGTAGTCTCCCGTACGGGAGGAGAGGGCTCGGAGAAGGCTGAGGCCGGCGCTTCGGCAAACGGTGGTTCCGGGGAGAACTCGAAGGTTTGCTCCTCAACGGGAATCCATTGGGAACCGGCTGTTTCACGGGGCTTAATGGCTTCCGGCCCGTGCTCTTCATCGAAAGCGGCAAAGGCGTCGCCATGTTCGGAAAACGTTCCCTCGGCAACGGTGGCCGATGCGGGTCCTGCGGCGGGGATGAATGCCCCCCAGATGTCGCCCTGTTCGGCGTTGTCGATTGCAGCAGCCGTTGCCGAGGGGGCAGCAGGCGTTTCCAGAGGGGGCGGCTCAGGAGGCGCCTGAAATGCCGGGGCTCTCTCGGCCGGTTGGAACAGCGCAGCGGCTGAGGCGCGGGAGATCCCCAGTTCAAAGAGCGTCTTGACCTTGGCAACAATCTGCTGGGATTCAAAGGGTTTGGCAAGGAAGTCGTCGGCTCCGCAGCTTTTGGCTTTATTTTCGTCAAACGGTTCGAATGAGCCGGTCAAGAGCAGGATCGGTTTGGCAGCCAGGGTAGGGGTTGTGCGGACGGCTTCGCAGACCTCGTAGCCGCTCATGCCCGGCATGACCGCGTCGATAAGCAAAACGTCGGGCACTATCTCAAGCGCCTTGTCAAGTGCGTCCTTGCCATTGTCAACAACCGTGAGGGCATATTCATCAGCCCCGAAAATGATACCAACCACTTTCTGTATTGTTATGCTGTCATCGGCAAGGAGTATCTTGATGCTCATCGTTGCCTCCCTTGTGCGCGCGTAGAAGTCTGGAAGTGCGGAGAAAACTACCATACGGCTGCTAACGTGTCAAGGTTAAAGCAGTTCTGCGGCTTGGGCGGGATTCAACGGAACAGCTGCATCGTATGAGGACTATCCGCACCAGAGGCTAATGATTATTCAGATCATGACAAAGGGTTTGGACGCCATCAGGAACGGTAGTCGGCATTGATGCTGACATACTCGTGGGAGAGATCCGAGGTATAAACCGTTGCGCTGCCGTCGCCCAGGCCAAGACCGACGCTGACGGAGAATTCCTTTTTCTTGAGTACCTCGGTGCCGCGCATTTCGGCGTCGCCACCGGTAAAGACACCGTTTTTCGCCATGCAGACGTCATCAAAACTGAGGGAGAGAAGCGACTGGTTCACTTCTGCGCCTGATGAACCCACTGCGGCAAAGATGCGGCCCCAGTTGGCGTCCTGGCCGAAAAAAGCGGTCTTTACCAAGCTTGAATTGGCAATAGCCATCGCCGCCCGCTTGGCATCGGCATCGCTCCTGGCCCCGGCGACCCGGATCTCCACGAATTTCGTGGCACCTTCACCATCCCTGACGATCTGTTGTGCCAATGAGAGAAGCACCTCCTGCAACAGGGTCTCGAACACAACGGCCTCAAGCGTTCCCGCCGCAATGACCGGATTTCCCGCCATGCCGTTGGCCAGCACCAGGCAGGTATCGTTCGTGGACATGTCGCCGTCCACGGTGATGGCATTGAAGGATGTCTCCACCGCGCGGCGGAAACATCTGTCCAGCACGGGCGCTTCCACGGCAGCGTCGGTGACGATGAAGGAGAGCATGGTCGCCATGTTGGGCATGATCATGCCGGCACCCTTGGCAATGCCGGCCACGGAGTAGGTGACGCCGCCCGCTTGGCCGCTTCTTGCCTCCATTTTGGGAAAGGTGTCGGTGGTCATGATGGCCTCGGCCACGTCATCGAGCGTGCCGGAGGCAAGACCGTCCACAAGGGCAGGGATCGCCGCCCGAACCCTGTCCATGGGGAGCTGCACACCGATGACGCCGGTGGAGGATACCTGCACCGCCTCGTCGGGAATGCCCAGCCCTTCGGCCACCTGGCGTGAAGTCTCGCGAGCCGCCCGCATCCCTTGCTCACCGGTGCAGGCGTTGGCGTTGCCGCTGTTGACAACCAAGGCCTGTGCCCGGCAGCTTTTGATACGCTCCATGGAGAGCAGTACCGGCGCCGCTTTGACGGCATTTGTGGTGAAGACCGCAACAGCCGTGGCCGGCGCTTCGGAAAAAATCAATGCCAGGTCATTTCTGCCCTGTTTTTTTATGGCCGCTTCCACGGCCGCGAATTGAAACCCTTTTAAGTCCATGGCACGACCTCGAAAATCATATTACTTCCCACAGCATTTTTTGTATTTTTTACCGCTGCCGCAAGGGCAGGGATCGTTTCTGCCCGCCACCTTGGCGCTCTTTGCCGGTTCCTGGTGGTGATCCTCATCTCCTGAGATGTTGAAAACCAGCTTCCTGCTGCGCTGTTCCTCGGCAATCTCCTCTATCTCATCCTCGTGGTTGACCTGAACCCAAAAGATGCGCTCCACCACCTCTTCGCGGATGCGGACGATCATCTCCATGAACAGGTTGTACGCCTCTTTCTTGTACTCCTGCTTGGGGTCCTTCTGGCCATAGCCGCGCAGGCCTATGCCCTCCTTGAGGTGGTCGATGTTGAGCAGGTGGTCTTTCCAATGGGTGTCGATGGACTGGAGCATCATGACCTTGATCAGGTGATCGACCAACTCATCCCCCAATTCGGCAACCTTGGCATGGAAGATGGCATGAGCCTGTTCCTTGAGCGTGTCCCGGAAGTTTGTCGGGTTCAGCCGGCCCAGCATCTCCTGCGGCAGGTCGAGATGGAGGTTGAAACACTTGAAAACCAGTTCGCCGATTGCCTGCCAATCCCATTCCTGGGCCGGCGTCTTTTCGATGCAATAGGTTTCTGCGATATCCTCTATGGTGTCGTCCAGCATATCCAGGAAACTGTTGCGGATATCCTGGCCCGCCAGGATCTCGCGGCGCTGGGTGTAGATCACCTCCCGCTGTTTGTTCATGACGTCGTCATATTCGATCAGGTGTTTGCGGATGTCGAAGTTGTGGGCCTCCACCTTTTTCTGGGCGTTCTCTATGGACTTGGTGATCATGGTGTGGGTTATGGCCTCACCCTCCTCGATCTTGAGCAGGTCCATGATCTTTGCCACCCGCTCCGAGCCGAAGATGCGGAGCAGGTCGTCCTGCAGCGAGAGGTAAAACTTGGAGGAGCCAGGATCGCCCTGGCGTCCGGAACGGCCGCGCAACTGGTTGTCGATGCGGCGCGACTCGTGGCGCTCAGTGCCGAGAATATGCAGGCCGCCCAGTTTGACCACCTCATCGTGCTCGGCGGCGCATTGGGACTTGCATTTTTCCAGCTCTGCCGCGTACTGCTCGTCGGTTGCCTCGGGATTGGCCCGGCGCCACTGTTTTGCAAGTGAATCTGCGTTGCCCCCCAGGAGGATGTCGGTGCCGCGTCCGGCCATGTTGGTGGCAATGGTGATGGCTTTCAAGCGGCCGGCCTGGGCCACGATCTCGGCCTCGCGTTCGTGTTGTTTGGCGTTCAGCACGTTGTGGGGGATGCCCTGTCGCTTGAGCAGTTCCGAGAGCACCTCGGACTTCTCAATGGAGATGGTGCCCACCAGGCAGGGCTGGCCGATGGCGTAATGCTCCTTGATATCCTCGATGACCGCTTTGAACTTTTCCATCTCGGTCTTGTAGATCACGTCCGGGAAGTCCGGCCGCAACAGCGGCCGATTGGTCGGTATGACCATCACGTCCAGCTTGTAGATCTTGTGGAACTCCTCGGCCTCGGTGTCGGCGGTGCCGGTCATGCCGGAGAGCTTGCCGTACATGCGGAAGTAGTTCTGGAAGGTGATGGTGGCCAGGGTCTGATTCTCGTTTTCGATGGTGACCCCCTCCTTGGCCTCGATTGCCTGGTGCAGGCCGTCGGACCAGCGGCGGCCCGGCATGAGGCGTCCGGTAAACTCGTCCACAATCATCACCTCACCGTCTTTGACCACATAGTCCACGTCCCGCTTGTACATGGCGTGGGCTCGCAGGGCCTGCTGAACGTGATGAAGCGACTCGATGTTGCGCGGGTCGTACAGGTTGTCCACCTTGAGCAACTTCTCGACCTTCAAAACCCCCTGCTCGGTGAGGGTTGCGCTCTTGGCCTTCTCGTCGATGGTGAAGTCGCCGGTGTACTGTTTGCGCTTGCCCGAGAGGGTGTTGGCCTCGACCTCCTTCACCTCGCCCTGTTGCAGCATCGGGATAATGCGGTCGATGATGTAGTACTTGTCGGTGGATTCTTCCGTCGGGCCGGAGATGATCAAGGGGGTCCGGGCTTCGTCGATCAGGATCGAATCGACTTCGTCCACGACGGCGTAGTTGAAGCCTCGCTGGACGTAGTCATCCAGGGAAAACTTCATGTTGTCCCGCAGGTAATCAAAGCCGAACTCGTTGTTGGTTCCGTAGGTGATGTCGGCGGCATAGTTGTCGCGACGCTCGTCATCTTCAATGCCGTGCACGATCACGCCGACGCTTAACCCCAGAAAGCCGTATAATCTGCCCATCCACTCGGAGTCGCGCCTGGCCAGGTAATCGTTGACGGTAACGACATGAACTCCCTTGCCGGAGATGGCGTTCAAATAGACGGGCAGGGTAGCCACCAGCGTTTTGCCCTCGCCGGTCTTCATCTCGGCGATCTTCCCGGAGTGCAGCACCATGCCGCCGATCAATTGCACGTCGAAGTGGCGCATTCCCAGTGCCCGTTTGCCTGCCTCGCGACAGACGGCAAACGCCTCCGGCAGCAATGCGTCAAGGGATTCTCCCTTAGCGTAGCGCTCCTTGAATTCAAGGGTCTTGCCGCGTAACCTCTCATCCGTAAGTTTGGCGATGGAGGATTCCATGTCGTTGATTTTGGCAACGATCGGCCAAAGTTTTTTCAGTTCGCGTTCGTTCTTGCTGCCGACGATTTTTTTGACAAGGGAACCAAACATTACAATCTCCCACGAAATGTAGTGACTCAGAAATAGCTTTTAAAACTAGCATAAATCATCATGGCACTTCAATAAAAATCAGGGTCCGCCTGCTCCGGGCGGCCCTGGACGCGGCCTGGGATTTCCGGAAGGTCTCTGTTGCCGTGCGGGTGGCATCCGGCAGACGGGAGGACTTTAAGGTGTAATACGCTTAAGAGCAATGGCGTTTAAAAATGATAAAAATAATGTTGAATAAAACAACGGTTATGGTAAATTTTTTTAGGCAGCAGAGGTGAATATCACAGCTGCATTTGTTTTTAACATGCAGTAATTTCTAGTTAAATTTTATTTGATCGAATTTTGAATAAAAAGACATTGACATTTTTAGAACATTGTATTAAATGATAAATAAATCGTTGCAAATTGTTTTTTTAAAACGGTAGTTATCATGCTTGTGGAATACCGCGGGGATGCCATGGACAGGGCAAGGGGGACATACTCGGTTCAGTCCGTTCTCAAAGCGTTTGATCTTTTGGAGGCTTTGGCCGCCGAGGGGGCGAACGTAACCATCCCTCTGCTGGCCCAAAGGCTCGATTTGAGCAGGAACAAGGTGTTTCGGCTGCTCGCGACGCTCGAAGACAGCGGTTTCATTGAACGCGATGGTACCGGGGGCTACCGGCTCGGACTGCATGCCTTTGAGATGGCGCAACACATCCTGAAGAGTGCGAGTCTTCTCAGGCTGGCCCATCCGGTGATGGAGGAGTTGGCCCGCAAGCACGACGAAGCGGTCTATATCACCGTTATGAACAACGATGAAGTGCTTTTCCTCGATATGGTGGACTCATTTCAGCAGATAAAGGCCATCGACATGGTGGGGCAACGATTTCCCTTCTTTACCAACGCAGCCGGCAAGGCCATCAAGGCCATGAGTTCGCCTGACATTATCAAGCATATGGGCAAGCGGCGCGGCGGCAAAAACGGTATACCCGATCTGAAGCAGCTTGAGAGAGAGCTGCATGAAATACGCAAAAACGGTGTGGCCATCGATTTCGGTGGAGTGGGAGACGGCATATGCGCCGTGGCGGTTGCTATCCGCGACTATGCCGGCAAGGTCGTTGGGGCGCTTACCATGCTTGCCCCCTCGTTCCGCATGCTTCAGGAACGCCTGGAGCAGGAGATTGTGCCGTCAATGCGCGAAGGCGCGGAGATCCTTTCGATGAAATTCGGATATGCCAAGATGCCGGCTTGACAGATACGATCCATGAAATTGAAAGGGGGGGCATGAACACTGGTAGCGGCGAAGGAACGGTTTGAGCCGATCACATTGATAAAGAGAAAGGAGCAACCCATGGCAGAGAAACAGTATGACTGGTCAGCAATTGCAAAGAACCCGAAGTTTATCGAACTGCACCACAAAAAATCCGCTTTCCTCTTCGGGTGGTGGATATTCTCCTGCGTGTACTATTTCCTGCTTCCCATCGGAGCGGCGTATGCGCCGGGCCTGTTCAGGATCAAGCTCATCGGCGTCATCAACTTCGGGTATGTCTTTGCGCTTTCCCAATTCTTTGTTTCCTGGGGATTGGCCCTGTACTACGCCCACGTTGCCAACAAGGACTTTGACCGGCTGACCAGGGAACTGGTCGAAGAAATCCAGTAAAGGAGGATACGACATGACTATCAAGAATATCATCATCGCCGCTGGTCTGGCTCTTTCCGTCGCAGCAGCCGCCTTTGCTGAAGAGCCCTCCAAGGCACCGGCCGGTCCGAACGCAGCCCCCGCGGCAACAGCCCCGGCCGCCGCCGGCGCACCCATGGTCGCCGCTCCGTCAGCCCTGGCTCCGGCCCCGGCCGCCGCTCCCGCCCCTGCTGCCCCGGCTAAGAAGAAAGAACTCAAGGCAGACAAGACCATCACCCTCACCATGTTCGCCGTCATCATCGGCATCACCCTGTGCGTTGTTGTCTGGGCCGCCCGGCAGACCAAGACCGCGGCAGACTTTTACGCCGCCGGCGGTGGCATCACCGGCACCCAGAACGGTTGGGCCATTGCCGGCGACTACATGTCGGCGGCCTCCTTCCTGGGGATTTCCGGCCTGATCTCCCTGTACGGCTATGACGGTTTCATGTACTCGGTCGGCTGGCTGGTGGCGTACATCACCGTGCTCCTGATCGTTGCCGAGCCGTGCCGCAACGCCGGCAAGTACACCCTGGGGGATATCCTCTCCTTCCGCACCGAGCCCAAGCCGGTTCGCGCCCTGGCCGCCATCTCCACCGTGGCTGTCTCCACCTTCTACCTGACCGCCCAGATGGTCGGCGCCGGCAAACTGATGGCGCTTCTGGTCGGCGTCCCCTACAAGACCGCCATCATCGGCGTCGGCATCCTGATGGTCGGCTACGTCGTGTTCGGTGGCATGACCGCCACCACCTGGGTCCAAATCATCAAGGCCGGCCTGCTCATGTCCGGTGCGGCCCTGCTGTCGGTGCTGGTCATGGCCAAGTCCGGCTTCAACCCGATCGGCTTCTTCTCCGATATCGTCAACAGCCCCGATGTCCAGGAACACGTCTCCAAGCTGGTGCTGAAGGACGGCATTACCCTGACCGGAACGGATGCCGGCCAACGCTTCCTTGAGCCCGGCCTGTTCCTCAAGAGTCCTCTGGACCAGGTTTCCCTCGGCATGGCCTTGGTGCTCGGCACCGCCGGCATGCCCCACATCCTGATGCGCTTCTTTACCGTGCCCACGGCCCAGGCTGCCCGCAAGTCGGTCATCATCGCCATGTTCATCATCGGCGCCTTCTACGTCCTGACCACCCTGCTCGGTTTCGGCGCAGCCATCCATGTCACCCCCCAGGGAATCTCGCAGGTTGACCCGGGCGGCAACATGGCCACCTTGCTTCTGGCCCAGCAACTGGGCGCGGACATCGCCCCGATTGTCGGTGACCTGTTCCTGGCCTTCCTTTGCTCGGTCGCCTTCGCCACCATCCTGGCGGTCGTCTCGGGCCTGGTTCTGGCTGCCTCGGCCGCCATTGCCCACGACATCTACGTCAACGTGATCAAGGATGGCCATGCCGACCAGCACGAGCAGGTCATGGCTGCCCGCATCACCTCGATGGTCGTCGGCGCGGCCGGCATCATTATCGGCCTTATGGCGGAAAAGGCCAACGTTGCTCACCTGGTGGCCCTGGCCTTTGCCGTGGCCGCCTCGGGCAACCTGCCGGTGGTCATCCTGTCGCTGTTCTGGAGGAAGTTCAACACCGGCGGCGTCATCGCCGGCCTGGTGGTCGGCACCATCGCCTCCATCGGCCTGGTGATGGTTTCCCCCAACATGACCTATCCCAAGGTTGTGGCTGCCGGGGCGCAGAAGGTCATCACCGCCATGGAGAAGAAGCAGGCAGCCCTGCCTTTGGGTGCCCAGCTTGAGGAGAAGGACGCCAAAGCCCTTGCCAAGGCCAGGGTTGACTATGACAAGAACAAGGACGGCACGTCCATCATGGGACTCGACAAACCGATTTTCGCTCTCAAGAATCCGGGCATCGTCTCCATCCCTCTCGGCTTCATCGCCGCTCTTCTGGGTGCCCTGGCGTTCCCCAGCAAGCGTTCCGAGGATATGTTCGACGAGATCTATGTTCGCCAGAACACCGGCATCGGTATGGCCAAGGCCATCGACCACTGATGGTTTATCAATTGACCGCATGAGTGTATAGTGGGGAAGGCTTCGGCTTTCCCCCTTTTTTTGATTACCGAGACTGACCATGGTGCGACAAATAATGCAAATGCCGGCAACCGGGGAACCGGAAGCGGGAATCCGCCCGCAACTCCCTGACGTCCGCACTCACGATATCCTGAGGCAGTTGCCCGATCTACGCCGTATGAGCCGCTATTGTACGGCTGACGACATCAGCCGTTTCCTGCGGAACATCTCGTCGGTTGTGAACGGAGACCGGAAGCGCATGACGGAGTGGCGCTCCGAATGCGACCGGCTTATAAAAGGCATAGCCGGTAGTGGGCACCATGAGTTGAAAGGCATCCACGAGGCCCTGAATCGGATTGAAGTCGAGCGCTTTCTCCTGACCTTTTCGGTTATGTCCCTGCTTCACAACTGTACCCATTACCGGGATGAACTGGCCAAACGTGCCATGGAGGTGGTGGCCGAAGAGCTTTACAGCAGGGGAAGGCCCTTGCCCGACATTCCGTTTGCACTTATCAGCATGGGCAGTGACGGACGTGAGGAGCAGACCCTGATCACCGACCAGGATTACCTGATCGTTTACGGAGACGACGGCGGTGAGGGGGCCGACAATTATTTCCTCGAATATTCCACGCTACTGGTGGACCGAATGGAAGAGGCCGGTTTCAAGCGCTGCACCGGCGACATCATGCCTACCAATCCCACCTGGCGCGGCTCCCTGTCCCAATGGCGCAGGCGTCTTACAGCCATTGTCAGATACGAAGTCGAGGATTACGGCAAGAACATGATGGATCTGATCGTCCTCTCCGATGCCCGATACGTGGCCGGGGACCGCTCCATCGCCGAGAGCCTCATCGGGTTGATCAGGGGCATGGAGAGGGATTACTTCCAGGTGATGTGGGGGATGGCCAGAGCGGCCACGGAAATGAGGCTGGCATTGGGATTCATGAAACGTCTCTGGACCGAAGGCACCGGTGAACATAAGGGGGAGTTCAACCTGAAACTGCTGGCCTGGGCGCCGTTGGTGATGAATATACGCATTCTTGCCATCAACCAGGGGGTGCCGGCGACTAACACCGTGGAACGCATTGTTTTTCTTGAAAAGGAAGGCAGTTTTTCGGCGGAAATGGCCCAAGCCCTCCGTGATGCCTATTATATCCTCACCAAATACCGTATTCTCATGCAGATCAATGTGATCAAGGGAATTCAGAACGATTCCCACTATCTCAATCCTTACGGGCTGCCTGCCGAAGAGCATGAGAAGATTCGCCATGCAATTATCAGGATTGAGGAGTTGCAAAAAATCATTCACACAAATTTTTCGATTGTATAATTCTTAACGTCTGTTAGCGAAACAACGGTATTCGTGTTGCCTGAACAACAAAAAGGGAGTGTCGTGCGACACTCCCTTTTTGTTGTGGTGCTCTAAGCTTTCTGAATCAATCAGGGCTTTTTAACGGCGGCTTTCTTTGCCTTCACTACCTTTGCCGGGGCGGCAGCGTTGGTCCAGTTATTCAGGTCGTGTGCGATGTTGTGGCATTCCTGGCATCTGGGAAATTTGACCATTAAGCCGGCCGGATGCGGGGTGCCATGGCAATCCTGGCATTTGGGCACCATCTTGTGTTTGTTCTGATGGCATTTTACACAAAGGAGCTTGCTGTGCTTGGCTTTGCTGGCCGACAGCAAGGACATGGCGTTTTTGTGGCAGGCAGCGCAGTTCTTGTTGGGCAGTGTTGAACCATAGGTAACTACCTTAGGCATATGGGCCTTATGACAGCTTTTGCAGTCGGCAGCGGTCATGTCGCTGGAGTGGGGCTTGTGGCACTGGGTACACTGGGGAATCTTGCCATGCACGTCATGGCAGAATGAACAGTTAAGTGCGCTATGCTTGCTCCTGTTTTCCCTGAGCTGTTTGATCTGGTTGGTGTGGCAGGAGAGACAGGGCTCGGTTACGTTGCGGCCGAAGGAAATTTCCTTGGGTCTGTGCGGATTTTTGTGGCACGAGAGGCATCCTGCAAGTTTGTAGTGCGGCTTTTCGGAGTGGCACATACTGCATTGGGGGATAGGTCTCTTGACGCTGGGGGGATGTCCGATGTGGCAATCCACGCAGGTTACGCTTGTTTTGTGTGCTCCGCCTGCCGCTGCAATATCAGCGGGGGGTTTTGCGTGGCATTTGACGCAGTCGAGATTGATAAGCGCCATAGAGGTTGATTCGGCTGCCCAGGCGCCAGCGGCGAGGCTGACGACCAGGGAGAGTGCTGCGGAGAGTCGAGCTACGGTTTTCATTTTTCCTCCTCATTGATATTCAAAACGAAATTTGCGCTAATTATAGGCAAAATCAGGGGAGGTTTGCAATAGGGATTTCGTTTGGATTCCACATTTACCGGTCTTAACGCCCTGCAGCTGTTTTGATGTTATGGAATATTATGCAATTAATTTACATTTTATGCGTAATTATATAAATAAATGGTTGACAGTTCTTGAAATTGTTGTAAATACATGATCGAGTGAAAATCCTAGGCGAGATGGAATTATTATGAAATGTCTAAACAAAGTAAAGGGTATTCGCGAGTCAAAGCTCATGAGCAAGTCGGAACTTGCCCGCAAAGCCGGCGTTTCTGCGCTCACCATAGACAGGATTGAGCGAGGGGAGAGCTGTCGGCTTGAGACCAAACGAAAAATCATCCTTGCGTTGGGCTACTCACTTGACGACAAAAACAAGGTCTTTCAGGATTGACTACGACGGGAACCTGACATGTTTCTTTTTAAAGAACAAAAAGAGGTAATCGGGATAGACATTGGCTCCAGTTCCGTGAAGCTGGTGCAGATAAAGTGTCTAAAGGATGCTTTTCAGCTTCTCAATGTGGGTATTGTGCCGCTTCCGCCGGAAGCCATCGTGGATAACACGCTTATCGATAGCTCGTCTATCGTGACCGCGTTAAAAAACCTGGTGTCGAGTCTGGGAGTCAAGGTCAAGGATGTAGCCTGCTCAATCTCGGGGAACTCTGTCATCATTCGCAAGATTACCCTTCCCGCGATGCCGGCAGAGGAATTGGAAGACCAGATTACGTGGGAGGCGGAACAATACATTCCGTTTGATATCAACGATGTCAATATGGATTTTCAGATACTTTCGCCCGACAGCATCGATCCTGCCAAGATGAATGTACTGCTGGTCGCCAGCAAAAAAGACATCATCAATGATTATGTGGCCGTTTTTAGCGAAGCCGCCTTGCAGTTGTCCGTGGTCGATGTGGATTCGTTTGCAGTCCAGAATGCTTTTGAAATCAATCATGACATTGACCCGGATGAAGTCGTGGCGCTCATAAACATAGGCTCCACTATCATGAATATCAACATCGTCAAAGGCGGCATCACGCTTTTGACCCGGGATGTCCAAATGGGGGGGGATCTCTACACGGAAGAGATTCAAAAACAGATGGGCCTGGGCAGTGCAGAGGCGGAATCGTCCAAGATTTTAGCCCGTGAAACACACAACAGCGCTTTGTTGGATGTACTGGGCAAGGTAAATGACACCATTACCCAGGAGATCCGCCGATCACTCGATTTTTATAACTCCACCGCAAATGAAGACCGCATTACGCGGATCTTTGTGAGTGGAGGGGGCTCCAAGGTTTACAATTTGAATGAGACGGTAGGCGAGAAGCTCGGCCTGCCGGTCGAGACGATCAACCCGTTTGCAAAGCTCAGGTATAATGAAAAGGATTTTGACCCGGAATACCTTCAGGAAATTGGTCCGCTCATGGCTGTAAGCGTCGGGCTTGCCATAAGGAGGGCCGGGGACAAATGATCAAGATCAACTTATTGCCGGTTCGGGCTTCGAAGAAAAAGGAATCTGCCGTCCAGCAGATCACGATATTCTGCGTAAGCGTGCTGTTGGTGGCCGCTGTCGTGATGTGTCTCTATCTTGTAAAGCGGGTTCAGGTCTCCACTGCGCAGGATGATATTTCATCAGCCAACACACGAATCATGGAGTTGAAGAAAAAGATCGGCAAGCTGGAAGAACTCAAAACCTTGAAAGACCAGGTAAAGAAAAAGTTGGATGTACTGGTGCAGTTGCGTAAGAATAAGACCGGCCCGGCCGAGCGGTTGGCCACATTGAGTGATATTGCTCCTGAACAGCTCTGGCTTACCGGTTATACGGAAAACGTCAGTGATGTCAAGTTGTCGGGTATCGCTTACACGGAAGAACTGATCGCAACTTTTATGCGCCGCCTTGAGGCGTCCGCGGACTACACGGGTGTTGAGCTGGTCGTATCCGAGCAGTTTGATTCGGGCGAAACCAAGCTGAAGAAGTTCGAACTGACATGCAGGTTGAAGGCTACGGCCCCACCACAGCCCGAGGCCGCTCCCCAAAAATAGCATTTACTCGAACCAGGACGGACTGACTATGGATCCGCAAGTAGAAAAAATCCTGAAGTTGCCGACAAAACAAAAGATCCTCGTACTTGTGATCGCGCTTGCCGTAGAGGCTGCTCTTCTGCTCTGGTTCGTATACAGGCCCAAGTATCAGGAACTGGGCGGACTAAAAGACCAATTATCGACACTCCAGAACGAGATCGATGAAAAAAACAGGATTGCCAACAATCTTCCCCGTCTCAAACGCGAATACGATCAACTTAACATGGAACTTGCCCAGGCACTGACCGAACTTCCCAATTCCAAGGAGATTCCCTCATTGCTGACAAACATCACCGCGTTGGGCAAGAATGCAGGCCTTGATTTTCTTGTTTTCAGACCCAAACCTGAAACCCCAAAGGACTTCTACGCAGAGGTGCCGGTTGATATCACGGTATCCGGGTCCTATTATAGCGTTGCCAACTTTTTTGCCGCCGTTGCAAATCTCCCCCGTATCGTTAATATAGCCAACGTTTCTTTTACCGATATCAAGAATGTTAACAACAGGATGATGACAAAGGTTACCTGTCTTGCCACCACATTCCGCTTCCTTGATAAGAAAGAGATTAAGGATGATAAGAAGAAACCTGTTTCCAAATAGGTATTTATTGTTGCTTGGTGCTGTCGGCGTCGTTGTGGCGACACTGTCTAGTTGCAAAAAAAATGAAGAGCCCGCACCGGCTCATCCTGCCCCGGCGCAGCAGGTGAAGGATGCGAAGCCGCAACAGGTAAAGCCGGTTCAGAAGCAGGTCAGCTCTGCGCTTACACTACCTTTGGCACCGGTTAATCAATTCGACTTCAGTAATAAGAAGGACCCGTTCAAGCCTTTTGCCCTTGTCAAGGCACCCCAGGCGCCGGCGGCAGATAATTCGCTGAAGAGGGTCCGGAATGCGCTCCCCATCCATAGCTTTGACGTCAACCAGTTCAGATTGATAGGCATTGTAACGGGTGACAGTCAAAACAAGGCATTGGTTGTTGACCCCAATGGTAAGGGGTATGTCATTAAGGTCGGCATGACGATCGGCAAAAACGAAGGTCTGATAACCTCGATCACAAATAGTGGCGTGGATGTGGTGGAGCAATTCAGAGACGACAATGGACGGGTGCGCAAAGAAACCATTAAAATCGCCCTTCCCAGGAAACAATAAGGAGTTCCGCATGAAGTGGTTTACGAGACAATCTATTGTTCTAGCCTTTGTCCTGATTGTAGCGGCAGTGGGTATGGCAGGCCGTGCGGAATCTGCTCCTGAGCCTGAAAAAGCCAAGTTTGCCGCCATCGAATCGATAAGCGCATCCGGTGAAGGTGACGCAACGGAGCTTGTTGTCAAGCTTTCATCGCATGTCGCCTACACCAGCTACAAAACAGCCACGCCTCTGCGCCTGGTCATTGATCTGTCACAAACAACACAGGGTGCCATTACGGCGCCAATTGCAATCAATAAGGGCAATTTCAAAAACGTCAGCGTGAGCCGTTTTGACACCGATGCCGGCACGTTGACCCGTATCAATGTCGAACTGATAAACGATATCGATGCAATCATCTCCGCTTCCCCGGATAACCCAACGGAGTTGCATATCGTTTTCCCGCCACAGCATGCTGCCCTGCCGGAAGTGAATGCGGCAACGGAACCTGCCGTCAAGTCTGCTGAGGTTTCGACAAATAACCCTGTTTCGGCTCCTGTTCCCAATCCGGTTGCAGCCCCGGAGCCGGTCAAAGCTGAGCCGGAGTCTCGTGCGGTGCCGGAGGTTGGCGCCAAGCATACCTTGAGCGCGGTTACCACAAAAGAAGGCGCCATAATTCTCGCCATCGATGGGGGGGTCGATGATTTCAAGACCTTCAGGCTTACTAAGCCCGAACGTTATGTGATCGACCTGCCTGGTGTCGTGAGCATCCTTCCCAGTCGTCTCATCCCTCTGAATACGGCTGGCGTTGCATCGGCCCGTATCGGCCTCTATCACGATAAAACGCGCGTTGTGCTCGATGGAATCAACGGTTATTTCCCGGAGGCCACGTCATCAAAATCGGCAGAAGGGGTACGGATTGTTCTTGAAGGCAAGTCTGGTGGGGAGGCCGCTGCAAAGCCAGCCGCAACCGGCGCAGAGGTAAAGCTGCCTGTGCAAGAGGTCGCCGCGCCTGCGCAAAAGGTGGCCGAACCTGAGCAAAAGGCGGCCGAACCTGTGCAAAAGGTAGCCGAGCCTGAGCAAAAGGCGTCCGAACCTGTACAAAAAGCGGCCGAACCTGAGCAAAAGGTTGCCGAACCTGTGCAAAAGGTTGCCGAACCTGTGCAAAAGGCGGCCGAGTCTGCTCCGCAGACGCCTGCGTCCGTCACCCCGTCAGTACCCAAGGTGGAGGTGCTTGCGGTAACCGGTCCCGCCACTGTTGAAATGATTGACTTCCAAGTGATTGACAACATTTCCCGAGTGGCTGTCAAGGTAAGCGGGGATACCGTCGTGGAACAACCGGTTAAAACAGCTGGTTTTGTGACCCTGACGATTAGGAACGCAAATCTGCCGAAGCGGCTTCAGCGTTCTCTGGATGCCGAAGCCTTCATTACGCCGGTTCTGCGTGTTACGCCCTTCATGGTGAAAACCCGCAAAGGCACCGACACCAAGGTGCGCATCGCGTTGCGTGCTGCCGCGCCGTTTGAGTTCCGCCACGAGGGCGACATGTACTTCGTGGATTTTAAAACCACTGAAGGCCTTACCGCCGGGAAACCGGCGATGGAATTTCCGGAGCCTCGTCCCCACACCGCGCAGGTCTCCAAACCTGCTGTTGCAAAAGAGGTGGATATCACTTCCGAGTTGGAACCTGTATCGGAATCTGCCGCCAAGCCGTATGACACATCGAGGATGTATAAAGGCCGCAAGGTCACCCTTGAATTTGCGGATGCCGATGTGCGCAAGATATTCCAACTCCTCTCCGAGGTAAGCAATAAGAACTTCGTGCTTGGAGACGATGTCACCGGGACCATCAGCATCAAACTCGTCAATGTGCCGTGGGATCAGGCATTGGATATCATTCTTGACACCAAGGGACTTGACAAGCGGGAACAAGGCAACATCATCATCATCAAGGGCAAAGGGAAATTCAAATCACAGGCCGAAGAAGAGCAGGAAATCAAAAAGACACTGAGCAATTCCATAGAACTCAGAACGGAAACGTTCAGTATCAATTATGCCGATATTGTGACCATCTCCAACCAGTTCAAATCGCTGAAAACAGAGCGCGGGGTGATTGCGCAGGACCCGCGCACCAACAAGGTGATCGTCAAGGATATCCCCGCGGCACTGGATGACATGCGCAGGCTGCTGCAACAGCTCGACGTGCCGGAGAAACAGGTTATGATCGAGGCCCGGATTGTCGAGGCGACCTCGACCTTCAGCCAGTCCATCGGCATAAACTGGGGCATCCATTACCGCGATGGATCGGCATCCTTATTGGGGATCAATTCAGCTGATACCAATTTTGGCGGTTCAGTCGCGACAGTCCCTACCACTTCCGGTGTTGGCACCGCTTCCGGAATGGCAACGGGTATTTCCTTCGGCTCGCTTACGAGCAATATCCAGCTTGACATGCGTCTGAATGCTGCAGCAAGTGTCGGGCTGGTAAGAATCATATCTACTCCAAAAGTCGCAACCCTCAACAATAAAACAGCCAAAATATCGCAGGGGCAACAGATACCGTATCAAAATTCATCGGCCAATACGGGACCGGTTACGCAGTTCATTGAAGCAGCTCTTGCACTGGAAGTTACTCCACATGTCAATGCCAACGGCACCATCAGCTTGAAAATCGATGCCAAAAACGATTCTCCCGGCGCAGTTCCTACTGGAGCCACGGCACCAGCGATCAACAAGAAAGAAGCTGTGACGGAGATGTTGTTGCGTGATGGCGAAACTACGGTTATTGGCGGGATCTATGTTGACAATGATAGCGACGAAGACGACGGCGTCCCTTTCCTGATGGATATCCCCTTTATCGGCAAGTTCTTTAAAGATAATACGAAAAGTAAGACTAAAACGGAGTTGTTGATCTTTATCACGCCGAGAATTCTTAATACGATCTAACAACGAAACCTGTTTTTGAGAATATTGATAATAACTATTGTAAATTATTGAATTTGTTTTCAAGCTGGCATATAGGCAGATCAAATTACTAAAGATAATAAAAAAATAGACGATGTAGTGTATCGGGAGGCAAAATGAAATTGTTTCGCTATGTTGGATCAGTATTACTATTATTTTCCATTTGTGTGTTGCTATCCTGTGGCAACAATAATACGGATACGAGCGGGACTCTTACTATTGGCACGCCGACTGTAACCGCCTTTTCGTGTGGGTTGCAAACGGTTGCTGCCACTATTACCTATACCCCTCCCACATTGGTATCGGGAGCAGTACCAAACGGGGTACAGATTGTCGTATCTGAATCGGAAAACGGTGTCTTAATGCATCGCCAAACGGCAACACTTTCTGATAGTCCCAGTGTTACCTACACATATGCAATTCAGCAGATAATCGGTACGCCCATCGAAGTGGCTATCAGCGCATCAATTGGAAGTATGAATTCATCGGTACTAACGGTTGTCCCTGCTGCGACGTTTAGCAATTTCAGCGGTTGCTCAAGCTGAGAATGTTAATTAATCTGCACGCGTCCATGTATAACTTTGCATTGTTTCACTCACCGGTTATGAGGTTGAAAATGAAAAATATCCTTTTGATACTCTCCATCCTCAGTGCTTCATTCTTACTGCAGGCGTGCAGTGGCAACGGAGTACCTGATTATAATGCCCCGGCATCTTCCTCTTCGACCTCAAGCGGCTCCGTGGTTATCGCCAACGCAGCTTTGCAGTTCAGTCAGGCAACCAATGTAGTGGCCACTTTTAATAATCCTGATGGCACTCCGGCATCCGGGATAACGGTAAATTTTTCGACTACTCTGGGTACCTTGAGTCCCTCGACTGGTATTGCCACTACCGATGCAAGCGGTCAGGCAACTATTCAGCTAGTTGCAGGGGCCGTCTCAGGCCAGGGTTCTGTAACTGCAACGGCTTCGATCAACAATAAGGTTATCAGCAAGTCGAGCACGTTTACCGTGCAATTGCCTACTTTGACACTCTCGGCAATTACGGTCCCGAGCTCGGCGATCTCATACGGCGCCTCAACCACGGTACAAGTTTCAGTACTTGATGCTAATGGGAATCTCTACACTGCTCAGGACGTCTTTGTTACTTTTACTTCGACGCAGACAGCTTTAAATGCCGCCTCGATCAGTTCTCCCATAAAAACAGTTAATGGCGTAGCAACGACAACCTACACAGCCATTACAAACACAGGTATCGACACCGTAACTGCTTCGATTGCCGGGTCATCCCAAACAGCGACGATCACCGTCAATCCGCTCTCCACCAGCGCCATTCAGTTCGTATCGGCCACACCCGAGCAGATAGGTTTGCTTGGGGCCAATAATGGCTTGCCGGAACTCTCCAAGGTCATCTTCAAGGTGCTTGACAGCTCCGGCAATCCAAAACCCAATGTTGGCGTTAGTTTCAGCCTCAATACTGCGGTCGGCGGGATCACTCTGACCGGCATCACCAATACGAGCCCCACGACAGGCACCGGGTCAACGGATCCGACCGGACAGGTTTCCGTGTATGTCAATTCCGGGACAATAGCCACATCGGTCCGTGTTACCGCGACCGTGACCGGAACCAGCGTATCGACTGAGTCGGACGAGCTCGTTGTTGCCACCGGACTTCCCGCACAGGATGCCATGTCCATATCCGTGAGCAATATGAACAGCGAATCATGGGACGTTGATGGAGTAAAGGTCACCGTAACGGCACGCCTTGCGGACCATTTTAAAAACCCCGTCAGTGGCGTTGCCGTGTACTTCACCACCTCGGGCGGCAGCATTGGCCCCTACTGCAATACCGACAGCACCGGCACATGTTCGGTCACCTGGCAAAGCCAGGCGCCCCGCCCACTGAAATATGACGCAACCACAAACCCGGCCGGACCACCCCTGAACGGTCAGATAACAATCCTTGCCTATGCGGTTGGAGAAGAAGGCTTCCTTGACAGTAATGGCAACGGGGTAGCCGACGGAAGCTGCACCCCGATTCCCGACGGCACCAGCCTGCCCCCCATGCGGCAATGTGGTGAATTCAAGGACTGGTCAGAAGCCTTCCTTGACCAGAACTGGAACGGTGTGCGCGATCCGCTTGAAACGTTCATCGATTTCAATTCCGACGGCGTATTCAACGGCCCGGACGGCAAGTTTAACGGGGCGTTGCAGGGTGCCGGTTCCATTGGCGCCCCTCGTTCCAAACACATCTTTATAAACTATTATATGGTGATGAGCGGTAGTGTTGCCAATATCACGGTTTCCGGTCCTCAAACGATTGGCCTGAATTCCGCCGGGGTGGAAACTATTACCGTAACCGATGAGAATGGCAACACCATGCCATCCGGCACAACCATTGCCGTCTCAGGAAGTAACGGGCTGTCTATCGGTCAACCTTCCTCATTCACCATCCCCCAAAATATCGCACCAGGTCCTGTCGATAATATAACACTTTCGCTACCTTCTTTCCCAGTTGGGATTAGTAATACTGCCACAAAGGCAGGAGGTGGTGGGCTTACCGTTACTGTCACGACTCCCGATGGTGTGACAACAGTCCAGGGATTTGTGATTAACTGGCAATGAAAGGACTGGATTAAAGTTTTTTCTGCCCAGGGTTATACCGGAATTGAAAAACTGACGTTTTTTGCAGGGGGATGTTGCATTATCCCCCTGTTTTTTTTATATTGACTGACTGAGCCACTTGCAAAACTCTTGCAAACTGACTCCCCCTCCCTTGGCGGGAGGGGGCTGGGGGGTGGGTGAAGCTGCAACATCTGGATTTCACGGCGAACTTCCCCCCAACCCTAACCCTCCCCCGCAAGTGGGGGAGGGGACTTTTGGATTTTTGCAAGAGCCTCAGCCTAATAATCAAAAGCGAATAATCACAAAGGTGTCACGCAACCATGACCAGAGAACTGGCAAAAGGCTACGAACCGCACGACGTGGAAAAAAGGTGGTACGCGGAATGGGAGGCCAAGGGGTATTTCCACGCTGCCGCCGCTTCGGACCAGAAACCCTACAGTATCGTCATCCCGCCCCCCAACGTGACCGGCGCCCTGCACATGGGGCATGCGCTCAACAATACCCTGCAGGACATCCTCTGCCGCTGGAAACGGCAGCAGGGGTATAACGTGCTCTGGATGCCGGGCACCGACCATGCCGGCATTGCGACGCAAAATGTCGTGGAGCGCCAGCTTGCAGCCGAGAAGAGGGACCGCCACGAACTGGGGCGCGAGGCGTTTATCGAGCGGGTCTGGAAGTGGAAGGCCGAGTCCGGCGGCCAGATCATCGGCCAGTTGAAACGCCTGGGAGCCTCCTGCGATTGGGAGCGGGAGCGCTTCACCATGGATGAGGGTCTGTCCAAGGCAGTGCGCACCGTGTTCGTCACGCTGTACCAGGACGGCCTGATTTACCGGGACAACCGCCTGATCAACTGGTGCCCCCGCTGCCATACCGCCCTGTCGGATATCGAGGTGGAGCATGAAGATAAAAAAGGGCACCTGTGGCACATCCGCTACCCGGTCGCCGGTGTACCGGGACAGTACGTGGTGGTGGCGACGACCCGCCCCGAGACCATGCTGGGCGATACGGCGGTGGCCGTGCACCCAGAGGATGAACGCTACCGGGCCCTGATCGGCGAAAAAGTGATCCTGCCGCTGGTCAACCGAGAGATCCCGGTGGTGGCCGACGAGTATGTGGACCGGGAGTTCGGCACCGGCGTGGTCAAAATCACGCCTGCCCACGATTTCAACGACTTCGAGGTCGGCCAGCGTCACGGCCTGGATATGATCAATGTCTTTGACGAGTCAGGCGTCGTCAACTCTGCGGGGCGCCAGTACGAGGGTATGGACCGTTTTGAGGCCCGCAAGCGGATCGTAGGGGAGCTGGAGGCCGCCGGGCTGCTGGAGCGGATCGAGGACCACGCCATGGCGGTCGGCGGCTGTTACCGCTGCAAGACCGTGGTGGAGCCCTACCTGTCGCTGCAATGGTACGTCAAGGTCGCGCCCCTGGCAGAGCGGGCACTGGCAGCGGTCAAAGAGGGGAAAACGCGCATCATCCCCAAGCAGTGGGAGAACACCTACTACGATTGGATGGAGAACATCCGCGACTGGTGCATCTCGCGCCAGATCTGGTGGGGCCATCGCATCCCGGCCTGGTTCTGCGACCATTGCGGCGAGGTGACCGTGGCCATGCAGGATCCGGCCGTCTGCAGCACGTGCGGGAGCGATGAGATTCGCCAGGAGACCGACGTCCTGGATACCTGGTTTTCCTCGGCCCTGTGGCCCTTCTCCACCATGGGGTGGCCCGAACAAACGGCTGAGTTGGCCGCTTTCTACCCAACCTCCTGCCTGGTGACCGGCTTTGACATCCTGTTTTTCTGGGTGGCCCGCATGATGATGATGGGGCTGCACTTCATGGACGAGGTTCCCTTCGGCGACGTGTACATCCATGCCCTGGTGAGGGATGCCCACGGTCAGAAGATGAGCAAGTCCAAGGGTAACGTGATCGATCCGCTGACGATCATCGACCAGTACGGCACCGATGCCTTCCGTTTCACCCTGGCCGCCTTTGCCGCCCAGGGGAGGGACATCAAGCTGGCCGAGGAGCGTATCGCCGGCTACCGCAATTTCTGCAACAAGGTCTGGAATGCGGCTCGCTTCACGCTGATGAACCTGGAAGGCTTCGACCCCGATCCCCTGAGATTGGGAGAATTGGCTCTCGCCGAAGGGGACAAGTGGATCCTGCACCGCCTGAACGAAACCGCCCGGGAGACGAACAAGGCACTGGCAGAGTACCGCTTCAACGAGGCGGCCATGGGTCTGTACCAGTTTACCTGGAGTGAATTCTGCGACTGGTATCTTGAACTCTCCAAGAAGGACCTGTACGGCGACGACCACCAGCGCAAGACGACGACCCGCTATGTGCTCTGGTACACGCTGGAGCATCTGCTGCGTCTGCTGCATCCCTTCATGCCCTTCATCACCGAGGAGATCTGGCAGGCCCTGCCGGGCACGAAGGAAACGGCGACCATCATGCTGGCACCGTACCCCGAACCGGACACGGAACGCTTCCACCCCGAGGCGGCGGCCAACATGGAACGGGTCATGGCGGTCATCGGCGGCATCCGCAACATCCGCGGCGAGATGGAAGTGCCCCCTTCCCGGGAGATCAGCGTGATCCTCTCCTGCGGCGGTGAAGAAAGTCTCAGGTTGATGAAGCATAACGAGGGGGCTATCATCAGCCTGGCTCGGGTCGCCGACCTGGCTATCGGCCAGGGGATCGAGAAGCCGGAGGATGCCTCCATCCAGGTGGCGGGAGACGTGCAGATCTACGTGCCGCTCAAAGGGTTGGTGGATACGGAAGAGGAGGAAAAGCGCCTGCTCAAGGAGATTGCAAAGATCGAAAAGGAGATCGACCAGTTTTCGAAAAAGCTGGAGAATCCCAGCTTTGTCGAGCGAGCCCCGGCGGATGTGGTGGCCAGGGAACGGGAGAAGCTGACCGAGGTGGCCGACAAGAAACTGGTGCTGGAAGCGAGCCTGGAAAAGATCAGACGCCTGAAAGGGTGACACATGCCGGTCCAAAACGTCGCCATATTCGCCAAGAAGCATGACCCGCGCTGCCAGGGGGTTGCCGACGACCTCATCAACTGGCTGGAGGAAAAGGGGTGCCTGCCGTTGGTGGAGGTGCACCTGGCCAGCCACATCGGCTATCCCAGGGGGACCACGGCCGATGACCTCCGGGAACAGGCGGAACTGGTGGTGGTGCTGGGGGGGGACGGTACGCTGATCTCGGTGGCGCGGCTTTTCAGCGGCAAGGAAGTACCCATTGTGGGGGTGAACCTGGGGAGTCTCGGCTTTCTGACCGAGGTAACGGTGGAGGAACTCTACCCGGTCCTGGAGCAGTGCATGAAGGGTGCCTCGTGCGTCTCGGAGCGGATGATGCTGGAGGTGAGCGTCTGCCGGGAGGGGAGGGAGATAGAGAAGAATAACGTGTTGAACGATATCGTCATCAACAAGGGAGCCCTGGCTCGCATCATCGACCTGGAAACCAAAGTTAACGGCCATTTCCTGACCACCTACCGGGCCGACGGGCTGATCATCTCCACGCCCACCGGTTCCACCGGCTACTCCATGTCCGCCGGCGGCCCCATCATCCACCCCCGGATGAGCTGCATCGTGATTACCCCCATCTGTCCCCACACGCTGACGAACCGCCCTATCGTGGTTTCCGACGAGTCGAATATCACCATTACCGTGGCGTCCTCCTTTGATGAAAAGGTCTATCTGACCCTGGATGGCCAGGTTGGCTTCGAGTTGATGGAGGGGGATTCGGTCGATGTCCGCTCGGCCCTTGAGACCACCGCCCTGGTCATGTCACGCAGCCGGGATTATTTCGAGATTTTGCGGACGAAACTGAAGTGGGGAGGCCAGTAATGCGGCCCCGGCGTACAATGGGGAGCGTGATTCCGTGCTGACCGACCTGACCATCAGGAACATCGCCATCATCGACACCCTGCATATCTCCTTCAAAGAGGGTCTTACCGTGCTGACCGGCGAAACCGGCGCCGGCAAGTCCATCATCATCGATGCCGTAGGCCTCATCATGGGAGGCCGCGCCTCGGCCGACCTGATCCGTTCAGGGGAGGAGGAGGCGGCCGTGGAGGCGTTGTTCGACATCTCCAGCCAACCCGATGTGGCCCGGCGCCTCCGGGATTCCGGTTATGACTGCGACAACGAGCTGCTCGTGAAGCGCTCCATCTCACGGGCCGGCAAAAATCGGCTTTTCGTCAACGGGAGCATGGCAACCCTGGCGTTCCTCGCCGACATCGCCCCCCGACTGATCAATATCTACGGCCAGCATGAGTCCCAGACCCTGCTGCGGCCGGAAAACCATCTGCGGCTCCTGGATGCTTATGCCGGCCTGAGCGGGCAGCGGGAGGAGTTCAGCCGGATCTTCGAACGTTTCCGCGCCTTTCAGGAGCGCCTTGCCGGCCTGGAAGAAGATGAGCGGGAGGCTGAACGGAGACTGGACCTTTTGTCGTATCAGTCCGACGAGATTGCCCGGGCAGCGCTGCAAACCGGCGAGGAAGAGGAGTTGGCAGAGCGACGCCAGGTCCTTGCCGGCGCCGAAAGGCTGGGGAGCGTCAGCACTGAGGCATTTGAACGGCTGTACGGGGGGGATGGGGCGATTCTCGGGCAGTTGCTGCGCATCAAGAACTCCATCGTCGAGATCGCCGCCATAGACCACACCCTGGATGGTTTGGCCGCCTCCCTCGAAAATGCCTACCTGCAGGTTGAGGATGCCGCAATCATGCTGCGTGATTACTCCTCCCGCATCGAGGCCGACCCGGCCGCATTGCAGCAGGCTGACGACCGCCTTGATCTGATACACCGCCTCAAGAGGAAATATGCCCCGACTGTCGAGGCTATAGTAGCGTTCAAACAGGAACTTGATGGCGAAATCGAGATGCTGCGGGGGCGGGAGCAGGTCCGGCACGACCTGGAAGGCGAGTTGGAGAGGCTTGCGGATGAACTGCGCCAGCGGGGAAGAGACCTCACCGTGCGACGCACTGCGGCCGCCGTTGCCCTCTCCAAGGCGCTGGCCGTGGAGGTGCACCAGCTTGCCATGAAGAACGCCATCGTCGAAACGGTCCTGGAACCCCTGTCGGAACCGCGTGCCACGGGATACGAGCGGGTTGAACTCCTCTTCTCTCCCAATCCGGGTGAGCCGCCCCGTCCCTTGGCCAGGATCGCCTCCGGCGGCGAGTTGTCGAGACTTATGCTTGCTTTCAAACAGGTTCTGCCCGAGGGGGATGTGCCGACGTTGATCTTTGACGAGGTGGACACCGGCATCGGCGGCGCCACCTCCGAGATGGTGGGGAAAAAGCTCAAAAATGTTGCAGCCTTACAACAGGTGCTCTGTATCACCCACCTGGCTCAGGTAGCGGTCTTTGCCGGCCAGCATCTCCGGGTGGAGAAACGGGTGGCAAACAACAGGACGACGACGCAGGTTGTCGTCCTGAAGGATGCAGAGCGTACCCGCGAGGTCGCCCGCATGTTGGCGGGGGCCAGGATCACGGATTCTGCCCTGGCGCATGCAGCAGAGATGCTGGCGGCAACCGGCGGCATGGAGATGAGAGATGAGAGATGAGAGATGAGAGATGAGAGATGAGAGATGAGAGATGAGAGATGAGAGATTTTTTCCCTCAACCCTCGTCCCTCATCCCTCATCCCTCATCGATTTTCAATCTGCCCGGCGATCCTTGCCAGGATTTGTTGCAGGCCGCGATAGCGCTCATCCTGGAGGACCGCTTCCGGGGCCCCGGCGTCGACAGGGTGCACCGCCAGCCAGGTTCCTTCACGCAACGACCCCTCATAACCTGCCAGCGATTCATTCAAGAGCAGGAAGAGCCGGTCATTCATACCATCGAATTCTCCCTCGCTGAAACCCTGCATCGGTAGTTCCTTGCTGAAGAGTTGTTCTCCCTCCATGCTGAACTGCCGATAATCGAGTACGGCCGTGTTCCCCCCGGATTGGGGATAGAACAGCGAGACGGTTTTCAGCGCACGTTCGGCAACCACCATGCGCGCCGCGCCGTAGGCCTGGGATTGTTTGGTCATGCCGTAGAGCGTTGCACAAAGCAGGTCGATGAAACAGTCGCTATGCAGGAAACCGCGGCTGGCCCGGTCGGACGCTTCATAGTAATATCCCCGTTGTTCCGGCTGCTCCGTCAGGAGCGCGCCGCAGATAAGGCAGCGCTCGGCAAGACCCTCCAGGCGGGCACGGTACGACTCTTTTCTTTTGCCCTCCTTTTCCCTCAACCAGGCGGCGTACAGGCAGGAACGCGTTTCCGGGGTGGCATCGTAATGCCGCAGGATATCACGCGCAATCTCGGTGAATTGCCCGAAGACATCGGTTCCGCGGGCATGGGTCAGGATCGGGTAGATCTTCCCCTCCGGATTCGTGTTGAGGCTCTCCACCTTGGGGCTTTTGGAGATATAGGTATCCATGCAGCGGTAGCCGCGATTGATGGCAAAGGCCCGCAACAAGGTCTTCTGGTCCTTGAAGATCCCATCGAATTTGATGCGCGAATCGATCAGGCAGGGGATCAGGTAAAGGGATTTCTTGTCGATGCCACGCTGATCGAACAGGGCGAAGATATTTTTGCAATTCTCCAGGCTGGGCATGTCTTTGACCGGGATCAAGACCCGGTCGGCGGCATACAGGGCATTCTGGGTCAGGATATTCAGATCCGGGCGGGTGTCGATGATGATGATGCCGCCAAACCCGGATTCGGCCAGCATGCGTGTCAGGCTCATGGGCCCCCGGAACGTATCGCTCAGTTCTCCAAGTTCGGTTGATGACGGGATGTAACCGACACCATACTGTCCGGTGTGCACCAACTCGTGTGCAGGAGCGCCCTTCAGCAAATCATGGACGGTGCCTCTCAGTTGCTGTCCAGCCAGTTCGAACATCCGGTCAATGGTGTAATGATTGTCAAAGGAGAAGATCGTGACCGGCAAGTCGTCGCGCATGGTCTTCAGGTAGATGGCCAGGTTGGTAGCCAGCGTAGTCTTGCCGACTCCTCCTTTCTCAGAGGAGATGGTGATAATGTAGGGAAACATTTTCTGCATGCCAATCCTTCAAGATAATGGTGATTCAGGGAGGGAAAACGGGCCTACTTGACCAGTGCGTCAATCGACTTGAGCATCTTCAGGAGCGTCGGCAATTCGTTGAGAGGGATGGAGTTGGGTCCATCACAGAGCGCCTTGTCCGGGTCTTCGTGCACCTCCATGAAGATGCCGTCGATACCCGCCGCCACGGCAGCCCGTGAGAGAAACTCGACAAACTCCCGCTGGCCGCCGGAACTCTCACCTTGGCCTCCGGGGAGTTGCACACTGTGGGTTGCGTCGAATATGACCGGGAAGCCGGTGGAGCGCATGATCGGGAATGAACGCATGTCCACTACGAGATTGTTGTAGCCGAAGGAGGCGCCCCGTTCGGTCAGGATGATATTCTCGTTTCCGGCCGCCGCCGCCTTGGCGGCGACGTTTTTCATGTCCCAGGGAGCCAGGAACTGACCTTTTTTGACGTTGATTACCCGGCCGCTCCGGGCAGCCGCCACGATGAGGTCGGTCTGCCGGCAGAGAAAGGCCGGTATCTGCAGCACGTCCAGCACTTCTGCCGCCGGCGCCACCTGCTCGATGGAGTGTATATCGGAGAGCACCGTCAATCCGAGAGAATCCTTGACCTTGGCGAGGATCTTCAGGCCATCCTTGATCCCCGGCCCCCGGAAGCCGCCGATCGAGGTGCGGTTGGCCTTGTCATAGGATGCCTTGAAGATGAGCGGTATGGACAGGCCGTTGCAGATGGTCATCAGCCGCTCGGCGTGGCGCAGGGTCGCCGCCTCCGACTCTATTACGCAAGGGCCGGCCACCAGCACCAGCGGCCTGCCTGCGCCGATCTTTACGTCGTTGATAACGATCTCGCGGGTCACGGCCTACCTCGCATTACGGTGCGCAAGCGCCGCGCCGATAAAAGCCCGGAAGAGCGGATGGGGCTGGAGCGGTTTGGACTTGAATTCGGGGTGAAACTGGCACCCCAGGAACCAGGGATGGTCGGGCAGTTCGATGATCTCCACCAGATCTTTGTCCTTGTAGATGCCGGACAGGATTATCCCCTTTTCGGTGAGGGCGGAGCGGAATTTGTTGTTGAATTCGTAGCGGTGGCGATGCCGTTCGGAAATCTCGGTCGCGTTGTAGGCCGCATAGGCAAGGGTCCCCTTGGCAACGGAACAGGGGTATGCCCCAAGCCTCATGGTCCCACCCTTTTTGCTGACGGACTTCTGCTCCTCCATCAGGTGGATGAGCGGGGAGCCGCTCTCCGTAAACTCGCTTGAACAGGCGTCCTCGATGCCGCAGACGTTGCGGGAGAATTCGATGGCCGCCATCTGCATCCCCAGGCATATCCCGAAAAAAGGGATTTTTGCGGTGCGGGCGAACTGTATTGCGGTAATCTTCCCTTCGGTCCCGCGCTCGCCGAACCCACCCGGCACCAGGATTCCGTCCACATCGTCGAGATGGCCGCCAACGCCGTCCCGTTCGATCTTCTCCGAATCGACGTATTTCAGGTAAACCCGGCAGTCGTTGGCGATGCCGCCGTGTGTAAGAGCCTCGGCCAGTGACTTGTAGGACTCGGTCAGGTTGACGTACTTGCCGGCCACCGCTATGCGCACTTCGCCGTGACTGGGGTGCCGCAGGGTCTCGACCACATCCTGCCATGGGGTCAGGTCGGGGGCCTTGGTCCAGATGTTGAGTTTGTCCACCACCTGTTCATCCAGCCGTTCCTTGCTGAGCGCCTGGGGGACGGCATAGATGTGTTCCGAGTCCACCACCTGTATGACGTCCTTCTCTTCCACGTTACAGAACAGGGCGATCTTTTTCTTCATCTCCTGGGGAAGTTCCCGGTCGCAGCGGCAAAGCAGGATATCGGGCTGGATGCCGATCTTGCGCAGTTCCATGACCGAGTGCTGGGTCGGTTTGGTCTTCAGTTCGCCGGCGGTGCGGATGTAGGGCACCAGGGTAACATGGATGTAGAGTGTATTGCCGTGTCCGCGGTCGTAACGGAACTGGCGGATCGCCTCCAGGAAGGGGAGGGACTCGATGTCGCCCACGGTGCCGCCGACCTCTATGATCGCGACGTCGGCCCCTTTGGCGTTCTCAATGACCTTGCTCTTGATCTCGTCGGTAATGTGGGGAATGACCTGCACCGTCCCCCCCAGATAGTCTCCGCGCCGTTCCTTGTCGATAACGGAGAAATAGACCTGGCCGGTGGTGAAGTTGCTTTTCTTGGAGAGGCGGGCGTTGGTGTAGCGTTCGTAATGCCCCAGGTCCAGGTCGGTTTCGGCGCCGTCGTCGGTGACAAAGACCTCACCGTGTTGAAAGGGTGACATGGTGCCGGGATCGACGTTGATATAGGGATCCAGTTTCTGCATGGTGACACGCAGGCCACGCGCCTCCAGCAACGCTCCCAGCGAGGCGGCAGCCAGCCCTTTGCCGATGGACGAGACAACCCCGCCGGTGATGAAGATGAACTTGGTTTTCATGAAATCTGCTCCTGTAGGGTCGGCTTGACAATTATTGCGTCAATCTTCGGTAGCGCTCCTGCGCCTTTGCCAGATCATCAGGGGTATCAACGCCGATGGATTCGAATTCCGTTTCGACCACACGGATGCGAGTGCCATTCTCTATGGCCCTCAACTGCTCCAACTTCTCCGAGATCTCCAAAAAAGTCTGCGGCATTGCGGCATAGTGGAGAAGAAAATCACGGCGGTAGACATAGAGGCCGACATGCTTATAGCAGAGCAACTTGCCGTTAATAAAGGATTCGTCTTTGAGGTCCTTCCACTTGTCGCGAAAAAACGGCAGCGGCGAGCGTGAAAAATACAATGCGCAGCCATCTGCGCCGGTCACCACCTTGACCACATTCGGACTCAAAAAATCATGCAGTGACTTGATGCGGGTCTTCAAGGTCCCCATTTTCAGGGAAGGGTCGTAGAGGAACGGCTCGATCGCCTGGTCGATCATCTCCGGGCATATGAGCGGCTCATCACCCTGCACATTGACGATGATGTCCGTATCCAGGCCGTTCGCCACCTCGGCCAGGCGGTCGGTTCCCGTTTCATGGCTGGTGGAGGTCATGACCGCCTCGCCGCCTATCAGGTGTATTGCGTCGGCGATGCGCGAATCGTCTGTTGCCACGATAACCCGCGAAACCAATGATGCCTTGCACGCCCGTTCATAGACGTGCTGGATCATCGGTCTGCCCCCGATATCGGCCAGGGCTTTTCCCGGAAAGCGGGTGGATGCGTAACGGGCTGGGATGATTGCTGTGATTTTCATACCGACGTGACCTTGCAAGGAAATTCGAGTGGTTTACCACAAAGGGCGGATTCAAAGGAAAACAGGCAAACAGGGGGCACGGCAACGACGTACGAACAGGCACGTCGAAAAAACCGCCGGGAAGCCTGCATGCTCGGTGTTTGAATGCGCCCGGAATCAGGCATGTCCCATGGCAGGACATGCTAGGCTACCTCAAAAGACGAGGGGTGTCAAGGATGGAAAGGGCGGGTTTTCCCCCGGCAGCACTATGGCACGGCGTTATCCGCATATCAGACGGTTCGTCAGTGGGTCATGACGCTGGAACGCCAGTTGAATGCCTCAAGTTGCGCCGCCAACAACTCGTCAAGAGTTATGTCGCACCGGTCGAGCAACGGCGTGACGGCATCAAAATCGGTCACTTCCAGCTTTTCGGCAAGAGAGAGCAGTTCGCCCAGCCGTCCTGACCGGTTGAGCAGGGCAGCGCATATTTCCTCGTTCAGATTGAGGTACGAAATGATTTCGTCAAGAGGAGTTTCAAAAAGTACATCGAGAAGCGACAGGATGCCGGTCATAAAAGCCTCCTCCGATTGTTCGGAGGACGTTGATTGCCGGAGTTTCTGGAGTACCAGCGTTTCCATCAGGCGACCCCGCACCGCCGCCATCTCCAGGAGAGGATTATCGATACCCCGCGCGTCTTTGCCGGAAAACAGGGACAATTGGATCCAGCGCCGGAGGTGGTCGGTCCCCAGCATAAGAATGGCATGCCGGAGGGTTTTGATCTTTTCGCGCGTGCCGAGGGCAACCGAGTTGACCAGCCGCAAGAGGTTGTAGGCGAGGCTCGGGTTTTCCTTGAAGGTTTGTTCGATCTCTTCGAGAGGGGCGTCCGCGGTAAGTTGCTGGAGTAACATCAGCATGGCCCTGTCTGAAACATCGAGCCGTTTTTTGTTGAGCACGACCGGACGCTCGAAAAAATATCCCTGAAAGTAATCGAAACCCAGGCCGGCGCAGATTTCGAACTGATCGAAGGTCTCGACCTTTTCGGCCAAGAGCTTGACCGGCCATTGGCGCAACTTTCGGACGATCTCCGGAAGCTCTTCCGTGCCGGTATCGAGGATATCTATCTTGACGTAATCGACGAAAGAGTAAAACTCGTGATATGCGGGGCTGTACACGTGGTCGTCCAGGGCCAGCTTGAAGCCCAGATTTCTCAGTTCACGGCACCGTTCGGCAACGTGGTCGTCCAGTTCGATGGTTTCCAGCAGTTCGAGAACCGATTGCCCGATCGGGAGCAATTCGAGCAATTCCGAGAGAAACAGGCCGAGATAGACGTTGATGAAACCGAATTTTCCTCCCAGAACCTCCTGAAGGCCGAAGGTCGACAGGGCATTGGTTATGACGCTGGTGCAGGCCTGGGCTGCCTGGGAGTGGCTGTCGAATTCCGCGCGATTTACGGTGGTGGCGCGGAAGAGCAGCTCGTAACCGACGATCTCCTGCCTGCGATTGAGGATCGGTTGCCTGCCCAGGAAGAAGTTTTCATTGTTCTGACCCATTTCGTCCTGCCAATCTCCGGATCCGCCGTATTGTTACTTTTCGGGTCAATTGCCCAAAGAAAGGCTGGGCTCTAATTCCCCCTTTGACAAAGGGGGGCAGGGGGGATTTGCTTTCGAGTGGTGCAAATCCCCCTCGGTCCCCCTTTTTTAAAGGGGGAGGATAAACAGTATCTTTATATCGGTTATATAGTTCCGTTACTTACTTGAAATCGTTGATGGTGGAGATGACGTAATCCTTTTGGGCGGCGTCCTTCTGGTGGCAGCCGAAGCAGGTGCTCACGGGGTCAAGCCCGCTTGGGGCTCCGTCGGCGCCGTAACCGGCGAACAGCCAGCCGCCGGTCGTTTTCATGCGCTTATCCTTGCGCATCATTACGACCATGTTCTTGGAACCCTCGACAGGAGAGCCGGAACCCTCCTTGATGTTGAAGTGCTCGATGATGATAGTGCTTCCCTCGGCAAACCTGTTGCCGGCCTTATAGCCATTCATGGCCTTCTTGTCGGCGTAAATAAAGTGAATTCCGTAAAACAGCGAGCTTTTGTCGGTCACGACCTTGCGGCTGCTTTTTTGCCAGGAATGATAGGATTTGGGAAGGGAAGGGGAGGAACCGGCCCACAGGACGGCTGAGAGAGAGATGAGGCACAAAACGGTAATCGCTGCGATCTTGTTCATTGTTTTCAGGCTCCCTGGGTGTGAGAATTTAAGAGGTATTCCCTGCAATTCATTGGACATCGCGCCGTGTCTTCAACTAATGGAGATTACAAAGGCTCGAATCCGGGATTTTTGGGTATAGATCAGGATTTTGACGCCGGGCCCTGCGCTGCCCCGCTTGACCAAGAAACCGTGTTCTTCCTCTTGCGTGGTTTCCTGATAGACCTTTGTTCCTGAAATTTCACCCAGGACCGATTTCAGAAAAGTCTCGCTGATGGTGTCTGGCGTCGCAGCCAGCACTTGGACGGTTTTGATACGGTTGCCCGACCTGAATATGCGGAACTCGTGGATTGCGTCGGTATAACGCTCCCAGCCAGGTTTCTGCTGGGAGTAAGCGCTGTCCCGGCCTTTTTTCGGGATAAACGACGGCAGCTTGGACGCCGTGACCGTACCGGCGGCAGGCTGGGGGGCCGCCGGAGCCTTCCGGACGATTACTGCGGAAGCAGGGGCCGGGGCAGGGGTACTCTTTTTGGCCGGCGGAACGGGGGCCGCCGGAGCCTTCCGGACGATTACTGCAGACGCAGGGACCGGGGTAGGGGTACTTTTTGTGGCTGGCGGAACAGGGGCTATCGTAGGCCGTTGAGCCGCCGGAAGTTGAGCCGCCGGCCGTTGAGCCGCCGGCCGTTGAGCAGGCGGAAGTTGAGCAGGCGGAAGTTGAGCAGGCGGAAGTTGAGCAGACGGCCGTGCAGGGAGAGTTTGGTAGATGGCGCCGCCCTGACCGTGTCTGCTGGATGTCAGGTGCCAAGCGAACGCTGCCAGGCATGCCGTCAGGGAGATGGCGGCATATTTTATCCATCTGCCACGGCGCCGGGAGCGGTAGTTATGTTCAAACGCCTTCAACAGTTCAGCCGGGATCTGGCCTTTGGCTGCCGCAACGGGTGATTCGTCAGGCACCGTCTCTTCCTTGGGGCAAATCGCCGGCAAATCCTGTCCATGAGAAATGCAGATCTCACTCCTGCGGAGTTTGAAGGCGGGCTGGAGAACTGCGCGGAGGATGCTTTTGACAAGCTGTTCCACGGGCAGGCTCAGGTCAATGACATGTTTGAAGATCTGTTCAGGCGGTATGGCGTCGTCGTTTCCCTCGCGCAAAAGGACAAGCAGGGGTGTTCCGTTTTCCGGTATGGTCCGGACCTGGCTGACAATCTGTTCAACCGTTGTCCCTGCCATCTGCTCCTGGATGCAGATGACGGACGGAGGATGGTTGAGGACGTCATCCATGGCGCGTTCGACGTCTGCCGTAACGTCGATTTCAATCTTGAGCATCGGCTGGAGAAGATCCCTGACCTGCTCCAGCTTGGGATTGTCGGATACGAATAACAAATCTGGCATAGAATCCCCGGATAGTCGATCTGGTGGCATTATATCCCGTGCGGTTAGTCGTGGAGAGCTAACCGCACGGGACGTTAGTTTTATCAGTCGGAGAATGCTGCACGGATTATGGCGCTTTGTTCTTCGGCATGGATGCGATGGGAACCGACTGCTGGGCAGCTATCTTCGGGGCGGCCCACGTAACGTATGGATTCCGCTACCTCGGTCAGATAGTGGCGCAGATGGGGCCATGCCCCCATATTCTCCGGCTCCTCCTGAACCCAGGAGAAGCGCACCCCCGGCGGGAATTCCCTGATGATCTCCGCGATCAGGTCCTTGCGGAGTGGGTAGAGCTGTTCGATCCTGATGATGGCGACGTCGTTTCGTCCCAGCCGGCCGCATTCTTCGAGCAGCTCATAATAAATCTTGCCGCTACAGAGAAGCGCCCGGGTCACGCCGGACGTGTCGGCGTTGTCGAGGATCACCTCCCTGAAGCCGCCTCGCTGCAACTCGTCGAGCGAGGAAACGCAGCTTGGGTGCCGCAGCAGGCTCTTTGGCGTAAAGACGATCAGGGGTTTGCGGAAGGGTTGCTTAAGCTGGCGGCGCAGCAGATGGAACATCTGCGCCGGTGTTGACGGCGTGGCCACTACCATGTTTTCCCGGGCGCACAGTTGCAGGTAACGCTCGATGCGTGCGCTGGAGTGCTCGGCCCCCTGGCCTTCGTAGCCATGAGGGAGCAGCATGACCAAACCGCTGGCGCGGTTCCATTTGGTTTCCCCGCTGGCAATGAACTGGTCTATGATGACCTGGGCGCCATTGGCGAAATCGCCGAACTGGGCCTCCCAAATGATCAGGCCGTTGGGGGTTTCCAGGGAATACCCGTACTCGAAACCGAGAACGCCGAACTCCGACAGGGGGCTGTCCCAAGCCTGGAACGACGCCCCTGCCTGAGCAATCGCAGCCAGCGGCATATGGGTGGCATCGGTAGTGTTGTCGTGCAGGACGCAGTGGCGGTGGTTGAAGGTCCCCCTTCTGGAATCCTGCCCCGAGAGCCGCACCGACATGCCTTCGTCCAGCAGGGTGGCATATGCCAGGGTCTCGGCATTGCCCCAGTCGAGGCCGTTGCCGTTCATCACCGCTTCAAAGCGTTTGTTGATCAAGGCCTGAATCTTTGGGTGGGGGGCAAAACCGGGGGGCAGTTCCGTCAGGGCTTGGGCAAGGGCCAACAGTCTGTCCGCCGGAACGCCGGTTTCGCTGCCGGCGGGGCGATACTCACGGCCGATGTTGCTCCATTGTTGATGAAAACCGATCTCCGCCGTCTTTGGCTCCGTTTGCAGGGCGCTGTCGAGGCGGTCCCGTATCCGTTGCTCAATACCTGTCAGCTCCGATGCATTCAACCCGGCTTCCGCAAGCGTGTCGGCATAGATCAGGTTTACCGGGGGACGGGTCGTAATCTGCCGGTACATGAGCGGCTGGGTGAAGGCCGGTTCGTCGCCTTCGTTATGCCCATGACGGCGATAGCAGATCAACTCGATTACCACATCGCGGCCAAACGTCTTTCGGTATTCCAGGGCCAGGCGGGTGGCGTGCACGGCGGCTTCCGGAGCTTCGCCCTGCACGTGGAAAATGGGGCAGGCCAGCACCTTGGCCACATCCGTGGCATATCGGGTCGAGCGGGAATCCTTGGGGAGGGTGGTGAAGCCGATCTGGTTGTTGAGGACCACGTGGATGGTGCCGCCGGTTCCATACCCCTCCAGTTGGGACATGTTGAGCACCTCCATGATACTTCCCTGTCCCGCAAAGGCCGCATCGCCGTGGATCAACAGCGGCAGCACCCGCTGTACCCCGCCGGCGCCGTAACGGGTCTGCCGGGCGCGGCATTTGCCCTCGACCACCGGGTTGACCGCCTCCAGGTGACTCGGGTTCGGGCAGAGCGTCAGATGCAGCCTGCCGTCGGGCAATTCAATCCCGGCCGAGTATCCTTTGTGGTATTTCACGTCTCCGTCACCCTCAAAACCGAATTCCAAGGTATCACGAAATTCGGCGAAAATATTTTCGTAAGGCTTTCCGAAGATATGGGCCAGCACGTTCAGCCTGCCGCGGTGTGCCATGCCCAGCACCATGTCGCTGATGCCTGCGGCCGGACAGGCCACCCTGACGGCATTCAGCACCGGGATCAATACCTCGCCCCCTTCGAGCGAGAAACGTTTCTGGCCGGGAAAGCGGCGCTGGAGGAACGACTCGAACAGTGCCGCTTCGTGGAGCTTCTCCAGTATGTGCAGCCGCTCTTCGCGGGGCAGTTCCGGCTTGTTGCGGCGCGGCTCCATGCGATCGATCAGCCATTGACGCTCGGCCGGTTCCTGGATGTGCATGAATTCGACGCCGATCTCCCGGCAATAGGTCTCCCGCAAGGTTGCCACGATCTCGCGCAGGGTCGCACTCTGCCGGATGAACCGGCGTGTGTTGAAGACCGTATCCAGGTCGTTTTGGTCCAGGCCGAACTCGGAAAGCATCAGCAGGGGATGTTCCAGTTGGCAGGGGGAAAGCGGGTCGGTACAGGCCAGTAGGTGGCCGATATTCCGATAACGGTAGATGAGCGACTGAACGCCGGACTGTTTCAGGGCAAAAGCCCCATCAATCGTTCCGGGACCGGAAATGCCGCCATCCTGTCTGCCGAGTTCGAAACCGCTGAAAAAGTGCTGCCACTCCTCCGGTACCGCGGCGCTGTCCCTCTGCCAGGTTTCATAGAGGGATTCAAGCCAGGGGCCGGATAGGTTGGAGATGAAGTCTTTCGCCATGTCTGCCTCGTAACAAATAGGTGTTCTGCTGCTATGGGTAGGTGACCCGCAAGCCTACCACAAAAATCCTTCTACAGGATCAGAAAATCATTAAGGAACAGCAGCAGGATAGTCCCGGCCAAGAAAAACAGTTTTTAGGCTTGACGATTCCCCTGTTTCGAGATATATAGAATGACTCTTCGTGGTGGCTATGGTGAAGCGGTTAACACTTACGACTGTGACTCGTACATACGTGGGTTCAAATCCCACTAGCCACCCCAATAACTCTATCACTGCTTGAAACGGCAGTTTCTATTAAGGGCCTTCTTTTTGATCTTGGTTTACAAACCGGGACACAAGAGAAGGCCCTTATGCGTATACCACATCTGCTCCCGCGGGGAAAGAGCTACTATTTCACCCGTGCCGTCCTATTGACGTTCAAGTCGCTCAAGGATGGGTGTTCGAGCGCATTGTCGAGTAGCCGGATAAAAAGGTCTATGTTATACTTCTCATGCTGTTACATTTTGTAACAGGTCATTACAGTTATTATGTCTCAATGGATGACTAACATAGTGTTGATTACACTGAATGAGTCCAAACTCCATCATGATCACCGAAAGAGGCTCGCGTGCAGCAAAACATTGATACCAAAGATAGGAGCACTAAGGCAAACCGTCTCGTCAAAGGTATTCTGGCCGGAGTTTCCCTCATCGCCCTTATCACCCGCGGTGGATTTTCTTTTGCAGTTGAGCCCGATGTCCGCGCCCAAGCCCAGCATGCGTTGGCTCAACTCCATGAGGTTCTGATTCCATCGTCATATTCGAGCGAGCTGGAGAGTATCAAGGCAACCATGGATATCGCCGATGAATATCAGCGCACGCAAAGTGATGAAGAAGCGGGGATCTTCTACAACCTTGTAGTCCAAAAAACCCAGGTACTGCTGCAGAAAGCCGTTGTAGCGCCAACAGGCGCTATTCCGGGTAAACCCGATGTCGCTGCCATTCCCGCCCCTGTCACAACATCATCATCTGCCACCCCGGGACTAGCCGGCGCCATGGGCGTCTATACCGCAAAAAAGGGTGATACCCTTCGCCTTATCGCCTCCAAGCTGGGGGTAAGCCGCCAGCACCTCATTTCTCTCAACCATCTCGGCAAGAAGACCTTGTTGGTAAACATCGGGCAGCAATTGAAATACGACAACCGCAGGATCATCCCCAAGATGATCGAAAAAGGGATTGTGATCAACATCCCTGACCGAACGCTCTATTATTTTCAACACGGGGAGCTGGTCCGGACCTTGCCTGTGTCGCTCGGGACCCCGTCCAAGACCGACAATTTCGACTGGCAGACACCTACGGGGCGTTTCAAGATCATTGAGAAGATCAAGAACCCTACCTGGACTGTCCCCCCATCCATTCAGGCCGAGATGGAGGCGCAGGGCAAGGAGGTCATCACCAGTATCCCTCCGGGCCCGGAATGTCCCCTGGGCAAATTTGCGATCCGGACCTCGATCCCCGGCATAATGATCCACAGTACCACCAAGCCAGGGTCGATCAATAGCTACTCAAGTCATGGGTGCATCCGGGTGTTCCCGGCGACAATGGAATCGTTTTTCAAGCAGATAGCGGTCAACACGCCGGGCGAGATCATCTACAAACCGGTAAAGGTTACTGTTAGTGAAGCAGGCCGGGTTTTTCTCGAAGTCCACCGGGATGTGTACGACAAGAAGATCAACCTGGCTACCGAAGCACGCAATTTGATTAAAAAAAGGCAACTGTCTGATAGGGTGGACTGGCGGAAGATCATGGATATCGTCAAAAGGCAGGATGGAATGATCGAAGATATCACCCTGTAGTAACTGTCGTTCAAATTTCAGGATCGACTAATTAAGGATCTGGCGAACATCACCTTCTGCCGTTTGACCTAAAGTTTGAACTGATTTACGAGGAGTTGCAGATTTTCCGCTTGCTGGGAAATACCGCCAGTTGCAAGAGCGGTCTCATTGATGGCAGTACTGTTCTGATGTGCCAGTTCATTCAGGTTAAGGACATTTTGGCTGATCTCGCGGGTTGTGGCCGTCTGTTCCTCAGCAGCCGTGGCGATCTGGCTGATCTGTTCGGTCACGTCATTGATGATGTCGAGGATTTCCTGCAATGATTTACCGGATGCGGCGGCATGGATGCTTCCCTGTTCAACTTGGGCAACGCTCCGCTCCATCGTCTGGACCGCATCCTTGGTTTCCTTCTGGATGGCCTTGATCATTTCGCTGATTTCCTTGGTGGCGCGGGTTGTCCGCTCTGCAAGAGCACGCACTTCGTCCGCTACAACCGCGAAGCCGCGACCCTGTTCTCCGGCACGGGCCGCCTCGATGGCAGCATTCAACGCCAGCAGGTTGGTCTGGTCAGCTATATCCTCAATGGTGCCGACGATGGTGCCGATCTGATCGGAACGACTGCCGAGCATTGAAATGGCGTCAGCGGCACCCTTCACCTGGCCGGCAATCGCATGCATGACGGAGATGGATTGACCGACGACCTCCGCTCCTTCGTTTGCCTTGCTGGAAGCACCGCCGGCATTGGTGGCGGCATGGTGGCAGTTGCCGGCAATGTCGGAAGATGTGGCCGACATCTCTTCGCCGGCGGTGGCCAGAGATGTGGACTGGGAAGTGAGGCATGCAATGTTATCGGACATCTCCTTGGAGGTCGATTGCAGTTCACTGGATGACGAGGCCAACTGTATGGCACTGCCGGATACCTGTGAGATGATGCCGTGCAGCTTGTCCACAAAAATGTTGAACCAGGAGCATAGTTCGCCGATCTCGTTGTCGCCTCGGATCGGCAGGCGCTTGGTCAGGTCGCCTTCGCCTTGGGCAATGTCCTTGATGGTATTCACTACCTCTTTGACCGGTGTGGTGACGGTGCGGGAAACCAGCAGGGCCAGAAGGATGCTGAGGCTCAGGATAACTAACAGACCGATGCCGATGGCTATATGAACTGCCCTCATGTCTTCGTCCACACTATTTATATAAATGCCGGTGCCCACAACCCAACCCCAAGGTTTGAAAAGTTTTACATAGGACAGCTTGGGCAGCGGTTTAGTATCGTTGGGTTTGTTTTGGCGGTAATCGACAAAGCCTGCCCCGTTTTCGCCAGATGCCGCCTTGGTAAATTCCTGGTATATGAATTTTCCGTCGGCATCCTTGAAGGCGCTCATATCCTTGCCCTCATTTTCAGGCCGCAGGGGGTGCGCCACCAAGCGGGTGTTCAAGTCGCTGATAAAGAAGTACTCTTTGCCGCTATAGCGCAACTGTTTGACGTCGGCCGCCGCTCGTTTTTGGGCTTCTTCCCTGGTCAGAGCCCCAGACTCGACTTGCTTCTGATAGGTAGCCAGGATGGTTGACGCTTCCTCGACCAGAAAGCGGACCGAGTCCTTTTTTTCCTGCATGATCAGCCCGCGGATATACGGTGCGAGGGCAAACGATGTCGCCAACACCAGCACCAGCCACATCAATACCGACAGACTCATGATTTTGGAGAAAATACCCCAATGTCTGTAAGCTTTAATCATGAGCGATTTCCTCCCAAAAGTATTCCGATCTTAGTTGAGCCTGTCATCATTCTTCATAATTCGACTGAACTCATCCTCCAGAAACATAAACGCCTTTACGACTTCCGGGTCAAAGTGCGTTCCATCTCCTTCCAAAATCATGGCCTTAACGCTATCGTGGTCAAAGCCCTTGCGATAGCAACGGTCTGAACAAAGTGCGTCGTAAAAATCAGCCAGGGCTGTTATGCGTGCGGAAAGGGGGATATTCCTGCCGACAAGGCCGTCCGGATAGCCATTCCCATCCCAACGCTCATGATGGTACAAGGCAATTTCGATGCCCATGCCGATGAAGATGTTTCCTGCATATTCGTTATAAACAACTTGTAAGGTGTCAGCACCGAAAATAGTGTGGTTTTTCATTGTTTCAAATTCTTCATCGCTCAGTTTGCCGGGCTTTAATAAGATTTTGTCCGGTATGGCGACTTTGCCGATGTCGTGAAGCGGAGAAGCAAACTGTATGCACTGCACGAATTCTTCCGAGAGCTGAGATGAATACGACGAGTCACGATAGAGCTGCTCGGCAAGCAGCCGGCAATAAATCCTGACCCGTTCCAGATGCGCACCTGTGTCGCAATCCCGATGTTCTGCCAGTTTTGCCAGGGCGAAGATGGTTGCCTGTTGAGCTTCCATAACATCCCTGACTTTTTCTTCGACCATCTTGTGGAGTTCCAGCTTATAGCGGAGCGAGCAGAGATTGAGGTGTGTCCCAACCCTGGCCAGAAGTTCGGGTATCTGGAAAGGCTTGGTGATGTAATCAACTCCTCCCGCTTGGAATGCCCTGACCTTGACATCCGTGGAATCCAGGCCGCTCATGAAAATCACCGGTATGTCCCTGAGCTTTGAGTTTACTTTAAGCAGCTTGCAAACCTGGTAGCCGTCCATTTCCGGCATGCTGATGTCAAGGAGGATCAAATCCGGGGGGGTGGCTTCTGCCAAGGCCATCCCCTCGGAAGCAGAGATGGTTTTAATTACGTCACAGCCGTAATCCCCCATTGCCGAAGCAAGCAAGGCAAGGATGTCTGCGTCGTCGTCAACGATAAGAACACATGCTTTTGGGAGTTGCAGGGTCTGTTCAACCATAGCGGATCTTTCTGTAGGAAGTTTATAGACACCCCGGAATTTGCCATATCCGGCAATAAATGTACCTTAAAGTCTTGCTGACGTATGAATGAATTTATGGGTTAGTAGTTTTATTCTGATACGAACATTTCTGTATTACGCGAAGTCACAAACCCGAATAACCTCTGTAAAACAGGCCGTATTCGGCATCTGTTTTGAGAATATGATCTGACAGCCACTCTTTAAGGAAGATCAATACCTCCAATGACAGTCTGGCCTTCCGGCCGTGATAATCCTTCTGAATCTCCACGACCCTGAGGTTGAACCCATCGTGTATTTCCTTGTGCTGCTGCAAATCCGGATACCGTTGTTCTTTCATCCAACGCTCTTCGGCAGTGAAGTGATAGGTTGCGTAATCGATAAGCTCGTCAAGAACGGACTCGAGGTGCTCATTGCCTGTCTCGGCAATAAAGTTGTCGTACGTCTTGTTGAGAAGCCCAACCAAGTACCTGTGATGTTCGTCAAACGGCTCTATCCCAAGTTCAAAGCTTTTATCCCATACGAAAATTGACATTGAATTTTTCTCCAATTTATTTCAGTTAGGCTTTGTTTCGGCCCGGAGTTCTGGTGCCGGAAGATATCTCTCCAATTACCAGTACTCTATAACCGGCATGACCTTTTCCTGCACTGCAATTGCTTTTTGCCAACAGTGCCTGTCGCGGGCGGCAAGCTGACGACTGCGATTATGGCCGATATTTCTTTGGTAGACGGTAAAGTCACCATTCGAAAAATGAATGACACGGCCATGCTCGCCCCCCAAATCTTCCGCATCCAGGGGTATGTCCTCATTGGCAAGAAACTCGCGGATGAAACGACAGTTAACCTCGCCGACACACATGAAAGTACCTGCCTGCTCACTTTTATTAAATATACTGGCTCCCCCGAATGCTTTTGCCCGCAGAGACCGGCGATCGGCTCCTTTGTGCATCATGTCGTTTATCAGGAGTTCCATGGCGTGGATCCCATATCTGCCGGCATCCGAGACAAAGCTGGGAATATCCTTGGAATAGCACATACTGCTCAGCAAAAAATGATTCATGCCGATAATTCGGCGGACCGGGTCATAAAGACATGCAGCGACACATGAGCCGAGGAGCGTCGATATAACCGTGGCATCGGCACAGGAATAATATTCCCCCGGCTCAATGATGACACGTGTGTATCTTCCATTTTTCTCAGTTCTCAATGGGCGGTAATCTCAGTATCACTAATAGCAGAGTCGTAACACTTCAACTGCGATACTCTGAAGCGGCAAGATTCTGTGGACCCCTCCGAGTTTGACGGCTTCGTGCGGCATGCCGTAAACGACGCAGCTTGCCTCATCCTGGGCAATCGTTTGTGCGCCTGCATCGAACATCTCTTTCATGCCATGGGCGCCATCGTCCCCCATGCCGGTCATTATGATCCCGACGGCATTCTTCCCGGCATAACGTGCTGCGGTGCGGAACAGTACGTCAACGGAAGGGCGATGGCGCGACACCAGCGGCCCATCCTTGATCTCCACATAATATCTGGCGCCGCTGCGTTTGAGGAGGGTATGATGATTACCCGGCGCGATCAGAGCCCGTCCGCGAATCACTGAGTCGTTATCGGCAGCCTCCTTGACCGTCACCCGGCAGATACCGTCGAGCCGTTTGGCAAAAGCTGCCGTGAAATGCTCCGGCATGTGCTGGACTATGACCATGCCGGGAGCGTCTTCCGGCAACATCTCTAGAAAGACCTTGAGCGCTTCGGTGCCCCCGGTAGAGGCGCCAACAACGATAACCTTTTCAGTGGTCTGCACCATTGCCCTGCTGTTGGCTTTCTCGATTATGACGTCGGCGGTCAGCTTGGGTGCAACCTCGTGGCTGCGTGCCTGCGGCCTGATCTTGCCCTTTGTCATGGCTGCGGCCTTGACGGTATCGCAGATTCTGACCCGTGATTCCTCTATAAACTGCTTGGTGCCCATTTTGGGCTTTACGATGATATCGACCGCGCCGTACTCCAGGGCCTTCATGGCCGTCTCGCTGCCGGCTTCGGTCAGGGTCGAGCACATCACGACGGGTATGGGGTGTTGCGACATAATCTTCTGAAGGAAAGTGATGCCGTCCATGCGCGGCATCTCCACATCCAGCGTGATCACGTCCGGGATGCACTCTTTCATGCGCTCCGCTGCCACAAATGGATCGGCTGCCGGCACCATTACCTCAATCTGAGGGTCGGACGAAAGTATTTCCGACAGGGCCTGTCTGACCAGAGCTGAATCATCCACAATGAGTACTTTAATTTTTTGCATGCGCCATCTCCGGCACTGGCTCGGCAGGTCCCTAAAGTTTACGATAAACCGTGGATGCAACCGGTTTCAACGGAACGTTCAATCCGCTTATCGTTTCAGAATGGCCCAGGAACAGGTAGCCGCCGTTGACGAGTTGCCGGTGAAACCTGTTGAGGAGACGCTCCTGGGTCGGCTTGTCGAAATAGATGATAACATTGCGACAGAAGATGACATCCATATGCTCGCGCATGCCGAACTCTTCCATAAAGTTCAGACGCTGGAAGGTGATCATGGAACGTTGTTGCGGCGCAATTCGCACAATTGGTTTATTCCTGTCCTTGCTCTTCAGCAGATATTTCTTCTTCAAGTTCAATGGTATTGTATCCACGCTCTCTTCGGCATAGATGGCATTTTTTGCCTTGGCAAGCACCGCCGTCGAGATATCCGTCGCCAGGATGGAGGCATGGAAACCTGGCCGTGTCGCAGCAAATTCGGACAATACCATAGACATGGTATAAGGTTCTTCACCGGTGGAGCAACCGGCGCTCCAGATTTTGAAAGGACTTTTGAAACCCGCTTCATGGGAGTCTATTAGTGACGGGATAGCAATTTTTACCAGAAAATCGAAATGTACCGGTTCCCTGAAAAAGTCGGTTTTATTCGTAGTAACCACGTCGATCAAACTGACAAGTTCTTTTGCTCTGCCCTCGTCACTGAAGACAAAATCCGCGTAATCATCGAAGCTTCTAAAACCACCTGCTTTCAGGCGCTTGTTCAATCTTGACTCAAGCATGATTTTCTTGGCTGCCGGGAGCATGATGCCCACCTCATCATAAATGAGGCTGCTGAACCTGCTGAACGTCTTATCGCTTAAAACAGCGGGGATTCCGGTAGCCAGGGACGTATTTGACTGCCAATTCATTGTGCGGCCCCGGTAGTATGTTCCAACGCCTCAACTGCCTTGTACAGTACTCCCAGATCAAGGATCAGGGCTACCGAGCCATCTCCCAGAATTGTAGCGCCGGACAAGCCTTGCACATCCCGGTACATGGGTCCCAGTGTCTTGATCACCGTCTGATGTTCGCCGATCACGTTGTCGACGACGAAGCCGACCTTGCTCCCATGAATGGTGGTGATGACAATCTGTTCGATATCAGGGCGGTTGTTACTGATGCTGAAATGTTCGCGCAGGGATATGTAGGGAACAATACCGCCGCGCACGTTGGCAAGATTGCGGCCATGGGAATTTTTGATATCGTCGCGGGTCAGTTCGACGCATTCCTCGACGCTGGAGAGCGGCAGAACGAAGTAATTGTCGTTGATGCGCACCAGAAGGCTCTCGATGATGGCCAGCGTGAGAGGAATGCGGAGGGTGATGGTGCTGCCCGCTCCTGGAGTGCTGGCAATATCAATGCTGCCGCGTAGCGCTTCAATTGCTCTTTTTACCACGTCCATGCCGACTCCCCGGCCGGAGACGCTGGTGACCTTGGCCGCAGTTGAAAAACCGGGGGCGAAGATCATGTTGTAAATCTCTTTGTCGGACAACCCGGTTCCGGCAGCTATCAAACCTCGTTCGATCGCTTTCTCCCTGATGCGCTCCTTGTTAAGCCCTGCTCCGTCGTCGCGGATGGTAATCAGCACGCTGTCGCCCGAGTGGATGGCCCCCAGGTGGATCGTCCCCTGTGGCTGTTTGCCGGCTGCCCGGCGGATTTCGGGCATCTCGATGCCGTGGTCGATGCTGTTGCGGATCAGGTGCACCAATGGGTCGTTGAGCCGCTCAATGACCGTCTTGTCCAGCTCGGTTTCAGCGCCTTCCGTTTCCATCTCGATCTCTTTGCCAAGCTCCTGCGAGAGGTCGCGTACCAGGCGTTTGAACTTGTTGAAGGTCGTGCCGATGGGAAGCATGCGGATGTTGAGTGCCGTGTCCCGCAGGTCATTGGTCAGCCGCTCCACCTCTTCGGCAATGGCGGCAAAGTGAGCGTTGCCCGGCATGGCCGCGGTCTGGCTGAGATGGGCCTGGACCGTCACCAGCTCTCCAACCAGGTTTACCAGCAGGTCGAGTTTCTCGGCCGGTACGCGGATGCTGGTGGCTGACTCCTGGCTGGCACGCTCCTGCCGCACTGCCTTGACCTGCTGCTGTTCCACGAGCGCGGACTGCACCTTGTCGGGAGTAACGGCGCCGACGGCCACTGCCAGTTCGCCAAAGCGCTTCTGAAGGCCGAGGATCTTCTGCATCTCCTCCGGGTTCAGATCGCCGCGCTCCACCAGGATTTCTCCCAGTTTTTTGTAGTCCTGGTCTGCGTCGCTCCTGCCCCCGTCGTCGATCAGATCGATTTTCAGGTCGCAGTCGTCTTCAACGAAGATAAAGACATCTTTGATGACGTCAATATCACAGGCGCCGGTCAAGATGATATCCCAGTAGATGTAGCAGTATTCGGGGGTTATGGCATCGAGAGAGGGGATTTGATCGGTGTGTGCGACGACGTGGCACATTCCGAGTGCGCGCAGTTCGTTGACCAACCCGAGCGGATTGGATCCGGCCAGAAATATCTCGGGATTGGGTTTGAAACGGATGCGCCATGTTCTCATGGAACCGTCGCTGGAAGCCGGAACGGACGTACTATGCACCACCTGTTGCGTCACACTGCCGTCGGATACCGGAACGAGCAGTCTGAGTTCGCTGATGATCGCATCGCCTTCGGCTCGTTCCACATTCCCTCCGCCCATCGAGGCGTCAAGCAGGTGCTTGATATGATCGCGCGCGCGCAGGGTAAGGTTCAACAGCACTTTGGAAACTGCCAGTTTCCCATTGCGTACCTGGTCGAACACCGTCTCGACCTCATGGGTGAATGCGGCGATCTCATCAAAACCGAACATCGCCCCGGAACCCTTGATGGTGTGCATGGCACGGAAAACCCTGCCGATCAGGTCTTCATCCGTCGGATTTTCTTCAAGTTCGAGAAGTGAAGTCTCCAGTTCGGTCAGTAACTCGTTGGCTTCTTCACAATAGGTTATGATATGCTGTTCAATCATGTGGGCTCCTCGGGAGATATGGTAATTGATTAGCTCGCTGAGCTTCCGCCACAATTATATTTATTTCTCAGTTCTATCGCATATGCTGTAAGACGTGAATGGTGAATGGTGAATAAAACCGTTTTAAGTCTGTAAGCCTTTCACCATTCACCATTCACAGTCTTTACATTATCCAAGGACCTTCTTGACCACCGCAATCAGTTGTTCGGGCTTGAAGGGCTTTACGATCCAGCCGGTTGCTCCGGCCGCCTTGCCTTCGGCTTTCTTGCCGTCCTGGGACTCGGTAGTCAGCATGATGATCGGTATGAATTTGTTCATGGCGCCCGAGCGGACTCCCTTGATCAGTCCCAAGCCGTCGAGGTTGGGCATGTTCAGGTCGGTAATCAGCATATCGACCTTCTGGGATGAAAGTTTCGTCAAGGCGTCTCTACCGTCAACCGCCTCGACAACGTCATACCCACTTTGCTTCAGCGTGAAGCTCACCATCTGGCGAACGCTTGCCGAATCGTCTGCCGTCATGATCAATTTTGGCATAAGTTCTTACCCCCGACCCATATACATGATTCCGCGTGCTTATTATTGCAGGGGCTGCTCTGGTTGGCCCCGACAACGGTTCTGAGAGTTTCGATGCAGTCCGGAACAGCATCCCCGAAGGTGAACGAACTGTTCCGGGACGAAGCGCTCCTGCAGGCCGAACAGATAAGTTGCAGGGATGTCATGTCAACCTGTTGAAGATTACGGGTATCCAGCACTACCTGCCGGGCGGTATCGAGTGCATTGGAAAGAACCTGTTTGAATTCGGTGCAGGTTTCTATGGTCAGCGTTTCGCCAACGATCACCGTTGCCAGTTCCCCGTTATCAGACATTGTTTGCTTTATCGTTGCTGCGTCCATTATAGCCACCTCGTAGTCAGGATAAATTTAACGTATCTTTAACCCAAAGTAAGGCTTGGGCTAATTCCCCCCTTTGACAAAGGGGGGCAAGGGGGGATTTGCTTCGAGTGGTGCAAATCCCCCTCGGTCCCCCTTTTATAAAGGGGGAGGACAAACAGCACCTTTGTTTTGGTTATAGTTCCGAAATTTATCGCCTGTTAAAACAGATCCACATTGTCGCCGAATTCCGAATCATCTTGAGAGCTGTCCTGTGCCTTGACCTGCTTGGCAACCACATCCTGTCCACTGCGTTTACGTGCAAGAGCCTCGTGAATGTGCCGCTCGCTCTCCATGGTGTAGCGTTCCTCCATGTGGCGCAAGTTTTTCTTGAACTCGCTACTGGCGGGCTCTATTTCACGCGAATTTTCGACAATACGTTCAAGGGCGCTCTCCACCCGATCCGATATAAGACGAACGCGCGTGTGGACATCAATACTGCCGGTCTCCCGGTCGATATCATCGGTAAGTTGTCCGACTTGTTCATTGAGGGTGCTCAGCATGGCGATCAGATTGCGGTTCATCTCCCCGAGAGAGTCAAGGATGGTTCCCAGTTCATCTTCCATTGCCGTTATGCGAACGTCCAGAAGTTTTGTCTCTTCGGTGGCCTCGCTAAAGAGATTGGTGGTAGATGTGTTTATCTGCATCAGGATATCCGATACGGCCGCAGTCTGGTTGATTGCATCCACGGACAAGCGCTTTATGGCTTCGGCCAGGACGCCGAGTGCGGCTCCTTCCTTGCCTGTGTGAGCGGCCTTGATCTGTGAATTCAAAGCGATCAGGTCGATCTCGGACCCAATGTCCTCGATATCGCCGACAAAGCCGGTTATTTCCTGCATGGTTTCCGCCATACGGTGCAGCGTCGCCGACATTTCCCGATCGGACTGGGAGCATGCGGCCAGCACACCGGTTACGGTAGCAAGGCCTTTGCGTATGGTGTCCATGAAAGAACCGCCGGCCGAATCGGCTATGCCGGTTGTCGAAAGTGTCTCGGCGGCCATGGATGACTGTTTGTCCGCCACGCTCCGCAGGTTTCCGGCAATCGAGGCAACCGCGTTACTCAGATCCGAGGTGGCATGGTGAAGTTGGGCCGACTGGAGCTCGCAGACATCGCCGGCCTCGATGACAAGTTGTTTCTGAAAAACACCGTCAGTGCTTTTGGAGGCGCTTTCCGCGATGTTCGCAAACAGCAGCTTCAGAGCCTCGACGACATGCTCGATCTTCTGCCGCGTCATGTCATGCATCTGGAGAGACGAAACCACCTCATTGATGTTGTCGGACACTTCACTGGAGATTGAGGAAATCATGACGCCGAAAGTACTGCATCGGCCAGTGACCTCAATCAGCTCTTCCAGGCTGCGGGATGTGTTGGCCAGGACGCTACCCAGTTTGCTGTCCTGCGCCGATTCGTTGGTGTGCATAAGCCGCAGGTTGTTGCCGATCATGGATGCCAGTACCTGCCGGTGACCGAGAATATTGGCGGATTTCTCGCTGACCAACTGGGACAGTTTTTCCACGTCCTGGGCCAGCGTCAGGAACCCGGCCCCCATGTCGCCCAAACGGGAACTCTCGATCTTGGTGGAGATGCCCAGCATGCGCAGTGCCTTGGTCATCTTCTGGAAGCCTTCAAGCGGATGAGAAACCTGATCGAGGAGCGACGTTATGCTGGAGAGCGTTTCGCAACTGTGACGGTTCCGTACACGGGCGCCGGCCAGATAGGCCTCCATATCCGTCAACATTTCACGCAACCGGTCGATCAGCGCCAGTGTTTGACCGCCGGATACCACATTGACCAGTTGATTGGCCAAGTTGGAGATAGCGGAAGAGCGCAGATAGAACTCCTGCAACCTTGAGCCGATCTGTAGAAACTCATCCTCAGTGGCGCCTGCCAGATGCGTGAGTTCATCGATGGCTCCGGGTAGAACCTGGCGCCATTCGGCAATAGCCATGTCGCTATCGTTTTGGATCGATTGTTGAGTAGCTGGACTATTTGAAAACATCAGGACTCCCGACTCGTGGTTACCTTACTTTACATTACCGCCTTGTTTTTCTCACCAGATAATTGTGCATAATCCGCTCGCGCGCCAGAATTTCCATCTCCTTTTCATTTACCATGCCGTTCACTACAAAATAGATACCGAGCCTCTGATGTAATGACTGCTGATAGAATACCAGCTTTCTCTGTTGCCTGATAGTGAGAACTCCCATTGCGAGTGCCCGCTCGCCAAAAAGACCGGGAATGTGCCTCGTGGAGAGGATCGTGCGGATCATCTCATCATCGAGCCACCCCCACTGGCGCGCCAGAGCGCCGATTGAGGGCCTCTGTTCCCGCTGCCACCTCAGGGCTTTGAAAATTGATTGAAACGACGTTACCCCACGGAAATAAAGGTATCTGCCGATTTTGACTTCAATGTTCGGAACTGTGCCGTTGTGGAACAGCTCGCTGGTATTGTTTGATGTATATCCGCCCCGTCCGTGTGTTTCCTTCTCTTTCCGCCGGCGATTCACAAAAAAATCGTTTGGCGCGTATTTTGTCTGTTCCCGGTATTTCAGGAAAGAACACAAAAGCCGATAAGATTCCGTGAGCCGGCCGAACTCGTTGCCGAGCGCTCTCTGTACCGTTATGGCTGCGCCCGGATGTGCGTCGGGGTGACTTTCCTTGGCTCTGCTCCAATAGGCGCTTTTTGCACCTTCCAACTGCAGATACCAGAGAAAATCACGGGTTATCTCAACATCGGGACCAAACAAGATACGGCAGGCTGATGACAGCTCTTCTGCTTTGAATTCATGCATCGAGTGGATCCCTGGTGGTCAATTCACTTCTCCCAGCCATGTCTCACATCATGCCGCCGCATCCATAGCGTCACTCACCAGATCAATCAGTTCGTTGGTAAATACCTTGTCTATATCCAGTATCATGACGAACTTGCCGTCACACTTGCCCATGCCCTTGATAAAGGCAGCGTTGAGTTGGGTGCCGATATGGGGAGCCGGCTCGATCTGATCGGGCTCCATGTCCACGACCTCCTGTACGGAGTCCGCTAAAGCCCCCAGCACAATGGCATCCCCATCAAGTTGCACTTCCACGACAATGATACAGGTATTGATGGTTTGTTCCGTTGCGGCCATGCCGAACTTCAATCGCAGGTCAACAACCGGGACCACACTGCCGCGGAGATTGATGACGCCCCGCATGAAATCCGGCACCTGCGGCACCTTGGTGACGGTATTATATTCCAGAATCTCCCTGACCTTGCTTACGTCAAGGGCAAACACTTCTTCGGCAAGCGTGAAGGTCAAATATTGCAGTGTTTCAGTAATTCCTGGTACGCTCATGTCGTTATCCTCTCTTTGCTCAGCGTTGTCCGGCTTAAAATGCAAGTGCCGTGCCCCCTCCCTCCGTGAGGGAGGGGGCACCTAACAAAATAACCAGCACCTACTGTCGCTTTTCAGTATGTTTCAAACTGTTCATCAAGCTTGTCGACATGACCCGGATCCAGATTGAGCAAAATGCCTGCGGACCTGGCAGTAGTGGTCGGGCGCTGCGCCGGTTTTTTGGCGGCAGGATGGGCGATAAGCGATTGATGCGCAGCTTTATGCTGTTTCTTCTCTCCAGTCCCTGCATCAATGGTAAAGAAGGATATGGTTTCCTTGAGTTGTTCCGCCTGGCTTGACAGTTCTTCGGAAGTCGAAGCCATTTCCTCGGAGGCACTGGCATTTTGTTGGATGACGCTGTCCAATTGCTGGATGGCCTTGCTTATCTGTTCGGCGCCGGAGTCCTGCTCCTTGCTGGATGCGCTGATTTCCTGGACCAGTTCGGCGGTTTTCTGGATGTCCGGCAGCATTTTTTCCAACAGGTCTCCCGCCTTCTCGGCTATTTCCACACTTGACGTCGAAAGGCTTCCTATTTCGCCGGCAGCCTTCTGGCTCCGTTCCGCCAGCTTCCGGACCTCTG